>ENA-ORXR01000898-ORXR01000898.1-marine-metagenome-genome-assembly--contig:-NODE-898-length-35467-cov-122.007375_pt1 | contig 35467 bp, 30 predicted proteins | sample MGYA00237866_ERZ511479 | MGnify/ENA metagenome assembly ERZ511479
ACCGCCATCGCCGCCGCATAGCCTTCCGGCGCCCACACACTGCGAACGCGCACCCCTTCGAACTCAATCCAGTCCTCATAGCCGACGCTAGCGAGATCGATCTCGCGCAAAGGGCGGCGGATGCCGACGCCGATGGCTTTGAGAAACGATTCTTTGGCGGTCCATACTTCGGCCATGGCAAAGCCGTCATCCCCGACCCGTGCTTGTTCGGCGGGGGAAAAAAAGCGTTCGGAAATCTCGCGCACGTGGCGTTCGCGGATGAGTTCGACGTCGACGCCAATCGGCGTGGCATCGGTCATGCCGAGGAGGATCCAATCGCCCGAGTGGCTCAGATTGAACTGACAACCAGCAACCTGCGGCTTGCCGCCGAGATCGATGGTGATGTCTAATTCGAGCGGGGGGCGCTCGAGACGATCGCCGAGAAGACGGCGCAACTTCGAACGCGCTTGCACAAAGGATTGCCGCGCCCCCGCGTGTTGGAAATCCGTGGCCCGCCGCTGTTCTTCAGCCGACAAACAGGCCGGCAGTCCACCGTCCTTACGAACCCAGACCAGCCTCACGCTTCCTCCTCCGGCGTAGGTGCCAGGCTTTCTTCAGCTAGATTCGCGTCCACCGCCGCTCGAACGAGGTCGGCCTTGAGGTAGCCGATCAGTCCCGATTCCGAACGAACCACCTGCACCTGCGGGCCGCGCGGCGCCCACTGTGCCGGATCCGTCGGACCAAATAAAACAACCACCGGCGTTCCGACCGCAGCCGCGAGGTGGGCCACTCCGGAATCATTGCCGATGAACAGACGACACCCCGCCAGCACCCGCGCGAGCTCAGTCAGCGGGCGATTTTCAATCCGTTGGGAATCGGGAACCTGCCCGTCGAGTTGCCGCGCAATCCTGTGGTCGGCCTCGCCGAGCAACCAGAGCACCGGAATGCCGTGAGCGGACTCGATATGGGTTGCGAGTTCGAGATAGCGTTCGAGCGGCCAGATTTTATGCGCGCCGCCGCTCCCTGGGTGGATCGCTACCGGTGCGGGCTCAACCGACTCGGCCAAGGCGATAATGCGCGGTGCGAGTCCGGACTCGAAGATCGCGAGTTCCTCCAAGGCGCTGAGGTAATGATCGGTCGCGTGAACACCCTGCGGTGGCATCGGATGACACGGGATCACCTGCGGCATAAATTCACGTAGGTTCTGCGAGACATCGGCGCTACTGAGAAAATGAATGGCCAACGAAAATTCGCTGAGCCAACGCGCCATCTCAAGTGGCAAATCAACCTTGGGAATGTACAGGTTCGCGATGCCGGCGGCGTCTAGCGAATGAGTTTTATCGGCGAGGCCTGCGAACTCAACCAAGGCGTTCGTCCGCGGGTAGCCGACCAGTTCGATGTGACAGTCCGGCCAACGGTTGCGCAGAGCTTGTAGCACCGGCAGCGTCAAAATGAGATCGCCGACCGCACCGCCACGGAGGATGAGAAATCGAGCCTGATTCATGGAGCGAAGGACACAATGGAGCCACAGGTCGGGTCACCAATCCACAATCCGACATTCGAAATCTGCATTCGCCTAAGGCCGGTTACGTTCCTCGGCCGCCTTTTCCAAAATGCGGCGTTCGGATTCATCCAGATTCGCCAGTCCGACAGTGCTCAGTTTGTCGAGCACACGGTTGACTTCCGCCTCACTTGGAACCGCAGAGCCGGGGCTTTGTGGAGTCGGCGCGGTGGAGGCCGAGGCCTGCGAGATCGCGTGGCCATCTGATTTCCGGGAGGAGCCATCCATCGACTCGAAGGTCGGCGCTTCGAAGGTGGGTGCCGGGCGACGGGTCCGGCGCCGTTCACGGTTCGGGGAATTGCCGCGTCCGCCTCGTCCCGATTGAAAGCGCGCACGCCACCACACCGGTTGGAAGAGCAGCACGAGAAACACAAATCCGACCACCGCGCCAACCACATTGATCTGATAACCCGTGCGCATAATATCCGGACGATCGAGGCTCATGAGGTAGAAACTGAGGTCAGAGACTAGATAAATGGCCCCCAAGGCCCAAACTCGCATCGGCGGCAGCACCATGATTTGCAAAAACAGGGCTGGGTGCAAGGCCACCAGAGCCACCACGATACCCGTCACGGCCCCGAACGCGCCAATCGCTGGGCCGGCCGACACCATCACATGCACGAACCCGCCGAGCAATCCGGCCAGCAGGTAGAGGACCAAGAATGCTCGGCTGCCGATCTCGCGTTCGAGAATCGACCCGAGCATGCCCAACCACAGCATGTTGAACAGCAGATGGATCGTTCCACCCGCCTCCGGGTTGTGGGCAAACATGTAGGTGAACAGGGTCCAAAATCGTCCTGCACTAAGATTTGCCCGACTTAACTCGAAGAAAGAAGTCAGGTGTGCGTTATGGAAGAGAACTTGGAGAAAAAAGGTAAAGGCGGTAACGCCAAATAGCCCCCGAACGATCGGGGTCATGCTCTTCCAGAGAAGCACATCATGTTGAGAATCATCAAAATCCATTAAATGACCAGTATATTTCAGCCACGTTCGCGGGTATAGGTGTACCGAGAAGAAAACTAACACAAGCAACAAGAACTAACAACGATAGTAGAACAATCGCGGAGATAATAAGAAGCATGAGGGATATTCCAGGGTATAGGTTCGTACGAAAAATCGACAAAGGGGGCATGACCAACCTCAATGTGGCGACCGCCGTGTGCGGGCAAAACGTCGTTTTACGCACGATCCGCGAGGATCAAGAAAGGCAAAAAGGGGTCCGGAAGAGTTTTTTGCACGGAATCAAGGTCCTGAAAGGCCTCGAACACCCCAGTATTGTTGAACTGGTTGACCACGGTCGCCACCGCGGGGTCGACTACATGGCGGTCAAATACCATGAAAACCTGAACCTCCGCGAACGCATCGTGAAGCAGGACCCCCAGCTCGCGGCCAACCAACTCCACCTGATGACCCAACTTGCCGCCGCGATCACCAAAGTGCACGACGCCGGCTATCTACACATGGATCTGAAACCCGAGAATATCCTCATCCGCGACGATATGACGCTGATTCTCGTGGATTTCGATTTGGCGCTCAAACACAAGAACAAGTGCCAAAAGTTCAAGACCATCTCCGGCACCGCCAGCTACCTCGCTCCCGAAACCCTTGGAGCAGGCCTGCTGAGTGAATTGTCTGAGATCTACACCTTCGGCGTTTGCGCTTACGAGTTGCTGACGTTCAACAAACCGATCGACGCGCCCAACCCGACCGCCTACCAAAAGCTGCTGGCCAGCGGGCGTGCCAAAGCCAAAGATATCCGTACCTACCGTGACGACCTCCCCGCCGGACTCGTGAAGGTGGTGATGAATTGCCTTGAGAATAACCCAGACGACCGTTATCCAGCAATGAGAATGGTTCTGAGAGAACTCAAGAATTTGAAATGAATGACATATATCTGGTCCGGCGAGAATCGAACCGCGGTTGCTGGGTCCTGGGCATTGCCGCCCTGCTGATCCTGTTTATCGCGTGGTTTGTATTCTTCCACGACCCCACAAACGGCCAAGATGCGAATAACGAAATCGGCAACGGATTCAGTAACACTGAACTTCCGGGTGCCGACAACTTCAATTCCTCAGGCAACTTCAATGCTTCCGGCAATCCCGTGGCTGGCGTGACGCCGGACGACCGCGGTGCCCGCCCCGTTGGGCCCGGCATGGAAGTTCGCCCCGTCGGCAGTCCCAGAAACCCGGGCGCTAGCGCGCGTCCAAGCTCGCCGCGAACCACAGGCGCAACGGGAAACCCTCGCTCGCCTAGTGACGGTGGACGGGTGAATCCCAATTCACAGACGGCACTGGCACGCGGACAGAGTTCCCTAGAAGGTGGCGATTTCGCGACGGCTCGAAAATACGGCTTCATCGCTCTTGATCAGGCCTCCAGCGTCGCTGGCATTCGCAACGCCGAAAACTTCCTCTCTGACCTGCACACCCGTCTGGCGTTCTCGCGGGCCTCGATGGAGGAGAAGGTCGACTACAAAATCAGGTATGGCGACGCCCTCAGCAAGATCGCGAAAAAATACGGCACCACCACCGCCATGATCAAGCGGACCAACAATCTCAGCAGCGACAACATCCGTCTCGGCGACACCCTGAAAGTCATCGACGGCACCTGGAAAGTCCACGTGGACGTCGCTCGGCGAGAGTTGAAAATCTTGCTCAACGACCGTTTCTTCAAACGCTACGATGTCGGGGTCGGACGTCCGGGTTCGGAGACGCCGAACGGCACCTTCTTAATCAAAAGCAAGCAAACCAACCCTGCTTGGTATAAAAGTGAAGGGGTCAAAATCCCCTTTGGCGACCCGCGCAATGAGCTCGGAACGCGCTGGATGGGCTGGGACAAGAAATCTTTCGGCATCCACGGCACCAACGACCCTTCGAGTATTGGCAAGAACGAGAGTTCGGGCTGCGTCCGGATGACCAACCGGGATGTTGAAGAAGTCTTTGACATCCTCCCGTATAACACGGAAATCGTGGTCCAGTAAGAACCGCAGGAGGCTTGGCTTGGTCCAAGCACCAGCGGCCCCGCCCCGCCACCCCCCCACCCCCCCACCCCTATAATTGCAAACCCGAACGCCGGAGACACCGTGCCGACCCATCTTCCATTCGAAAAACCCCTCGCCGAACTCGAGCAGAAGATCAACGAGCTCGGCCAGCTCTCGCGTGACACCGCCATTGATGTCTCGTCCGAAATCGCCCGGCTCGAAACAAAAGTGTCCGAGACCCGGCGGGAAATTTACGACAACCTGTCCGCCTGGCAGAAGGTGCAGATCGCCCGTCACCCCGAACGCCCCTACACGCGCGATTACATCGAGATGATCACCGAGGAGTTCACCGAACTCCACGGCGACCGCATCCACCGCGACGACCGCGCCATCATCGGCGGCTTCGCCACCATCGGTCAGGAACGCGTTATGCTCATCGGCACCCAAAAAGGCCGAGACACCAAAAGCAATCTCGAGTGCAATTTCGGCTGCCCCTTCCCCGAGGGCTACCGCAAGGCCCTCCGCCTGATGAAGCTTGCCGACAAGTTCGGCCTGCCAATCGTCACGCTGATCGATACCCCCGGCGCCTATCCCGGACTCGAGTCAGAAGAGCGGCACATCGCCGAGGCCATCGCGGTCAATTTGCGCGAGTCCTTCAACCTGCGTGTGCCTTTTGTCGCCGTCGTTATCGGCGAAGGCGGCAGCGGTGGCGCACTCGGCATCGGCGTCGGCAACCGCATTCTCATCCTCGAACACGCGTACTACTCGGTCATCAGCCCCGAAGGCTGCGCCGCCATCCTGTGGAAAGACCGGGCCTACGCCGACAAGGCCGCCGAGGCGCTCAAACTCACGGCCCAGCATTTGATCGAAGCCAAACTCGCCGACGAAATTTTACCCGAACCCATGGGCGGCGCGCACCGCGACCCGCAAGCCATGGCCGCGACCCTGCGCGAGGGCATTTTGCGCCATATCCGCGAACTCGCCAGCGTCGCACCGACCCAACTACCGATCGAACGCTACGACAAGTTCCGCGCCATGGGCACCTTCGAGGAAGTTGTCCCCGAGGAACAAGGCAGCAAACGCGGCAAGAAGGCCAAAGCCAAGTCCAAGTAGTTTTTCTCCCTTCAGAACCCCTTCCCATGAAGCGTTCGAAGCCTGCGATACATCCCTACCGCAAAAAATCATCCTCGGCCTGAGCATCCTGCTCGCCATCGTAGGCGGGGTCACAAGTCTGATCATTCTGCTCCAGGTGACTTCGGACCAAATTGCGTCCTCACGAAGACCGCGGAGGCTCCTGCTCGCGCCACTCTCTGTCACCTTCTTTGGTTATCTGAACAGTAGGCGATCGGCGTGGTATTTGCGCCGACCTCCCTCCTCGAAAGCAGAGACGGAGAGACGTGTTGAAACTCGTCGGTACCAGCAACACGATGGCAGCAAGAATCGTATCCGCCGTGGTCCTGCTCTGCGTCGTTGGCGGGATCGGCTTGCTCGCGTCCTCCATTTTCCAGTAAGCCAGCTTCAAACACCAAGGTCAGAAGGCGGCGAACGCCTGTTAAAAAAGGGGTTACGGGGTTGACAGTGCCACCTTTAGCCCCTACCGATTCGGACCCTTTTTACAGAAAACAGCTATAATAGCAGATTTAAAAACCAATTTTAGGACTCATCATGGGAAAGCCCGGAAAAACCCGTAAATGTGTGGCCAAACGCTTCAGAAAGACCGCGTCCGGCAAGCTGAAATTCAGCTCGCCCGGAAAACGCCACTTGTTCACTTCGAAATCGTCGAAACAGAAACGCCGTCTCGGCAAGCCGAACATCGCCACGGACGGTGATGCACGCCGCATGCTGCCGTCAATCGCGACGTACAAGCGCCCCAAGTGAGCTAAGACCCTTACAAGACGCAAACAAGCCCCCACTTTATTAGGAATTCATCATGGTACGCATCTCCAATGCCCCCGCATCCCGCAAACGTCGCCGCCGCCGCCTCAAGTTGGCCCGTGGTTTCTACGGTGCCCGCAGCAAACTGTTCCGCACCGCCACCGAGTCGGTCGACCGTGCGCAACGGATGTCCTTCATCCACCGCAAACAGAAGAAGCGGAACTATCGCCGTCTGTGGATCGCCCGCATCTCCGCCGCCCTCATGCATCACGACTTGTCCTACAGCCGGTTCATTGAAGGTCTGACCAAAGCCGAAATCGGCTTGAACCGCAAAATGCTCTCCGAAATCGCGATCTACGATCCCGAAGGATTTGAGCATCTAGTCGGTCTAGCCCGCGAGAAAGCCACCTTGCAAACTGCCAGCGCCCCGGCAAAAACAAGCGCCGCTTAAAGTACGCAGGCTTGATTCGAAAACGCCCCGTCTCAACGGGGCGTTTTTCATGTCGGCGAAGAAACAAGCCCTGGACGCTGGTGCGTTAAGGCTTCGACTTCTCCGAACCGCGCCGCTCCATCATTGCAAACTGATCGGCCAGCAGGGTCTTCACCATCTCGATGTCGATTGGTTTGCTGAGGTAGTCCGAACAGCCTGCGGCCAGACAGCGTTCGCGGTCTTCGGCCATGGCGAGGCCGGTCATCGCGATGATCGGCAAGGCTTCACATTCCGGACGAAGGCGTATCTGCCGAGTGGCCTCCAAGCCATCCATCACTGGCATCTGCACATCCATCATCACCAGTTCGGGTATCGACTTGGTGATCGCGCGCAGCGCTTCAACCCCGTTCGATACGACCTCCACCTCATACCCCAAATACCGCAACAGCCGGGTCAGCATTTTGGCATTGAGTTCGTTATCCTCCGCGACCAGAATTCGGTGTTTAGAAGACATCTTGGATTCAGAGGATGGGCCCGCGGCGCCCACGCCAGTAGCGGTCGCCGCGACGGGTTCCGGAACATGGTCTTGTGGTTCGTTCTGGTCGAGCGGCGCCAAGCCTTTCGGGGCGCAGACAAACGGAATATACACCGTGAATCGACTGCCCACGTTTTCTTCACTCTCAAGCGAGACCCGTCCGCCGTGCATCGCCGCCAACTGACGCACCAAGGTCAGGCCCAGTCCGGTTCCTTCGTACTCTCGTGCTAGGCGGGAATCAATTTGCACGAACGGCACAAACAGCCGCTTGCGGTTCTCCGGACTGATGCCGATCCCGGTATCCCACACGGTGAAGTGCACTTCGTTGAGCATGTGATCCGCCCCGACTTCCAGCCCCACGCGTCCATCGGGCGGAGTGAACTTGATCGCGTTACTGAACAAGTTGATCAGGATCTGTTTCAAGCGACGCTTGTCCGCATGAATGGGGGGTACATCGTAGTCGGTCGAGAGTGTGATCTTGATTTGCTTCCGGTCGGCCGCACTCTTCAAAAAGCGAAAGCATTCGCGGCAAACCGCGTCAACCTCGAACCGGCTCAAGACCAATTCGAGCGCGTTCGCTTCGATCTTCGACAAATCAAGAACGTCATTGATGAGTGCGAGCAGGTGTTTCCCGCTCTCCGCCACGGTGGTAAGTGACGCGGACTGATCCTCGTTCACCTCGCCGTGGACCCCCTCGGCAATCAGCTGGGACTCGCCGAGAATGACGTTCAGGGGCGTGCGCAGTTCGTGGCTCATGCTGGCAAGAAAGGCATCCCGCGAGCGCAGGGCCCGTTCCAACTCCCGTTCGGTCTCGCGGCGTTCGACCAGTTCGCCTTGCAGTTCGCGTTCGAGTTGAATGGAGGCGAGTACGGAGGCCATCAGCGTGGCGAAGAGTTCGAAGAACGCGATTTCGTACGGCGAGAAATCGGCATTTTCGTGAACGCGCGAGATCACCATCAGGTATTCGTCATCCGGGAGTTGGATGGGGATATACACCTCGCTGCCAATCCGCCAAAGGTGGTCCGCGTTCTGCATTTCGGCTTTGAGGTCTGTCATGTGGCCCCACTCCCCCTTGCGGGCAATGGTCCGCCAGCCATTTTCTGCGCGCAACAGGAGTGCCGCAGCCGTCAGGTTGAAGCGTTCGTGGAGGAGGAAGTCCACCGTCGTTTCCGGCAGGTCTTTCAAATGATCCTTCGCAAACTCCAGTTGCTTGAACTGCAGCAAGGCGGTCAGCGCGGTGGTGGTCCACGACGTGTATTTGTCGGCGTCTTGCCTCAACGCCTCATAACTTTGGCGCTTGTATTTTTCCCAACGCCGCCGGTCGTCCAAGTGGCGCTCCATACGGAACTGGTTGGCGAGCATCGCTTCCCGATTCTCCATCCCATCCAAAATGTAGGACGACAGAATCCGGCCCAGCGAGGCCGCCTCGCTCCGGAACGCGGATGGGATCGCCAGATGGAGAAGCATGGGACCAAGGTTTGTATCCTCAAGGTGCGCCGAACCAAAGGTCACAATAACACCCGATAATTTGCCGAAGAGGTGGCCAAACTCCGTCGTGAATCGAGCCAGGCCTGTCTCATTCATGACATCCAGAACGAAGGCCCCGCGGCGCAAATCACTTTGCCTCACGATCGATAGATACTGAAATCCCGAGGGGGGATTTTGGTCAAAGGAAAATAATCGAAACGAAGCCAACGCAGTATCCTCAGATTAGGGAGCTTCGCCGAACAAGGTCATCACGCAGGTGACATTGTGGAAATTGGCCGAGATAGACGTGACACCGTTGGGCGGGGAAAACTCTCCAAAACTCGGCAAGCCTAAAATCGGCAGATCGTCGGGCAAGGCATGACCGAGGGCCTTCAGCTCCGAATGGATCTCCTCCGCCAACAACCATTTACGCCCGGCACAACTAATAACGAATGCCCCCGTCGGCTTGCTTATCTGCCCGGAACAGGCAACCGCCATATCGGCAGCCACGCTCAGCATCTGCTCCTTTGTTGTAGAGCAAATACTAATCTCAGTACCTTCCGGAACACTGCCAAACAAACGGATGCTTCCGGACGCATTGTCAAAAGTGTTCGGACTGCGGATCGCGACCAACTCCTTTTCAGAAAACACCCCGAAGCAAAACGCGTATAAATCCTCCTCGCTCATCGGTGCCCCCCATTGTTTGCGAACGAAGGCGGTCGCCGTAAGCCCGCTGATCCGATGGATTGTCGTACCCTCCGCCTGTTCGATCACACCCAGGGCACCGACCGGGGCATATCCATTGCCGAGACGGGTCGCATGATGGAACGCGCCCCGGATCCCCAACATCACCGCCGCATCGCCGACCACACGACCATTCGCTAAAACCGCCCCGCCCTTGAACTGGCGGTCATCACCGGTCAGCGCGCCGACACACGGGGATGTCATCACCTCGCGGATCCCCTGCGCGAACAAGGTGCCATCACAACCCATTGGCGCGAAGGTGATGGCCAAGTCCGGCATGGCCCCCATGTTGTCGATCAGATTCGAAGCACACTCTGCCGCCGCCACCCGCGGGTTTTCGACGGCCCCCTGCCCGCTCATCGCGCACCCCCAGCGGACACCGTCGCCACCATGGAACGCCATCGCACCGACCCCGATGGACTCCACGCTGTCTCCTTCATAAAATCCATCCCCGGTTCCGCCGACGACCAGAAGATCCCGATTCTCTAAGCCATCATAAAGACCAGCAAACAGGTCCTCGAATTCTTCGCTGTAATGGACCGATGGGAATAGAACCACCGCCTCTGGTGCAATCGCCCGAAGTGATTCACCCAACTCTAATCCCGCTCGATACGCATCTAAAATGGAAGTACTTGCCGACATACATTTCATAAAAAACCTTGGCCAAAAACAGACTATCACAACGTGCTAAAATTAAGGACATCAAAATTTCCACTGGGGTGAATACTCCTTCTTCAATTCCACCTCGGGCATCATACTGGCCCGCACCATCTCAATCGGGATCGGCCCGAGGTGCAACACGTGGTCATGAAAGTCACGTTCCGTCATTCCGTCAGGCTTGGACACATTCAACTCGCGATGCAGCGAACGTAGTTGCATGCCACCCAGCATGTAAGCCGCCTGGTATAAGGGACTGTATCCGCCGCGAATATATCGCCGCACTTCCGCCGTGGCTTGCTCCCGTTCATGCCCGACCTCGTCGACCAAAAAATCAATCATCTTGGCCGGCTCCATTTTTCCAGTGTGGAACTTCAGCGTCACGATGATCCGCGCACAACGGTGCATCCGCCAAAACAGGAACCCGATCCGATCTTCTGGTCCGCGGGCAAATTCCATCTCCCACAAGCGCATCTCCCAATACAAGCACCAACCCTCGATGTTGAACGGAGTTCGAAACAGGGACCGGTACGGCTTGTTGCGCGCCTGAACAAAGCCTTGTAGATGATGCCCGGGAATCACCTCGTGGGCCGTCACGATCCGGGTTGTATGTAAATTGTTACCGCGCATGCTCATCAACTTTTTCTCGTGGTTCATCGAACCCGTCGCATAGGCGACCAACACATTGAGGCCGCCATAGGCCGCGTAGGGTAAAGTTCTCTGGCCTTTCTCATCGACCATCTTCACCCGCCACGTCTCGCGGCAGAGCTGCGGGACCGTCAGCAGGTCGTGCTTGTCGCAAAACACGATCGCCTCCTCCGCCTGCTTGACCACGTAGTCCTCCTGCCCGCCGGGCGGAACAAACTGGTCCTTGATGTGTTCGAGACCTTCGCGCCGGGTGTCGAAGCCGAGTTCCTTGGACGCCTTCAACATCTCCGCCGCGCACCACTCAAATTCTTTCTCGGCGCGTTTGATCAGCTCGGCCGGCGTGTAGGGAATCATCTCGTAGGTGAGTTGCTCTTGCAGGCGTTCGGCGCCGACCACCTCACCGAACGGTGCCGCTTCTTCGCGGGTCTTCACCCCGGCCATTTTCTCACGCAACCATTTGTCGTACTCGGAGATGTCGCGTTTGGCATCCTCCACCGGTTTCTTCAACCACCACTCAAATCCCGGTTGGAACTGCGCGTAATGCGCGTACCACTGGTTTAGCATTTGTTCCGCCGCCTTGGCCTTGCCGGCAATTTCGAACAAGCGCCACTTCGGTAGGTTCTCCGTCGAGGGCTTGGCTTGGGCTTCGGTCTTAGGCGAGGCATTCTCGTCCTTTGCATCGACGTTTTCGCCATCCTCTTTGGCCGCAGATTCATCTTTTTTCTCTGCCGCCTTCTGACGCTTCTCCAAGGCTTTTCGCGACGCTTGGATCTGCCCCTTGATGTTGCCCACTTGTTCGGCCCAGGCGCGTTCATCAACCGGCGCTCGCGCACGACGCTTGGAATCGAGGTCCGCAACCGTGTCGACGAATTGCAAGAAGGGCGCGTCCGCCTCCGTCCGAGCCAAAGCCGCCCGCATCGCCGACTGTTGCGATCGAAGGTGCTCCCGCAACAAAATCCAGTCCACCTGATCGCGACGACTCAAGTCATCAAAGTTCAGGGCGTCCAAACGCTTGTTCCAATCTGCAGTGAACCGATCCAGTCGGGCGGTGCCCTCAGCCGAGATCCGCGTGTCGTAAAAGCGCTTCAACACGTTGCGATCTTTGACGTAACGATCCACCTTTCCGGGCATTTTCTGGGAAAAACCAAGGGGGACGAGGAACGCGAACAAGGCGAAAAACAAAAGAGAGCGACAGATCATAAGAAAATCATGCGAAATTTTTCCTGACAGAACAACAATCCGGTTTTTCTTTCTTGTCCCTGCGGCGTTTCATTTTAGCACACGGGTATGAAAATCACCCTCCTAGGCCTCCTCTCCATCAGTCTCGTCGCCTTCTTTGGGTGCAGATCGGCCAAGCCCATTACCACGACCACGACCACCAACACAGGTGGGAGTAGTGGCGGGATCGTCAACACGCCGACGCCGCCACCCAATCCCGTCATCAAGTCGGCAAGCGACCCCACAACATCAACAGTCGCCACCGCGCCGAACACCGCACAGACCTCTACCACCTGGAAGAACATCATTAGCCCGTTCGAACTGGAACGGATGATCCGTAACGATGAGATCATCGTGGTCGACGTCCGTTCGACAGCGTCCTACCTGAAAGGCCACATTCCCACCGCGATCAACCTTCCGGGCAGCAAACTGCGCACCAGCAAAGCCAAACCCGGTGCCGGCGACAGCCAATACATCTTTCGCGCCGTGGACGGCTCCCCTGATATCGGCAAATACGAAGCACTACTCGGACAAGCGGGCATCCGTCGTGACAAGACGGTGGTCGTATACGGCAACCACGGGGGCAAAGCCGATGGTACGATCCCCGCGATGCTGCTCAACTGGCTCGGTCAAAGTCGGGTTGCCTACCTCGACGGTGTCGGAATGGACGCCTGGGAAGGCGCTGGATTTGAAGTCGAAAATACACCCAACGTTCTGCCCCCGACCCTTTACAGCGCGCGTCCAAGCAACCGTAAATTCGTGTGGAATCTGCCGGACGTTCTCGCCGCAGTGCAAGACGGCAGCGCCACCTTTATCGACACTCGCTCCCTCGGCGAATACAACGGCACCACCAAACGCGACAACGCCCAAGGCGGACACATCCCCGGTGCGGTTCGCCACGACAGCAGCGAACTACTCGACGGAAAAAAATGCACCGTCGACCAAGATACCGCCCGCGAACAACTCGATGCGCTCGCAATCCCAGCCGACAAACCGATCGTCCTCTACTGCCAAACCGGCACCCGCGTCAGCTTGAACTATCTGGTCCTCAAAGAACTCGGCTACAACAATGTCGCGATCTATGACGCCAGTTGGCACGAGTACGGCAACACGCCGGATGTGCCGATCGAAAAATAGGCGACCACCGCCTTCAACGAGGAACACCAAGGAACCGCGCTTACACTGAACAACATGTCCGAACTCGCATTTAAATTCCGCTCAGAACCCATCACCGGCCCCATTGAAGAGATGGGCATTCTCGCACGCTCCTTGCTGTTCGCCGAACTCTCCGAAGTCGCCTACCTCGCCGAAGATAGTGCCGCGACAATCGTAGACGACATCGGCTTGAAGGAAACGCTGTTTTTCGATCATGGCGGTGCCCAAGCCTACATCTTTAAAACACCCCACGACTGCATCGTCGCCTGCCGCGGTACCGAACCCACCGACTTCAACGACATCAAAGCCGACCTCAACGCGATGACCGTTCTGGCGGAAACCATCGGGAAAGTGCACCGCGGCTTTAAAAAAGAGGTCGATGATCTCTGGCCGACCATCGAGGCCGCTCTGGAGTACAACGAGAAAACGCTTTGGTTCACGGGGCACTCGCTTGGCGGCGCCATGGCAACCATTTGCGCCAGCCGTTGCTTTCTCTCCATCATTCGTTCGATGCCCAAAGAACTCTACACCTTCGGCAGCCCGCGCTGCGGCAACAGTCAATATGTCAATCACGTCGGGCTCACCCACTACCGCTGGGTGAACAACAACGATGTCGTCACCAAAGTGCCCCCGGCTTGGTTGGGCTACCGCCACACCGGCGAACAAATGTACCTGAACGCCTACGGCAAACTGCGCCCGATGACCAAAGCCCAGCGCACCAAAGACAAGTGGCGCGGCTTTGTCATGGGCATCAAAAAGCGCAGCTTCGACCACTTTTCCGACCACATCCAAATGCGCTATATCGAGTCCATCGCCAACGCCATCGAAGAGGAAAAAGCCGGGATCATTCCACCCGTTCTCGGCGCGAAAATCGCCTTGCCCGAACCGGGCGAGGAAGAGTCGAAGCCGTCATCTTCCCCGGAATAAAAAAGCCAGAGACCCAAGGGTCTCTGGCGCTTGAAAGATCAGCTCTTCTCCGAACCGAGGAAGACGTGCCAATCGGTGATATCGTGTGGATTACGCAGCAGCATGGTCGCTGGAAGCGTTGGCGGTTCGGCCGGTAGACGGATCAGCTTTAGCCCCGCTTCCCTCGGCGTTTTCGCGGCCTTCTTGCTGTTCACCTTCACGCTGGCGAGAACGCAATTCCGCCACGAGGTCGCACCGCCGCGTGAACGTGGGATCACGTGATCGATATTGCCCTCGTTCGGAGCGGGCACCTTGCCGGTGTACTGGCAACGGTTACCGTCACGCGCACGGATCGCGCGCAACGAAAACGACGGACGACGCATCGGCACCTTACTGTACTTGGCGAGCACGATCACCGTCGGCACCCGAACGAGGCCGCCGGCGGTTCGCACCGAGCCGTCGCCGTCGCGAACCGGCAAACTCGTCCAGTCCTCCCAGCGCGTCGGCTGCATGTACTCGTCGACGTGGATGTCGAGACCTGTCGCCACGTCGGTCGCCATGCTACAAAAGGCCTGGGCCGGCGTGGTGGTATTGATCGCTTGCCAGTTCCGGTTGAGAACCAGCACGATGTTCATCTTTAGGATGTCGTTCATGACATGTCCTCCTTCGTTTTCAGGTGGTATTTGTTTGTGGAAAATGGCGGAGAGCGGAGGTCTTGCACCCCATCCCGCATGCGCGGAACCGTCGGTTTAGCAAACCGCGCCAGCCACTCAGCGGGTTCGCTCTCCATGTTGTTGTTGCGTTGAAAATGGTGGGCCTTGTCAGACTTGAACTGACAACCGATCGATTATGAGTCGACGGCTCTAACCATTGAGCTAAAGGCCCGGAAAATGGTCATCCCGGCTAGATTCGAACTAGCAACCTACTGCTTAAAAGGCAGCAGCTCTGACCGTTGAGCTACGGGACGATGTGAAAAGAAAATGGTGCCCGGCGGAGGAGTTGCACCCCATGGCGTCTACCCTTCAATTATGCCGAGAGGTTAGAAGCCTCTGGAAGGAACGCCGGGCGAAAAATGGTCATCTTGCTAGGGTCGATGGGACCGACCTCTCACTGGCAACCTGCTGTATGGGTAGTATCGTCTTCCAGACGGTACTGTCTCGTCAGCCTTCTAGGCTGGCGAAACAAACGCCAGCCTAGAAGGCTGTCGTGACCGTACGGCCAAGGATGGCCGTACTACATTTTGATTTGTAAGACAAACGCTCTGCCGTTGAGCTACAGGATGAAAAATTGGCACCCCCGGCGGGAATCGAACCCAGCTCTTCTTCATTGAAAGTGAAGCGACCTAACCGGTAGTCGACGGGGGCAAAAAGTGTGTGATGGCTCGGCAGCGACGCGGTGAGAAGAACTCCTCGAAACTCGAAACTCGCAACCAGAAAAATGGTCGTCCCGGCCAGATTCGAACTAGCAACCCGCTGCTTGTAAGACAGACGCTCTGCCGTTGAGCTACAGGACGAAAAAGTAAGAGAAACGAGGCCGAAGGCCTGAAATCCTAGCTACTGGCTATTGGCTACTCGCTACTCGCTACTCGCTACTCAAAATGGGGTATCCGACCGGGTTCGAACCGGCTCCAAATCCATCACAAGGATTTATGCTTCCATTACAACACGGACACCGTGGTGGTAAAACGGTGGTAAAAAGTGGTGGGGGCTGGTGGAATTGCACCACTCGCCATCTTCCGACATATTTCATAGGCACCAGGTTTACAATCAAGCAGCCGGGACAGCCCCCACGTAAAATTTATTTCTTTTCGCAAAAACAAACACCGATATCGTTTCTAAGATCGATAGCCGCAGGATTTCTAGGCGGACGTTTCGGTGTTTCAGGCACACCTCCAGGAGAAGCCTCTGAAGAACGGGCACAGTCCTCGGGTTCGCGTCCGGTCCGCAAAGCCAATAGGTGGCCGAGGATCTTGACGCGTTCGGGGGAGATTCTACACTGGATGCTAAGTTGAAGCGGAGCTTCCAGTTTCGTTTCTCCGGCCTCGTCGTTTGTTGCTGCAAGCGGCGAGGCTTTCTGTCGTTCGGATGTTGAGAATCGGTTTATGTGTTCATGGTACTTGTGCGGTTAAGCCTTTGATTTAAGGGGTTTGGGCACGAAAAAACCCTGCGCCTCGTCGGAGGCAGCAGGGTTGTATCAAGCCGGCAGGAATTCTAGTAAGGATCTACGTCCTGAACTCCGTTCGATACAACCCGGCGGGGGCATGTTTCTCACTTCTGGAATCGGCGGGATAACGTTCTTTGCCAAATCCGACTGCGCACACGACCATCCCGCCTGTGAGAGAAATCCTCTCCAAGCCTATCCACGCGCTCGGCGCGCAGAAATTTAAGATGGTGGTGTTCGGGTTCATTTTGGTTCTTCTTTCCTTGTTGAAGTCTCTTAACACGGAAAGACGCAGGGAGTCAAAGATTAATTTATATTTATTTAAGTATTCACGCAACGACTCGGGAGGCTCCTCGCCCCCCAGAGTCGCGTGATGAATCAGGCCCCGATACTTGCAACCCAGATTACAAGGCCGACAATGCCGAAACAGGCTGCGAAGGTAAGCAGGAAGCCGCCAATGTCTAAGGCCGTCGGACGCAGCATTTCGAGATCTGTTCCAGGAAACAACTTTTGCGATTCGTACCGGTCTGGCTGCGCGTACGAGGCTGCAAGATTCTCGCGATCGCGTTCGGGATCGGGATCCACCGGCGTTTTCATTTTCACGTAGTAGCGATCCAAAGACTCCTTGCGATTGCGCCGCGTGAGCAGACTCGCAATAATCATCACCACAAAGGGCAGCACAATTTTCGGCAAGAGGCTAAAGGTGTCGAGCATCGCGTCTGATCGCTTGGTGAGATCCACGCCGACCATGTCGTACAGCAAATAGTCCGGCTTGAAATTGCCAGCGCCCTTGCCGTCCTTCAAACCGCCGGTCCAATAAATCGCCTTGCCGCCGGTAGACTTCCCGGCCTCGGCTAGCAGTTGCCCTTCGACAATCGCCTGCGGTTTTTCACCCAGCGGCTCCGTTGGCGTTTTTTGCTCTTCCACGACCGGGACACTACGCTCAATGCTCTCGCGCGTTTCAACCTCTTCTTTTTCTCGTTCGAGTTTGGCCGCTTCCCAAGCTACGATTTCCCCCGCCCGCTTGCGAACCTCCATCGGTGTCGCCGCCGAGGTGATGGTCTCACCGGCAATGATATCATTCGTCTTCAACAGGGCCGGGTTCTCCCGCACCGAGGGCACAAAACCGGCCAGCATCGGCACAATGAAGAAATATAAGGCGCAGAACGCCACCGTGATCCACGCCGCCTTGGGCGTGGCGCGGCGCCACCACAGCCCCAGCCAAAACGGCGCAGCAAAGGCGACTTGCACGATCCACGTGAGTTTGAGCTGGCCATAAACGTCGTTCATCGTCAGCGAGACCGCGACCGCGCCGACAATCACGATCACGCCGGCGATCCGCCCGATCAACAAGCTCTCGCGCTCGCCGGCGTCAGGGTTGATGTAGGGTTGATAGACATTCCGAACCACCAAGGCCGAACACACGATCATGTAACAGTCTGCCGAACTCATCAGCGCCGCCACCAAGCAGGCAAACATCAGACCGCGCAACCCCATCGGCAAGAGGTTCTTGGTCGCCTCACCCCAGGCCAGATCGGGATCGGCGATCAGCGCCGCGTTGTCGGCGTAGAGCGCGAGCAAAATCAAGGCGGTCAGCGCCCAGCCAATGGTGCAAAAACGTTTGAGTAAATTGCCGCTGACCAATCCGACGCGCGCGCTGAATTCGCTCTTCGCCGAACCACCGCCGGTGACAATAAAGTGCGGCAGTACGACAATGCCGATCAAGTTGATGATCACAATCGCGACAATCCGGTAGAGCGGAAATTCGCTGCCGGCCCCCTGCCCTGTCACGTCGAACATCCGTTCGGGAAGTTGTTGGTGCAACACGGTGAAGCCGTCGAGCACGCCTTGCGTACTCGGGTCGCCGAAGCGTTCGACCAGCGCAGACAATCCGAACGGAATCAACAGGACCGAAAGCACCACGATGCACATGCCTTGGATCAAGTCGGTCCAATACGCCGCCGTAATCCCGCCAAGCACGCCGTAGATCACCACCAGCAGGGCGATGATCAACACCACCCAGACATTGGTCGATAGCCCCGCCACTTCCGGCCCCATCAACGCCACCGCGAACTTGCCAAGTGCGGTGAACAGCATCGCGGTATAGACGATGTAAAAAATCAGGCCGAACACCGCGTAGGCCACGCCGAGCCCTTTCGACTCGTAGCGTTCGACGAACCAATCGCCGAGCGTGAGGTGCCGCATACGCCGGTACCAAACGCCGGCGATCCAATAAATCGGCGTGACGAACAACCAGTACATCACGCTCCACATACCACTCAGGCCGCTAGTGAAGGTGGTCCGCGCCGTGTTCACCGGATCCGCCGAACCTGTGCCCGCGCCGAACGCGGCGAAGGTCTGGAACAGCTTGCCGAAGCCGCGCCCGCCCATGAAATAATCTTCCTGCTTCTTCACCCGACGCATCGCCCACACGCCGATCCCGCCCATCAGAGCAAAATATCCAAACAGCACTACATAATCCAACCACGTCATCGCAGCAATTTCCCAGGGTTCACCACGGTATACGCCTCAATCTCCTCGTCCGACAAGCCGAGATGTTCACGCAAGCGACGGGCCATTTCCGGCAGTGGACAGCCCGAACCGACAAAGTGCCCGGCGCGTCCGTCTTCCGCCAACCGACGTGGCACCAGATCTTCGCCCACCATCACCGACTGCCCGCCCAAGGTGTAGGTCCCCGGACCGAGTCCGGCGGCGGCAATGGCGTCGCTGACGATGACCACGTTCGCGGCGGGAATCTGTTCGAGGAAATTGGCCAGCACGAACCACGGCAAATGCGCGCCGTCCGCGATCAGGCTGATGACGAGTTCGTCGGACCAACTCAGAACGCGCTGAATGATATTATCGTGACGGTGGAGTTGGTTCGGGCAGCCATTGCCGAGATGGGTGAACATCGACAAGCCGGCGTCAATCGCGCCCGCGAGTTGCTTGAAGTCCGGATCGCAATGCCCGGCCGAGACTACAATCCCTTGCTCGACCAAAAAGCGGGTGAGTTTCGCCCCCGGATCCATTTCCGGCGCGAGCGTGACGATGCACGTCCGCCCGCCCGCCGCATCGAGCAGGCGTTTCATGCGTTCGAGGTCGGCCGGGCCGGCGTGCTCGCGCGGATGAGCGCCGATGAACCCGTCGGTCGGGTTGAGAAAAGGACCCTCAATATGTATCCCCGCGATCTTCGGATGCTCGCAAGCGGCGATGTTTCGCAAGCAGGCGGCCATATGTTCCTCGCTGCCAGTGATCACCGTCGGGAGGAGCTGCTCGACGCCGACATAGGCGTCGCACGCCGCCGCGATATCCGCGTCTGGCTGGTTGAAGTCGAACCCAGCAAAGCCGTTGATTTGCAGGTCGATCATGGCGCGGCGGCAAAAAACGAACGCGCCTGATCCACATCCAAGGGCAGATCCACCGGCCGGTTTTCGGACGCGGAGATCTGCGCGGCCCAACCGATGTCGGCAATCACCGCAGAATTCACAAAGCTGAGCGGACTTTGCGTCCCGGCCTTGGCGTGTTCGATGAAGTGGGCGACGCATTCACTGGTTTGATGCTCGATGACATCGCCGGAGTCGGGCGTGGTTGTGTCGGCGGGCCAGAGACCGTCGCGGAGTGGGTATTGCCATTGACCTTCAACCTCACCCTCCGACCAGTAGCGGGCCTTGTTCGGACGATCCATGAGCGAGTCGAACAAGAACGCGCCTTTGGTGCCGTAGAGGCTGTGATACGCGTCGTAGCCGTTGGCGGAGTCGATGTTGCCGAGACAGACCGCGGTCGCGCCGTTGTCGAAGCTGATTAAAATATTCCAGATCGGTTCGGACTCAAACGGGCGCACCTGGGCCGGCATGTTGGTCGCGTAAACCTGTACCGGACGCGCCTGGCTCTCCATGATCTTCACGATCACACTAACCGCATGGTTGATGCCCATGCCGATCGCGTCGCCCATGATCTCGCGCGACAATTTCCACACCTTGCTGCCGGCAATGTTCACCGGATGGCGGTAGTTCACTTGCAGTTGCGTGACCATCCCGAACGCGTCCGCCGCCACCATCTGCGCCAATCGCTGCTCCATCGTGTCGAAGTTGAGAATGTAGTCAACGAAGGTGGTCAATCCGGTTTCGCGTTCGAGTTCGAGCTGACGCAAAAACTCGTCGTAGCGGGTCGCGCAGGGCTTTTCGCAGAACACATGCTTGCCCGCCTCGAGGGCGGCGATGGCTTGCGGTCCGTGAAAGGAATTTGGACTGCAGACAAAGACGGCGTCGGCCTCGGGCAGCTGTGCCGCCTTGATCGGATCGGGTTCGAACACGGCTCCGGGATAATTCTGCAGCAGGGTCATCGCCTTGCTTTCTGTTTTTTGACAGAGGGCGACGACGCGGCAGTCATCGCGCGCCGCGACCCGGGCGAGAAGGGCCTGACCCATCCAGCCGGCCCCGATAAATGAGATATTCATAAGCAATCCAACCGTGTTTAGCGTGGTTCTCTTTATGGCAATGGTTTGCCATAGAGTGGCACGAGTTTGCCATAGAGTGGCACGAGTTTGCCATAGAGTGGCACGAGTTTGCCATACTATGGCAGACTCGTGCCATCATGATTTCTGGGCATTGAACGCGGCTGAAAGTGCCTTGGGGGGGGTCACCCATCCAGCCGGCGCAACCAAGACGCGAGGAGATAGCCGGTTCCAATGTAAATGAGGCCGAAGCTCGCGAACAGAAGGAACGCGTGGCTCCCTTCGGACAGATTTAGCCACGAACGAATTACATTAATCAACGCGACCGCGCCGATGAACACCGGGAACACGAACAGGTGCAAGCCGAGGAACGCGAGAGTTCGCCGGTCTTTGGCGTTCATGATTCAGACGAGTCCGAAGAAACGATGTCGGAGGCGTCGGGCGAACTCGGCTCCTCGTCGAGAAAGGCGATCGCGGCGTCGACTTTGGACGCGAGCGACTCTTCCGAACCGAGTTCGGTCATCCGTTTGACCACCCAATGGAACACCGGGAAACGGACCTTGCGGTTGAGATCGAACACGGCCGAGTCCCAGTACGGCCAATCATAAATCCATTGCGCGGTGGGCCGACTCTGACAAATCACATCGCCGACGCCCGCGCCGAACTCGCAGCACAGAATTAGGTAGGGATTGGAAAAGTTCATCGGTGCGCTTTTGGCGAGAATGGCGGCGACGGTTTCCTTGGTGGCCCAGGTGTCGATGGCGGCGATCCAGTCGCGGGTGAGTGGAGGCTTTTGCTTCAGCAGGCGTTCGCCGTCTTGCAGGAACGCGCCGAGCATGTCCTGCACTTTCTCACGCGGAATCCGGCGTTGTTGTGGGTCGAGTGGCTGGAGTACGCCGATGTGCTGACCGGGTTCGAGCAGGACTTCCTCGATGTCGGGCCGCGTTCCGGGATGGAGCTGGGGGCGTTCAGGCATGTACCACGGCCCAAAATACCGATCGTATAACTCGTCCGCCCGTCGCAGGGCCATGGATGGCTGTTGTTGCGTCTCACTCATGCGAGCGGACTATAACCAAGTACGGCCGCAATGCGAAGGTCTTCTAAGGTACATCCCTGTTGGCTCGGAGGAGGGGAGAACGCCCTTACGCTTCCTTCTCGCCTCCTCCGAACCAACAGAGCACCATGGTTATCCGAACAACCTATTCCATCCGCCAGACACGCACGCCATCGTCCATGCTGCGCGCGATGAACCGGCGTTTGAGTATTTTTCCGGCGTAGGCGGCACACCCACTGATGTTCCTCGCCTTCACGCCTTCCACGAAAAATGATTGCCCGACCTCCAAGTCCTTGAACGGATACATCAAGCGCTGGCCCTTCGAGCGGGTCGGCTTCTTGATCTTGGGAATCGGCACTTCCTCCGAATCAATGCGTATACATTTGTCTTCCATCAATAAGAGTAGCCGAAACAGGGCTCATTCTTATCAGTGCGACCGCACTTTTTTAAAAAATCTTCGCGTAACGGAACCGACAAACCCAAAAATAGAAGTCGTAAGTCCCTTCAAAGGAGGGACTTACATAAATGACTTACTGATCGGAAACAAACAAATCGAATCGATACGATCTGCAACAAAAGAAAATTGTGGGAGGGTTTATAGCGGTCCGGGACGGTCGTTTTTGCGGCCGATGAACCACCAGTAAATAATGAAGGCGATGCCGGCGAGGATCGCGATTCCGAGGCCCAACTTAAAGACCATCTTCAGGGCTTTCCACAGGATCACAAGTACCACGAGGCCGCCGACGGCAAGCAACACGCCTCCCCATAGGCTAATTTTGGGTGCGTTCGGACTTGGCTTGATTGGGTCAGTCATAATGACTGTCTTATTCGGGTTTAGGGATCCACGTCAACTGCTTCCACCAAGGCACGTCGTTCTTTTGCACCGCACCCGGCGTACTGCGACCGCGCTGAACGAGGCGGGTGGCGGTGGCCTTGAGTTCGCGAACGCGCTTGGCGTGCTTGCCTGCGAGATTGTCGGTTTCGCTAGGATCCTGGGCGAGATTGTAGAGTTTTGGCGCCTTGGGTTTGTCGAGATGCAGTTTCCAGTCACCATCCCGAACCGCAAACAGCCCGGCCGAGCTATGATGCATCAGCGGCACGTCGCGTTCGAGGGTATCGCCTTTTAGAATCTTGGCGAAGCTCCAGCTATCCTCGCCGGCGTTGGCGGGCAGTTCGGTGCCAAGCAGTTCGGCCATGGTCGCGAGTAGATCGGTTTGCGAGACCGGCACATCACTGGTCGACCCCGCCTTCACCTTCGCCGGCCAGCGAACGAGAAACGGCACGCGATGGCCGCCTTCGTACAAATCGCGTTTGCCGCCGCGGTAGATGCCACTGGAACGATGGTCGAAGTTGGGGATGCGTTTGATGTAGGTTTTTTCCGGACCGTTGTCGGAGGTGAACACGATGATCGTATTGTCCGCGACCCCGAGGGTGTCGAGATGATCCATCATCTGACCCACCCGGAAGTCCGTCTCGACCATGAAGTCGCCGTATGCACCACACTGACTTTTGCCGACGAACTCCGGCGCGGGAATGACCGGCTTGTGCGGGGAGGTGAGCGGCAGGTAGAGGAAGAAAGGCTTGAAGTTCTTTGTGGCGGCGCCCGGTTCGGGTTTCACGGCCTCGTCCAACCACGCTTTGGATTTCTCGACGAACACGCGGAGGACATCGACGTCGTCGAAGTCGGCGGCAACCTCGAGCGGCCCGCCGAGTTTGCTGCCGTTGAAGAACTCGGCTTGGTACGGCGGCGTGATTCGGTAGGAAGCGGGATCGGCTTTGAGAAGTCCGGGCTTTTTTGCGGTCCAAAGATCGGCCGGTTTGAGCACGCGGTCGCCTTCGAGGTAGGTGAGCACGCCGTAGTTCATCGAGGCGGGGATACCGAAAAAATAATCGAAGCCGCGGTCGACCGGGCCTTGGCGGAAGGGCTTGCTCCAGTCACGTTTGCCCAGTGTCCCGTCAAATTGCATGCCGAGATGCCACTTGCCGACCATCGCGGTCTGGTAGCCTTGCGCTTGCAACAACGACCCAATGGTCATCCGGCCCTCCTCGATCAGGCAGTCGCGATCGGCGCCGTAGACGCCTTTTTTCAGCGCGGTTCGCCAACTGTACCGACCGGTGAGCAGACCGTAGCGCGAAGGGGTGCAGACGGTGTCGGAGGAATGGCCGTCGGTGAAGGTCATGCCCTCGCGGGCGAGTCGGTCGAGATTGGGGGTGTCGAATTTACTGTCCGGGTTCAGGCAACTGGCGTCGCCGTACCCCTGGTCGTCAGTGTAGATGATGACCAAGTTGGGTTTGGGTTCGGCGGCGGCTGTGGCCGAGAAAGCGGAGAGCAGAAGGCCGAACAAGATGACGAACGAAACGAAAGTGCAGCGGGGAGAATGGGTGTGCATAGAATTCAAGGGTATACCGAATAACGACTTACTATTACTACCAGCTACGATGGGTTGATGGCAGAATAGAATGAGACATTATCGGCCTGTGGGGTAATTAAAGTTCGGTCAGGGTGTGGCCATCGGCAACAAAGAGGAATCCCGAACGAGTGTTCTGGGGGGGGGGTATAATTACGAATTTACGGACACGCTTGATCCCAAGCGAATCGGATGACCCGAACCAAGGTCTGCCGCCATCTCGGTCGTCCTCAACCGCACCGGCTCGGGCGGCCCCTCGCCCTCCAAGGTTTTTGATTTTGAACGATCCAGAAACCAACCCGGCCGCAGGCCGATCACTGATGACTCCACACAGGCCGCAGGCGGCAGGCCGTCACAAACTGATGACTGATCACTGATTACCGATTTCTCCCTCAGGCCGCAGGCCGCCCCCAGAGCGAAGCCCGCTAAGCGTTCTTCCAATCGTCGCGCTGCGGCCGCGAACGCAGTTTGTTGGCTTCCGAATCATCGATGAATGTTTCGTCTTTGGGGTCCCACTGCACCTTGCGACCGAGTTCGAGCGCGATGTTGCCGAGGTGCATGCAGGTGCTGAGGCAGTGCAGATCTTCGGCGGTATAGGTCGGTTGCTTGCGCGACTTGACCGCGTTAAGAAAATCGCGGTGCTCGCCGGGCGGCAAGGGCCAGATTTTGTTGTCCTCGTATTTCTGACGGAACACCATCCGATCGTGCGCCTCGAGTCCGCCGCGCCAACCTTTGTTGCCGACCCAGCCATCGGTGCCTTCGAAGCGCAGATAGACGCCGTCGGACTTCACCTTCATATGCACGCCATTTTCATAGGTGTAATCGAGATCGAACGTCAGCGCGATCGAGTTGATCGACCCTTCCGGAATAGCGCCAGTGCCCTCGACCGAGACCGGTCCGGACTTTTCGGCGAAGTTGGCGACCTGCGCGGTGTCCATGATGTGTGCGCCCCAATCGGTGAGCGTGCCACCCGAGTACATGCGAATTTGGCGCCAGCAATCTTTGTGGGTTCGGGTCTTGGTGTACGGCATCTCGGGAGCGGGACCCTGCCACATCTTGTAGTTGAGGTCGTCGGGAACCGGCGCGGCTTCTTCGGTTTTCCAGACGTGGGTTTTCTTGTGGGGCAGGCCGCAGTGAATCGTTTTGAGTTCGCCGATGGCGCCGTTGCGAACCGCCTCGGCGAGTTTGTGATATTGCGAGACCGAACGATCCTCAAGCCCGGTTTGAAAAATCGCATTATGCTTGGCGACCGCCTCGACGAGTTCGCGGCCTTGAGCGATGGTCAGCGTCGGCTTTTCGCAGAACACATCTTTGCCGGCCTCGAGTCCAAAGATCGACAGCGGCACGTGCCAGTGGTCCGGAGTGGAGATGGCGACCGCGTCGATATCGTCGCGCGCGAGTAGCTCGCGGAAGTCACCGAACTTTTTGCAGTCCTCGGTTTTGTGATGCGCATTGATGGTGTTGGCGGCGTGGTCCATGCGGCTCTTAAACACATCGCACACCGCGACGGCCTGCATGTCGTCATTCTGTAAAAAGGATTTTAGGTTGTAGCCGTGGCCGTGGTTGCCGACACCGATGAAGCCCATCGTAATTCGTTCGGAGGGGGCGGACTTGGCCCAGTTGGTCGCGATGAAGGGCGCCGAGAGGCCGGCGCAGAGAGCTGGAGTGGATGCTTTTATAAAAGCGCGGCGCGAGGGATTCATGCCGCGAAACTACCAAGGAGTGACCGCCATTTACCAATCTTAATTTGCCGCTCCGAGTCGCGGAACCCCAGTCTGAATCATGGTTTCTTGAACATCAGCGAACGCGAGTTGTGTGCATCGCGGATAGTCGCCCGGGCGGGGCCGGCCTCCCACTTTAATCACCAAATCACTTAGAACTCAGTGACATCCGAGCAAGCCCCGGTCCCGCACACGCAACCAGCACACGCAACCCGCAACCCGCACCTCAGACCTCGCATCCCGCATCCCGCAACCCGAACCCCGCAACCCGCTTCCGCAACCCGCACACGCAGCCCGCAACTCGCGCTAGCGTTTACCGATCCAAAGCGTTGGATCCCGAACGCCAGGACGGATCTCGCCGGGGAGAACGACGAAGCCGCCGCGCCAACGAACCACACGGGTGGTCACCGGTGCGGGCGCGGGCATGTTGCCCAGCGGAATCCACTGGGCGCCGGCGATGTCATAGACATGGACGTCTTCGCTGAAGCCGGGGTGGGTTCGTTGCAATTCACGCCAGCGCAGTTCGGCGGCGGGATCGCCCGCGTTCGCTTTTTGCATCTGGTCCATGATGTGCAACATGCGTGCGCCGTCGCTGCCACCGACCACCAGAAAGCTTTCGCGCCCACCCAACGCGGCCCCGGCCATCATCGCACGCGGGAGGTCCGGCAACCGGGTCCAGGCGCCGTCGCGGTAGCACCAGAAATCGCGCAGGACCGTGATCGGATTGGTGGTCGGATCGCGTCCGCTCATCAAATAAAACGCGTCCCCGCCTTCGGCCGCGACCGAGACGACTCGCGCGGGTCCGGGAAAATCGGGAAGCACCTTCCACGCGAGCGAGGGCGCATTGAGATTAAGTTCGTAGAACTGCCGCCCGGCGCCGCGTTCGCCGATGCCACAGGCGACATAGATTTTGTCGCCGACGTTTGCCGCGCCCGCATAGGACAGTCCGGCGGGGAGATCGGGCAATTCTTTGCCTCCGCGAATCCGTCGGGTGACGCGCACGCGACCGCGTTCGGTATCCCAGACGAGGGCGAAGGCCATGTTTGACAAATGTAAGCGCTGCGCCCCGTCGATCGGTCGGTCTTTCCATTCGCCGCCGAAACAGAGAATCCCGTCTGTCGTGGTGATCGCGACGCCGTAGGCCAACGCGTGCGGCAGACGCGCGCGCTGCGGCACCCAGCCCACCCCACCATCTACACTAGGCGGCGTGGTTTGTGGCACCAAGGCATGAATGGTGTCATGATAAATTTTCGGCGACTCGGGTCCGTCCGGGGAGGCCTCCCAAGGAAAACCTTCGGGAAAGTTGGCCCCGCCGGCGATCAGCAGCACACCATTATGCACGCCGGCGTAAGCGCCGCCGAGTCCGGGGTGAGGTTTGCCTTCGGCGGGTGGAAGTTCGGCGAGCTTTTGCCAACGCAGGCTCTGGCTGAGTCCGAGAAGGGGTAGGCTAAGCAACAACAACGCGAGCCAAAGAGCGTTGATCTTTTGAAATCCCACACGCCCAGGCGAGAAGAGGGAGAATGGTTCTGTCACGAATTGGCCAAGGAAGGATTTTGAAGGACGCGATTCATTGGCCAAAAGCCATGCCACAACGGCGGACGGGGAAAAAGCAGTGTTTGGTCTCCGATTTTGTGCAAGGAACGGGCGTTGTTTTCGATCACCCACTATGAAAATCATTGCTGCCCTCCTCTGCTCACTCGGGATCACCGGATGCGCGACCACGCGTGCGCCGATCAAGACGGTTCCGCAAGTCGACCTCAAACGCTTCATGGGCGATTGGTTCGTGATCGCCAATATTCCAACGTTTGTCGAGAAAGGCGCGCACAACGCGGTCGAGTCGTATCGACTGGCGGAGGACGGCAGCATTCCGACCACCTTCACCTTCAACAAAGGCAGCTTCGACGGACCGGAAAAAGTGTACCAGCCGCGCGGCTTTGTTCGCGACACCGAGTCGAACGCGGTCTGGAGAATGCAGTTTATCTGGCCGTTCAAAGCGGACTACCGGATCGTTTATCTGAGCGACGATTATTCGAAGACGGCGGTCGGTCGGAACAAGCGCGACTACGTTTGGATCATGGCGCGGACGCCGACGATTCCGGAGACGGAGTATGAGGAGATCGTGTCGTTCTTGGTCGGCGAAGGCTACGAGCGCGACGCGATCCAACGAGTCCCCCAAGCGCCGCGGTAGTGGCGGGTCGCGGGTTGCGTATTGCGGGTTTCGGGGCGCGGGTTACGGGTGGGTTGCACGACGCACGCTTCTCTGCCTTGGCCGGGTTTGTGGTTCATGACGGATTGAAAATTCATCCCACCTACAGGCTTTAAAAAAGCATGCTACAAGCGCCTACGGCGCGCTACGCAGGTAGCTCACGCTTCCCTGCGGGAGTCCGGACCGCCTCCCTCTGCGGAGGCAGAGCCACGTGGGCTGGCCAAGATGACATCCTATTTTTGCACATTCATTTGCCTTACATTCCTTTGCCTCCGCGAAGCGATCACAACCGCGCACGACCCGCTAAAACAGTGGCGTCGACACCACCGAACCCAGTCGATCCTGCTCGGCCTCGACCTGTTCCGAACTCGCGACAAAGGCGTGGCGCGCATTCTCGAACGCGCGTTCGAGCACGGCCCCAAATCCGTGAAAATCTTTAAGGCTGGTGCCGAGAATCTGATCGCGGGTTTGCTGGCGTTCGGTGTCGGTGATCCCGAGCAGCTTGCGCATGAACGCGGTGTAGCCGCGCGCGTCCGGAAGCTGGTACGCATCAACTTTGCCGATGGTGCCGATGATGGCCTGGTGGATCGCAGCTTCGTCGAAGGCGCACTCTTGAAGGAACGCGGCGGACCCGCGATAGGCGTCGATCGTGTCGGCAATATTTGGATCCCGATAGGACGTGAACAACATGGTCCCCTGCCCCCGGTCGATGCCACAACTCGCACCGTAGGCGCCGCCTTTGACGCGGACGCGGTCCCACAAATAGCCGGTGTTCATCGAACGCGTAATCACCGCGTGCGACCCGTGCCATTCATAGTCGACCGCACCGAGATTAAGAATCGATCCGACATAGTTGACCTTGGCCGGACCAATCAGCGCCTCAGAAGTAGGACCGTCGGGAAGCTGCCAATCGCCAATGGCGTCGACCGGCGCTGAGCCGTCTTGTGCCAGCTTCGTGAGGAACGATTCAAGGTCGCCCTGGAGCGTCACTTGCGCCTCTCCATCGATGGTGGAGTTGACGAGCAGTCGCTGGGGATGAAACGCAAGGCGGCGCAGCTCGGCGAGATCGTTTTCGATACTATCCCAATCGGCGTCGATCCGTTCGGCGAGCTCGCGCAGGAAGCGAACGTAGCCAGGTCCGTCCATGGCTTCGCCCATCGCCTCGGCTACCGAGTAGCCAGCTTTCAAACGGGTCTTCACCACACGGTGCCCGGACGGAACGAGCGACGTTTCCTCTGCAGACTTTTCTTCGAGCACCATCTGGCGGAAGCGCTCGCGCTTGATCGCGGGTTCGCGGAGAATCTCATGCAGCAGGCCGAGCAGGTCGGCGGCGCGTTCGACCAAGCACTTGCTGCGCACGATCAGTCGGGCAACCGTGGACCCGCCACTGCGGTGGGTGCCGGTATGAATGGTGTGCGAAATGCCGCCGGTCTTCATGCCGATTTGTTCGGACAATTGCACGTAGCCGCGCTTTGAGGTGTCCATCTCGGTGAGCGTGCGACCGAGCAAAGGAAGCAGCGGGAACAGCCGCGGCGGAACGGCCGACAGATCGAACGCCAAATCGAGATACCAGACGCCATTCGTGAACAAGGGGTACTGCAGAATGGTAGCGTCGTTTGGACCGGCCACCTGCGTTTCCGGAACGGTGCGGATCTCGCGCGGGAGGTCCGCGAGTTGCAAGCGCGGAATCGAAGCCAAAGCCTCGGGCGTGTCCGGGGTGAGTTGGAGCGCGTGGAGTTCGTGCGAGCGACGCACCAGTTCTTCGGCGTCGCCATTGCGGAACGCGGCCTGCACGGTCTGCAAACGCTCTTCTTCTGCGGCGAGTTCGGACGGGCCAATAGTGGGATCAGGGTCAACGCGGAGTTCGACCAAGTGCGGGTTGTCGAGCAGATGCGTACGGATGAGTTCTTGGAAGAAGCGCGGGTTGCTGTCGACTTCGTTGCGCAGCCGGTCGAGCAGCGGACGCACTTCGAGATTGGTGAACGGGTCGCGTTCGTAGAGCCAGTGACCGAGCGCACGGATCATCAGGACCAAGCCGCGCGGCGAGGAACCCGTGTTGTTCTCGCGCAAGGCAAACTCGGTCGTGTTGAACGCGGCCTCGATCAGGTCAGCAGAAAACCCGGTTTCGGCCAGATCGCTCAGCGTGTCGCGAATCAGCGCGTGCACCACCGGCACGTCGTCAGCTTTTACGCCACGCAGCCCCGTGCTGAAGTCGATTTGCACCCCGGAGGAGTCGAGACCGTAACCGGCGGTGTCGTCGCCCAGCAGGGATTCGATCAGGGCCTGACGCAGCGGCGAGGCGCTGCGTCCGAGCAGGAGATAGCCGAGCAACTTGAGCGAGGCGTTGCGGAACGGATCGTCGGTGTCACAAATTAACCAAGCCGAGATCGCGAAGCTGCCAGAGCCTTCGTCTTGGTTCGGCATATAACTGCGCGCGACCTGACGCGGCGCGTCGAACAAAGCTTGCGGCAGGATACTCGAATCGACGGTCTTCTGCTCGAACGAGGTCAAGGCGGCGTCGAGCCGTTCGAGCCGCACGGCTGGGTCGTCGTCGCCGTAGAAAAAGATGCGGCTGTTGGACGGATGATAGAAGTCGGAATGAAAGTCGACTAAGCCTTGGTGGGTGAGCGAGGGAATGTCGGCGGGGTGGCCGCCGGAGTCTTGCCCTTCGTTGCCGTCGGGGGTGAGAGCGCGGGAGAGTTCGCGGTAGACGTTCGCGTCGGGCGAGGAATAAACGCCCTTCATTTCGTTAAAGACGACGCCTTTGAACGAGAGCGGTGCCTCGAGCCCGAGCAATTCGTAATGCCAGCCTTCTTGGTCGAACATGTCGCGTTCGAGGCGCGGGAAGAACACCGCGTCGATGTAGATATCCATCAGGTTGTAGAAGTCCTGCAGGTTCTCGCTGGCGACCGGGTAAACCGTTTTGTCCGAGTAGGTCATCGCGTTGAGAAAGGTGTACACCGAGCCTTTCATCAGTTCTTGAAAGGGGTCTTTCACCGGATATTTTTTCGAACCGCACAGGACCGTGTGTTCGAGAATGTGGGCCACGCCGGTGTTGTCGCGAGCGGGCGTCCGCAGCGCGATACCGAACACTTTATTGGTGTCATCATTGGCAACAGAAAGGACCTCCGCGCCGGTTTTCCGGTGCCGGTAGAGCGTGACTTCGGCTTGGAGTTCGTCGATCTTTTCGCGGCGCAATGTTTCGAAGTTCTTGTGCTGGGACATGTTACGACAATGGGGATTAGCGGTTTGGACGTTCTGCAGAGTTCGTCTTGAGAAATGAGTGAGATGCGGTACCACTCCGCGAACCGAAATCAAGACAGGACCTTTTATGAGTCAACAACCCACCCTTCTCGTACTCGCAGCCGGAATCGGCAGCCGCTATGGCGGTCTCAAACAGATCGATCCGATCGGCCCCTCGGGCGAGGTGGTTCTCGACTATTCGGTGTACGACGCGATGCAGGCCGGGTTCGGCAAAGTGGTGTTCATTATCCGCAAGGACATCGAAAAAGATTTCAAAGAAACGCTCGGGCCGCACTTCAAAGGGCGCATTCCGGTGGAGTATGTTTTCCAAGAACTCGACAAGCTTCCCGAAGGCTACGACGTACCGGAAGGCCGCACAAAACCCTGGGGCACATCGCACGCGATGCTGATGGCGGCCGACGCAATTGAGGAGCCGTTCTGCGTGATCAACGCCGACGATTTTTACGGCCGTGAGGCCTTCGACCTGATGCACCAGAAGCTGGTCGAACTCGGCAGTGGCACCGGCCATTACACCATGGTCGCGTTCAACTTGGCCAAGACCCTGTCCGAAAACGGCGGCGTCTCGCGGGGTGTCTGCCGGGTGGAAGACGGCTATCTCGCCGAAGTGCTCGAGTGCCACGGCATCGAACGCCAAGCCGACGGCACCGTGCCGGCAACCCACGAGGGCGAGGCGAAAATGCTCGAAGGCAACGAACCCGTCTCGATGAATTTCTGGGGCTTCACCCCCGACGTGTTCGGCCATGCCAATGACCAGATGGTGGACTTTTTAAAGACGCTCGAAGACACGCAAAAAGGCGAATGCCTCGTTCCCGTTCTGGTCGACGATCTGATCAAAGCCGGCAAAGCCAAATGCGAAGTGATGAGTTCGGAAGACAAATGGTACGGCGTGACTTACCCCGACGACAAAGCCTCGGTGCAGTCGGGCATCCGCAGTTTGGTCGACGCCGGACTGTATCCGGAAAATCTTTGGGCGAAGGACTGAGTTTCCGCGGCGGAGAACAAAGGACAGAACATGCACCGGATATCATTTACCCTGATTCTCCTTTTGGTTCTGCCACATCTTTCAATCGCACAAACAACGGACGCCTCCACGACCGACAAGGCGGAAGCGCCCGCCCCGAAGGAGCTCATCTCCGGCTTCTCTTTCGCAACCCTCGGCAATCGAGTTCACCTGGGGTTCAAGTTCGAAGACAAGGCAGCGATCCTCAGACAGGGAACCGCATACATGGTCCGCCACTTGAACAACAAAGGCCTCGTCTCGGAAGTCTGGAACAACGGCGAAATCGAACTGGATGATCTCGCGGGAGGCATCCGGATTTGCGATGTGTTTTACTACATCTCGAGTTCGAAACAGTTCCGCGGAACCGACTCCATAGAGGCCAGAGACCGTGCGATCTCAGCGGAGAGCGCACGGCTTCTCGGCCCAACCAAATGATGTCGATATTTTCATCGTCATGGGAAATGATTTTGATTTTGCCACTTCGACAGGCGAAGCGCGAATGATGCTTGAGCACGGCATAGCCCAGTCACAGTCGATGCGGCTATTGCCGACTGGCAAACGAAGCGAGATGGCTCCGAACGTGGCATCGTGGAAATTACAGAGAGAAATCGATGATTGAGAACGACAAACAACTTCCGGTGACATTGGTTCGGGTTCGGCGCATGCAGGAGCTGGTCGCCCATCTTCGTCGTACGGAATCCACTGCCGATAATTATTCAGCCTCGGTCTCTGGTTTCATCTCGGAGATTGATCGCATGCAACTTGAAGTCCGCGAATATTTGACCATCTATCCCGGTGAAATTGCGGTTCACTAATACTGTGATAATTTTAAATTTGTCCTCGTCGCTACGCGACGGACGCCAGTCTGGAAGACTGGCCGACGGTACCGCCTGGAAGGACGGTACTACTGCACGGTCGTAGAACGGCCATCTTGGCCGTTCCGTCCCGGCAGCCTTCTAGGCTGCCGAGCCGCGGTCCTGCCGCATAGCGGCGGTGTAAACTAGCCGTGGGCTTCAGCCCACGGAGTTCGTCCGGATTTGATTCCCGTCGCGTAACGACGATGTATCCGTATGCGCCAAGTAAATACGCCAAGATGGACGGCCTTCCAATCGCTTCAAGGCATCCGATTTACCCCTCAAAAACTCAACATTCATCATTCAAAACTCGTCATTCAAAAGAGTCACGGCTCCGTGGTGGCGTTCAGCTCAGCCGCCGATCCACGCATCACTGAACTCGACCCAGTCTTTCGCCATGAAGTGAATCACCTCCGAACACACATAGCGGGCAATCCACCTCAAAGAGCTTAGAAAGAGACGGACTTCCGCCCTCATTCATGACAGAATTTGGCACGATGAAAAAATTGCGCCTCCTCTTCTTCACCTGCCTCCTCGGCACTCTCCTGATTCCCGCCCACGGCCAAGAACCCTACAGCGCCTGGAAAACCGCGAACGCCATCCCCGCCAACGCCGCCGCCGACTCGGACGCGGACCAAGACGGGATTCCGTTGTTGATGGAATACGCCCTCGGACTCTCCCCCGCCCTCGCCTCCGACTCGCTCTACCTCAACCCAGAAATCGACGCCGCATCGGCCACGTTCGGCATCACCTACCCGCGCCTGCGCAACGACATCGCCTACCAAGTCGAAGGCTCACCGGACCTGCAAACGTGGAGCATCGCCGGAATCGACGCGCCACCGGTCGCGGTCGGCGACCAAGCGATCGCCCGCATCCCCTGCGTCGGCGCCCTCCGTTTTCTTCGCCTCCGCGTCGCCCTCGTCGACGACGACAACATCAGCGTTGCCGGCACCGCCACCGCGCCCTACCCCACCCTCGAAAACATCTCGCTCGAATGGCCGGTCGCCGGCGATGACAACCGCAACGGCGTCGTCCGTCCGCGCTTCCGCAAAGCCGGGGACGCAAGCTGGCGCGAAGGCCTGCCGCTTAAATGGGTGCCGTCCGGCAGCAACGAGGGCTTCTCTTGGGCCGAACGCTACGCGGGTAGTCTGTTCGATCTCGAACCCGACACGCTCTACGAGGTCGAACTCATCCTCGACGATCCCGACGGCGGTTCGGCCACGCAAACCCTGCAAGTTCGAACCCGGCCCATCCCGCAACTGCCCGCAAACCCCGCCGTCATCAACGCCACCCCGGCGACGCTGTCCTCCATCCTCAGCAATCTCTCGCCGGGAGATTTCGTCGAACTCGGTTCGGGTAATTACAGCGGCTTCGAAATCTCGCGCAACGGCACCGCCGCCCAACCCATCGTTCTGCGCGGCACCCCGACCGCACGGATCACCGGCGAAGTCTCCCTGTTCTCGCGCGCGAACGTCCACCTCACCGCCCTCACCGTCAACGGCCGCATCCGCTTCAACGGCTCCGACAACATCACCATCACCCGCTGCCGGATCAAAGGAACGGTCGACCGCGGCGGCCACGGTATCATCTGTTTCACCCGCGGCGAAAACTCCTACATCGCCGACAACACCATCACCGGCATCACCGTCTGGAACGAGTCCGCGCTCGGCAACAACGGCGACAACCTCGGCGAAGGCATCGCCGTCACCGGACCCGGCCACGTCATCGAACACAACCGCGTGCGCGGCTTCCGCGACGGCATCTCGTTCATGGAAGACGGCAGCGCGGTCGACCAGCAAAGCATCGACATCCTCGACAACGAGATCAGCGAATGCGGCGACGACGGCATCGAAGCCGACTTCGCCATGGGCAACTGCCGCATCATGCGCAACCGCATCACCAACACCTTCATCGCCATGTCCTCCCAACCGAGTCTCGGCGGCCCCACCTACTTCATCCGCAACGCCGCCTACAACGTCACCCATGTGCCGTTCAAACTGTACCGCGGCAGTGAAGGCGACGTGCTCTACCACAACACGGTGGTCAAAAACGGCGACGCCTTCGCCATGTACAACGGCTCCTCGGCGATCATCCGCAACCTGTGCACCCGCAACAATCTGTTCATCGGCGGACCCGGCGGCACCTACAACGGCTTCTCCAGCGGCAACGGCGACGTCATCGACAGCGACCAGATC
>ENA-ORXR01000903-ORXR01000903.1-marine-metagenome-genome-assembly--contig:-NODE-903-length-35328-cov-143.062296_pt1 | contig 35328 bp, 23 predicted proteins | sample MGYA00237866_ERZ511479 | MGnify/ENA metagenome assembly ERZ511479
CGTTCGTTTGAGCCAGGTTCGGGGCTGGTTAAACGAGACGACCGGCGCGCCTTGAGGAAGCAGCCTTGAGCAGCCCGCGCTCCCCACCCCTAGTAGGAGTCCCAGAGTGCTCAAGGTGTCACCGCTACGCGGCTACCCTCCTGACCTTCTTGCATCCCCGGCCTTGCCCTGCGGGCGGCAGCCGGGGCTACTCAGGGTGCCACCGCTAACGCGGCTCTTTTCAGGCTCATCGACCGCAGGGTACCCGCCGCCACTTTTCATTCAATGACGTGAGCGACAGCGGGCCAATGATCTGACGGAGTACTTTGCCAGGATTTCCTGAAGACTCAAATTCGAAGGTCATCGAACCGAGAGTACTGCCGAGCCAAAGAATGTTATCCCTAGCCCATTCCTTTGCCCCACATTCTTTTGCCTCCGCGCAGCGGCCAACACACACAAAAAAAACATCCGCCAAGCCCGCCGAGCCAAAGAAGGTTTGACTCACTTTAGTCACGAATCGACAAAGCAAGGATCTAGCCGCCCAAGCCGCGTCGCGTTCCCCGTTCCCATTCACTTTTCGTGCGCTTTCAGGGTCCATTCCCTTGTCCCCATTCCCCTGTCCAAATAGGCCGCGAAAAGCGGACACCGTGTTCTGGGTTCGATTTTGCCGGTCCACAATCTCCGGCTTGCCAAGTCGAACCACGTTCAACGTTTAACATTCGCATTTCACCGTCCACGTCCCCACGCGCCAGCCCCGTTCCGCGTATTCCACATCTTTATCTTGAGCAAACCACCACCTTTACGGTTCTATCACTTCACGTGGCTCTATTCGAACCCATCTGGTTGCTCCTGCTTCTTCCCCTCGGGGCGGCGTGGTGGATTTGGCGTCAGCCGACGACGCTGTTGCAAGTGCTGCGCGCGATCGCGCTCGTTCTCGTCGTGCTCGCGCTGGCCAAGCCCGCCCTCAAACTCGCGACCGACGCGGGCACGATTGTGGTGCTCGCCGACCGATCCGCCTCGATGCCCGAAGACGCGGAGACGCGACTGCTCGCGGCGCATAAGATGCTCGGTAAGAAAATGGGCGACCGGCACCGCCTCGCTCTGGTCTCGTTCGGTACGCGTTCGGTCGTCGAGCAATCACCGTCGCGAGCTGAGATTGCCGATAAGTTCACCGGCGAGATCGGACCCGACCAATCGCAGCTCTCCGCCGCCCTCGACACCGCCACCAGCCTGATCCAAGACGGCGAACCCGCTCGCTTCGTGGTCCTCTCCGACGGACGCTGGACCGGCGCCGATCCCGGACCCGCCGCCGCCCGCGCCGGCGCGCTCGGTATTCCGATCGATTACCAACTCATTCAGCGAAGCGCCGTGAACGACCTCGGCATCGAGAAAATTGACGCGCCGGACACCGTCCTCCCAGCCGAGGCCTTCATGATCACCACGTGGGTGCAAAGTCCGCGCTCGCAGGAAGTGACCTACGAACTCCGCCGCGGCAAAACCGTCATTGCCTCTGGGCGGCGGATGCTCGAAGCCGGACGCAACCAGTTCATGTTCCGCGACCAGTCCGACGAGACCGGCGTGTTCGGCTACCGGATGTCAGTGCAGGCCGCGAACCCAGAAGTGGCTGCCAAGGACCCAGTGCCGGCCAACAACCGCGGCAAGTTTCTGGTCGGCGTCGACGGACCGCGTCCGGTGTTGCACGCCTCCACCAATCCAGACTCGGGTTTGTTCAAGTTGCTCAAAGCCGGCGGCGTTGATGTGGTTCACGCCAAGTCCGACGAGATCAACTTCGACCTCGAACTACTGTCCCAGCACTCCGCCGTCATTCTCGAAAACGTCCCCGCCGCGCACGTGCGTGAGTCCGGCATGCGCAACCTCGCCGCTTGGGTGCACCATAGCGGCACCGGCCTGATGATGACCGGCGGCCAGAACGCCTACGGGCAGGGCGGCTACTATAAGTCCGCGCTGGAAGGGATCATGCCGGTCACCATGGAGCTGCGCCAGGAACACCGCAAACTCTCGCTCGCCATTGTCGTGGTGCTCGACCGCTCGGGTTCGATGATGGCTCCGGCTGGTCCGGGCAAAACAAAAATGGACCTCGCCAATCTCGGCACCGCCGAAGTGTTCGACCTGATGAGCGACCAGGACGAGATCGGGGTGATCGCGGTCGACAGTGCCCCGCACACCATCGTGCCGATCGGAAAAAAATCAGCGCGCGGCGCCGCCCGCGCCAAAATCCTACGCATGGAATCGATGGGCGGCGGCATCTACGTGTACTCGGGGCTGCTGGCCGGCGCGAAGATGTTGCAGAAGGCGACGGCCGGCACGCGGCACATTATTCTGTTCGCCGATGCGGCCGACGCGGAGGAGCCGGGCAAGTACCGCGAGCTGCTCGAGCGTTCGACCAAGGAAGGCATCACCTGCAGCGTGATCGGACTCGGCACCGACAAGGATCCGGACGCCGCCTTTTTGCGCGACGTCGCCAAACGCGGAAATGGTGAGGTGTATTTTACCAGTGACCCGACCGAACTGCCGCGCTTGTTCGCCCAGGACACCTTCACGGTGGCGCGTTCGACCTTTGTTGAAGAACTGACCCCGTTTTCGTTCACCCCCGACATGCGCAGCATCACCGACAAGATGAACGCGGTCGTTCCCCCCGGTGTCGGCGGCTACAATCTCACCTACGCGCGTCCGCAGGCGGACCTCGGCGCGGTCACCGGAGACGATTACAAAGCGCCGGTGGTGGCCAAGTGGTACGCGGGTTCGGGACGGGTGCTGTGCTATACCGGCGAGGTCGACGGCGAGTTCGCCCGGCCGATGGCGGACTGGGATCAGGTGGGCCATTTCTATTCCTCGCTGGCGCGCTGGACGGCGGGCGAAGTCGGCGAATTGCCGGCCTCGATGATGCTCACGCACAAAGTTCGGCGCGGCAATCTCGTGGTCGACCTGCTGCTCGACCCCGAACGCGACAGCGACCCGTTTACCGGTCAGCCGAAAGTGGCCTTGTTGCGCGGCCTGCCGGGCGGCACCCCATCGGCATCGGAGGCACAGCTGAACTGGGTCGAGGCGGACAAGCTGAGTTTGGAGATTCCGCTGACCGGCAAGGAAACCGTGATCGCCAATGTCGAGATTCCCGGCTTCAAGCGGCAAAGTCTCGCGCCGGTTTGCCTGCCCTACAGCGAGGAGTTCAAACCGCTCCCGACCGATGCCGGAAAACGCAACCTGGCCGCGCTCGCCCGTGCGACCGGCGGCGAAATGCGGTTGGATCTTGCCTCGGTGTGGAAGACGCTGCCGAAGCGTCCGCGCTATATCGAGTTTGCCCAATGGTTGGTGCTCGCGGCACTGTTGGTGTTTCTCGCCGAAATTCTCGAACGCCGCACCGGCTTGATCGGTGGTCGCAAGCAGCAAGTCGCAACCGCTGGTTCGGCCGCGGAGGGAAAAACCAAACGCTGGCGTCCGGGCCGCCAGGCCGAGAAGAAGACCAAAGAACACAAACCCACTCGAAAGCCGGCTAAGGCCAAACCCGCGCCGGCGAAGCCGACGCCCGGAGTGGTCCCTGCGGCTGCATCGACTGCGGCACCGCAACCGGAAAAGAAAAAGAGCGGGACGATGGACGCCTTGCGTGCCGCGCGAAAACGCGCGGATGACCGGACCAAGCGCTAAGGCCAGATTGTTGAAATGAATACTATCGGCTGATTGGCTTGGCTTGGATTCTCTACGCGCTGGTGAAGGTGGGCGTGGTGTATTACCAGACGACGTATTTGGGGCTTGATATGAACCCAGTCTACCCGCTTTTTTTATTGCCTTGCTCGGCCTCCTTTTTGGCCTCGCTTTTTTTGTGAATCCCGAATCGGTGCTCCCCTCCGGATATAAGCTCGGAGTGGGAGCCATCCTCTTTGACATCGTGATGATGAGTTGGATTTCGCTGGGCTTTGCGATTCTTGCCTGTTGCCTCTCCTTGCTTCCTTATCTCGATGGATCCCACGACATTAGCGACCTCGAGGAGGATGCGCGGTTGCTTCCGAGGCGCCGCCCGCCGCGGCCTTCCGAGGAAGGGTCAGGGAGTTGGGCGGATGCCTGCGTCAAGGCCGAGGACAAAGACCCCGAATAAACCAAGCCTGGATGCCGGATCGTGCCGCTGAATCCTCCGCGCTTCCGGCCTGAATCTTTTCCAACACCTTCGACAAGAAACAGACCGGCATCCACGCCGGCGCGTTCAGCCGCGACCAGAACGAACTCGCCCGCAAGGTGATGGACGACCTGCTCGCGCCCTTCCGCAAAGAAGACCGCTATGAGTCGATGAAGTTGGTGGACAAGCAGGTGGCACCGTCTCTCCGAGCGGTGTCGGGCCGCCTCTCTCCAGAGAGGTCGGCATGCTCCACCGGGGTGAACCCACGTGGTGGCGACCCTTCGCAGCCGAGCCACACTGGGTTGATCATCGCTCCACCGGAACAAGCCCTGGTGGTGGCGTTCGTCACCTATCGCGAGCCCGCAAAAATGTAGCAAGGCCAGATCGGGGGATCCAATTATGTAGTGGAATTCGAGCTTGATGGCTGCGGCGATATTTTTCGGTACGCTATTTTGATCGGTGAAAAGTACCGTTTCTTAGGCGAATATCCACGATTTCAGGCGGCATGTTGTCGATCGGAAGCACAGTTGGCATGAGATTTGCTTTAACAAAAAAGCACATGAACGAACTCTTTACCGATGACCAAAAACAATACCTTCAAGGGTTTCTCACCGCTGTAAATCAAAGTGGAGTCCGTCCCTTTGCTGGTATTAACGGGCAGGATCAATTTACTGCGGCGCCGGGGGAAGGCGTCGATTCGCTCAGCCACGCCACGCCGGATGATGGCACCTTGTTCGGCACCAAGCTTTCCAAGCTATGCAAAGAAGAGCGCCTGAAACTGGAATGCGACCCGCTCGACATGTATGAAAAGATGTCGGCAATGGCCGCGTCCGGGGAGTATGCTGAGGGCGGGGATGTGTTCCGTTTCAAATTCCATGGTCTGTTCAACACCGCGCCGATCCAAGAGGGCTACATGCTGCGCACTCGGATTCCTGGTTGCGTGGTCGACGCCAGCCAGATGGACGGTTTGGCCGACATCGCCGACAATTTTGGCGGGGGCTACAGTCATGTCACGACGCGCGGCAATCTACAGATCCGTGAGATCCCGGCGACCGAGACGATCCGCACTATCACAAAACTTTACAACATCGGCCTCACATCGCGGGGAGCGGGGGGGGACAACATTCGCAACATCACCGCATCGCCGGTGAGCGGCGTTGATCCGTTAGAGATCCATGATTGTTCGGTTTTGGCTACGGCCATGCATCATACGATTTTGAACAACCGTGAATTTTACGGTCTGCCGCGCAAGTTTAACATCTGCTTCGATGGGGGTGGCGCGATTTCTATTATGAGCGACACCAACGACATCGCGTTTGTCGCGGTGAATGGTCCGGACGGTGTGGCGTTCAAGGTGCTCGTCGGCGGCGTCACCGGCCACGGCCATTTCGCCCGCGACACTGGCTTGTTGCTCCGCCCTGAACAATGCGTGGCCTATGCCTGCGGGATCCTTCGGGTGTTTGTGAAAAACGGAAATCGCAGCAATCGCAAACGCGCCCGTCTTGCTTTCGTCGTGAGCGAAATGGGGATGCCTGGATTTTTGCAAGCGGTGCAAGCTGAGATTGATTTCACGCCAGAGGCGGTCGATCCTGCCTTCTTGGAGCCGCGCCGCGTTCCGGACCGCTTCGCCCACGTTGGCGTGCACCCGCAGAAGCAAGACGGCCTGAACTACATCGGCGTTGCCATGCTGGTCGGCAAAATGACGGTGGCACAAATGCGCGGTCTCGCGTGCCTCGCCCGGGAACATGGCGACGGCTTGCTGCGGTTCACGATTTGGCAGAACGTGGTGATTTCCGGCGTCCCAGACAAGGCTTTGGCCATGGTCAAAAAGGAACTGATCGAACTCGGCTATCACGTCGAACCTTCGAAGTGCATCTCTGGACTCGCTGCCTGCACTGGGAACTTCGGTTGCAAATTGTCCGCGACCGACACCAAGCAGCACGCCGGTGACATCGCCGGCCACTTCGAACGGGTGCTCCCAGACGGACCGCCCCTCGGCATCGTGCTTACCGGTTGCCCGAACTCCTGCGCTCAACATTTTTGCGCCGACATCGGGTTGCTCGGGGTGAAAACCAAAGTCGATGGCGAGTCCGTCGAAGCCTACACGATCACCTTGGGCGGCGGCACCGACACCGACCAGGGACTCGGTCGCGAGTTTGCCAAAGCGGTGCCGCACCACGACGTGCCGCAGCTGCTCGAACGCGTGGTTCGCGTGTACGAGGAAAAGAAAGAGCACGACGAAAGCTTTCTCCAATTTGTCCGCCGCCAGGACGATGATCAACTCAAGGCACTGAGCGCGTCCGAACCGGAAGGAGCCATGGCATGAGTTCCGTTGTTCCCTATCTTCCCGAAACCGCACCGTTCTCTTCCGCCCAGCGGCAATGGCTGAACGGCTATCTCGCTGGCATGTTTTCCGGCGCGGTACTCGACCCGACGTTGACCGGCGCTGATGGCGGCACGGCCGTAGCTCCTGCCATCACCGTGACGATTCTATATGGATCGCAAACGGGAACCGCCGAGGGCATCGCTCGCGAAACCGGCGATCGGCTCGAACAAGCCGGCTGCAAACCGGTGGTCGCCGACATGGACGATTACGATGCCGCCGACCTCGCGACGGCCGAACACCTGCTGGTAATCTGCAGCACCTATGGCGACGGCGAAATGCCCGACAACGCGCAAGGCTTTTGGGACATCCTTGCCTCAGAAGAGGCGCCACGTCTCGAATCGACCCGCTTTTCCGTGCTCGCCCTCGGCGACAGCAGCTACGAAACTTACTGCACCGCTGGCAAGGAACTCGACGCACGCCTCGAAGCCCTCGGCGCCCAACGTCTGCACGACCGCATCGATTGCGACGTGGATTTCGAAGAACCCTTCGAACAATGGCTGTCCGGCGTGATGGTCAAAATTGATAATAGGACGGACAATAAACGTGTTAATTCGTTTGTGCCCACTTCGACCGAGTCGGCTTGGGGGAAGAAGAACCCGTTTATGGCGGCCCTGCCGGAGAACCGTTTGGTCACCGCGCCCGAGTCGTCCAAAGAGATCCGCCATTTCGTGTTCGATCTCGCCGACAGCGGCATCACCTACGAGACCGGCGATGCGCTCCATGTCGTGCCGCTGAATGATCCGACCTACGTCGACGCGATCTTGGACGTTCTTGGATGCAGTGGTGACGAAGTGCTCGATTCAGGCTCACCAGCCAACGCGACCTTGCGTGGTGCCCTGCTCAGCGAGTTCGAAATCCGGACGCCGTCGCGTGATTTCATCGACGCGGTCGCGTCCCGAGTGGACGAAGTCGAACTGGCCACCTCCTTGAAGGACGCCGATTTTCTCTACGGCAAAGACACCCTTGATTTGCTCGGCATGGTGCCGACCAGATTCCCTTATACCGAGTTCGTCGGGATGTTGAAACGGCTTCAGTCGCGCGCTTATTCGATTAGTTCGAGCCAAGAACGCTACCCAGGCGAGGTCCACTTGACGGTCGCCTCGGTGCGTTACGGTGATCCCGACGCTCGTTCGAAAGAGGGCGTTTGCTCCTGCTTTCTTGCCGACCGCACCGATGCGGATTCGCGCATCGGCATCTGGATCAAACCGAACAAGAATTTCCGCGTGCCGGCCGATGCCGCCACCTCGATGATCATGGTCGGACCCGGCACTGGCATCGCACCGTTTCTTGGTTTCCTGCAAAAGCGCGAGGCAACCAAAGCCGCCGGGAAAAACTGGCTACTCTTCGGCGACCGCAATGCCGCCACCGATTTCATTTACCGTGAAGCATTGGAGGCCTGGTTCGAAAGCGGTCTGCTCACGCGTTTCGATCTCGCCTTCAGCCGTGACCAAGCCGAAAAAATTTATGTGCAAGACCGCATGCGCGAGTCCGGCGCCGAGTTGTTCTCTTGGCTGGAAGCAGGCGCTTCCTTCTATGTCTGCGGCGACGCCTACCGAATGGCCAAGGACGTGGACCTTGCGCTGCATGAGATCATTGCCGAACACGGCGGTCTCTCCGGGGACGATGCCAAGGCCTATGTCGCCCGCCTCAAAAAGGAAAAACGCTATCTGCGCGACGTCTACTAAGCCGTTCGAGCCCGTTCCCCAACTCTTCTGATCCCCTCGTGAAATCTGCCTCCAAAACCATCAAGACGACTTGCTGCTACTGCGGCGTCGGCTGTGGGATCCTTGCCTCCAAGGATGCCAGAGGTGGGCTTGAGGTGACCGGTGATCCCGACCATCCGGTGAACCAAGGCAAGCTTTGCTCGAAAGGTCGCAGCCTCAATCACGTCGCCGCGAACATGGATGACCGGATCCTCGCGCCCCGTCTGCGTCGAACGCGCCGCGAGACCATGGCAGAGGTCTCGATGGACACCGCGATCGCCCATGTGGCGAACCAGTTTAAATCCATCATCGCCGAACACGGTCCCGACTCGGTTGCGATGTATGTCTCGGGGCAGTGCCTCACCGAGGAATATTACCTCGCCAACAAGTTGATGAAGGGGTTCATCGGCACCAACAACATCGACACCAACTCGCGCCTTTGCATGAGTTCGGCGGTGGTCGGCTACAAAAAGGCACTGGGCGACGACTTGGTCCCTTGCAGCTATGAGGACATCGACTTCTGTGATTGTTTCTTGGTCACTGGCGCCAACCCGGCTTGGTGCCATCCGATTCTCTGGCGTCGTGTCGAACAACGATTGCAGGCATCCCCCGCGGCAAAATTGATCGTGGTCGACCCGCGCCGTACCGACACCTGCGCCAATGCGGACCTGCATTTGCAGATCATCCCCGGCACCGACATCACCCTGCACAACGCCATTGCCGCGCTGCTGATTCGTCGCGGATCGATCGACCAAGAATTTCTTGAGAACCATTGTGAGGGTTTCGACGAACTGAAGCGCCATTTGGCTGATTTCGATATCACCGAGGCCGCTCGCGTCTGTGGTGTGCCGGAAGACGATTTGGTGCTGGCGGCTGCGTGGATCGGCAATTCGCCGACGATGATGACGATGTGGACCATGGGCTTGAATCAAAGCCGGGTTGGGACCGACAAAAATCTTTCCCTCCTCAACCTCTCGCTCCTCACTGGCACCATTGGGAAACCGGGTTGTGGACCGTTCTCTCTGACCGGTCAACCGAACGCCATGGGGGGGCGGGAAGTTGGGGGGATGGCCAATCTGTTGGCCGCGCACCTCGATCTTGCCAATCCCGAACACCGCGAGCAAGTCGCCGCGTTCTGGGGCGGTGGTCCGATCGCCGAACAGCCGGGAACCACCGCCACCGAGATGGTTGATGCCTTGAACGACGGTCGACTCAAAGCGGTCTGGATCGTCTGCACCAATCCCGCTGTGAGTCTGCCGAATCTGGCGACCTTCGAGTCGGCGATGGCCAAGGCGGAACTCGTGGTGGTGCAAGAAATCTCGGAACGTTCGGACACCCTGGCCTATGCCGACGTGGTCCTGCCAGCTGCTGGTTGGCTCGAGAAAACTGGAACAATGACCAATTGCGAACGTCGGATTTCCCTGCTCGAACCTCTGCTGGATCCTCCCGGAGAGGCGCTGCCCGATGTCGAAATTTTTTGCGCCTTTGCAGCGCACATGGGGTGGGGGGATTCATTTAACTACGCCCATCCCAACGAGATTTACCAAGAGTACACCCGACTCACCTGCGATACGCCGGTGGATGTCAGCGGGGTGAGTTACGAACGTCTGCGTCAGGAAACGGTGCAGTGGCCTTGTCCGGACGCGGCACATCCGGGGACTCCCCGTTTGTTTACAGATCACCAATTTTATACGGCGAGTCACCGTGCGCGGTTGTTTTCGGTTCAGGGTCCGACGGCCGCGCCGGTCTCGCCGGATTATCCCTTTGTGCTGACCACCGGCCGGGTTCGAGATCAATGGCATACCCGAACCAAAACCGGCAAAGTGGCTCGCCTGAATCTTCAATATGACAGACCATTTATTGAAGTTAACAAAGAAGACGCCGCCGAGCTCGGACTGATCGCCGGCGCTTCGGTCGAAGTCTCCAGCGCCTTTGGTCAGGCCGTCGTTCCCTGTAGGCCAACCGACCGTATCCGACGCGGGCTGCTTTTCATGCCGATGCACTGGGGTAAAACCATCAACGGCGAGGCCGGCCGGGCGAACAATCTCACCAGTTCGCGGATCGACCCTGTATCGAAACAACCCGATTATAAATTTGTCGCTGTCCACCTGCGTCCCCATGGTCCTGTGAGGAAGAAAGTGCTCGTCGTGGGCGCAGGTGCAGCGGCACATCAATTCATCCAGTCCTACCGGGAACACAACGCCGTGGACGATCTGATCCTGTTCGGTCGGGAGCCCCGCGCGTTCTACAATCGCATTCTTCTGCCCGATTACATCAACCACGAACGCAGCTGGAAACAGCTCGTCACCATGGACGCGGAAACGCTCATGACGCTCGACGTGGATTTCCGCTGCGGTCTTGAAGTCACCGGCATCGACCGGGATGCGAAGCAGGTCCGCTTCGACGGGGGCAGCGAATCCTACGACAAACTGGTACTGTGCACCGGCAGCCGCCCCTTTGTTCCGCCGAGTATCCCGATGGACATCGAGGGCATGCACACCCTGCGTACCCGTGATGACGCAGAGGCGATTCTCGAGGAGATCGAAGAGGATACCCGCGTGCTCGTGGTCGGTGGCGGCTTGCTCGGTATCGAAATGGCGGCCGCGCTCAATCATATCGAGATCAACTGTACCGTGCTCGAACGCGCCCCCCGCCTGATGGAACGCCAACTCGACGAAACCGCCAGCGCGATGCTCGCCGAAGAACTGGGCGAACGCGGCATCGAGGTCATTTGTGGCGAATCCATCGGTATCATGTTGCGCGACGAGGCGGTTCGCGGTGTCGTCACCGATTGCAGTCGCCACCTCTATTGCGACTTGGTGATTGTCGCGGTGGGAACGCGTCCCAATATCGAAGTGTTCACCCCAAGCGGGCTGATCGCCAAGCGCGGTTTGGTGGTCGATGCTCATCTATTGACCAACGATCCAGACATCTACGCCTTGGGCGAGATCGCCGAGTTCGAGGGCAACTTGTTCGGCATCACCAAAGCCGCGCAGCAGCAAGCGACCGTGGCCGCCGCTCATTGCGCCGGTGATATCTGGTCGGTCTATCAGGGCTCGGCCTTGTTCAACGTTCTCAAAATCCACGGTCGCGGCGTCGCCTCGGCCGGGATGCCCAGTGCGCCGCCGGATGATCCGGCTTACGAAGAATTACTGTTTTCCGATCCCCGCAAGCGCATTTACAAAAAATGCGTCATCCATCGGGATCGCCTCGTCGGTTGTATCTTCATCGGCGACACCTCCCAATTTCCCGACTACCTTGATCTGATCGAAAGCGGACTCGAACTCGACGAACGCCGCGACACGCTGCTGCGTGAAGGTGCGAGTCTCCCCGAGCCACCGCGCGGTCCGATCGTCTGTTCCTGCAACCGTGTAGGGGAGCAGAATCTTGTCGATGCCATTGTCGATGGCGCCACAACCGTGGCGCAACTTTCCCTGACGACTCGTGCAGGTACCGGATGCGGTAGCTGCCTCCCCGAACTCCGTCTCCTGCTCAAGCGGGAACTAGCGGAGACGTCATCCACAACATCCAACGAGACTCAGCCTGTATGAATCTATCCCATACCATTCCAATCCTAGCCTCCGCCTTGCTCCTGTCCAACTTCGTGACGGCACAAGAAGTTGCCGAGTGGGGTTCGATCTCCCTCAACAGCCGCCTCCGATATGAAACCGGCGAACAAACCGGCAAAGAGGATGCCGACAATACCTCGATTCGCACCCGCTTGGGCTACACCACCCCCGGCTTCAACGGCTTCAAAGCCATGGTCGAAGGGGAATTCACCTTCGTCGCCGACGAAGACAACTTCAATGCCGCTGGGATCTCCGGAGACGCCGACAAAGTCATCATTGCCGACCCGGAAAGCACCCAGCTCGATCAAGCCTGGCTGGGCTACAGCGCCGAAGGCTTCAGCGCCAAAGTCGGTCGCCAAGTGATTGCCCTCGATGGCCAACGCTGGGTGGGACATGTCGGCTGGCGGCAGAATCGCCAGACCTTCGACGCGGCCACCTTGGGGTATAAGATGGGTGACGTGAACCTCACCTACGGCTACATCGACAACGTGGTTCGCATCTTCGGCTCCGAAGCGCCCGACGCACCGGCCGGCAATGCCAGCGAGTTTGATGCGGAGAATCATATCCTCAACGCCTCCTACAACGCCGGCGACATGGGCAAGTTCACCGCGTACGGCTACTTCCTCGACATGGATGCCCCCGGCAAAATTGCAGGCAGCGACACCATCGGCATCAGCTACGACGGCTCGGTTCCGGTTGGCGACGGCACCGCCGGCGTCTACCTCGAATACGCCAGCCAATCCGACGCAGGCGGCAACGTGCAGGAATACACCGCCGACTACATCCACGGCGTCCTTAAAGGCGGTTTAAAAGGACTGTCCCTTGAAGTGGGCTACGAACTCCTCGGCTCTGATGGTGCCGGACTCGACGACGACGGCAACCAAACCTTTGCCTCGGTGAAATCTCCGCTGGCCACGCTGCACAAATTCAACGGCTTCGCTGACGTGTTTCTCGCCACCCCGGACAAAGGCCTCGAAGATGTCTATGCCATGGCCGGCTATAAGTTCGACCTCGGACCCGACGTCGGCCCGCTGGTGACCAAGGTCTGGTACCACGACTTCTCCTCCGACGAAGGTGGCGATGATCTTGGTTCGGAGATCGACGCGGTCGTCGTCAAGCCCCTGCCGTTCAAAGGCCTGCCGGGCTCCCTCAGCTTCCTGCTCAAATACGCCGACTACGAGGCACCGACCGGCGGCAACGACCTCACTCGGACCAGCGTCGAACTCAACTACGCAACCTCCTTCTAACAACCACCACCATTCCAATCCATCGGACCCATCATGAAACTCCAATCGCTCACCACCGGGCTACTCGCCTTCCTGCTCCTGTTTGGCCTTTTGTTTACGACAGGCTGCGGCGGCGGATCTTCCTCGCCGACTGCTGCTACGCTAGACTCTTCCACGACCAGTGACGAAGTTGCGGTCGACGAGAATACCGAACTTCTCGATGTCGAAAAAAAGAACCTTCATTTCGGCTTTATCAAACTCACCGACTGCGCGGCGCTCGTGATCGCCAAGGAAAAGGGCTTTTTTGACGCGGAAGGTTTGTCCGTCAAACTCACCGCCCAAAAGAACTGGGTGGTCCTGCTCGACAACGTCATCAAGGGCGAACTTGACGGTGCGCACATGCTCGCCGGACAGCCGATTGGTGCCACCGTTGGGGTGAGCCAGAAGGCCGATATCATCACCGCCTTCAGCATGGATCTCAACGGCAATGGCATCACCTTGGCGCGTGAGATCTGGGAGCAGATGAAACCTGGCGTACCGAAAGATGCCGACGGCAACGTGATTCACCCGATCAAGGCTGACGCCCTGAAACCGGTGATCGACAGCTACGACGGTCAGTTCAACCTCGGCATGGTATTCCCGGTATCGACCCACAACTACGAACTCCGTTACTGGCTCGCCGCCGCCAACATTCATCCAGGATTCTATACCGCCACCGACCCGAAGGGGCACACGGATGGCGACGTGGTGATCTCGCCGAACGCCCCGCCACTCATGCCTTCCTACCTCCAATCCGGTGCCATCCTTGGGTACTGCGTGGGTGAGCCTTGGAACCAGAAAGCCGTGTTCGCGGACTACAAAGGTGGTCAGCTCGGCGTGCCCGTCACCACCAACTACGACATCTGGAAAAACAATCCGGAAAAAGTGTTCGGCGTGACCTCCGAGTGGGCCAAAGAAAACCCGCAGACGCATCTCGCCGTGTTGAAAGCACTGATCCGCGCCGGCAAATGGCTCGACGCGAGCGATGCCAACCGGGTCGAAGCGGTGAAGCTTCTTGCGATGGAGGAATACGTCGGTGCCAGTGAGGAAATCCTCGCCAACAGCATGACCGGCACCTTCGAGTTCGAACGCGGCCAAAAGCGCGAGATGCCCGACTTCAACGTCTTCTTCCGCTACAACGCGACCTATCCCTACTACTCGGACTGCGTTTGGTTCCTCACGCAAATGCGTCGCTGGGGGCAGCTCGGTGATGACCAACCTGACTCCTGGTACGCCGAGACCGCAAAGAAAATCTACCGTCCCGACATCTACCGCGAAGCCGCCGAACTGTTGATCGAAGAAGGCTACGTCGACCGTTCCGAAATCCCCGCCGCGAACGAAGACGGCTACCGCGCACCGACCTCGGAGTTCATCGATGGCAAAACCTACGATGGTAAAAAGCCGAACGCCTACGTCGACAGCTTCAAGATCAAGAGCCCCTGATTTAGCAACCAAACCACATCCATCGGAGCGCGGTGTTCGGCCTCGTTGAGCACCGCGCTCCACTTTTTTCCCTGCGCCACTTTTCCCGCATTAAAATCCCTGAATGCCATGAAACAAAAACTTATCAACGTTCTCGATCTGATCGGATTCACATGGCTGATTCCGCTCGTTCGCCTCGCCACTCGTGAAGAACCTGGCGAGCAAATTAAACAATTTTTCACCATGGTCGGACTGCCGGTCATCGGTCTGGTCTTGTTCTTTGTCGCCTGGGGCGTTGTCGCCAGCAACATCAAGACCAGTGTCGGCAATCTACCGGGTCCGAAAAAGGTCTGGAACTCCGCTGGAGAGATGATGACCCAGCACAAAATCCAGAAAGACAAACGCGCCAAGCACTTCGACAAGGAGGCTGCGCGGAAACAGAAATACGAAGAGAAATTTCCCGGCAAAACCTACGAGGCGAGCCAGTTTACTGGCAGTCCGACCATTGTGGACTATGTTCGTACGTCGCTGATCACCGTGTTCTTCGGTTTCTTCATGGCGGTGCTGATCGCCGTGCCCTTGGGCGTGCTCTGCGGTCTCAGTAAGAATTTTACCGCCGCGATCAACCCGATCATTCAGTTGTGTCGACCCGTCTCGCCACTCGCCTGGGTGCTTATCGTCATTGTGGTGGTGGATGGCTTGTTTGAGTTCAAGGGGGACATCTGGCGCAACACCTTTTTGCACGCTGCGATCACCGTCTGCCTGTGTTCGCTCTGGGCGACGCTCAGCAACACCGCACTCGGCGTCAGCGCCGTGGCGCAAGACCACTTGAACGTGGCGCGGGTGTTGAACCTGAGCCCCTTGAAAAAGGTGTGGAAGATTATCCTGCCCAGTGCGGTTCCGTACATTTTCACGGGGATGCGTATCACGCTTGGTATCGGCTGGATGGTGCTGATCGTCTCCGAGATGATGGCCAGTCAGAAGGGCCTCGGTCACTACATCGACTTGCTCTACCAGAACAACAACAACGAGTCGCTGGCGAAGATTATCGTCTGCATCTTCATCATCGGCGCGATCGGTTTCCTGCTCGACCGCACCATGTTCGTTCTGCAACGCGCCGTCAGCTTTGGTCGCGAAGTCAGTGCCTAACCCCGAACCGAGTTCCCTTATGACGACCCCGATCTTCTCACTCAAAAACGTGTCCAAAGGGTTCGGTTCGACCGAGTCCCGCACCGACGTTCTTCGCGATATCAATCTCGAAATCAACGATGGCGAGCTGCTTGCCATGGTCGGTTTTTCCGGCACCGGAAAGACCACCCTGATCAAACTGCTGGCCGGTTTGGAAACCCCCGACTCCGGGACCCTGTTGTTCAAAGGTCAACCCATCACGGGCACCGATCCCAAGCGCGGCGTTATATTTCAAAATTACTCGCTGCTGCCTTGGCTTACCGTCACGGGCAATGTCGGCTTGGCGGTGAACCAGTTGTATCGCGACCGTTCGAAAAAAGAGCGCCGTGAAATCATCGAACACTACATCGAGATGGTTGGCTTGAGCGACGCGATGTTTAAGCGTCCGGCCGAACTATCCGGCGGTATGCGCCAGCGTGTTTCCGTGGCCCGCGCCCTCAGCGCTGACCCCGAATGTCTGCTGATGGACGAACCGCTTAGCGCGCTCGACGCGCTCACCCGCGCCGTCTTGCAGGATCAGATTCTTGAGATCTGGAAGGAACAACAAAAGACCGTGGTGCTAATTACCAACAGCGTCGACGAGGCCATCCTGATGGCCGACCGGATTATCCCATTCACGCCGGGAACCCCGTCTACACTGGGTCCGGCGTTCAAGGTGCCGCTGCCGCGTCCGCGCAGTCGTCGTTCGATGAACCGCAACGACCTATTTAAGCGTCTGCGTAACGACATCATCCACTTCCTCGAGTCGGAAAAGAAAAAGACCCAAGCAGCCGTCGAAGACGACCGCCTGCTCGAAATCAAACAGGCCAGCTAAGGAACTTCAGCATGGATTATATCTCAACGCATTATCTCGACATCATCAACGTCGCCAAAGTCTACCCAACCAAGCAGGGTCCGTTTGTGGTGCTGCAAGACTTCAACCTGACCATCCAAGAACACGAATTCGTCTGCCTGATCGGCCACAGCGGCTGTGGTAAATCGACCATCCTGACCATGGTGGCCGGCCTCAACAGCATTTCCGACGGTAACATCTCGCTCGATGGCCAGGAGGTCGATGGCGCCGGACCCGATCGCGCCGTGGTGTTTCAATCGCCCAGTTTGCTGCCGTGGATGAACGCCTATGACAACGTCGCCATCGGCGTGAAGGAAACCATGCCGAAGGCCTCCAAGTCAGATCGCCATGCGGCGGTGGAAGAGGCGTTGTGCGCCGTCGGCCTGAAAGACGCAATGAAGAAACGTCCCGGCGAACTCTCCCAAGGAATGTGCCAACGGGTGGGAATCGCCCGTGCCTTCGCGCTCAAACCCAAGTTGATGTTACTCGATGAACCGCTCGGAATGCTCGACGAACTCACCAAGCACGAACTGCAAGATCTGATCGTCAAGTTGCACCGCGAGTATGAACTCACCACCCTTATGGTCACCCACGATGTCGACGAGTCACTCTATCTCGCTGACCGCGTGGTAATGATGACCAACGGCCCGCTGGCCCAGGTTGGCGATATTTTGATTAACAACTTGCCGCGTCCGCGGATCCGTAAGGACACCATCGAACATGCGGACTATTATCCCTACCGCGAGCATCTGATTACCTTCCTCGAAGACCAGGACGATAAGCACCGCAAGGCGAGCTGAGTTCGCAGTGCAACGCGAGTAGCGCACAGGGGGCAACGTCCCTTCTAGTCGGTGTCGCAAGACGCTTTGGTGATCATTGAAGCGTCGCTGAACTTATTCGAACTAACGAAACAGCGTGTCGACCACCCCTGGCGCAAGTCCGGGAGCGGGCAGGGCGGCGAGGTCGAGTTGGCGCGGCGGGTTGCCGGGCAGACGGAGGTGGAAGTCGCCCGCACCGGTTTGGGCTTGGAACACAAAACGGACGTGTTCGCTCCCCTCGGGTTGGACGTATTCGGGTAGTTCGCCTTGGAGCGGGCCGCGTTCGAGAACGAGATTTTCCAGACGACGTTGTTGGCCATCGAGCATGACGGTTTCTTGGAACAGCTTGCGCAACGCGATCTTCTTTTTCGACTTGTTGTGAACGCGCAGGTCGAGAATCACGTATTCTTTTCCAGTGACGGCTTCGCCATCGCGCGTGAGTTTGCCGAGCCGCCACGTTTGAAAGACGACCATGGCCTCTCCGAGGGGGACCAACTGTTTGAAGCGGATAAAATCAGGTTCGAGAGCAAAGTCGATCTTGCCCACCAATGGATCCGTTGATGTGCCGTCCTGGCCGGCCACAATCGGGTCTTCCGGAAGCGGGTCGAGGCTAATTGCCGCGGGCACATAGGGGTCCTCCACCTCGGTGGTGCCGGTGCTTTCCCATGCCAGATTGAACAGGCCTTGCTTTAGGCCGTACACGAGTCCGAAGCCGATCGCGGCCAGCAAGCCCAAGGCGAGTAACCATGGCAAGAAACCACGCCGTGTCCCGCTCTTCGCTTTTGATTTGTTGCCACGAACTTCACGGAAGACCGAGGGTTGCGCCTCGATCTCGTCCTCGATCTCATCGTCAAGCGTTGCGTCGTCCAAATCTGGCTTGGTCGGCTGGCGAATCGCGACGGGACGGGAAACCGAATCGGGGCGAATCAATGCGCGCGACGGGTCCGATGGTTGGACCGCTTGAGTGCTTTGCGGCGGCGGAGGTTTGGGCGGGTTTAATGACGGAATGATCACCGCTGGAGCGATGGGAGCGCTAGCCGCCACTGGAGCGCTTGCCACGGCGGGGGGAACGGACGCGGGAGGTCGCGGCGCTGGTATCGGCTTCGGGGCGGCGACAGGCTGCGGCGCGGGGACGGGTGGCGCAGCGGGCGGTGGTTTTACCGGGGGAGCCGGTTTTGCAGGGGGAGCCGGTTGCGAGACCGGAGCGGGTTTTGGCTCGGGTTTTGATTCGGAAACGGGCTGCGTTGCGGGTGCTTGTGGCGCAATTGGTTTGGAAGGGGCTGCGGCGATTGGAGCAACAGCTGCTTCGCCCGTCTCTATCTCGAAAGACGACTCGGCATCTAAATTATCGATCTCTTTTGAGAGTTCGTCCAGTTCACGCAACTGCGCTTCGAGTCGCTCCAGTGCGGCCCGTGCCTCGTCGAGGTCCTGATGATCGTTTGAGTTCTCAGCCATCGGAAACTATATTAACTTCATCTTTCGGTAAGATGCAATGATGTCATCGACTTCCTGTTCTAAAGTTTGCGCCGGCTCGAAGCCGATCTCGCGGCGCGCCTTGGACCCGTCAAAATGTCGCGTTTTAGTGAAAAATCCAAGTTTTCGCATATGCAGTGGCGGGTTTCCCGGCAGCACTTTGAACGCGGTCTCGCACAACCAGGCCGCCGGCACCATAAACCAAAGCGGCAGCGTCAGGCCCGGCGCCTTCACGTCGGCCTTCTCGGCGATCACCGAACACATGTGGCGCAACTCGACCGGTTCGGCGCCGGGAATGATGTAGACCTCGCCGTTGCGCTCTTCGTGTTCCATGCCGAGCCGGAACGAACGCGCCAGATCGCGCACGTCGATCCAGTGGTGTAACACCTTGCTCGGACCGACGAAGAAAAACTTGCCGCGCGCCACCCGGACAAACAGCTGCGCGGTACGTTGGTCGGTCGGCCCGTAGATCATCGCCGGACGGATCACCACGCCTGAAATCTTGCCGCCGCGGAAGTAATCGAGGGCGACTTTCTCCCCCTCCATTTTGGTACTCTGGTAGATGTCGCAGGGCGCGTAGGGGGTGTCCTCGTTCGCCGGCGGCGTGTCGATATGACCGAGCACCCCGACCGTTGAGCAATGTACAAAACGTTGCACCCCGGCGGCGATGGAGGCGTCGAGCATGCGCCGCACGCCCTCAACATTGATCTCATGAAACACCTCGTCGGCCGGCTGTTCGCGGAACATGCTGGCAATATGATAGACCCCGCGGCAGTCAGCAACAGCGGGTCTAAGCGAGGCCTCGTCCTGCAGGTCTGCGATGACCACTTCAGCCCCGCGGGCCTCCAAGTCGGCTCGTTGCGATTCCTTGCGCACCATGGCGCGGACGCGTTTTCCCTTCGCCAAGAGGTGGTCCACCAAAAAGCCGCCGACGAATCCGCCGGCGCCGGTTACAAGATAAAGGTCGTCATCCATATGCGCGCGTTCTTAGCGGGGTAGCCACAGAACGCGAATGGTTTTTCATCAGAGTTCTGCGAGGAGTGCGGCAAGGCCGTTGTCTCCGATTTCTGCAAGCAACTGTTGCCATCTGCGGGCAGGTCCGACATTTTTAATAAAACCCTAGCCAGATAGCAAACAAGCCATGTCATCGATGCCCCTGTTGCAGACCCTTTTCGCTTTTCTCTCCGTCATCCCACTTACGATCATGGTGATTGGCAGCGCGATCCTGTTGCGCAAGATCACGGCGGCCTCGACGATCCTGATCTTTCTGGGGAGCCTGTTCCTGTTTCTCCTGTTTCTCGCCCAAACCGTCCTGACCATGCCTCCGATCAACATTACCCGAAGCATGGACGCTAAAAGTATCGGCCAGATATTTATGGGGCTGCAGAGCTTTGGGATCTTGGCCAACTTGATTTTTGGCGTCGGCCTGCTGCTGTTCGCGCTGAATCTGCCGACGCGGCGGCGGCACGGATAGACCGCCCTCTATTTCTTGGTCTTTTTCTTTTTGGGTTCTCGCCAGGTTCCCGTTTCCTTCGCCCAGACAACCCAGGCCTCGCCCATGCATTTGGTTCGTTCGGGATGGTCACCGGCCAGATCGCAGGTTTCGCAGCGGTCCGTAGCGAGATCGTACAGTTCTCAGGCTTTGCCTCTGTTGTCCCAGACAACTTTCCAGTCGCCCTGACGCAGGGCGCGGCTGCCGGGACGAATTCGGACTGAAGTCCAACATACCTGGGTGCGGTCGGTATGTGGGGAATCGGCCACCACGGCTCACCCCAAAATGGCACCTCACTCAATGGGGTGAAAATTAACGTGGGAGGCCGGCCCCTCCCAAGCGACGATCCGCAGGCAAGCGATGTGCGATTTGCGGGCTAACGTTTCTCGGTGAAATGTCCTTGAGAGCGGCCGGTCCTCCCTTAGAGTGCGGCGTCTTTTTAAACTAGAAACCGTATACATGACCTTCGACGAATTTATCGCCTCCACCGCCGACACCGAAAGCCACCCGCCCGAGGGACTGTCGGACATTTTAAAATCTTTGTGGTTCGCCGAACGCGGCGACTGGCATGGGTCGCACGACATCGCGCAGGACATTCACACCGAGGACGGTAGCTGGGTGCACGCTTATCTGCACCGCGAGGAGGGCGACATCGGCAACGCCAGTTATTGGTACAGCCGCGCCAGCAAGCCGGTCGGGTCCGGTGATCTCAACGCCGAACGCCACACGATCATCCGCCACTTTCTCTGATCCGGCATAGGGTTAATTTTCATCCCAATTGAGTGAGGTGCCATTCGGGGCTATGGTGGCCGATTCCCCGCACCCCGCACCCCGTACCCCGCACCCCGCACCCCGGACCGCGGACCCCGGATCCCGCACCCCGCTCAGCGCTCCCCGAACTACAGCCGAATGCGTTTGATCCGGTCCTTGAGCAGCTCGCCTTTGGTCACCGCGGTTTTGCTGATGTCGAGATACTCCAGCGGCAGGCGGGCCAAACTGGCGAGTGCGCTGTCATTGATGCCGGACTGGCGCAGCTCCACCCATCTGAGTTTGCCGGCGGGGGCGAGCGCGACCAGCGGGCTGACGTCGACCAGTTTGTGGCAGTTGTTCAGGCGCAGGCGTTCGAGCGGCATGCGGGTGAGGAAACGGAGATCGCTGACATCGCTGTTGCTGAGATCGAGTTCGGAGAGGCGCAAGCTGGCGATGGCGCGCATTTGGTCGAGACCGATCTCGCCGCTGCGGACGTTCAGCCGTTGCAGTGGCAAGCGGAGCGAAGCAACCCCGAGGAGTAGCCGGGAGGGCAGCGTCAACGTTTCGATTTTGAGGCCGCCGAGCTGTTTCAAGTCTTGCACTTTTGACGCGCCACTGAGGTCGAGTCGCTTGAGGTTCGGCAACGTTCGAAGGATGGAAAGGTCTTCTATACCGCCGCCAATCCGCAGCGACTGAATCGACATGCCGCGGAGCGGGCTGAGGTCTGTGACCTCGGATGGTACATGCAATTCGTCGATGGGAAATTGAGCGAGGCCTTTGAGCGAGGAGATGTTGGCCCGACCGAAGAAGACCAAGCCGAACGAGCCGTTGCGGACCTTGCCGCGCACTTGGCGCTGGTCGACGAAATCCGGGTTGTGTTCGGAGAGGACGGCAATGAGATTTTCCAAGGTCGGTTCGGCGACGGGTTGGTTGGGATTGGGCGCGGGGTCGTTCGCGGCGTCATCGGCGGCAGCCTCGGCGATCGCGTCCGCCATCGGCTGGTATTTCGTCAACGCGGCGTGATCCTTCAAATCGTCGAGCGACCCTTTCACTTCGATCGCCTGATCGATTAGGTTTTGCCGGGTGAAGTCGGCTTTGAGGTCGCCGAGCACGCGACTGTATTCGCCGAACAGGGCGAGCACGGTCTTATGCGAGTCGCCGGTGATCGTTTGTTGGCTTTCAAGGTAGGAGGTGTGCAGCGCGTCGAGCATGGCGAAGGCATCCTCCGGCGCTTCGTCTGGAACGCGTCTGGCGTTCATCGCTTCCTCGCTGGCTTTGTCGATGAGCAGAATGGCGTCCAATCGGCCTGCCTCGCGCGCGCGTTCACGCAAGGTGGTGAGGGCGATTCGATATTTGCCCACGTTCGTTTTGGTCGCCTCGGCGTGTTTGGCGTCAATCTCGGCCAAATGCTTGGTGAATTTCGCGGAATAGTCCTCCAGAGAGGCAGAGAATACGCTGCAAGCTATTGTCAGTAAGAAGATTATGGATCGGTAAAGCATGGCAGTTGTACCTCTAAAGTACGTGGTCAAAATGTCATTTCGCGGTTTGGTAGCCTGCTTTTCTGAAAATACAACCCGCCGACTGAGCGCAATTTCCCTGCTGCGGTCTTCGCCCGCCCAGCCTTGCCCCGCTTCGCCCAAGAATCTATCATAGGACCATGTTCAGTCGGTTGCCGTTGGTCCTCATTCTTCTTGTCCCCCTGCTCGGCTTCGGCGCCGACACCTACGTGCCGCGCGACACGCAAAAGGAAGGCACCCCACCGAAGCCGCAAAGCGCGCTCGAAAAAATCACCGTACCCGAGGGCTTCGAGGTCACCCTGTTCGCCGGCGACCCGGACATCCGCCAGCCGATCGGCATGTGCTTCGACAACCGCGGCCGGCTTTGGGTCGCGGAATCGTATTCCTATAAAGAGTGGGGCAAGCGCGGCGAAGACCGGGTGGTGATATTTGAAGATTCCGATCACGATGGGCGCTTCGACGAACGCACGATTTACCCGCGCGCGTTCAATCACCTGACCAGCGTCGCCGTCGGCTTCGGCGGGGTCTGGGTTCTCGACTCGCCCGAGTTGCTGTTCATCCCCGACGCCGATCTCGACGACGGCAAAACCGACGGGCCGGCGCAAACGATTCTCGACGGCTGGACCACGCGCGCCGGCCATAATTTCGTCAACGGACTCGAGTGGGGTCCCGACGGCTGGCTGTACGGACGTCACGGCATCACCGCTCCCTCGTTTGTCGGTGCGCCCGGCACACCCAAAGCCGAACGCAAGCATCTCGACTGTTGCATCTGGCGCATCCACCCCGAACGCGGCGCGGCCTCGTTCGAAGTGGTGGTCGAAGGCACCACCAATCCCTGGGGCTTCGACTGGAACGCTGAAGGCGAGATGTTTATGAGCGGCAACGTCAACGGCCACCTCTGGCACATTGTTCCGGGTTCGCGCTACAAACGGATGCATGGCAGCGGCTTCCATCCGCACGCCTACGAACTGCAAAACCAATGCGCCGACCATCTCCACCACGAAGGCGCCTGGACCGAACGCAAACGCGCCGTCGCCACCGCCGACGAACTCGGCGGCGGCCACTCGCACTGCGGCTTGATGATCTACCAAGGCCGTAACTGGCCGGCCGCGTTCCGCGGCGACGCCTTCCTGTGCAACACCCACGGTCGGCGGATCAACCGCGACGCGCTGGTCCGCAAAGGTCCGGGCTATACGGCCACCCACGGCAAAGATTTCTTCAAAGCCAACCAACCCTGGTTCCGCGGCACGGCGCTGAGCAGCGGCCCCGACGGCGCGGTCTACGTGCTCGACTGGACCGACGAAGGCGAATGCCATGACAACGACGGCGTGCATCGCAGCAGCGGTCGTATCTACAAAATCAGCTACACCAAAAACGGCCCGCCGCGTCAGTTGCGCGAAGCCGATCTGAGCAAGTGGCCGGTTCAGGATTTGGCAACCGCCGCGATGAACAAAGAAGAGTGGGTGGTTCGGCGCGCGCGCTTGCTGCTGCAAGAGAGGGCAGGGGAGCCGGAGGTGGTGGCCATGTGGAGCGGCCTGCTCGATCACTATAACGACTCCGCTTCGCTCGCGGATACCGGCCGGCGGCTCCGCCTATTGTGGGCGATGGCCGCGACCGACGCGCCCGAGTTCAACCGCAGTTTTCTGATTCGGCAACTGGTCGACCCGAACCCGCACATCCGCGTCTGGGCCTTGCGTTTTCTCCGCGACCGCGGCGACAAGTTCGGTTCGGCGCTGACGGCGCTGGCCACGGTAGAAAAAGACGGCTTGGTGAAACGCCACATCGCTGGTGCCTTGCAACAACTGCCGCCCGCCAAACGCTGGGACGCGCTGCGTTCGCTGCTCAATACGCCTGTTCCCGACCACGGCGAAGATCTTGAACTCCAGCTTTGGTATGCGTTCGAACCCTGCGTCGCCGCCGAACCCGAACGCGCAGTCGCCATGCTCGCGTCCGGTTCCAAACAGATCGCCTCCGAACGCATCCGCCGCTTCACCGCTCGCCGCCTGAGCAATACGCATCAGTCCGAAATTCTGGCAATCGCCGCCGAACACACCGCCCCCGAACTCGTTCAAGGACTCGCCGAAGGCTTAAAAGGCCGCCGCGCGCTGCCGCTACCGAACAACTGGAACGCGCTGCAAAACAGGTGGGCCAAAGGCAGTCCGATGGCCGAGGTGCTCGCCTCGCTTGCGGTCGTGTACCAAGCCAAAGAAAACCGCGCCTCGCTCGAACAACGCCTCGACAATCGCGGTTTGCCGGTGGCCGAACGCGTCGACGCCATGCGCAAATTGTCCGAGGATCCGGGCAAAGATTTCCGCAAGCGGATCGGTGGACTGCTGAAAGAAAAGCAGCTCAAGCCGCACGTGATCGACTTGCTCTGTACGCAAAAAAGTTGGGCCTCCACCGTTGTTCGCGAACTGCAGAACGGCAAGATCACCCCCGGCGAAATCAGCGCGTTTCAGGCGCGCCAACTGGTGGCCCACGGCTATACGGAAAAGGTCGAGGCGCACTGGGGCCACGTTCGTTCATCGCCCAAGGCCAAGGCGAACGCGATCGCCGCTTGGCAGAAAAAACTCACCCCCGACGTGCTCGCCAAAGGCGATCATGCCGCAGGTAAAATCGTGTACACCAAACTCTGCGCCGCCTGCCACAAACTCGGCGGCGAAGGCGGCGTTCTCGGCCCCGAACTCGACGGCGCCAACCGTGGCGATCTCTACTATCTACTCGAAAATATGATCGACCCGAACGCGATCCTGCCGCGCGACTACCGGATGTGTTCGGTCGAGATGAAAGACGGCCGCGTGTTCACCGGCACCCGCGCCAGCGAGACCGAACACGTGCTCACCCTAAAAGCCCCGGCCCGATCCCACGCCCTCGAAAAGAAGGACATCCGCAAGACCACGGACCTCGATATTTCCACCATGCCCGAGGGGTTGTTGGAGACGCTGAAGGAGTCTGAGGTTCGGGATTTGATCCACTTTCTGATGAAGTAGACGGTCGACCAGCCAAGCAGAGCGGCGGTTTGCAACCACCAAACGTCTGTAGAGTCAGCCTCGCCTGAACAATATTATCGGTCTGTTAGGGGCGCTTCTTCGCGTTTTCAAGATCTCGCGGAAAATCAATTTCTGCCCAAATAGGTTTATGGTGTCCCCGGGTAGATACGATCTGGATCGTCGCTGATATGCGTATCTGCAAGCAAGGCGACTCGGTTTAGGTCCACTTCTGCAGGTTCGCGATCCTCGGCGGCCAAGGCGGGCGACGCCGTCCCAGATGTGATGGCCGCCGTGCCTCCAAGCGCGAGTGTGTGCTTTGCGAACTGACGACGAGTGATTGGCGGAAGGGTAACGGGCATCTTGAATCTTCTTGGGTTCGCTCATCTCGCATTGCCATACAAAAAGTCGGTGTGAAAGGAGCGTAGCGCCGTCTTCTAGGCGGTGTCGGTACGCCGGCTTCTAGCCGGCAGTCATAACGCCCCCTGGACTGCGGGCTAGAAGCCCGCGTACCGACACCCGCTTGGAAGCGTGCGCTACAAAGCGTGCGCTACAACATGTGCGCTACAACGTGTGTGTTACAAAGGGCCCCCGGCTTTTTCCAGTGGGGATAAGGGCTTATTCTGCTCGCGGAAGATAGCTGTCGTAGTTCTTCGCGCTATGGCCCTGCCACATCGGGGCGGAGTAGAAATGCGGATAGGTCGGCAGTCCCGCCTCCCAAGCGGACAACTCGCCGAACAACTGCAGCAAGATTTCGCGCTCGGTCGCAGCCAGATCGTTCTGCTCCCCTTGATCTTTCTGTAATCGAAACAGCTGGGCGGGACGATGCGAGAGACGGATCAACTTGCCCTCTGAATGGAGAACGCAGGCCTGTCCCTGCAAGCGCCAGAACAGCGGGCGGTCGAGGGTGTCCGTTTCTTGACGCAGCACGGGTAGGAGGTTCGCGCCATCGGTCGCGTCTGGCAACTTCGCGCCCGCCGCTGCGAGGAACGTGGCCAGCAGATCCAGACTCGAAACCGGGGTCTTCACTTCATGCGAACGCGGCAGCCCCGCCGGCCAATGGAAGATCATCGGAATCCGAATGCCGCCCTCGCGCATGTTGCCTTTGCATCCGGAGAACGGACCGTTCCAGCTCGCGTTCGTGGTGGCGCCGCCGTTGTCGCTGAAGAAAACGATCAGGGTATTGTCCAGTTCGCCGATGGATTTTAACTGCGCCACGATCCGCCCGACCCCGCGGTCGAGCGCTTGCATCATGGCCGCGTAGGTGCGCCGTTTCCGGTCCGCGATGTGCGCGAAATCGGCAAGGTCCGCTTCCGTGGCATGCATCGGCGTATGCGGCGCGTTGTAACTGCCGAAGCAGAACCACGGTTGGTCCTTATCCACCTCGCCGATCCACGTCATGATTTCATCGGTGAAGAAATCGGTGAGATAGGGATTGCTGAACGCCGTCACCGGCAAGCCGTTGCGCTCGATGCTGTGACGCTTCTGCTCCAAGGGAAAATATCCGTGGCTTCCTGAAATCATCCCACAGAAATGATCGAAGCCGCGTCGGTTGGGATGATGTTCCTCGTGGTAGCCGAGATGCCATTTCCCGACCAGGGCGGTGGCGTATCCCGCGTCGCGCAGATGGTCGGCCATGGTTCGGTGTTTGGGGTGAAGGCCTTGGTGCAGTTCCCGAGTGGGACTCTTCTCATTCCACTTGGCCAGGTTCGCTTCAAAGCCGATGGCCGAGGGCTGACGACCGGTGATGAGCCCGGCCCGCGACGGCGCGCAAACCGAACTGGCCACATAAGCCTGCGAGCAAAAGACCCCGTTGGTCGCGAGCCGATCGAGATGCGGCGTTCGCAGTTGCTTGCTCCCGGTGTGTCCGAGATCTCCCCAGCCCATGTCGTCCGCGAGAAGGATGAGGATGTTCGGCGGCGACGCGGCGTAGGATGCGGGCAGCAGTAGCGCGGTCAGCAGCGCGGCAAGGAAAACCGATTGAATCGAAGAGAGCCGAATGTTCATGCATGGAAGCTAGCAGATGCGCTTGTTGGCCTCAAGAATGGGCGCGGGCCCTACGTTCGTTGCGCCGTGATTGGCAGAGGAATTGGGGGCAAAGGAATGGGGTAAAGGAATGGGGGTAAAGGAGTGTTCGGTTTCCGCGCCAACGCTCAGCCTTGCCGTCCTACAAACCCACTCTTATGGCGTTTCCTCCGCCTTGAGAGCCTTGGCGGCTTCATTTTTTATGGTTTGAAACACCTCGTCTTCGGGGCGAAGTTCAAGCCCCAGTTGCGCGAACGCGAGGGCCTTCTTGGAACGCCCGTGATCAACACAGGCTTGGGCCGTCTTGCGTAACAACCAGACTTTGGTGGGATCCTGTTCCAGATCGAATTCCATCAGTTTCAGACCGTCGTCGATCCGGCCCCGTTCGAACAGATGGGCCGCGAGGGCTTGGTTCGCGCCGCCCCAGCCTCGGGGTTTCCCCTTCTCTCGGAACCACTCAATCGCGGCGTCCACCCCTTTGGTTTCGACCAGTTTCAACATGCGTTGTTCTTGGGACTGCGGCGACTTCGGCGGCATCTTGAACGGCTGTCCGGTGGTCACGTGAATCAACTCTGTGCTGAGGTTCACGACGCTCTGCCAGACCTCATGATGCCCGAACGCGTCGCCTTGATTACACAGCACAATGATGAACGCGTCGTCATCCACCAAGCGATTTTCCATGGCGCGAAATCCATTGATCGCGCCGCCGTGGTTCACCACCTTGGTGCGGTGCTTGGTCACCGGGTGGGTTCGGGTGTAGATTTGCCAGCCGTACCCGTAGCGACTTTGTTTGCGGCCGCCGGCAGCCTTGACCTCGGGCACGTCACGATTGGGCGTAAACATCCGTGCCCGGTGTTGGGCGTCGAGCAATTTGTCGGTGGTCAGGGCGCGGTCCCAGAGGAACATGTCCTCCACCGTCGAGTACAAGGAACCCGCGGCTCCGGGTGACGAATCCATGTCCATGTAATCGGCATTGGTCGTTTGAAACGGCCCCCGAGTATAGCCCGCCGCGCGCTTATCTAACACGGTGCGGTTGCGGTCGTAGCCGCTGTTTTTCATGGCAAGCGGTTTGAAGATTCGCTGGTCCAGATTGCGTTCGAACGACTTGCGGGTGACCTTCTCGATGATGCGTCCGAGGATGATGTAGCCCGCGTTGCAATAGGCGTAAATGGTTCCGGGTTCGTGAACGAGGTCGCTACTGCAATGCTCTTTGATGAACGCGTCTTGGTCCGCTGGCAAACGCGAGACCGTTCCCCGGTAGTCGAAGGACGCGGTGAAATCTTGGAGTCCACACTGATGGGCCATCAAATGGTGAATGGTGATTTTTCGACCCGTGTCCTCGCGGTAATCCGGCAGGTGATCGGAGACGGTGTCGTCCAAGGCAAGCTGACCCTCTTGGACCAGTTGCATCACCAGCATCGTGCAAAATTGTTTACTGACCGATGCTAGGCGAAACTTGGTGTCGGTGGTATTCGCCATGTTCCATTCACGGTTCGCCAGCCCGAAGGCCTCCTTATAAATCACCGCTCCTTGATCCGCGACCAACACCGCGCCGGAGAACAATCCGGTGTCGGCCGTGGCCCGGCAAAGATCGCGCAGCGCGGCCACCTTGTCTGGACCCACCACGCGGTATCCCGCTGGCAGCACCGGCTCTTGGGCGTGGGTGCTTGAGCTGAGAAAAATTCCGAGCAACGCGATGATCCGAACGAACATGATATAGTTCATACGTGTCACCCTTGGCGGCGAACAGGGAAAAGTGCCTTCCAGACTGGGCTTAAGTCGGATTGGCCGTGAGACCGTCGCGGCACCCTACAGCCGTTCGGCGGTAGCGGAACGTCGGACAGACACGGCGGCGGTGCTCGGTATGCATCGGCTGCGGTTCGCCTCCAATCCGGCCGCATGGCAAAAGGACTTGTGGAGCCAAGACCAAGCGGCTTGGCTGGGTCCTTATGAATGTTTGGATGTTTACCCTCGCCCTCGCGGTTCTTCCGCTCCCCCTGTTTGCGCAATCGGAACCCGACACCGATCCGAACTTCTCGCACAGCGTCGAGACGGCAAAGAAGCCGTGGACCCAGCGGGCCTTCCGCAACCATCCGAAAGATTTCCAGTTCGCGATCGTCACCGACCGAACCGGCGGCATGCGCCCCGGCGTCTTTCCGCGAGCCGTGAAGAAAATCAACGAGCTGCAACCGGAGTTCGTGATCACGGTCGGCGACTTGATTGCCGGCGGTGGGCGCCAGCGCGACGAGAAGGAAATTCGGCGGCAATGGGCGGAGTTCAATGGCTTCGTCGACACCTTTGACATGCCCTTCTTCTATCTCCCCGGAAACCACGACGTGAGCAACGAGGTGATGGATAAAATTTGGGATGAGCAGTTCGGCGTCCGCTACTACACCTTTGTCTACAAGGATGTCTTGTTCCTTTGTCTCAACACGCAAGACGGGGCGGGTTCGCGGCCGTTTCTCGGCAAGAAACAGATCGCTTGGGCGCAGGCCGAACTCGCCAAGCATGCGGATGTTCGCTGGACCATGGTCTTCATCCATCAGCCTCTGTGGTTGTCCGAAGAAGGCTTTCGCCGGAACCGCGGTGGCAAGGTGGTGCTCGAAAAAACCGCGACCGGCTGGCCCTTGATCGAGGCCGCACTGCAAGGTCGCAAACACTCTGTCTATGCCGGCCATGTGCACCGCTATGCCAAGTACGAACGCAACGAAGCCAACTACTACACGCTCGGCACCACGGGCGGCGGCAGCGCCTTGCGCGGCAATCCCTTTGGCGAGTTCGATCACGCCACTTGGATCACCATGACCGACGCGGGTCCGCGCATGCTCAACCTCACCTTGGACGGCATGCTCGCCGAGGACGTGACCACCGAGGCGCACCAAACCTTCTGGCGCGGGCTCCGCCTGACCGGAGACTTCGACCAATCTTATCCCTTCACTAATCAAGTCGTCACCCTGCCGTTGAAAAACTCGTTCAAGGGACCGCTGTCCGGACGAGTGCAGTGGCTTCTGCCGGCCTCGGACAACTGGGAGATCCAGCCGACGCGAACCGAGGTGAATCTTAAACCCGGTGAAATAATCGAACTTGAATTCACCATGAACCATCGCGGTGATGTCTCTACCTTTTTGCCACTGCCCCGACTCCAAGCCCACTTCCATGCGGACAAGGATGGCTTCCATCTCGAACGCGGCATCTACATGCCCTTCGACATGATGGCGCACGCCAAGAAACATCCCATTAAGGCGACCGCGTCCAGAGCCAAGGTGGCACCCGTCATCGACGGCCAACTCGACGACTTCGCTTGGCAGGGCGCGCCCAGCATTCGCCGTCTCGTTCCGATGAAGGCCGATGGTTATGCCTTGGTGGCCACCGATGTGTGGCTGCGTCACGACGACCGGTCCTTTTATGTCGGCGTGCGTTGCGACGAACCGCGCGTGCCGATGATGCGCACCGAGATCACCGAGCGCGATGGCGAGGTCTGGCTCGACGACGCCATTGAGGTTCTCGTGGACGCAAACCGCGACAAGAAAACCTACCGTCATTTCGCCGTGAACGCCAACGGGGTGTTCTACGACGGCCGGCAACGAGATGCGGCGTGGAACAGCCGCGCCACCGCGTCGACCGCCCGAAACCCCGATGGCTGGACGGCCGAGTTTGCCATCCCGTTCGAGGCGCTCGGCGCAAAGCCTGCGGACGATGAGGATACGTGGGGCTTACAAATCGCACGTCACCGGCCGCGGGAAGAACGCAACACAACCCAATGGGCCCCGACGTTCTGGTACGGCAACTACGTTCCCAGCCTGTTTGGACAGCTGCGCCTTGAAGCAGAGGATCCGATGGAGCAACTGCCGCCGTCCCGGGACCGGAAATAGCAGGTGCGGGGTACGAGAGGGTTTGGCCAGAACATGGATGAATTGTGTCTGGATCGACAGCGCCGCCTCATGATAGAAAGGGGTGGCAGCCTCTTGCGTAAACACCTAGACGTGCAAGGGTTGCTTTAACTGGAAAAGTATATGGCTAAGACAAACTACAACTACGAAAAGCGGCAAAAAGAGCTGAAGAAGAAAAAGAAGAAAGAAGAGAAGCGGAAGAAGAAGGAAGCCGCAGCGGAAGCGAAGAGGCTCGCTGAAGGTGGCAACGCCCCTGAGACAACCACGGACGCTGCAAGCCCTGAAGCGGACGCTTCAAGCCAAGATTGATCGGCAGGGAGCCGAGTTCAGATCTGCGGCGGCGGTCTGCCGGCTTCGGCCGGTCATGGCGGTTCTGGTGACGGGCCGTGCCTTCTTGCTTCAGTCGCCGATCCCGTCTCCATTGGTATCGGTCACGCCACTGAGTGGATTCTCGGTCACGGCCTGCCAGGCAATTTTTCGGAAGAGAGCGTCTAGTTCGGGGCTGGGGAAGCTCTGGTTGCCGGGAAATTTGATGTCCGTTTCGATCAGCTCCGGCGTTTTTTTGTACAGGGTGGCGTAAAAGACGTAGCCTTCGAGCCGATCGAACCCAGGGCCGACATGGCCGCGGTGGTCCCGCCAAATGGAGCGTTCTTTTCCGGTGACCATTTTGTGGAGACTTTCGACACCGGGTAGCTCTCCGTTTACTTGGAGAACCGCCGCTTTGGTGACCGCGAGGGACGTGGGAAGGATAAAGATTTTTCCCGGATACTGTTTTCGCAGAGGTGCGAGTTGCGCTGCGAACAATTTGTGTTTCTCGGCTTCGAGGGCGGTGAGAAATTCTGGCGTATATTGGGATTCATCTTGGGGTGGTTTGCCGCCATCGTATGGCCAAAGCCGGATCCAAGCGTCTGAAAGATAAAAGGTCATGTCCGGATTGTATTTCAAACAGAAGTCGATCCAGCAGGTGTAGTACTCTGGTTGATCCTGGCTGTACGGGCCCCACAACATCACATCCCAACCGGCGTTCGCGATGGCGGGGAGCAATTTTGGTTTCGGTTTTTTGTCGAAACCGAAGATCCCATTCTCCTGCTCCCATTTATACCGAGTGCTGCCGGTCATGCCGCCGCTGGTGTGGGTAAACAGCGTTTGCGATAAGCCTGCCGCCGCACAAATGCTTGGCAGCGTCGTGTAGCCGGGTTTCATAAAACTATGACCGGTCCCGACGACCCGCAAATACCCATCCTTGGACTTTGGCATGTTGGGAAAGGCGTCACCAAATCGCTGCGTCATCTGTTCCGGCGTCAGGTAACAGACCGCATGGTCAGGGAACCTCTTTTCCTTCCAGCCAGGGTCCGAGATAAACGTCCCCTTTTTTCCGGCGATCTTTCCTTTGCTGTTTTGCAACGCCTTCCGGTAGGTGGCCGCCTCCTTTAGCGATAGCTTGCTATCACCGTCGGCATCGGATTCTGGGTACTGCTTGAGGAATTTGGCGAGTTGCGCGGGCGATGCGTTTGCCGCCGGTGCGTTGGCCGCAGGCTTGCCGGGCAAATTTTTTAGCAGCTTCGCCTGTTCGGCTTGGGACAGGGTGCCGTTGCCATCGGCATCGGCGGCGGGTTGCCTGCGCAGGATGACCTTTTCTACGGTTGCCCATTCCGAGCCCGACAGTTTGCCGTCCCCGTTTCGATCCGCTCGTGGAAATTGGCCGAGAAGTTTTTTCGATAGTTCGGGCTTCAACTCTTGCGCGTTAGAGACCGCTGAAAATCCTGCGGCGAGCGCGAACAGTAGTCCAAAGATGCCAGCGTTTTTCATCATGTATTTTTCCATAAACAACCGACGTGCGGATGTGGATTTTATTTTTGCTGAAACGGACGATTCCTTGCCAAGGCCTGTATAAAGTGGATCGAGAGGACCTATTACCATCTTGCGGTCAGCAGGCTGTTGATCTATTCGGATCTGCGAAAATCGGGTTCTTGGCGAGCCTTTTTACGTGTTTCGCGTTCCGCTTTTTTCTTTGCCCTCTCGTCTGGGCTTGCTGCATCGGGGTCGCTCAGACCGTTCTTCAATGTTTCGGGCACCGTTACTTTTTTGCCCTTAATTTTGAGTTGTTTAACGAGTTCGATCTGTCGGTCGATCTGGCCGGGCTCGGCGGCGTTCCCACCGGGAATGAACTCTCCAAAAGGACGACCAATGGCGTCGAGATCCTGCTGCATGAGCGTGCGCATCTCTTTGATGCGCGAGGCCTGAGCTTTCTGCCCCGCCAGATTCTTCATTTCTTTCGGATCCTTTTTTAGGTGGTAAAGCTGATCTGGGTCAAAGAAGCCGGGGCGATCGGCCCCGCGAACGCCGATGCCCAAACGCCCGATGTAGGACAGGGCTTTCGGGAGATTTTGTGGCGTAGCCTTCTTGATGGCAGCGATCTGTTCTTTGGTGTGGCGAACCGCAATGTAGGACCAGTCTTTGGTGACGGTGGCCCGCGCGGCGCCCATTTCGAGATAGAGATGGTTCCGCCAGTCTTCGGCGGTTCCGTTTTCGAAAAGCGGGGCGAGGCTCTGTCCGTCGATCCGGTACGAGTCCGGTTTCTCCGCCTTGCCCAAGTCGAAGAACGTGGGGACAAGGTCGATATTCTGCACGAGTTCGTCGCACACCTGCCCGGCGGGAATTCCGTTTGGCCAACGCATGATCATCGGCACTTGAGAGCTGCCATGTGAAAAGACGGAGGCTTTCCCCTCGCGACCGTGATCGGGCGCAAAAATCACCAACGTGTTGTCATCGATTTCGAGTTCCTTGAGCTTGCGGAGAACCGCCCCGAGCGAATCGTCGATCCACGCTTCGCCTGCCACATGACTGTCGGGGTCGAAGCCCTTTTCCGCGATCGTTTTAAGCAACTCGGCGCGAGGTGTCATGACCGATGGAAGTGGTTGTTCGACTTTCCCCTCGCCGGTGATCAGCGGGTGATCCATGGATTTTCGCCAGGACCTGTCCGGTCCGTGCAGCAAGGTGCTGCAAAGATGAAGGTAGAAGGGGCCGTCCTTGTTCTCTTCGATGAACTCCAACGCGGCCACCGTCGTCCACTCCGCGTTGTGCATGGAGTAAGGGGCAAGAATGTTTTCCGCGTACACGTTCTTCGCCCAGGAAAAGCCCAGTTCTTTGAGGTACCGACGCCCCCAGCGTTCGTTATGTTGAAACTGAGCCGAGATTTCGGGCCCGGGCTTGGCGTCTTTGGGAATGTCGATCCACCCGTTTTTGCCTTTGTAGAACTCCGGAAAATCCAACTTCGACGTGAGGTGGAACTTGCCAACGAACCCGGTGGTATACCCGGCTTCACGGAGAACATTGCCGACGTTCATCTTGTCGCGTTCCAGTGCGACATTGAAATTGGGCAGCCCCTGATTCTCTTTGCCGCCGACATCATCGAGGTAGAGTTTGCTATGTGAGTTGCCGGCATATCGACCGGTGAGGAAGGTGTATCGGGACGGGGTGCAAACCGAGCTGCTGACGTAGGCGCGGGTGAACTTTATTCCTTCTGCGGCCATACGGTCGAGATTGGGCGTGTAGGTGTCGCCGCCGAAGGTGGCAATGCTGGACGGGTTCTGATCGTCGATCAGAAACATGATGATGTTCGGGCGCTCTGCGGCAGTGGTGACGATTGCTGCCAAACAGAAGATCGAAAATGAGAGGAAGGTTTTCATGGTGAGATGGTTCTGAATTTTGGCGGCTCTACTTTGCTTCGCGTGCTTTGAGGCGTTCGGCTTTCTTTTTCTCGCGCGCCGCCTTCTTTGCTGCGTTCGACATTTTTTTGGCGGGTGCACCGGCATCTGCGTTCGGCTTCCAGCGTTTGTTTTGATTGCTTACTGGGTCCGCCATTTGGTCGAGCCAAGTGTTGTATTTGTCGGTGAGTTCGGA
>ENA-ORXR01000904-ORXR01000904.1-marine-metagenome-genome-assembly--contig:-NODE-904-length-35211-cov-32.635282_pt1 | contig 35211 bp, 30 predicted proteins | sample MGYA00237866_ERZ511479 | MGnify/ENA metagenome assembly ERZ511479
GAATTTTATTTATTAAAAAATTAAAATAAAATTCACTTGACGGCTAAAGTCGTCAGTACAGAGTTCGCGGTCAGCCTATAAAGTCGTCGGTACGAGGGCATGAATCGCATTAGCTACTTTTACATTTTAAATTTAATACTTTACATTTTACATTTAAATAAATACGAATTTTAATAAATTATAAATAATATAAAATGCATCATCCGGTCATATCTCCCGTCAGGGAGCCGTTAGTGCAAGGTAGAAAAAGCTACCATCAGATTACGGAAGACATTTGTTCGCCAACGGAACGAGCACCAAGCCCCGCGTGGGTAATTGGTTTCTTGATTTCGGCGGCTACGGCACTTGTCGGTGTAGCTTGCTTTGTCATTACGGTTTGGGTAGGTATAGGTACGTGGGATCTAAACAGAACCATCGGCTGGGGTTGGGATATTACCAACTTCGTTTGGTGGATTGGTATTGGTCATGCCGGTACATTGATTTCCGCTATCTTGCTTTTATTCAGGCAAAAATGGCGTACAGGTGTAAACCGTGCGGCAGAAGCCATGACGATTTTCGCGGTGATTTGCGCGGGGATGTTTCCGATATTCCACATGGGGCGTGTCTGGTTAGCGATTTTCATCTTTCCGTATCCGAACACACGCGGACCACTTTGGGTTAATTTTAACTCACCGCTTCTTTGGGACGTTTTTGCGATTAGTACCTACTTTACGGTATCGCTCTTGTTTTGGTACACCGGGCTTGTGCCTGATTTTGCTACGGTACGTGACCGCGCAAAAGGCATTCGTAAAAAAGTATATTCCACGCTCGCTATGGGTTGGACGGGCGCAGCCAAGCACTGGCAACGCCACGAGTCTTTGTCATTGGTTTTGGCAGGTCTCGCTACGCCACTCGTACTCTCGGTTCACACGATAGTAAGTTTTGATTTTGCAACGTCAGTTATTCCGGGATGGCACACGACTATCTTTCCGCCGTACTTCGTGGCAGGGGCGATATTCTCAGGTTTTGCGATGGTATTGACGCTGATGATTATTACGCGAAAAGTGCTTGGATTGGAAGAATATATTACGGTAGGACATATTGAGTCAATGAATAAAGTTATCGTCTTGACGGGGTCTATCGTAGGTGTGGCTTACCTCACAGAGTTGTTTATCGCTTGGTATTCGGGTTACGTGTATGAGCAATTCGCTTTCTATAATCGTGCACTCGGTCCATACTGGTGGGCATACTTCGGTATGATGAGTTGTAATGTGATTTCTCCACAGTTCTTTTGGTCGAAAAAATTGCGTCGTAATATCACCTTTACATTCATACTATCAATTTTTATCAATTTGGGGATGTGGTTTGAGCGTTTTGTGATTATCGTGACTTCACTACACCGCGATTACTTGCCATCAAGTTGGAGTATGTATTCTCCGACTTGGGTTGAGGTAGGTATTTTTGTGGGTACGATTGGTATTTTCTTTACCTTGTTTTTGATATTCGTAAGAGTTGCCCCTGTGGTTGCGATTGCGGAAATCAAGCACGTCCTCAAATCTTCCGGTGATCAATACACAGGTACGGAAGCTGACCCGAAATATAAAGATTACTTTATCGACAAACGCAATAAAGGCGTGGACGGTATCGAACACCACGACGAAGCGCACCATTAAATATAGTACAGGCGATTTCAATCGCCATGTAAAAATAAATTTGTGAAATTTTTATTTTTAAAGTATTATAAATAAAAATTACACCACATGGCGGTTAAAACCGCCTGTACAAAATAATAAAAATGAAAAAAGTCTTATTCGGTCTATACAATGACGACACAGAGTTGATAGATGCCATTCATGGCGCAAAGGAGGCAGGCTTAGACATTATGGATGTTTATACGCCCTTTCCTGTGCATGGTTTGGATGATGCGATGGGCTTATCCGAATCGCGTTTGCACCAAGCGGGATTTGTGTTTGGTGCATTGGGCTTATTGACAGCACTTGGGGTGATGACTTGGGTATTTACACGCGATTGGCCCATTATATTTGGAGGTAAACCATACTTTTCTTTTCCGGCATTTGTACCGATTACTTTTGAGCTGACGGTACTGTTTGCAGCGGTGGGCATGGTGGTGACCTTTTATGTTATCTGCGGACTCGGACCTTCTGTGGAAGCCAAAGTATTGGACGACCGCATCACAGATGACAAATTCTGTCTGGCATTCGATACCACAAATATGTCGAAGATGGATGTTGAAAAATACGCTGCCTTCCTGAGTCGTTCAGGCGCGGCAGAAACACATACGAAAACTATTTAAGAAAATTTTTGAAATGTAAAATGTAAAATAATAAATGTAAAATGTAAAAATATCGATATGACGTGGAGATATTTATTTGAAAAAAATTACATTTTATATTAATTTAAATTAATGTTTTATTAAAAAAAATATTCGCGTCATACACTTTTACATTTATTATTTTACATTTTACATTTTATATTTCAAGGGTTTTTATATAATGAAAAATATATTATACATATTCGGATTGGTCTTGCCTTTGGCAATATTGGTATTCACAGCATGTAGTCAAGCCGGAGGGAATAACACCGGACATGAGTACATGCCTGATATGGGGCATCCTGTAACTTATGAAGCCAATACATATTCGTATTACCATTATAATCAATGGAGTACACCAGAAGAAAAACGCGCCATGTCCACACCAAGAGAACCGGTGAAAGGCACGATAGCGCGAGGTTATGCAGGTGGCGAGAAAGCTATGGACAAATTTGTAAATGAGCGTGTCGCGATTTCTGCGAATGGTGCTGTGCCTTATTATTATGAAGATACAGATGAGGAGCGATTGAGAGCGGAGGCAGAATTGAGCAATCCATTTCCGATTACGGAAACGGGCTTGGCGGAGGGCAGGCAATTATACAATATCAATTGCGCGATTTGTCATGGTGCAAAAGGTGAAGCCAATGGGTATATCGTAGAGTCGGGGGTTTATCCGGCAGTGCCTACGAGTTACTTGGACGATGCCTTTATCAATGCAGGTGACGGGCGTTACTATCACGCTATCATGCACGGTAAAAATATGATGGGTCATTACAAAGATAAATTATCTTACGAAGAAAGATGGCAGGTGATTCACTACATCCGTTCTTTGCAAGCCAAATCACAAGGGCGTGAATATCTTGCCACTAATGTCACGCCAACTCCAAGTCCGACTCCGGCAGAGCCTGTGGAGCGTTCTATTGCAGATGTGATTGCTTCGGGTACAGGTTCTATTGCTTTGGAAAATGTACAATTCAATAGCGGTTCAGCGAGATTGAAATCTTCGTCTTTCCCCGAATTGGATAATTTGGTAGAAATATTGACAGTGCAAGAGGCAGCAAAATTAAGCATCAACGGATACACAGATAATAAAGGCAATCCTGATAATAACAAATCATTATCCCGAAAACGTGCAGAGGCGGTCATGAAATATTTAACAAAAAAAGGTATCGAAGGAGACAGATTGCAAGCACAAGGTTTTGGTGCTGATTCGCCTGTCGCATCGAATGATACGAAAGAAGGCAGAGCGCAAAATCGCCGCACCGAGGTTGAGATTATTAAGTGATTTTGGTTGATTGGTGACTGGTGATTAGTAACTGGTCAGAATATTTCGCTGCGCGAAAAAAAATATTTGAAATAAAGAAAAATACAGGTAGTAAACCTATAAGGTTTTTGAAAATCTTACAGGTTTGTTCCGAAGATATTTATGAGTAAATGACGAATGATTCATTCATTCAACATTCATTCATTCAAAATTATTAATAAAAAATGGAACAGCAGTTCACATTCACGGGTAGGCAAAGGACGTTATTTTTGGGGATGATGGCACTTGGGGCGATTTGTCTTGGAATTACTTTTTTTACAGATAGTACGCCACACCACGCGCGTTTCTGGACGAACTTTTTGCACAATAGTGTGTTCTTTACAGGAATAGCCTTCATTGGTTTGTACTGGTTGGCAGCGCATACGATTGGTTACTCCGGTTGGCACATAGGTTTCAAAAGGGTAGTCGAAGCGATGACTTTGTTTTTGCCGGTAGGCTTGCTCTTTCTCGTTGTGATAGTTGCGGGCGTATGGGGTGGTTGGCATCACCTGTACCACTGGGCAGAACAGGGCATTACTGACCCAACGGCAGCCAATTACGATAAACTTATTGCTGGAAAAGCGGGTTTGCTCAATCCGATGACTTATACATTGGTGACGATACTCGTGCTGTTGGCTTGGTCGTATATTGCTTACGCAATACGTCGTCACTCAATAGCGGAAGACAATGGCGAAGTCGGTGATTTGAAATACTATAAAAGCATGAAAATGTGGGCAGCGATTTTGTTGCCGATTGGTGCATTTAGCAGTGCCTTTTGTATTTGGTTGTGGATTATGTCGATTGATTCGCACTGGTACAGTACGATGTTTGCCTGGTACACTTCCGCGAGTTGGCTGGTATCTGCGATGTGTATTTTGACCTTGATTATTTTGTACTTGCGCACACAAGGCTACATGGGGCATTTGAACAAGCACCACATTCACGATTTAGGTAAATATATTTTCGCGTTCAGTATCTTTTGGACTTATGTGTGGTTCTCACAATTCATGTTGATTTGGTATGCGAATATAGGTGAAGAAACGATTTATTTTAGAAATAGAATGGATAATTTTTCCGTATTATTTTATGGTAATATTTTAATAAATTTCGTATTACCATTCTTTGTATTAATGAGAAACTCGACGAAGTGGAAAGCGGGGTCATTGACTTTCGTAGCAATTTTTGTTTTGTTCGGTCACTGGATTGATTTCTTCCAAATGATTAAACCGGGCATCTGGAAAGCATTAAAAGACCACGGCTCACATGCAGCGCACGACGCAGCACACCATGGCACAGAAATTACCAATTTTATGATGGGTTTCCACTTTCCGGGCTTGCTCGAAGTCGGTACCTTCTTAGGATTCTTGGGCTTGTTTTTATACTTTGTATTTAGCCGTATGGCAAAGGCTTCACTTGTACCAGTCAATGATCCATATCTTCCGGAAAGCCTACATTATCATGGGTGATTAAGCGCAAGTGTCAAGTTCAAGCACAAAAGAGTATTAAATTGATGACGAGACATTTGCAAAGCAAAAACATAATACTTTTCAAAAAAACTAAAAATACCCGAAACTTGAATCGAACTATTTTGTTCTAACATTATAATAATTCAACAAAAAGCGTTAGTTGAACTTGCGCTTTCCCGATAACTATCGGGATTGAATCTGAACTTAAAGAAATGGGAACATTTTTTATCATAGCGAGTCTTGCATTAATTGCGGTTATACTTCTGCAAATCGGTAAAATTACCGAGATAGCGGGTAAATTGCGAGGCGAGGAAGAGATGCAGATGCGCTCCAATGCCTTTCATGCGCGATTTGGAATGCTGTTTATGATTGGCTTCTTAGTCTTTGTGATTGTGTCCTTTATGTACTACAAAAATAGTATGTTAGGATACGGACCACACACTGCCGCTTCTGAGCATGGTGTGTGGATTGACGGCACTTTCAACGTGACGATGATAGTGACGGGTATCGTGTTTTTCATTACACATATCTTGCTGTTTTGGTATGCCTACAAATATCGTGAACGCACCGGACATACAGCGACATTTTATCCGCACAACAATAAACTCGAAATGATTTGGATGGGTGTTCCAGCTATCGTGATGACCTTTCTAGTGATTGGTGGTTTGAGTGTCTGGAATCGTACCATGAAAGATATAGATGAAGGTATGGTGATTGGCGAAGATTACATTGAGGTAGAGGCTACTGGCTTACAATGGCAGTGGATTTTGCGTCATCCGGGAGACGATGGTGAATTAGGTGAACGTTATTATAAGAACATTACGGGCTTGAACCCACTCGGACAACTCTGGGAAGATGAACGAAATTTGGATGATATTCACCCGAGTGAGTTAGTCTTACCCGTAGGAGTGCCTGTACGTGTGCGTATTATTGCGCGCGATGTATTGCACAACTTTTATCTGCCACATTTTAGAGTAAAAATGGATGCAGTACCCGGCTTGCCGACCTATTTTGTATTCACACCGACCACAACTACAGACGAGTACCGTCAGCGTCTGCGTGACTATCCAGAATGGCAACAACCCATTCCTGACGACGAGGAAGGGAGACAACGCTGGGAGGCTTTTGAGTACGAATTGGCTTGTGCCGAACTCTGCGGTCAAGGACATTTCAGTATGAAACGTATCGTTAAAATCGTAACACCGGAAGAATACTCGGAATGGTTGGCAGAGCAAAAATCTTACTATTCCACTAATATTAAAGGTACAGAAGAAGATACCAGCAAAGAAGGCGTATTATCATTAGAAACGCCGACTGAAACAGAGCAAGAAGAAGTAGAGATAAAAGACGAGGAACTGTCCAAATCTATTTAACAGTCAGACGCGAGAGTTTTGAATGTGAAATCAATTGTATTCGACATTCATTCATTCAAAATTCACTCATTCACTCATTGATAATTATATTATGGCAAATATAGATATAATAAGAGAAGAAGACCTGCAACATGGTCATGACGATCATCATGATGACCACCACGACGATCATCATGGAGGGGATAAGTACCAATCGGGATTTATCAGTACCTACATTTTTACGACCGACCACAAAACGATTGCCAAGCAATTCTTGATTACGGGAATGTTTTGGGCAATCATCGGCGCTTTGATGTCATTGGTATTTCGTTTACAACTGGGTTTTCCGGAGGAGAATATGCTTTGGTTGAAGCCGATTTTGGGTAAATGGATTACAGTATCGGACGGAGTTGGAACGCTTGCGCCGACCTTTTACTACGCACTTGTTACGATGCACGGTACGATACTCGTATTCTTTGTATTGACGGCAGGGCTGAGCGGTACATTTTCTAACCTGCTGATTCCTTTGCAGATAGGCGCACGAGATATGGCTTCTGGCTTCCTCAATATGCTATCGTATTGGTTCTTTTTCTTGGCTGGCGCGATCATGTTCGCCTCGCTGTTTCTAAGTACGGGACCATTCGCAGGAGGTTGGACGGCATACCCGCCACTGAGTGCGCTACCTCAAGCCATGGACGGTTCGGGTGCAGGGATGACCCTTTGGGGAGTGAGTCTCATATTCTTCGTAGTCTCAGTGCTACTTGGCGGTATGAACTACATTACTACCGTCCTCAACCTACGTACCAAAGGTATGACCATGTGGCGTTTGCCACTTACGATTTGGGCATTTTTGGTCACAGCGATCCTTGGTCTCCTTTCGTTTCCGGTACTCGTTTCGGCGATTTTCTTATTGATATTTGACCGTAGTTTGGGTACGAGTTTCTTTTTGAGTGAAATCTTCATTCAAGGTCAGGCACTCGAAAATGTAGGTGGTAGTCCGATATTATATCAGCACTTATTTTGGTTTCTCGGGCACCCTGAAGTATATATTATTATTGTACCCGCCTTCGGTATCGTTTCTGAAGTGATGTCAGTACATGCACGCAAGCCGATTTTTGGTTACAAAGCGATGGTACTTTCCATACTTGCGATTGCGATTTTAGCATTTATCGTTTGGGCGCACCACATGTTTATGTCGGGTGTCAATCCGTTTATTGCCAATATATTTGTCCTCTTTACGCTCATCATTGCCGTACCTTCGGCGGTGAAAGTCTTTAACTGGATAGCCACACTCTGGGGTGGAAATATACGATTCAATACCGCGATGCTCTTTTCCATAGGCTTCGTTTCACTCTTTATTTCGGGTGGTTTGACGGGTATCTTCTTGGGTAATTCTGCGATAGATATTCAATTGCACGATACGTATTTCGTTGTCGCTCACTTTCATATTGTAATGGGTGTTGCAGCATTCTTCGGCATGTACGCCGGAGTGTATCACTGGTTTCCGCGTATGTACGGGCGATTTATGAACGAAACACTCGGTAAAATCCACTTCTGGGGAACTATGATCGGTGCGTATGCTATTTTCTGGCCCATGCACTATCTCGGTATGGCAGGTGTGCCACGTCGTTATTACCAATTCGGTAACTTTGATGCCTTCGCGCACTTTACTAGCATGAATAAATTTATCACTATAGCTGCAGTTATTGTTTTTGCTTTGCAAATAGTCATGGTGATTAATTTCTTTTATAGCATTTTCAAAGGAAAGAAGCAAACGACACTCAACCCTTACGATGCCAACACACTCGAATGGACTGCACCTGTCAATACCGGACACGGAAATTGGCCCGGTGCTATCCCACACGTACACCGTTGGGCGTATGATTACTCGAAAGGTGGTAGAAATATTCCACAAACAGAACCACTCGGAGATGGAGAGCAAGATATGGGGAATGACCATCATTAGACGGTCACTGTACTGACGACTTTACAGGCTGACCGCGAACTCTGTACTGACGACTTTAGCCGTCAAGTGAATTTTATTTTAATTTTTTAATAAATAAAATTTAATTACTTATAAATATTTTTTCATGCCCTGCGACGGCTAAAGTCGTCGGTACGAGAAATCGTGAAATATATTTTTACATTTATAATTTGAAACGACGATATAATGTGTTTTTTTATTTAAAAATTTATTAATATAATATTTTATTAATAGTAAAATTAAAATAATTAAATGTATTTAATATTTGTAATTTAAAAATAACTGTATTGCGAAGTTTTTTATTTAATAAAAATATTAATACATAAAAAATACCTGCGTATTACACTTTTAAATTTTACATTTATTATTTTACATTTTACATTAAAAAAAAGTTTTGTCAGCAAATACAGCATCATTACATACGGGTAGTTTTTTCGGACAAAAGGTTCGGGATTACGGTTTGTTGTTCAAATTCCGCTTATCACTCACTGTGGTTTTTTCCGCGGCGATGGGCTTTTTGTTGGCGACGTCGGGTACGATAGATTGGGCTGGACTAGGTGTGTTGTGCATGGCGGGTTTCTTACTTGCCGGAGCGTCCAATGCCTTAAATCAGGTCTTGGAAAAAGACTACGACAAGCTGATGAATCGCACTGCCAATCGCCCTTTAGCAACTGGCAGAATGAGCGTTTCGGAAGCGGTACTCGTGGCAGGATTGGCGAGTGTGGTGGCATTGTTGATGTTTGCTTTGGTGTTCAATCCACTGACGGCTTTTTTGGGGTCGTTGTCGTTGATTAGTTACGCCTTCATCTATACGCCGATGAAACGGGTGTCGCCCGTAGCGGTGTGGATAGGTGCGTTTCCGGGTGCATTGCCTCCGGTGATTGGTTGGGTAGCGGTGACAGGAACATTTGGCGTAGAAGCCTTGGTTTTGTTTGCGATACAGTTCATTTGGCAGTTGCCACATTTTTGGGCAATCGGCTGGGTAGCTTACGACGATTATATGAGAGGCGGTTTCAAATTACTCCCTTCCAATGGAGGGCGAGACAAAAGCACTGCACTGCAATGTTTGGTGTATTCGCTCTTATTGATTCCGGTGACGTTATTACCTTACGGAATAGGATTGACAGGTTGGGTATCGGCGATAGGCTTGGTGATTTTGGGTATAGCTTTCGCAGCAACGAATTTTAATTTATATCAAAAAAGCGATAAAAAAGCGGCACTTACGGTTATGTTTGCTTCGTTTTTGTACCTGCCATTGGCTTTGCTTTTAATGGTGATAGATAAAATATAATTGAGTAAAGGAAGCCTCGTACCGACGACTTTAGCCGTCGCGCAGAAGCCACCTGACGGCTAAAGTCGTCAGTACAGTTTTTTTATAAATAAAAAATATGAATAATTCGACGGCTAAAGTCGTCGGTACAGTATATGGCATACACACTCGACAGAACTTACGAAGAACGCATACAGCGTTTTCGCTCTCAACGCTTCGGTATGTATCTCGCAATGGCGGGTATCATCATGTTGTTTGCGGCATTGACGAGTGCGTACATTGTGCGCCGGTCTGCGGGGAATTGGTTGGAGTTTACATTGCCGACGATATTCTATTGGAATACTTTGGTGATACTCGCGAGTAGCGTGACTTTGCATACGTCGTGGCTGTCTTTTAAGCGCGGAAAACAGGGTGCGTATCGGCTATTTTTAATTGCTACTTTTGTATTGGGGATACTTTTTGTGGTGTTGCAATACATAGGTTGGCAACAGATGACGGAAGAAGGTTTGTACTTACAGGTCAATCCTTCGGCATCATTTATTTACGTCATTAGTGGCGTACACGCAGCGCACATTATCGGTGGAGTGGGGGCTTTGGTTGTAGCGATGGCGCATGCGATAAAATTGAAATTTAAAGTGACGGAAATTCGTAAACATCGTTTTGAATTAATCGTCATATACTGGCATTTTGTTGACCTCTTGTGGTTGTATTTGTTAGTATTTTTTGTAATGATATAAGAATGTGAACCACGAAGAACACGAAATAAAATTGACGGATAAGAACACAAGGCTTTGTAAGTAATTTTTTCTTAAAACCTTAGTTCACCTTTACGTTAGTCCGATTTTTGTGTCCTTAGTGCGCTTCGTGGTTAAAACAAAATAAAGTTTAGAAAATGGCTTCTCAAACAGCAGAACATCAGGATACGGATTTGTGGGAAGGCGGAAAATCGCCTTTCGGTTCGAGTTACGGTAAACTGATGATGTGGTATTTTTTACTGTCCGATGCGTTTACATTCGCCGGATTTTTGATTGCTTACGGAGCGTTGCGCTTTAGCGTACCTTCTTGGCCCCTGCCAGATTTTGTGTTCAGTTTATTTCCCTTTGCAGGTCACACCAATATGCCCTTGATATTTGTGACGTTTATGACCTTCGTGTTGCTTTTTAGTTCCTACACGATGGTGCGCGCAGTGCAGGAAGGGCATCGGGAAAACAAAGGAGGCGTAGTGTTTTGGATGTTTTTGACCGTACTTGGTGGTGCGGCGTTCTTAGGCTGTCAGGCTTGGGAATGGAATACTTTGATAAACAAAGAGAATGTGTCGCTCACGGAAAATCCATTTGGAAGACATACCGTAGAAGGAACATATATCGACAAATCTTACGAGGAAAAATACGGTCACGGACACGATGACCATAGCGGCGGAGGACAGGGCGACCATCATAGCATGAATTTGAATGAAGGTAATACAAGTTACGCTTTATTGACTGGTGGCGGTGGTGATAGCAAGCACTTCAAGCCCGGTGATTCTTATTTGTTGCACAAAGTGGACAAAAAGGATGCTCAAGGGCATGTTGTTTTGGATAAAAACGGTGCGCCTGTCAAAGAATGGTACCAGCGAAGATACACGTATAAAGACCCGATTACGGGCGAAAAGAAGGAAGGTAAGGAAGAATTGGGTCCAAAAGCCTTTGGTGCTTTGTTCTTTTTCATTACCGGATTTCATGGTTTTCACGTCCTTTCGGGTGTTGTTTTTCTGATTATCGTGTTACTCAATGTGATGAGTGGCTTGTACGAAAAACGCAAAAACGGCTACGAAATGGTCGAAAAAATTGGACTCTATTGGCACTTTGTCGATTTGGTTTGGGTCTTTGTTTTCTTGGTATTTTATTTATTGTAAAAACGATGGACGGTTGACGGTAAACGATTGACGGTCTTTTCAAAATCATAAACATGTAATTTTGAGTTTAGGCAATTCCAATTTATTAATTGGAATTGCCTTAGGATGAACACAATTTAAGTTATTCATTCATTCAAAATTCATTCATTCAAAATTAGATATGAGTTCATTATCTTATGAAGCGTCGAAATCTATCGCGCTGAAAACGATATTAGTATTAGCTGGAGTAACAGTTCTTGAGGTACTAATTGCCTTAGTCGGCAAAGGGCATTTCATTAACGATCACGACTTTACCACTACCTTCATCGGTGCAGCGATTATGGGCTTGGCGATGATAGCTTTGAGTGCCTACAAAGCCATTACGATTATCTTTGAATTTATGCACATGAAGTATGAAATCAAAGGTATGGCAATGAGTGTATTGCTGCCGACTTTGCTTTTGGTATGGGCAATTATCGCCTTTTTGTATGAAGGTAATTGGTGGAATGATTTAAGAAATAAAATACAAGAAAAAAATAGGTCAGAAATAAATTTTGATAATTCAAATAATTTATTTAGCTTTGAGGCTGATGCATGTTTTAAAGAGGACACCTATATCCTCTGATATCCAAAAAGTATTAGGTAATGGCGGTCATTGAAAAATGACTGCCATTTTTTTGCCTATTTCAATAATCTCAATAACACGCCATTGCTCCACCCAAATCCGTCTTGAACGGGATATTCGCCACCACCAGCATTGAGGCTCATGTCGATGACATTGTACTTCTCTACCATTTTTCCAGTATTCTTATAAACTTTTTTATTGAGTGTAATCCAACGCTCGGAGATAGTATTGGCAAGTGTATCGTGTCCATAATTGCGTAAACCTTGTATAGTTATCCATTGGAGTGGTGCCCAGCCGTTTGGCGAATCCCACTGCTGACCAGGCGCATCGGTTAGTGTACTGACGACTCCGCCGGATTTGAGAAAGTGTTTTTGAATATAAGCTGCCGCTTGGTCGGCTTGCTGTTGACTTGCCATGTTAAAAAAAAGCGGATACATACCCGCGAGTGTCGGTATATCCGTAGTCGTTTTTTTGAGAAAATCATAATCTGTAAAAAAGCCTTCTTCGCTCCAACAATATTTCGACAAAGCTGCCTTTCGCTTATTGGCTTGTTCTTGCATTTCTTTTTCGCGGTCTCTATTGCCATTTAAATCATACGCCCTTTCGAGCATTCTTTCTAAGTGATACAGCAGTGCGTTTTGGTCCACCGGAATCAACTCAGTCGTGCGAATGGTCGCCAAATTTTTACCATCCCGAAACCATCGAGTACTAAAATCCCAACCGGATTCGCAAGCTGCACGCAGATTGCGATAAAGGTCTTCTGCATCTCGTTCTGACGTTTTGGCGAGTTCGACATCTTCTTTGTAAGATTCAGGTCGTGGAGCAAGGAGGTCGTCCCAATAGCGATTCATTACAGTGTCATCATTGAGACGGACAACGCGACGGTGGCTTGGATTGGTAGTATTAAGCCCTTCGCTACCTTGCATCCAAAAAGCGTATTCCTTTTCTAATTGTGGCAAATATTTTTTAATGACTTCATCGCCTTTTTGCTCTGCCAGCACATTGACCATGACGGAATAAAATGGCGGTTGTGAACGCCCTGCAAAATAAGTGCGATTTCCATTTGGAATGAAACCAAGATTATCAATGAGATACGAAAAATTATCGACCATATTTTCTATCATATCCACTCGTCCGGCTTCTGCAAGTCCGAGCATAGTAAAATAGCTGTCCCAATAATAAATTTCACCAAATCGTCCGCCCGGAACGATATAAGATTTAGGCAATGGAATCAAGGAACTTCCTTCGACTGCCGTATCTGCTTCACGAGTAAGAACATCCCACAAAGCATTGATATGTTGCTCAATACTGCGATTAGGGTCACTTTTGAAACCACTCGAATATTGCGTAGGGAGATTAAAATTATTATTAACAAAAGTCTTTAAATCGAAGTCGTCGCCCGTTTTTTCTTTCTCATAATTTGTCAATATTTTTTTCGGCGCAAAACGCGGTGTACAATCTACAAAGGTCTTGGAATCGGGAAATACGGCATTGAGTTGTATAGCTTCAAAGAGTTCACCATAGACTTCGTTGGGTGGCGTAAAACGCTCAACAGTAGTTGCTTGAACAGGCGTTTTAGCGGTCTCCTGTTTGCAAGATAATATTAGGACGAGGGCAGAGGCGAGGAATAGTTTGAATTTCATGGTGAATCAGTTTGAAAATTAGACTGAATTTATAATTGCTTGATTGTTAAATTGTTATTACGGTTTTTTGCTGTGCAAAAAAAAACATTTAATAATTAAACAATCAGCGTAGCGAAACAATCCATCAATGGTAGTGACTTCGTCACTTAATAAATTTTATTCATTTTTAATTTGAATATTATTAATAATAAAATTGCCTACTTGCTGACCTTGTTCTACGCCATGCGTGATAGCTGGCATATAGTGAATACCACCATACAAACGACTGATGGCAGCCTCGTCAGAGGCTTTTTTAAAGGATGTAAAACTGCGTTTGGGCAATCCATATTCGACTTCTACGTCGTCTTCAAAAATAAAATTTTCGCCATGCAAATGGGTCAACATCAAGGCTGCTGCGGTAGAGATAACACTGTGTCCACTGGTGTATTCGGGAAAGGGAGGAGTCTGAAGGAGCGGTGTCCAATTTTCATCAATATGCTCATTTATAATCGTTTCCGGGCGAATGAGATTGCTACGGTATTTTTCATCCCAACAACTGATAAAAGCATCGGCAAGCGTGATAGCAGTAGAGGCATAAGTCGCGGCAGACTCCATGATATTGGCATCGGTGCTTTGGGTGGCGATACCGGCAATGCCCATCCAATGACCACCGGGCGTGATTTTTTTGGTGGCAAACATAACATGTCCGGTCTGATGCTGCACATAAGGATTACAGTCCCAAAAGCTGGCGATTTCAGTCTGTTCTTCGGTCAGATTATTGACGGTTTCATACACCTCCATAACCTCTTGGCGAAAAGTACTACCGATACTCAAATCAAAAGGCGAAGGCGAAGTTGGTACAAATTGCTGGGCAGAATCCAGCACAAAAGGACGAATCTCCCGCCAATGTGGTTCGATACTTTCCATGTAAGCAGGCGGTGTAGGTTGCCAACGTGCTTCTTCATCTGTAATGGCAAATTTTGGATAAGTGCGGGTTTGTTTGTAGCCGTCTTTGTCTGCCCATTCGAGTATGTGTCGGGCAACCTGCTCACCATATTCGATAGAGTTGCGAAAAGTGCGTTTTGGGATGCCTGTTTTTTTGTATTCCTCATGTATTTCTTTTGTAAAATCAGCAATATCTTGCTCGGAAAATATCATGGCTTTGCTTACCGCCAGAAAAGCATGAACACCTGCAAGTGAAATGCAATATTCTTTATCATCAGTAGGTTGTGGGGTAGGGGAGAGGGAGTTAAGTTGTCCGGCGAGGCTTTGGTATTCAGGATGCTCATGGTGAAGGACTTCATAAGCAGCAATACTCGGATAAGCGTATATGCGACTTGCTACGGGCGGTGAAAATATATCATGTACAATGACATCTGTGAGTTTTTTGACAGAGCGATGGAGGTATTCAGGCTTTTGTGCTGCGACTTTATCGTAGTCGGTGTTGCTTGTACAAGTACAAAGCATTATAAAAAAAATACTGAGTGTGGTTGCCGTTTTTATATTCATTCATTTAAATTGTGAAATGTGTCGGGCATCAAAAATATACATTTAAATGCTCGTGTGCAAGGGGAATGAAATGTTTTGAAATTATATCACTTTATTTATTTTCTTTGACGTAGATTAAATTAAAATTTTATTTTTTAACTTTTATATAATAATGGTTGTTGTTTTTTATACTTAACTAATTGATAATAAGTTGGTAATGGTATTTAATTACGCTTGTATGTTTTTTAGGTATGTATATTGTGTTAATAAAATTATAATAATTCTTTGTAATAAGAAGATAAAGCGATACATTTACATCTCGTTCATGTTGCACCTACCCTTCCACCTAATGTGAAAATAATTAATAATGAATGGAACTGCAGTCGCCGTTGCTATTGAAGCAAACTCTAGCGTAAAACAGGAACAAAAGAGGAAAGTCCACCGTGATTTGAACGTGGAGACACTTTATCGAAAATATCATCATAAAGTATATCAGAAGTGTTTGCAAATGACACGTTCTGAGGAAGATGCGCGTGATTTGAGCCAAGAAATATGGATTAAAATCATCGCAAAATTGCCTACTTTTCAATACCGAAGTCATCCAACCACTTGGTTGTATTCTATCACTCACAATTATTGTATTGACTTTTTGCGAAAGCAATCCAAGGAAGTAAAATTCGTTCGAAATTATAGTCGCTATGTTGAAGGTAGCGGAGAGAAAAGTACAGATATAGAGAGAAAACAACTCTATGAGAAAATGGAAGGGCAGTTGGAGCGGTATAAAAAGCATGATAAGCTGAAAATACTGTGGATGAAGTACAGTGAAGGGCAGACGATTCAACAATTGTCGGAGCGTATGAATATCAGCGAAAGTGCCGTTAAAATGAGGCTGCAACGCGCCAAAAAATCTTTGAGACAAAAAATTGATGTGACCATAGATTGACCTTTATCCTATCCTGAAATGCTATGACAAAATAACCCAAAACAGGACGCAATAATAATACTGAAAATAAAAAAGCCGTTTCGACACTTGTTGAAACGGCTTTTGCTATTTAAAAACAGAGGTGTTTTTTCATTAAATGAAATTTTATAATATGATTTTTTTATAAAAATAAACCATGAAAGAGAACTATGGGATGGAGTTTCTGCTTAAAATAGTAGTGACCATTTTATGAAAACAACATTATTAGCTTGACTGACTACTAAGAGCCGTTCTAATATGACTTTTATCAGTTTGAACTAAAACAAAAAGCAACTGTTTAAACTGCATTATTGACACCATTACATTAAAAACATTCACTCATTTTTAATGAAGAATCCGATAGATAAAGATAAAATTACCGAAAATCCTAATACCCTCACTTACGCACACAATGTAGGCAGTGCCATCGTCAAGCCCATTGACAAAGGACGAGTAAAAGGGCGTGCAGTATCTGCTATGCACGAGCAAACTTCCACACAACTCGCTCAAATCCAACGACAAGTCGAGTTACTCGCAGAGCAAGCTCACCAAATAAAAGCTCGTATCGAAATCTCTGAAAAAATCTACGCTGCCGAAATCGGGTTTGAACCCCTTATCGGACATATCTACCACCTCTACGACAAAACGGACGAAACCCTCATCCTTGCAATGGTTGGTCCCAATGAATGGGGCAAAAGTGGTATGCCCTTCAATAGTTTCATTGCTACCGTCAAACTACTTTCTGACCATACGTGGGAAATTCAATCATAATACCAATTTCTAACTCCTCCTAACATCTTCACTCCCAATCCCTTGCACTTCCCGTCCACTCCAATTTTAAATTCTCATATATATTAATGAGGTGTAATTTGGTTTTATAAATCATCTATACGTGAAAAGTAGATTGCAAAATCACGTTATATTTTTAAAACAAAAAATTGCAATTGGAAAATATTTGTTGTAATTTTACATGAAATATTCCCAAAAATCATATAACCGCTAACAAGCTTGCCAATGTTAGGAACTTTTTTCCATAAAAAGGTGTACAAAAGTGGTAAATTGTGTCTAAATAATGTAACTTTGATATTACATCAATAAATCTATGCACTAATGCCACGATTCTCTGGAGAATACGATTGTAAATTAGACTCAAAAGGTCGATTCCGCCTACCTGCCGGATTGCTCAAGCAATTGGAGGAAGTCGGTAAGGCATTGGTTGTCAATCGTGGAATAGAGAAATGTTTGGTCTTATACACAAAAAGTGATTGGGATAAAAAAGTAGAAGAACTCGAAAAACTCAACCCTTACATAGAGAAAAATCGGCAGTTCATTCGCTACTTCATGCGCGGCTCCAGCGATGCCACGCTTGATAGTGCAGACCGCCTACTCATCCCCAAACGATTAAAAGAATACGCCACGATAGATAAAGAGGTCATCCTTTTTGCCTATCTCAATCGCATAGAAATCTGGGCAAAAGAAGCCTACGACAATATGCTCGGCGACGAACCCGAAGACTTTTCCGCATTAGCAGAAGAAGTCATGGGCGGAACTAATGAATGAATGAGTGAATTGTAAATGAATGAATTTTGAATGCGATAATGCTGAAATGCGTTAATGCGTTAATGCGATAATGACTTATAACGTGATTTATTTATTAAAAATATTATCGAATTAGAAATATTCATTCATTCAAAATTCAACATTCATTCGTTGGAATTATTCATTCATTCAAAATTCAACATTCATTCGTTGGAATTATTCATTCATTCAAAATTCAACATTCATTCATTGGAATTATTCATTCATTCAAAATTCAATAATTCATTCATTGGAATTATTCATTCATTCAAAATTCAATAATTCATTCATTAAAAATGTACCACAAACCTGTCATGCTCCGCGAATGTCTCGAAGGCTTAAATGTCAAGCCTGACGGAATCTATGTGGATGTTACATTTGGCGGTGGCGGACACTCCCGAAAAATACTTGAATCACTCGGCGAAGGCGGCAAACTCTACGGTTTCGACCAAGACGCAGACGCAAAACAAAACACGCTGGACGACGAACGATTCACCTTGATACCGCATAATTTTCGGCATCTAAAACGTTTTTTGAAATTAAATGGCATAAAAAAAGTGGACGGCATATTGGCTGATTTGGGCGTATCCTCGCACCAACTCGACATCCCCGAACGTGGTTTTTCCTATCGCTTCCCTGCCAACCTCGACATGCGAATGGACCAACAAGGCAAGCAAACCGCCGCTGATATTCTCAACAAATACAGCCCCGACCAACTCCAAAATATACTCTCACAATACGGCGAAGTTCGCAATGCTCGTACCCTCGCGCAAGCCCTTGTCCAAGCCCGGAATCAACGCCCTTTCCGCACCACCAACGACCTCGTTTCGGTAGCTGAAAACATCGCTCGCGGCAGTCGCGCCAAGTATCTCGCGCAAGTATTTCAGGCACTCCGCATCGAAGTCAATGAAGAAATGGTCACCCTAAAAGAAATGCTCCAACAATCCCTCGAACTCCTCGCACCCGAAGGCAGATTGGTCGTCATGTCCTACCATTCGCTTGAAGATAGATTGGTCAAAAACTTCCTTCGCTACGGCAGCTTCGACAACGAACCACAAAAAGATTTTTACGGAAAAATATATCGACCTTTTAAATTGATAACGAAAAAAGCGGTTACAGCATCGGACGAGGAAATTAAGGAGAATAATCGGGCGCGGAGTGCTAAGTTGAGGATTGGGGAGGTGGTAATCACGTAGATATAAATTAAAAATTGACAAAAAATATATAGACTTATTTAATGAAACACCTCCAAACCAGAACGTCTTGCTGAATTTATTTCAGCATCCCCCAGACAACAGAGCGCAATTTTAATGTGAGTTGTAATTTTGTATTTCATTATAAATCAATTAATTAGAGCATTTTTAATATATAGTTTTCTATCGCTTGGAAGATGCTGAAATAAATTCAGCAAGACGATTTTTCTTGGTGTTTTTGAGTCATGTAAGTAGTATGTGGATTCATTAACGCATTCCAGCATCAATAATTCATTCATTCAAAATTTATTCATTCAACATTCATTTATTAAAAATGTCAAAAACGAATTACACCCAAGCCAGCACTACTTTACTCATCAAAAACTTACCGTTTTTGGTGTTTTTGGCATTTTTGGCAGCCATATATATAGCGAACACCCATTATGCAGAAAAGAAGGTCAGAGAAATACAAACCTTACAAAAAGAATTGAAGCAAGAACGCTGGCGATACATGTCTCTCAAATCCCAACTCATGTACGAAAGCAAGCAAATAAAAGTAGCCACACGTGCTAAAGAACTGGGATTGAAGGAATTAGAAGAACGACCTAAAAAAATTGTAATAAAAAACAATCAGCGATAGCGAACTCGTAATTCGCAACTCAAATGGATATAAAAAATGAAATACTGTGGCGCATTTATTTAGTCGCTTTACTCTTCATCCTTTTTGCGGTGGGCATCTTCGTCAAGACGGCTCAGATACAAATCGTAGAGGGCGAGTATTGGCGGGCGCGAGCAGATAGTTTGTATGTTGATTTGCGTCCGGTGACTGCCGACAGAGGTAATATTTATGCGGACGATGGCAGCCTTTTGGCGACTTCATTACCCACTTTTGATGTGCGAATGGATTGCAAATCCGAAGCCATGAGTCATGACTTATTTAACCAATATGTCGATACCCTCGCGCATTGTTTGGCGACCCTCAAAGACAGCCCTTACACTGCCGGTGGCTACAAGCGCAGATTGACTCAGGCGAGACAAAAGGGTGAGCGATATTTATTGATAAAAAAGAAAGTCGAATACCCCGAAATGGAACGCATTCGCACTTTTCCGCTCTACAATTTGGGGCGTTATAAGGGCGGTTTGATAGTGGAGCGACGCAGCGAAAGACAGCGTCCGTTTCGCATGTTGGCACAGCGCACGATAGGTTATGTTCGGGAGGATATTAAGCCCGTAGGATTGGAAGGTGCTTTTGATAATGTGTTGGCGGGTGAGCAAGGAAAACGTCTCATGCAGCGTATTGCAGGCGGTACTTGGATTCCGGTACATGACCTTACAGAAATAGAACCCAAAAATGGGAAAGACATTGTTACTACCTTGAATGTCAGCATACAAGATATTACAGAAGATGCACTATATAAAGCGATTTTACACCATGATGCGGATCATGGCTGTGCGATAGTGATGGAAGTTGCTACCGGAAAAATTAAGGCAATTGCCAATATCGGACACGATAGCGAGGGTAACCTTTGGGAGACTTACAACTATGCCGTCGGTGAAAGCACCGAACCCGGTTCTACGATGAAACTTGCTGCAATGTTGGCACTTTTGGAGGATGGTTACGTGGCTCCCGAAGATTCGATTAACCTTGATTTTGGTCGAATGGAATTTGCCGGAGAAACGATGGAAGATGCCTCTAATCATGGTCTCGGAAAGGCTACGGTACAGACCGCTTTTGAGATTTCTTCCAATGTCGGTATTGCAAATATGGTCTATCAATATTACAGACGCGCTGACCGCGAAGAGCAATTTATCAATCATTTAAAAAAGTTTAATCTTGATAAAAAAACGGGTATTGAAATAGAGGGAGAAGGCGAACCTTATATCAAAGATGTAGGCACAGATAATTGGAGTGCCATTACAGCGGCTTGGATGTCAACGGGTTATGAATTAAGATTAACACCTTTGCAGATGCTCACCTTTTATAATGGTGTAGCCAATGACGGGCGGATAATGAAGCCTTACATGGTGGAGGAGATAGAAGAATATGGTAGAACGATAGAAAAATTTGACCCGAAAATTACCCAAAGAAGAATGGCATCTTCCGCTACGATTGATAAAGTTCAAGATATGTTGACGGGTGTAGTAGAGCGTGGTACAGCACGAAAAATAAAACTCGGCAACTTCCGTATGGCTGGAAAGACAGGTACGGCAATCACCAATTATAGAAAGGGAATCCCTGCGAATCAGCGCAAATATCAGGCTTCATTTGTCGGGTATTTTCCGGCAAAACAACCGAAATATTCCTGCATCGTAGTCATTCGGCATCCCAAGCAAAACGGTATTTATGGTGGACAGGTAGCTGCGCCCGTTTTCCGGGAAATAGCCAACAGATGTTTCGCTACGCATGTTGATTTACACGACCCCATCAACGCTGAACCGAAGCCCGAACCCGTTGCGGTTGCTGACCTGCCCCGCATCTATACGGGCTACACCGACGACCTCGAAACATCGCTCGTTCACTTGAATTTGCCCGTCCGTTCCCGTACATCGGGTGCTTGGGCAGGCGCACAAGTTCAGCGCGATTCGCTCGAACTTCGTCGTCGCAGAGTCACTCGTGGTACCGTTCCCGATGTACGCGGTATGGGTATGCGTGACGCTATGTATTTGCTTGGTAATGAAGGATTAAGAGTGAAAGTGAAAGGTATCGGCAGAGTTACCACTCAATCCATAAAGGCCGGCACAGCAACACAGGGACAGACGGTTTTTTTAGATTTGAAACTATAACGTAACGCGAGCTTCCAGCTCGCAATAAAAAATATATCGCCCGTTGGGGCTTGTACGCGAGTGAAAATATTATCCGAAATATTAAAAAACACAAAACAAACTATCGGTGATAAAAGTATCCCGATAAATGCGATTGTATATGATTCTCGCAAAGCGAAAAAGGGCGCATTATTCGTAGCGGTCAAAGGCACGCAAACTGACGGACACGACTACATTCAAAAAGCGATTGAAAATGGTGCGAGTGCGATTATGTGCGAAGTATTGCCGGAGAAAATTAGTGAAAATGTCACCTATATCGAAGTCACAAATAGCGCAGAAGAATTGGGCAAAGTAGCATCTGCATTTTATGATTATCCTTCGCGCGATATTCGCTTAGTCGGCATTACGGGAACGAATGGTAAGACGACGACCGCAACTTTATTGCACCGATTGTATATTGACTTGGGGTATCAAGTAGGTTTGTTGTCAACGATAGAAAATAAAATCGGTGAACGCATCATTCCTGCCCAACTGACAACTCCCGACGCAGTATCACTCAATGCCTTACTTGCAGATATGGTGGCAGAAGGTTGTGACTATGCTTTTATGGAAGTGAGTTCACATGCGATAGACCAAAGGCGTATTGCAGGATTGGAATTTACAGGGGCAATTTTTACAAATATTTCGCATGACCACTTAGATTATCACAATACATTTAAAGAATATATTGACGTAAAAAAACGCTTCTTTGACGAATTGCCGAAAGCGGCATTCGCACTGATCAATATAGACGACAAACGCGGTGAAGTGATGCTTCAAAATACTGATGCACAAAAAAATACATATAGTCTTCGCCGTATAGCTGATTATCGCGCTTCTATTCGCGAAAATAATTTATCGGGTTTGATAATGGAATTGGACGGGGAGGAATTTTATGCCCGATTAATAGGAGAATTTAATGCTTATAATTTGTTGGCGGTCTATGCTACGGCACGCTTACTCGGAAATGAAAAAAACGAAATACTCCGCGCACTCAGCAATCTGAAAACGGCAGAAGGTCGTTTTGATTATATCGTCGGAAAGGAAAGTCGGGTCATTGGAATTGTAGATTATGCCCACACACCTGATGCACTTGAAAAAGTATTAGAGACCATTCGCCAACTCCGTAAAAAAGGAGAGCGAATCATTACAATTTGCGGTTGCGGTGGTGACAGAGACAAGACAAAACGCCCAATCATGGCGGAGATTGCTTGTAAATTGAGCGACCAAATAATTTTGACATCCGACAATCCAAGAACCGAAAATCCAGATACGATTATCGAAGATATGGAAGCCGGAATACCTGAAAATGCTGTCACAAAAACGCTGTCAATCACCAATCGAAAAAAGGCAATTAAAACCGCTTGTCAGTTGGCACAAAATGGCGATATTATTTTGTTGGCAGGAAAAGGACACGAAAAATATCAAGACATCAACGGCGTGAAAAATCCGTTTGACGATAAACAAATATTAAAAGAATTTTTGAAATAAAATAAAAAATGATGTTGCTTGCAACATCCCAAAATTTGCGCTTGAACTTGACACTTGCGCTTGAACTTAAAAATGTTATACCATTTATTCCAAATAGAATCTCTGAGTGACGGTACGTTGGCACGACTGTTTGAATTTATCACCTTTCGTGCTGGATTAGCGACAGTATTATCGCTTGTGATTTCCATGTTGATCGGTGGTCGTATCATCAAATTTCTCCAAAGAAAGCAAGTTGGTGAGGTCATTCGTGATTTAGATTTGGCAGGGCAAATGGCGAAAAAAGGAACACCAACGATGGGCGGTGTGATTATCATATTATCAATACTTGTTCCTTGTTTGTTGTTTGCAAAGTTGAATAACGTTTACATTATCTTACTGATAATCACGACTTTATGGCTTGGGTTAATTGGTTTTTTGGATGATTATATAAAAGTATTTAAAAAAGATAAATCAGGATTAAGCGGAAAATTTAAGATACTCGGACAGGTTATTTTAGGTTTGGTGGTTGCTGTAGTCTTATTATTTCATCAAGATGTCGTAGCGAGGGTAACGCCAAAAGTGGCGCAACAAAACGGTTACGAAATCATCAAAACCGTAGAGGTTCAAAAGCGAAATCATCCAGAGGAAACCGAGACGATGCACTACGTAAAAACGACTTTGACCAATGTGCCATTTATCAAAGGTAATAAGCTGGACTACAAATATTTCATCTCGTTTCTCGGTGATAATTCGGACAAATGGGTATGGCTCATATTCATCCCAATGGTCATATTTATAATCACTGCGGTAAGCAATGCCGCCAATTTGACAGATGGACTCGACGGACTCGCAACAGGCACATCTGCCATAATCGGTACTGTACTCGGTATCTTTGCTTACGTTTCCGGTAATGCGTTTTTCGCTGATTATCTGAATATTATGTATCTGCCTTACACAAGTGAGTTGGTGATTTTCTGCGCGTGTTTTCTCGGAGCTTGTACGGGTTTTTTATGGTACAATTCCTATCCGGCACAAGTTTTTATGGGCGATACGGGGAGTTTGACACTTGGTGGCATCATCGCTGTATTAGCTATTGTGCTTCGTAAAGAACTTTTAATTCCGATTATGTGCGGGATATTTGTCGTAGAAAATTTATCGGTTGTCATTCAAGTCAGTTATTTTAAATATACCAGAAGGAAATACGGAGAGGGGAGGAGAGTGTTCTTGATGTCGCCTTTACACCATCATTATCAAAAGAAAAATATCCCCGAACCCAAAATAGTTGCAAGATTCTGGATAATCGGAATATTGCTCGCAATTATAACGATTATTACATTAAAAGTGAGATAAAAGCCACCACCGTACCGACGACTTTACAGGCTGACCGCGAATACCGTACCGACGACTTTAGCCGTCGCAGAGCGTAAAAGTATATTTATAAATAATTGAATTTTATTTATTTAAAAATTAAAATAAAATTCACTTGACGGCTAAAGTCGTCAGTACAGAGTTTGCGGTCAGCCTGTTTAGCCGTCGTGTGGATAGAAATATTTGACAACTAAAGTTGTCAGTACAATTTCATTTAAAAGTTATTTAAAATAAAAATAAAAATAAAAAATATTTATAAAATTGAATAATTCATTCATTCAAAATTCATTCATTCACTCATTGAATATGAACGACAAAAAACGCTCACAAGTCATCAACCAAAACCAAGTAGCGATACTCGGTGCGGGTGAAAGTGGCGTGGGTGCAGCTATTTTGGCGAAGCAAAAAGGCTGGGAAGTTTTCGTGTCGGATTATGGAGAAATAAGTGAAGAATACAAAGCACAACTCGAACAATACAACATAGATTTTGAAGAGAAAAGACATACAAAAGCAAAAATATTAAACGTCGGGCAAGTCATCAAAAGTCCGGGTGTATCCGACAAAGCACCGATAATAAAACAACTTGGAAAAGCGGGTATTCCGGTGGTTTCGGAGATAGAATTTGCCGCTCAATATACCGATGCGACCATCATCGGTATCACAGGCAGCAATGGTAAAACGACGACGACGAACCTGATTTATCACATTCTCAAAATGGCGAGATATAATGTCGGTTTAGCGGGGAATATTGGTCACAGTTTTGCGCGAATGGTGGCAGAAGAGCAACATGAATATTACGTCTTGGAGTTGAGTAGTTTTCAATTGGATGGTATCAAATTCTTTGCACCGGATATTGCGATTTTATTAAATATCACGCCCGACCATCTGGATAGATACGAATACAATTTTGATAATTACATTGCATCTAAACTACACATTACAATGAATCAAGAAAGTGATAATCACTTGATTTACAATGTAGAAGATGAAAATATTATGAAAAAAATGGCGACTGTTGGCACAGAAGCCACGTCTCATGCCATTCGTCCGAGCGACTTGAACGCAAGCAATTGGACGGTAAATAATGAAACATTCAGCGCAAGCGAATTAACGATAAAAGGTAAGCACAATTTGTTTAATGCAACTTGTGCGATTAAGGCGGCAATGCTCGTGGGAGTTGAAATCAGTGACATTAAAAAAGCCCTGCGAACATTCAGAAATGACCCACACCGATTAGAAAAAGTTGCCATAAAAAACGATATTACTTACATCAACGATAGCAAGGCAACCAATATAGATGCAGTCTGGTATGCACTTGATGCGATGACCGAACCCGTTGTGTGGATAGTCGGTGGTACAGACAAGGGAAATGATTACAGTTCGCTCATGGATTTGGTGGAAAATAAGGTAAAAGCCATTATTTGTATGGGCATTGATAATAGTAAAATACATGAAGCCTTCAGTACACAAATTAAAATCATCGAAGATACCCAAAGTGCGGAAGAAGCCGTCAATGTAGCCACCAAATATGCGAAATCAGGAGATGTAGTTTTGCTTTCTCCTGCATGTGCAAGTTTCGATTTATTTAAAAATTATAAAGATAGAGGTGAACAGTTTAAAGAGGCGGTTAAGAATATTTAAAAATTACAATTCATCAACACATTTAAAAATTACCGTATTAAAGCATTATAAATGTCTATTGGTAACAAAATATATGCAAACCTTGGAGGCGATAGAGTAATATGGCTCGTCGTTGTATTGCTGTCAATTATATCTTTATTGGCGGTATATAGCGCGACGGGAACATTGGCATATCGCAAACAAGGCGGTGACACCGAGTTCTATCTCATCAAGCATTTTATGCTGATGTCGGGAGGACTTGGGCTCATGTATGTTTGTTATCTCATACATTACAAACGTTACTCGCGTTGGGCTCCGGTAGTACTTTTGATGGCTGTGCCTTTGCTGTTATACACCTTATTATTTGGTACTTCGCTCAACGAAGCAGCACGTTGGATTACCGTACCGATTATTAATATTTCGTTTCAGTCGTCGGACTTTGCGAAGCTCGCGCTCATCATGTATTTGGCGCGCGAGATAGCCACCAAACAAGATAATATTAAAGACCTTAGTGCATTTTTACCGATACTTTTGCCCGTATTGGTCATCTGCGGACTCATTGCTCCGGCAGATTTATCAACAGCAATTTTGTTGTTCATTACATGCTTATTACTCATGTTCATCGGAAGGGTGAACTTTCAATACATCGGCTTACTCATATTGCTCGGAATCGTCATGTTTTCATTCCTCATTATCCTTGCAGAATTTACCCCTATCGTACGCTTGGATACATGGGTGGAACGCACCCGCGATTTTGTTACAAATAGTGAGGGAGCGTACCAAATACAGCAAGCCAAAATAGCCATCGCTGAAGGCGGTTGGTTTGGCACAGGACCGGGAAATAGTGTACAACGAAATTACCTCCCACATGCTTATTCCGACTTCATCTACGCTATCATTGTAGAAGAGTACGGACTATTCGGAGGCTTCTTAATCATAACTTTATACATTACGTTATTATTGAGATGTGTACGACTTGTCACCCTCAGCCCAAAAGCATTTGGCGCAATGCTCGCACTTGGGTTAAGCCTTAGTTTGGTCTTACAGGCACTGGCAAACATGGCGGTTTCTGTCCATTTAGTTCCGGTAACAGGCTTGACACTCCCGCTATTGAGTATGGGCGGTACATCGCTTTTGTTTACAAGTATTGCAGTGGGAATGGTATTGAGTGTCAGCAAGTATATTGAGATGGTAAAATGACCGCTGTACCGACGACTTTAGCCGTCAGGTGGTATAGGGAATATTTATAAATTATTGTTTGAAAATTAATTAAAAAATTACTTGACGACTAAAGTCGTCAGTACGATAGAGCCATGAAAAAAAGATACGCCTCCACAACAATGAAAGTCAAGCGTTTGGAAGAGAAAGAGATAAGAATCATCATCAGTGGAGGTGGTACGGGTGGACATGTTTATCCGGCAATTGCGATTGCGAATGCTATAAAACGACTCGCACCGGATGTTGAAATACTGTTTGTAGGGGCGCAGGGCAAACTTGAAATGGAAAAAGTGCCGCAGGCAGGTTATCGGATTGAAGGCTTGTGGATAAGTGGGTTTCAAAGGAAGCTCACATTACGAAATTTAATGTTCCCAATAAAGCTATTGAATAGCTTATGGAAAGCACGTCGAATAGTTCGTCATTTTGACCCGAATGCAGTCGTGGGTGTGGGCGGATACGCGAGTGGTCCGGTCTTGGAAATGGCAACGCGAATGAAAATTCCGTCTTTGATTCAAGAGCAAAATTCGTATGCAGGAGTGACCAATAAATTGCTGTCAAAAAAAGCGTCCAAAATATGTGTCGCATACAGCGATATGGAGCGTTTTTTTCCGAAAGAGAAAATTACCCTTACGGGAAATCCGGTACGCAAAGACATCCTTGACATTAGCGATAAACGCGAAGAAGGATTAGCTCATTTTGGATTAGAAAAAAATAAAAAAACGATTGTCGTAGTAGGTGGCAGTCTTGGTGCACGAACTTTGAATGATAGTATGGCAGTGGCATTATCAAAGTTACAAAATGCTGATATTCAAGTGTTTTGGCAAGCTGGAAAATTATATATCGAAGAGTTTGAACCGCAAGTAGAAAGGATTGATAATGTGAAAATCACCGCTTTCATTGACCGTATGGATTTAGCTTACGCAATGGCAGATGTAGTAATTTCGCGGGCGGGTGCGCTCACGATTTCGGAATTGTGTTTGGTTGGAAAACCTGCGATTCTCGTTCCTTCACCCAATGTTTCCGAAGACCACCAAACAGCAAATGCAAATGCATTGGTAGAGAAAAATGCAGCGATTTTGGTCAAAGATGTGGACGCAAAAGAGACCATGATTGAGATAGCATTAGAGCTATTAAATGACCGGAATAAAATGGAAGAATTATCCGAAAATATTAAAGCACTCGGAAAGCCCGATGCAGCCGATACTATTGCCAAAGAAGTCCTCAAACTCGCTAAAAAAGAAGGCTTGTTGAGAGTCGTAAAATAGAAATGTCATGAGAAATATCGCTTTAGATGACATAAAAAAGCTCTACTTCATAGGCATCGGCGGCATCGGGATGAGTGCATTGGCTCGATACTTCAAGGGGCGAAATGTCGAAATATACGGTTACGACAAAACGCGCACTCCACTGACAGAAAAGCTCTCAACAGAGGGCATGACGATACATTACCAAGAATGTATTTCGCAGATTCCAAAGGGAATCGACGCGGTAGTATGGACACCTGCAATACCAAATGAACATATTGAATTACAATGGTTTAAGCAAAATAATTTCCCATTATTCAAACGCTCTGAAATGCTCGGCATCATCAGTCGCAGCATGAAAACCATTGCGATTGCGGGTACACACGGGAAGACGACAACTACGACAATTCTCACGCACATACTACGCACAGGTGGCGTGGATTGTACGGCATTTCTCGGAGGAATTGCAGGAAATTTTGACTCCAATTTTGTAGAAGGAAAAAGTGATTGGGTGGTAGTGGAAGCCGACGAATTTGACAGATCATTTTTGACATTGAGTCCTGACATTGCATTGGTGACTTCGATGGATGCTGACCACCTTGACATCTATGGAAATCACGATGATATGTTGGATGGATTTACAGAATTTGTTGGAAAAGTGGAAGACGGCGGTACAGCGTATTTAAAGCATGGTTTGAGTATAAAACATTTCCCCGAAAAGGTAAATATTATCGAAAATGCTTATGGTATAAATTGCGGAAAAGCACAAGCACAAAATATTCATGTAGAAAATGGAAATTTTGTATTTAATATTGAAAATGAGGAAAATACAATACGCGATTTACGATTTACATTAGCCGGAAAACATAATGTAGAAAATGCCACCGCAGCCATTTTGATTGCCAAAAAAATCGGTGTGACCGACGAGGCAATACGCGAAGCATTAGCGACATTCAAAGGCATCAAAAGACGTTTTGAAACCATTATAAAAAACGAAAATATTACGTTCATTGACGATTACGCGCATCACCCCGAAGAATTGAAAGCGGCAATACGGGCAGCAAAAATGTTGTTTCCGAATGAAAAAATTACGGGTGTTTTTCAACCACATTTATACACCCGTACACGCGATTTTGCGGATGGATTTGCCGCAGCATTAGATGAACTGGACGAACCAATTTTATTGCCCATTTATCCGGCACGCGAACTGCCGATTGAAGGCGTAAATTCAGAAATGATTTTTAATAAAATGAAAAATTTAAATAAAAAAATAACTACGAAAGAGGCGTTGTTTGATATTTTAAATATAAAAAAAATAAAAGTATTACTAACATTAGGGGCGGGCGACATTGATGCCTTAGTTCCGAAAATAACTGAACGAATATTGAACCACTAAGGACACAAAGGACACGAAAATCGAATGGACGCAGAGGAAACTAAGAAAACTAAGAAATTTTATTATTTTATTGATAATCAATGAGATGCAAAAGTATAATGAACTAAACTGGCGCACGAAATATGACACTCAAAAAAAGGTAAATCAGTTGGCTTATGAGATAGTTGGCTGTGCCATTGAAGTTCATAAAATTATGAAACCGGGCTTATTAGAATCAGTTTATGAGGCGTGTTTGTATAGAGAATTAATACTGAGAGGATATAAAGTAGAACGGCAGGGAAAGGTCGAAATTAATTACAAGGGATTTCAGATTGACTCCGATTACAGATTTGATTTATTGGTGGAAGATTGTGTTGTGGTAGAGTTGAAAGCAACTGAAAATATGCACCCGATTTATGATTCACAAGTAATGTCACACATGAAATTATTGAAAAAACCAAAGGGTTTACTTATAAATTTTCATGTAGAAATATTGACCAATGGTGTCACTCCATTTGTTAATGAATTTTTCGCAGCATTACCAAAATGATAGAGAACCACTAAGTTCACAAAGAACACTAAAAAGTTTGTAGTTCATTGATAATAAAGTTCTTACAAACCTTAGTTTTCTTTCACGTTATTTCGATTTTCGTGTCCTTCGTGGTGTTAAATAAAAATTCTTAAAATCACTTAGTTTACTCTGCGTTATTTCGACTTTCGTGTTCTTAGTGCACTTAGTGGTTCAAAAAAATTATGACCAACAACATCCTCATACGCATGATTTGGATAGCCGGAATTTTCCTGTTTCTGGGCTTGCTATTGTCTGCGGTGGAGCGAAAGCGGGGTAGCGATTCGATGGGTTTGCGGGTGATGGTAATGGATAGTTTGTCGATGCACTTTGTTCGCAAATCGGATGTCAAACGCACGATAGAACGTCGCTTCGGACATGTATTGGATGGTGTGCAGATTGGAAATTTGGATACGCGGGAAGTAGAATCTATATTAGAAAAAGATCCCTTTATAAAAGACGCAGAAGTGTTTGTGGATGCCCGAAACGACATCAATATTACGGTGCATCAGCGCAAGCCTTTGGTGCGAGTCATTGACAATGGAGGGAACAATTATTATTTGGATGAAGAAGGTGAATATTTGCCGATGTCACCCAATTATACAGCGCGAGTTCCCGTAGCAACAGGACGAATTACGGCATATCATCAAAATTATCGAGAAAAGGACAGACACATACTTAAAGATTTGTTAGAGTTAATGTTACGTATTAGTGAAGATAAGTTTTTGTTGTCGATAACCGAGCAAATATACGTGGATGGTGACAAAGATTTTTCCATCATAACAAAGGTAGGCAGTTATCGGATTATCATTGGAAAAATGGACAGGCTCGAAGAAAAATTACGAAATTTAAAGGTCTTTTATACGGAGGGATTGCCCTACGGAGACTGGAAAAAATATTCAATCATCAATCTTAAATTTAACGGACAGATTGTCTGTACAAAACGGTAGAATTTATGAACCACTAAGGACACGAAGAACACTAAAATATTATAGATAAAAAAGGAAACTAAGAAAAATTACTTATAAAATCTTGTGTCCTTTTACGCTAGTTCGATTTCGTGTCCTTAGTAGTAAGTCAATCTAATTATGATATGTTGCTTTGAGTGAAATTTTTTCGAGTACGAGGCGGAGGTTATTCAGCATAGCCGTAGCTACGCTGGATGTTCTCCAACAAAGTAATCGGACAAATTTCGCCAAATGAACTTATCATAATTAGTTTGACTTACTACTTAGTGACCTTAGTGGTTCAAAATCCACTGTAAAAAACAAAAAATATGAATACAGAAAATGCTAATGTGGTTGTAGCCCTGGACATTGGCACGACTAAAGTTTGTGCCATTGCGGGACGTAAAACCGAACACGGAAAACTCGAAGTGTTGGGCGTTGGAAAGGTAGAATCCGTCGGCGTATTACGTGGCGTGGTGTCAAATATCGAGAAAACCGTCAACGCCATTATGAGTGCCATCCATGAAGCCGAGCGGCGTTCAGGCATGAAAATCAAGGTCGTGAATGTCGGTATTGCGGGTCAGCATATCAAGAGTTTGCAACATCGCGGCATCCTTGTGCGCGACAATGTGCATGAGGAAATCGGTCAGCGCGATATTGACCGTTTGATACAGGATATGCACAAGCTCGTTTTGCCTCCGGGCGACAAGATTGTTCACGTCATTCCGCAGGAGTATATCGTTGATAATGAGCAAGGTATCATCGACCCGATTGGTATGTCGGGCATTCGTTTGGAAGCGAATTTTCATATCATTACAGGTCAAATCGCGGCATCGAAAAACATCTTTAAATGTGTCGAAAAAACCGAACTGGAAGTGTCGAGCCTCACACTCGAACCTATTGCTTCGGCGGCTGCGGTATTGAGCCAAGAGGAAAAAGAAGCGGGCGTTGCGCTCGTGGATATTGGCGGTGGTACGACAGACCTTGCGATTTTTCATGACGGTATTATTCGCCATACGAGTGTCGTGCCTTTCGGCGGAAATGTCATCACAAAAGACATTAAAGAAGGTTGTAAAGTGATGCAGCATCAAGCCGAGTTGCTCAAAGTCAAATTCGGGGCTGCCCTTGCCGATGAAGTGTATGAAAATCGCATGATTACCATACCGGGTCTGAAAGGACGTGACCCGAAGGAAATTTCCGAGAAAAACCTTGCACTCATCATACAGTCGCGTGTCGAAGAAATCTTTGACCACATCTTTTGGGAGATTCGTCGTAGCGGTTACGAAAATAGGCTTATCGGTGGCGTAGTGCTAACCGGAGGTGGTTCACTTTTGCGCTATATTGATAAGTTGGTGGAGCTACATACGGGACTTTCTACACGTATTGGTATTCCGATTGAACAGTTGGCACACGGTTATACGAAAGAAGTTAGTAGTCCAATTTACTCCACTGCAATCGGCTTATTATTAAATGGTTGTGAAAGTAGCGATAATGTTCCACTTACATTCGAAGATGAAGAAAGAGCCGAACTCCTCGAACCCGTAGGTGCAGAAGAAGGCGCAAATTCAGAGAAGTGGTTTGAAAGTATTTTCCGAAAAACCAAACAATGGTTTGAAGAAGACCCTGATGCTGAATTTTAGTATCGAGTTACGAGTAGCAAGTATCGAGTTTTTTTATGAAAATATTTATGAAAACTCGCCACCTGCTAACTCGCAACTCAAAAAATATATCATCAATCAATTTTTAACCTTTCTACGGTATAAAAACCGTCCATCGTTTACCGTTGGTCGTTCATCGTAGAAAAATTTGCTCACAACAAAAAATTAAATTATGCAATTCAATATTCCTGAAGAGAAATCATCTATAATAAAGGTCATTGGAGTAGGCGGTGGCGGAAGTAATGCCGTTACGCACATGTTCAAACAAGGTATCATAGGTGTAAATTTCGCTATAAGTAATACCGACAGTCAAGCGATGGAAAGCTGTCCGGTCAACACCAAAATACAACTCGGACCAAGCCTTACGGAAGGTCGTGGTGCAGGGTCGCGCCCCAATATCGGCAAAGAATCCTGTATCGAATCTATCGAAGAAATCCGTCAATTTTTGGCGAACGACACCAAGATGCTTTTTATCACTGCTGGCATGGGCGGTGGTACGGGTACAGGTGCTGCGCCTGTGGTGGCAAAAGCCGCACAAGAAATGGATATTATGACGGTCGGTATCGTGACTTTGCCCTTTGCATTTGAAGGTCGTCGTCGCAACAAGCAAGCGATGGAAGGCTTGGAAGAATTGAAGAAAAACGTGGATACGATTATCGTGATTTCTAATGATAAATTACGAGAAATACACGGGAATCTCGCCCTTTCAGAAGCCTTTTCAAAAGCTGATGACATCCTGACCGTAGCGGCAAAAGGCATCGCGGAAATCATCACCGTACCGGGTTACATCAATGTGGATTTTGAAGATGTGAACACCGTTATGCGTGGTAGCGGATTGGCGATTATGGGAACTTCTGTGGTGGAAGGCGAAAATCGTGCGCGTCGTTCGGTAGAGGAAGCGTTGAACTGTCCTTTGCTTGAAGATAACGATATTAGTGGCGCACAACATATCTTGCTTAACATCACTTCGGGCAATAAAGAAGTGACAATGGATGAGATTTTTGAAATCACAGAATATGTACAGGAAGAAGCCGGAAATGAGACGGATTTGATTTGGGGAAATTGTTACGACGAGTCGCTTGGTGATAAAATCTGTGTTACAATTATTGCTACCGGATTTGAGCGTAGAGACAAAAAAACAGTTAAACAAAATCCGGAACCACGAAAGATGACCGTGCCTGTAACTGAAAATATTTACGATAAGTATGAGCCTACGATTAGCGAAATGGTTGCAGCAGAAGAAGAAGAGCCTGTTACTAACGAAAATCCTGTGGTATTTGAGTTTGATGACGTGCGTACAAGCTCGTCTCAATCACCTGCTGTGAATGGTAGTTTTGATGAGCCATACATTCGTGAATATTCGAATGAAGCCAGAAACAACGAGCCACAAAACAGGTACGAAAACAAGCGTCCGGCAAGTCCAAATCCGGTAAAACTCAACAATCCAAATACACTCGTTGATTTGGAAAATCAACCAGCGTACCTACGTCGAAAAGTGAATTTGGATGATGTGCCACACTCTTCTGAAGCAACTGTTTCTAAGTGGACGATTACAGACGATGAAGAAATGATGTTAAAAGAAAATAACTCGTTTCTGCATGATAATGTGGATTAGAAGCGTGTTATAATGTTGATGTGTTATAGTGTTATGGTTGTTTTTTGGCTTTGCCAAAAAATCACCCTTCGTATGAAATAACGCTAACACGCTAACACAATAATACCATAACACAAAAAGAGATATATTAGCAATTTGTGAGATTGCTGAGATTGATGATGGGCTTTCCAACTTTGTTGGAAAGCCTTTTTTATAATTTCAACCAAATAACGATTTAATACATTGTTTCACAAATTTATTTACTTTTTTGAGTATTTCTTTTAAAATGACTCTTCACCAAAAAATCCTTAAATACAGTGA
>ENA-ORXR01000905-ORXR01000905.1-marine-metagenome-genome-assembly--contig:-NODE-905-length-35148-cov-17.972884_pt1 | contig 35148 bp, 35 predicted proteins | sample MGYA00237866_ERZ511479 | MGnify/ENA metagenome assembly ERZ511479
GGGCGAGAGGCTTCCCACATATCAAATTCGGGGTCGAGCCGGCGCGCGACGCCTTCGGCCTGCATCATCGTTTTTTGCAAGAGGATAAGCTGCGGCTGAAGTTCCATGTCGAAAATTTCGGTGATTTCGAGGAGCTGCATCAACACCTTGGCCATAGATACATCTTCGGCTTTCTTCCCGAAAATTGGCTCACCGACGGCGCGTAACGCTGAGGCAAATTCTTCGACGCTATGATGCGGCGGGACATAGCCAATGTCGAAATGGACTTCGGCAATTTTATAATAATCGCGTTGCAAGAACCCAAAGAGCGTATCAATTTCAAACCGAATTTCTTCTTCGCCGAGACGGCCCAAAATGCCAAAGTCGAGCAGCACGAGTCGCCCGTTTTTATCCATGATCAAATTGCCCTCATGCATATCCGCGTGAAAGACGCCATATTCAAATGTCGAGGCGAGGAAGGATTGGATCACCTGTGTCGCGAGCGCCTTTTTCTGCGCGTCCGGCAGGGCGAGAATGTCATCGGAAGAGAGTGCCGTGCCGTCGATCCACTCGCTGACCATCACATCTTTGCCAATGAGATCCCAATGCAAAGCCGGCACGCGGAAGAGGCCAGTATCTTCGGCCACTTCGGCCAGCTCGCTTTGCGCGGCGGCTTCGAGGCGCAGGTCCAGCTCAAGCATCACCGCGCGGCGGGCCTCGGCGACAAAATCCTTGGGCCGCAGGCGGCGGAGTTTCGGCACAGCGCCATGGGCGAGTTTCGCCACGAGCGCGATGGTGTTCATATCATTTGTCATGCGCGTGAGGATATTCGGCCGCAGAACTTTGACGGCAACGGTTTCGCCCGTATGCAACACGCCCTTATGAACTTGCGCGACGGAGGCCGCCGCGACCGGTTCGGAGAGGGTCGCCAGATGTTTCGACCAGGGCGCGCCCCATTCGGCGGCCATCATCTCTTCGGCCTTTTTCATGGGGAAGGGCGGGACTTTGTCTTTTAGGATAGACAGACCCCGCGCAAATTCCGCGTCAAACATATCGCCGCGCGTCGCCAGCACTTGGCCGAATTTAATATAGGCCGGACCGAGGTCTTGCAGGGCGCGGGCAAACCGCTCGCCCGCATTGCCTTTCCGGTTCCCAAAGGAGAAAATGCGGCTAATTCCCCCGACAAAGCGCACAGGCCAAGGGACTAGCGGCGCATATTCGGCCGGCACTAACGCATCATGGCGGATCAAAACCCAAGCCGTGCGCAGCAAGCGGAAAAATGTCATGAGACGTTTCAACATGCGGCGCTTATAGGGCCCTCCACCGCGCGGGCATAGCAGCGATTTCGCATAAGAGGTCCGAAGTTTAAGGCGCGATGAAATGGGACAGGGAATAATTGGGCCTCTTTAAGAAATATGGTATCAATCCGTTATGGTTCAACGTTTTGCTATTTTACTCGCTCTCGCGATCAGCCTGTGAGCCTGCGGGCCATCTGAACTGAAGCCAGATAAAACAGTAATTGTTGATTGCTCTGCATTTGCTTTTACGACTGAAATTCTGGCATTAGAGAGCCACACGGCGTGCGGATATGCCGATCCGAACAGCGTCTTACAATCTCCTCGGAGACGATGGCATATTTTACGAGAGAGGATTTCAAACGCGTCGATTTGGATTGGAGTGCTAAAGGCTTGAGGTGTTTTAGTTTTAGGCTGTCCGACGGCTCGGGCGGATTCGGCTACCTCGCTTTTGACGGCCGCGCCCGTATTTCAAATTTTCCCTATGACAATAATTGCCAGCCTTTTCGGAATGATGTTGCGATAAGCTACGTGAACGGCAAGGCGCTATTCTTTGACGCCCGGCTTAATCCAGTCAAGCACACGGATTATGTTTTGGCGGACCCGTTTTACAAACATCTGGCGAAAGTTTGTCTGGAGCTTCCGGCGAAAAAATTTCACGGCGAACACTTTATTTGGGTTGGAGGGAAGTGCGGTTATATTGACACAGATTTTAATAAGGTCGTTCCGGTTGAATTCGCTTACGAAGATGCCCGGCGTCTTAAGGGCGGTAAATATGACGGCGTTGATTTAGCCTCGTGGGACAAACCAGTTTTAGACTTGGTGTTTAGGAGCCTAAAAAACAGCGAAAGCCCGGTCGAAGCTGTTTTTGGTCTCGAAGGTTGCAAGATTGATATTTGTTCAGAGGCGTTAAGAAAAAAACTCAATTTACCTACTAGCTTAAACCAAGCGGATACTTGGATAATGATTAACCGCTTTCGGTTAGAGGATCAGTCGCTATGGGAGGGGCAGGTGCTTTCCGACCGAAAGAGAAACCTGACTCTGCACAAATTATTCCCTTTAGAGGCCCTACCCGAAAACTGATCGGCACTTAGGCAAGGGCCTAAAAAACGGCTTTCATGGATTGGGCGCGCATGGAGGCGCTGACTCGGTCGGATACATCCAATTTCAAAAATATCTTTTTCACATATCCCGAGACCGTGCTGACGGATATCTCCAATATATCGGCGATGTCTTGATTGGTTTTCCCATAAGTAAGAAGTTCCAAAACCTGCGCTTCCCGTTTTGTTAAATTGATCTGCCTTTCAATGTTTTGGATCATCAGGCAGAAGCGGCAATGGAATATCTGCGCCAAGGCTTGAGCTTGATGGGGTAAGAACTTTCCGTTCTCTTTTCTAACCACGCCTCCGCTCATGAACATAAATCCGCGCCGATTTTTCGGCCCGAATAGGGGGATACATAACGCATCTCCAGTGACTTTTAATGTGCTTTCAGCGATCGAAATTTGGTCTGGCTGGAAAGGGCTTGATTCACCGAGCAAGTCTGACAGCCAAACAAAATTACCTTTTGCAAATATTGATACGATGACGGGATCGGGCTTTTGCATATCATAGTTCTTATAAAAATCTGCAATAACTTTCGGGAGCTTATATCCGTGGAAAGTGCCCAGCGTTTTGTGATCAAGCGCGCCGACAGCAGGGAAATGATGGTAGCTCGCCATATCTACGGGCGCGAGTTCAAGGGTCGAATTAAACAAGCTTTCAAACGTCGTGGCGTTATTTATGACGTTTACAATCTCCAAAAATAGGTCAGGGCTCAACGTTGTAGAGGCTTTTATTGCGGATGACTTAACTGCAACAGGGCCAGTAAAACTCAGGCCGCTTTTATTCTCTCTCATCTCATCTTCTTTCTGGTTTTCATAAGCTAAACGATCGAGAACGATAAAAGGTTGCAAACAAAACTTTAGATAACGGCCAAGGCCTCTAAAACCAAAGCTTAAAATTCGATTGCGTACAACTCGCGACAGCCGGACTGGGGGAGATTGGCTGCGAACTACGCGGCCTCGATCGTGCTGTATAAGTGATTTCTTGTGCAAAACTGCGAAACTTATTGACGCAGGGGGAATGTTTGCTTGCACGATCCGACCCACTAGATGTAGTAGGTGTGTAATCGGAAAGCGGTATATGTCGCGTCTTGGCCTAGGCTCAGACGTAAAATACCGTAATTTCAAGCGTTTGAATTAGAGTGGAGTCGGCGTTACGCTGGCCCGAACCAAAGAATCACGGGAGCTGCGTAATGGGAAACTTGGGAAATTTTGAGAAGTCGAAGTCAGGATTGCTTCTGCCGTCGGTCTCCTACAAGCCATTTCGCTATCCTTGGGCCTATGATTTTTGGCAGAAGCAGCAGCAAGTTCATTGGATGCCCGAAGAGGTGCCTTTGGGAGAAGACCTGAAAGACTGGTCCGGTAACCTCACGGATGTTGAGAAAAATCTGCTGACACAAATCTTCCGTTTCTTCACGCAATCCGATGTCGAAGTCGGCGCGAATTACATGGAAAATTACATGCCGCTCTTTAAGCCGGTTGAAGTGCGCATGATGCTTGCGGCCTTTTCTAATATGGAAACCATCCACATTGCGGCCTATGCGCTTCTGCTCGAAACCATCGGCATGCCTGACAGCGAATTCTCTGCCTTTATGGAATATGAGCAGATGGCGGCAAAACATGATTACCTCGGTAAATTTGGCGTCGAGACGGAAAAAGATATCCTGACCTCCATGGCTGTATTTGGTGGATTCACTGAAGGGTTGCAGCTCTTTGCTTCTTTCGCGATGTTAATGAATTTTCCGCGCCTTAATAAGATGAAGGGCATGGGCCAGATCGTAACCTGGTCCATCCGTGATGAGAGCTTGCACTGCGAAGGCATGATCAAACTCTTCCACACTTTCGCTCAGGAAACCGGCGCACTCACGAAAGATGTGGCTGATGATATCATAGATTGCTGCCAGACGGTTGTGAAACTTGAAGATAAATTTATCGATCTGGCTTTTGAAATGGGCCCAGTTGAGGGCATGACCTCCGAGGACATCAAACGCTATATTCGTTATATTGCGGATTGGCGTCTGGGACAGCTGGGCTTACCGAAAGTTTACGGCATCGAAGAGCATCCGCTGCCGTGGTTGACGGAAATTACAAACGGCGTTGAGCATGCAAACTTCTTCGAAGCGCGCGCAACGGAGTATGCCAAAGGCGCAACCCTTGGAACGTGGCATGGCGACGAAGGTGTCTGGGATAAGTTCGCAGATTTTCGCAAGGAACAAGCCTCTGCTCCCGCAGAATAGTTTCGCAACATGATAATATGATCGACTAGACCCCGCTGCGGCGGGGTCTTTTTTGTGAGCAGTTGCGTATATACCCCGTAAAGGCCAATCCGGCCTGTCGTTATGGGCCGCTAGTTCGGGCCAATAGAGAGTGAAAATAGATCATGTCCCTAATCCCGTTCGAAAGTCGAAATTTTGATTTTCAATCCATCTATAATTTCCGCGATTTCGGAGGGTATGCAGGGCTAGACGGTCGTCCCGTTAAAACGGGTCGCCTGTTTCGCTCTGCACATCTTTCGGCTTTAACGCCTCGAGATCTCGATCAGATCAGTGATCTGGGCATTCACCTCGTCGTTGATCTTCGTTATGCACCGGAAAGAACTAAGCAGCCCTCGCGTTTTCCGGTGCCGCAGCCGCATGTTCATGAATATCCGGATGCGCCCGAAGCTAAGAAAGCAAAGGTCGCGCCTCATGAAGCCTTCCTGGAGCATGAACTTTACACGGCAGATGACGCCCATGGCTATATGATGCGGTCTTACACCGCGCGGCCACATGACCCGGGATTTCAAAAAATATTTGCGGATACGATCCGCTTCATGGCGACATCTGATGACGACCGGGCCGCAGGCGTTCTGGTTCATTGCGCCGCCGGAAAAGATCGCACGGGGACCCTTTGTGCTTTGATACAAAGTGCGCTCGGTGTTTCTCGCGAAGATATTATGACGGACTATATGATGACATTGGAATCGGTCGATATCGACAAGATAATCAAACCCGCTGCGGCCATGTTTACAGAACGCTACGGTCGAAGAATTGATGCCGAGGCGATTTGGCCAATGTTTGGAGTCACGCCCGCGTTTTTGGACGCCGCGCTTGACGGGATGTTGGATGCGGCTGGCAGCGTCGAGAGCTATGTGACTGATACTTTAGATGTCAGCCAAAAGGATCTCGATGAAATGCGGAAGCGATATCTAGCTTAGACCTAGTTTGTGACGGAACAACTCACATCCGCAAAGGTTGTTGCCTTGCAATCAACGACACTGCCATTCCCGTCTTGAATTTGGACGGCATCAGACCGGCGAGGTTTCAACAAAAAGGTTTCATTCAACGACATTTCCGTTTTCATGAATCTCAGCTTGAGCGGCGTGTATTTGTAAGAAAGCCGCGTAACGACAACGCCAGAATTTTCATTTAGAATCTTGGAATCCAATTTCGCTGCATCATAACTTCCAAAACTGCCGGCTGCGCTATTGACCCGGACTCGTCCGCGCGACTCTGGCGCCTCGCCCGCATTTGGGAGGATAAAGCTCTCTATATCCATCGAGACTTTACTAATATCCGGAACATCCAAAACCCGCAGAGCCGCCGAGACAACTTCTTCAATGTCGTCGCCGCTGATTTCTGCCGTTTGAGTTGCGAGATCACCCGCTACGTTGGTTGAGTGAGAGACGCGCCGGTCTACACTGATGGCTGATGCAATCTCAGCAAGACCGAAATACATCGCAATCATAATCGGGGCAATAATTGCAAATTCGATCGCAGCAACGCCGCGTTCGTCCTTGCGAAAGCGTTGCGTTAAGTCCGTAGGTTTACAAAACTGCGATCCTACGCCCGAGGATCGCAATAACTTAGATTTAAATAGCGTTTTCATTTTGGAGTGCCCGCCTTAATCTGGTCATTCGTGTTGCTGTCGCATGTGCCACTTGCCGGAAAAGGCTCATTTCTGAAGGCGGTTGTTGCCACCATTGTTCGCGCGCCGGATCCGACTGGACTTTCCAGACGTGTTAGTAACGGCGGAAGGATAAGGCGGTAATGTAAGACGGACCTCACAACCAATGTGCTTCCGGCCTCATTCGCGTCGTAGACCCCATTGGTCGTTTGCGGCGTGGCATCAGCACCTTTTTTCGTATCGTCTTTTGGTTTTACCGGAGGAATGGCGGGCATGGCTATTGTCTTGAAGCTATCGCCTTCGACAACATCGACCCGAACGTTTTTCCAACAATTTCCTAACCCTTTCATGTTTCCGCAAACGATCGCTTTGAACTCATCTGCGCCGCCGCAAGCTTGGAAGTTACCCACTCGCACCAGGCGTCCGGCCTCTGAGGTGCCATGAACAAGCGCCGAATTGACGAAGAAGACTATGGCAAGTTCCATGATTCCAAACAGAAGGGCAAAGAAGGGCAGGGCCACAAAGGCAAACTCAATCGCCGTCGCACCGTCTTCATTTCGTTTAAAGCGTCTTGCGAAGCGGAGAGCATGGCGCTCTGCGCGAAGCATAATTCTGTCTGAAAAAAATCTCATATATCCCACTCCGTCCAAAAATCTGTACCGTAGAACCGAACGCGTGGTGCAGTCGGAAGTCGAACCAGAAGACAGTTTGAAACAAATCTATGTGTCGGAGCTTAATAAAGGACCAAGAATTCGGGTTAAAAAACCGTTAATCCCGGCCTGATTTAGTTTGGACGAGTTTGTGTTGTCTGGCCGCCAGCTGTATTCGAGCTAAAGTTAAACTGGTCGGTAGTCGGCGGCGGCTGGGATGCCGTAAAGGCCGTGAATGAATTCAATTCTTCTTCTTGAGACGTATTACCAGCAATAAATTCCGCGGTGTCGCCTAATACAGGGGATGGGCCGCAATAAGGGATACAAGAATATGTTTCTCTTTCTTTCCCATTATAAAGTCTAACGCCGCTGCGGGGCAATGTGTTGACGACGTGAAGGTTGGCATCCATCATCGTGTTTCCGTTGGCATCCAGGATGATCAGATTCGTTTCCCCGTAACCGCGACCGACGACAAAAAGAAGATCGCTGGACTGTACCGTTACATCCGCAATCTTAGGGTTGCCGACGACGACTGAGGCAGCTGCACCGGGAAGCCGGACAATTTCGGTCTTATTAAGTTCTACCTTAAAGCTCTGCGAGTTCCCTGCAAAGGCAGGCGTTGAAAAGCTGCCGGCAAAGAGCGCGATGCCCAAACATAAAGGGATAGATTTTAAAAAACGCATGTTCAACGACTCCGCAAGGGATGAATTCTAACTCGGGATAAAACAATGTGGTGAATGAAGCGTTTACATTTGGAGAGTTCTTGGGGTTCTAGGACTCTGAACCTATATAATTTCTCAACATATATAAAGTAAGTCACCCAATATGCTCGATAAACCGGTTTTTCTCACAAAAATGAGACCAAGTATAAGGATAAGAAGTATATTTGATTCTTTACCTGAAATTTACCCTGTCTCTCAACATAGTAGTAATATGACTGCCGTATAAGCATTTTTATCAGGGATGTCCCTGAACGAGGGTTCATCCTCTCTGATTAACTAATGCATACGTGGGAGTAATGTTATGCAAAATCTATTTACACGCTTTATTGAAGACGAATCTGGTGCGACTGCTATTGAGTACGGCCTTATCGCTGCGCTTATCGCTGTCGGCATGATCGTTGGCGCAAAAGCTGTTGGCGAAAAAGTTAACTCTAAGTTCGTTGAAGTTGGTGCCGAAATGGACAAGTCTTCAGCTCCAACACCATAAGTGTTGACTTAATGCAATACAGGCGACCACCCGTTTTAGGGTGGTCGCCTATCTATTAATGTGATGATTTGCACGGATGTCTCAAATATATCCGACATAATTATTTCATTATTTACTTTCTCATTGGTGAGTTAAATGTCTAGATTTAAAAATATAATTCTAGATTTCGCATCTGACGAAAGCGGTGCTACTGCAATCGAATATGGCTTGATTGCGGCCCTCATTGCTGTGGGTATCATTATTGGCGCAAGGGCGATGGGTGGCTCTATCACCGGTATGTTCACCGATGTCGACAATGACCTCGGCCAAGCTTTTAATCCATAATAACTGGATCTTAAGCCTCTTTCTGTAAGGTTCAGAAAAACGGTGGTCCTTGAAATGCTATTACCCGCACTCTTATTTTTTGTCTTCGCAACGCCGCAGCTTATGGCTGCGTTAAATGATGCGAATGCGATGAAAATTCCCAACAGAATTCCATTGATCGTTTTAGCCGCGTTCTTCTTTATGGTTCCATTTACATGGGTCGGCGTACCAATCTTCCTCGAGCATTTGGCGGTTGGCGTTACCCTGTTCGCTGTGGGGTTTGCGATGTTTGCCTTTGGCTGGATGGGCGGCGGCGATTCAAAACTACTCGCGGCGACGGCCTTTTGGTTCACTTGGCCCGATGTGTTCACATATATGATCTATACGGCCCTTTTTGGCGGCGCGCTGACGCTTTTCATTATGTTGGGACGATCTTATATCCCCGTCCGCGTATTCACGACCCAATGGGCACAAACTATGTTTCGCGATGAGACTAAAATACCCTATGGTTTGGCCCTGGCAGCGGGCGCGATCATGACGCTACCTCAAAGCCAAATGTTTAAGGCCGCGCTAGGGTTTTAGAGCCGGACCAGTCTTTTTTTTCTACCAAATACGATATTTCACTGACCTAAACGGGGTTCTCGCGCGGTCGTTCAACCTTTTTCGCAAAATATCGACAGAAAAAGCAGGCTTTATTGCCTTCTCAACGCAGATTGGTCGATCGCGTTAACTCTTTCCAAACCCCTCAGTGTCTATCCATTAACCATGCTTTAGAGTGCTTCATTATATAAGGTGAGCATTGGCCATTTGTGGCGAGGGGATATGGAAACCAAAAAGATAATCATTTTAGGCGCGATGGCGGTCATGGGGATCGGAGTTTTCTTCGCCATGCAGAGTCTAAACGCACCTGCACCAGTACAACCGGTCGCATCGGCTGAACCCGTTATTAAAATTCAAGAAGTTGAATATGCGCCTGTTTTGGCAATCGACGCCGATGTCCCCGTTGGGCGCCGCATAACAGAAGATATGCTGACATCCATAAAGTGGCCCGTTGAGGCTTTGACGGCTAATCTTATTAATCTAGATGATCAACCGGACGCCAAGGCTGAATTTGTAAACGCTCTTGCCCGCCAAAATCTCGCTCAAGGTGAAACACTCAATCTCTCAAAGGTTATTAAGGCCGGCGACAGCGGTATTATGGCCGCGCTTCTGAAACCGGGCATGCGCGCCGTGACCACGCGAATTAGTGTAGATACAGCTGCCGGCGGATTTATTCAGCCGGGTGACCGCGTTGACATTATATTGCGGGAGAACTTTTCGATCCGCAGAGACAATACACAAGGCCAGCAAAGAACAGCTGAAAGAAACAACCTTTTCATTGCGCAAACGCTATTTGAAAATGTAAAAGTTCTGGCGATCGACCAAACGTTTTCGACCGGACCGGAGTCCGGCGCGGCTATTCCCGGGTCTACAGCTACATTTGAGTTGTCTCAACCCGATGCAGAACTCCTGCAAGAAGCGGAAGGGTATGGCGACATCTACCTGACTCTGAGAGGTGTGAACGGGTCCGGGTATGCAGGCCGAAGCGCCGCGCGTGTCACGCGTGATGAAGCCGATACAGAGCCAACTACCATGACGATTTATCGCAGCGGTCAACCGACACCGGTTGCTCTACAGCAAAGAAACTAGGCGGAATAAACATGAAAATACTGACCTCCCGTCAATTCCGAAGAACCTCAACAGCCCTTATTGCAATCATGGGCTCTTTAGGTGTCTTGTGCGCGCCCGGACATGCGGGAACGCGGTCATATTCGCATATTCAAAACACATCCGCGGACGTTAGAATTCAGGCACCCGGAAGCAGTGTTAATAGCAGATCTATTGTGCTGCCTTTTTCAAAGTCTACGGTCATTGAACTTCCGGAAAATGTCATGGATGTGATTGTGTCCAACCCATCTGTGGTTGAAGCCGTCGTCCATACGTCCCGCAGAACCATGTTGATTGGTAAGGAAGCCGGTCAAACAAACGTCTATTTCTACGGCCATGATGGACGGGAGTTACTTAATGTAGATATCCGTGTTGAACGCGATATTGGCGGCCTCGAAGGTCTTATTGCCCGTAATGCTCCCGAAAGTAACGTTGAAGTTCAAGTCTTTAACTCAAATATCCTACTCACCGGGTCTGTTCCGAATGCGGCCGCTATGGACCGCGTAGAAAAGTTGGCCCGCATGTGGCTCGGCTGCAGTGATTGCGGTGACGGCGAAATTGTCAATCTCTTAGCCGTCGAAGGCAAGGATCAAGTCATGCTGAAGGTGCGCATCGTTGAAATGCAGCGATCTGTCACGAAGCAAATGGGCTTAGACCTTAGCGCAATTGGAGATCTGGGCGGAAGCACCGTCTCCCTTCTAAATTCTGTTGGGCCTGCCCTGACAAGTGGTTTGGTTGCGGGCGGAACATATAATAATACAAGCGGCGGTGATTTAACGTCTTTGACCGGCGCTATTAGTGCGTTGGAATCAGTCGGCTTAGTGCGCACCCTCGCAGAGCCGACCCTGACGGCCATATCCGGCGAGACAGCCAATTTCTTAGCAGGCGGCGAGCTTCCCTTATTCTCCGGCGCGACGCGCGACAATAACGGTAACTTGATCAGTTCGTTTGAGTTCAAACCTTTCGGTGTGTCTCTTGGCTTTACGCCGGTTGTTCTCTCTGAAGGCTTGATTTCCTTATCCATCAGCACGGAAGTGTCTGAACCGACAACGGAAAATGCATTTATTGCCGAAGGCGGAAATACTGTCTTGGGTATTCGCGTTCGCCGCGCCAACACGGTTGTTGAAATGCCGGCAGGCGGAAGCTTGGTTATTGCGGGTCTAATTCGCGAAGAGGCCCGCTCAACCGTTGACGGCACGCCGGGACTTAAGGACGTTCCCGGATTAGGCGCGCTTTTCCGAGGACGTGATAGCCTGACGACCCAGACTGAGGTTGTAATCATGGTGACGCCTTATCTCGTGGATCCAACCCACCCCGATAAATTGCAAACACCCGCCGACGGTTTTGTACCGGCAAATGATGCCGAGAGCCTGCTTATGGGACGTCTGAACAAAGTTTACGCGGAAAATGGTCAACCAAAAATCCAAAGAGACTCCTTGTCGGGTCCATTTGGGCATGTGGTTGATTGATCGAAGGGCTAAGAACATGAAAAAATTTACGTTAGCAACCTGCGCCCTGACAGCCGTAATTGGCCTGACGGCTTGCGCGGCACCGTATAAAACTTCTGCGCCGATGAGTTTACGCAACGCCGTACAAGTTGCTGAATCAGTTGAACGTTTAGAGCTTTATACGCGTCCGAATGGACTCGAATTATCAGCGCGGGATAAGCTCGCTGTTGCTCAATTCCTCGACGGATATGCCCGTTCTGGCGATGGGCCGCTCCACATCAACCGTCCCGCCGGCGCGTTGACCGGCCAAGGTACGCAACAGGCTGAGGCCGTCGTCCGCGGGCTCATGGCCCAAGGTGGATTAGGCGCAAATGCCGTTCAAACAGGTCAGTATGCAAGCCGTCCCGGCGCGCCTGCTCCTGTGATCGTGTCGTATCGTACACTGCGCGCCATTCCGCAGGATTGCCGTGAAATGAATAGTTTGATGGATACATATTCTAACCAAACGCACAGTAATTTTGGATGTTTTCAATCGGCCAATTTGGCCGCGATGATAACGGACCCCCGTCAGCTTCTAGAGCCTTATGCCAGCGGCCAACCCAATGCACAGCGAAGACAAGTCATCTACGATAAATATATCCAAGGTGAAACTACCGCCGCACAAATCAATCCGGAGCAGCAGGTTGGTGTAGAAAACTAGACCTTGATGCGTAACAGACCTGAACCAAAGACGACGTTATGACGAATATGACACAGCCGCACCGCCAAAACCAACCTGCACAGGGACACGCGCCCTTACGCCCGGTACCTGTTCCGCAGGCGCCTGTGCCAATGCCGCATCCCGTTCAACCGCAAATGGCTCCGGGACCGGCGGGCCAACACGCGCCGCAACGCATTGTGCCACAAGCGCACCCGCAACAAGCCCATCCGCAGCAGGCCCATCCGCAGCAGGCCCATCCGCAGCAGGCCCATCCGCAGCAGGCAATGGCGCCCGCGCCAATGCATGCTGACCCAATGATGCAACAACCGATGCACGCGCAAGGACATATGGCGCATCAAGGCCAAATGCCCGGTCACATGCATGGCGCTCAAACTGCAGCTATGCAGGCTCCGCGTTATAACTCGTTGGATGAACCTGCGCGTGATGAGGGTGAAAAACCGCTTCCGTCGATTTCAGTTCATGCATTTTGTGACCGTCAAGAGACGGCGCAATGTATCAACGAAACAACCCGCGATTGGCGCATGCGTCGTACCAACATGAAAATCTATATGGGCGGTCTGCCAGCTGCGATTGATTTTTATCATAAGGAAACAACGCCTTCTCTCATCGTCATTGAAAGCGGAATGCGCGGGGACGAGTTATTCAATCAACTCGAGCAACTCGCCAGCGTGTGTGATGAAGGCACAAAAGTTGTTATGATTGGCGCGGCGAATGACATTCGCCTCTATCGTCAATTAATGGATAAAGGCGTTTCAGATTATCTAGTGCCGCCGCTTCATCCGCTCCACGTTATCCGAGCGATGAGTGATCTATATTCCGATCCGGAGCAGCCATTTGTCGGCCGCGTTGCGGCATTTTTTGGCGCCAAAGGCGGCGTTGGCTCTTCGGCTCTGGCTCATAATACAGCTTGGATGCTATCTGAAACTTTCGGACAAGAAACGGCTCTCGTTGACTTGGATACAAGCTGGGGAACAACCGGACTAGATTTTTCATATGATAATATGTCCGGTCTTGAAGAAGCCTTGGCTGAGCCCGAACGGCTTGATGAAACTTTGATGGATCGGATTATGATCCGGCATACGGCGAAACTATCTATTCTGCCAACATCAGGGTCATTGAACACGAAACCTGTCATGAATTCAGAAAGTTATGAGGCCGTCGTTAACGCCGTGCGGGCCATTTCACCGCTCGCAATTCTTGATATGCCGCATTACTGGACAGACTGGACAACAAATGTCCTGACGTCAGTTGATGACGTCGTCATTACGGCAACACCTGATCTTGCCGGCATGCGAAATGCTAAAAACCTTATTGATTTTCTTAAGACCCAAAGACCAAATGACGCGGATCCAATTCTAATTTTGAATTGTGTCGGTATGTCTCCCAAGACGGAGATTACGGTTAAAGATTTCGGGGCTATGGTCGGCCAAGATCCGAATATTGTCATTGGATGGGATCCGGACAGTCACTTCGAAGCGACGAATGAAGGCAAAATGCTGTCTGACGTCAAATCTGCGGCGTCAACTGTTCAAGGTTTGGAATATCTTGCTAACCGTCTGCGGACCGGCTCTTACGATGCTCGTAGTAAGACTGAACTTACACCCTCTAAAAAAGGTCTGTTGTCCATCGGCGGCGGGAAACCAAAGAAGCCGGGCGATAAAAGCAAATCTGTGCTGTCTTTCTTAAAGAAGGAAAAAGCATAGATGTTCGGTAAGCGTTCAGAAGCGGCCGCTCTCAGTCCCGCACCAGCTCCTGCTGCTCCCAGCAAGGAGTCGACGAAGCCGGCTGCCAGCGCGCCCACCCAGGCGACGACTGCGCCGAGCAGTCGGAGTGGTGAACCGAGCGAGGAGTATTACGAAACCAAGGCGACAATTTTCAATGCCTTGTTCGAAACCATTGATGTCTCAGCCCTTGCGGGGATGAACGCCGAAAAGGCGCGCGGAGAAATCCGGACGATTGTTGACGAAATTATCGCCATTAGAAATGTGCGGCTTTCCGTAGCTGAACAAACTCAACTTATCACCGAAATTTGCGATGATATTTTGGGCTATGGTCCGCTTGAACCTTTACTGGCTCGGGATGACATCGCCGATATTATGGTCAATGGCGCCAAACACGTCTTCATCGAAACCAATGGTAAGATGATCAAGACGAATATCCGCTTCCGCGACAATACGCAGCTGATGAATATTTGCCAACGCATCGTGAGCCAAGTTGGCCGCCGGGTGGATGAAGCCTCGCCGATTTGTGATGCGCGTCTTTTGGACGGTTCTCGTGTCAACGTCATTGCGCCGCCATTGTCTATTGATGGTCCTGCGCTCACCATTCGTAAATTTAAGAAGGACAAGCTTCGTCTTGCCGATCTCGTCAATTTCGGATCTATCTCTCCGGCCGGCGCGAAGGTTCTCCAAATCATTGGCGCGTGTCAGTGTAATATCGTCATTTCCGGCGGTACGGGTTCCGGTAAAACTACTTTGCTAAATGCCTTGACCGGTTTCATCCATCCGGATGAGCGGATTATTACCTGCGAAGATGCAGCGGAATTGCAATTACAACAGCCGCATGTTGTCCGCCTAGAAACGCGTCCGCCTAACCTTGAAGGCAAGGGTAAAATTACCATGGCGGATCTCGTGAAAAACTGTCTGCGGATGCGTCCTGAACGCATCATCGTGGGTGAGGTTCGTGGACCTGAAGCCTTCGATTTACTGCAGGCCATGAACACAGGCCATGATGGGTCGATGGGAACGCTCCATGCTAACTCACCGCGTGAAGCTTTATCGCGTCTGGAATCTATGATCACAATGGGCGGCTTCTCGCTGCCTGCGAAAACTATCCGCGAAATGATCGTCGGATCAGTTGATGTTATTGTCCAGGCCGCGCGTCTTCGCGATGGGTCTCGCCGGATTACGAAAATTACCGAAGTTATCGGGATGGAAGGCGACGTCATCGTCACCCAAGATCTCATCGTCTATGAAATGGACGGCGAAGATGCGAATGGCGATATCATTGGCGCACATAAATCTACAGGTATTGCCCGTCCGGCATTCTGGGATCGGGCCCGTTACTTTAATCTTGAGAAAGATCTGGCGGAAGCGCTGGATGCGGCAGGGTCCTAAGTGGAACCGCAAACCATACTTGGCGTTTGTGCCGCCGGACTTTTTATCTGTTTAGGCCTGCTGCTTACGGGAGATAAGTCGACGAGCGAGAGCAAGCGCGTTCGCGAATTTTCAGGTAAAAAATCGCTGGGGTCTACTCTGAAAACTAGATTAAAGCTCGATGATTCGACTACGTCATCGAACTCGCGCCGGAAACAAATCGAAGAGTCTCTCGGGAAAATCGAGGAGCGTCAAAAATCAAAAAAGAAGAAAGCGAAAACAATTGAATCTCGCTTGATGCAAGCCGATTGGACGATGCCCCCGAAAACGTTCATGATCGGCTCAATCGTATTGGCGGTCGTCTTCGGTCTTGGCCCATTTGTAATGGGCGCGAAACCCATCCTTTGTCTTGCGCTGGCCTTCGTCATGGGCTTTGGACTTCCGCGTTTTATCTTAAATGCGGCTATTGACCGCCGTCAGAAAAAATTCACATCGCATTTTGCGGATGCGATGGACATTATTGTTCGAGGCGTAAGAACAGGCCTGCCATTAGGCGATTGTCTGAAAATCATCGCGCATGAAAGCCCTGAACCGCTTCGGACAGAATTCCGCAGGGTCGTTGAAGGGGAAGGCTTAGGTATTCCCGTCGAAATTTGTTTGGAACAAATGTATGAGCGCATGCCAATTTCAGAAGTGAACTTCTTCGCGACCGTTCTAAATATTCAGAAAACGACAGGTGGTAACCTCGGCGAAGCCCTATCAAACTTGTCGAATGTTCTGCGCGGCCGGAAAATGCTGGCTGAAAAAATCAAGGCCCTGTCTGCGGAAGCTAAGGTTTCTGCGATTATCATCGGGTCCTTGCCGATCATCGTCATGCTTCTCGTCACAATTGCCAGTCCTGAATATATGCACGAACTATACACGACTCCAACGGGCCACAAGAACTTGATGATCGGCGCCGTTATGATGGTCATGGGCACGCTTATGATGCGCAAAATGATGAACTTCAAATTCTAGGGCGGCAGGAGATAAGGTTATGACTCCAGAATCTGTAGCACTATTTCAGAATGCCGGCACGGCCCTGATTACGTTCTTATTTATGGCTTCCCTTTGGATCGTTGTAGGTCCGATGCTGCAAGGCGATAAGAAAAAGAAACGCATGGAGTCTGTTGCTTCGGAGCGTGAAACTATGCGCAAGACTCGCATCACCAATCTAAATGCTGAAGCCCGCCTTCGGTCTGACGGTAAAGGCGTTGCCAAAAATCTCGTTGACCGGTTCAGTCTGGAAAAACTCTTAGAGGCCTCTGACCTCAAGGATAAGATGGCGCAGGCCGGTCTGCGCGGTCAACGCCCGGTCTATGTTTTCTACATGGCGCGTCTTGTCTTACCGCTTGCTATGGCTCTATTTGGATTTGTCGCCTTTATCGTTTTTAATTTACCGGGATGGGATTTCACCCAGCGCGTCGCCGCGACGATCGCGCTTGTGCTTTTCGGATATTATCTACCGGCGCTCTATGTAAAGAACGTCGCTAAAAAGCGCCTAGCGTCAATCATGCCTGTTTTCCCGGATGCGCTCGATCTTCTATTGATTTGTGTGGAATCGGGTATGTCCGTAGAATTGGCTTTTGCAAAAGTGGCTGATGAAATGGGCGATGCCTCTGTTGAAATGGCCGAAGAGTTTTCACTTACAACGGCCGAGCTTTCTTATTTGACCTCGCGCCGTTTGGCTTATGAAAACCTCGCGCGGCGGAATAATCATCCGGGCATTCGGGCCGTCGCGACTGCTCTCGTTCAAGCCGAACGTTATGGTACGCCGCTTGGCGATACGCTCAGAACTATGGCTGATGAGAACCGCCAACTCCGTATGATGGCGGCTGAAAAGAAAGCCGCTTCCCTTCCGGCCAAACTGACAGTGCCGATGATTTTGTTCTTCCTGCCTGTCCTGTTCATCGTGATCCTAACGCCTGCGGCTATGCGGATTGGCGAGGCGTTTTAAAAAACCCTAGCTTTTTTCTGCGAGGGAAAACACTATTTAGAAATTCTAAAAAGGCCGCTCTCCATTTCCGGAGGCGGCCTTTTCTATTACTGAGTTCTCTTATTCCCCGAGAAAATTAACGCCCTTGGAATGAAGGTTCTTTAGCGGCGGCGTCGGTTAGAGCTGCGCCTTTCGGGAGTAGCCGGCTGCGCAGTAGCGCCGTAATTTTGCCCGGACTGCGGATAGCCTTGCGGCGAAGTTGGCGCTCCCTGCCTTATAGGTGACTGAGCGGGTTGTTGTGCCATTTGCTGGCGTTTCATCGCCATTGCGCGAGCGGCTTCGGAGGCGCTTGCATAGGTTTGACCTTCCGCCGGGCCCGTTTGCAGGCGCGCGCGCGGCATGCCGTTTTGCCGGGTCGCCGCAGAGTATTGCGGGCTGGCAGATTGGGGGGCCTTCATCTGTGCGGGGACTTGTTGAGGGGCCGGGTTATAAGCCGGACGCATTTGCGCGAAAGTAGGCGCAGGTCGGCTTTGAGCCGCAAGCTTATCTGCCTCGCCGGTTTTACCTTGAAGCTGCAGCACAAGCATAAGGTTCTGCCGCACGCTATCTGACGCGGTCGGCATGGCAGCGGCTCTGCGCAGCCAACCTTCTGCTGTGGCGACATCGCCGGATAACGCATGGCTCAAACCGATATTGGCCATGACATTGGGATCATTAGGCGTGATGCGCAGCGCGCGATCATAATGCTGTCTGGCTTCAGCATATCTCTCCTGCTGATCCAAAGCTGCGCCCTTCAACGACCACAGCCGCCCATAACTCGGCGTAATCGCAAGACCCTCGCTCAATACGGTTACGGCGTCTTGAGAACGCTCACTCGCAATCAGTGCAGCAGCATATTCCGCCATGAGATAAGGATCCCGCGGATACAGGGCTCGGGTGGTTTGCGTAATTTCGACGGCGCGTCCCGGATTACCAAGTTTTCTTACCGCCGCTGCCAACTTTAAGGCTGACTCTAAATCTGCCGGATTGAGGTGATATTCATTGGACCAAAATGCGGCTTGCGCAAAGAGTTCTTGTGTCTCGATGGCGTCTCGCATTTGGCGTGTTGCCGGCATGTATTTATTTGCTGCCAGATCCGTCTTTATTTGAGTTTCCTGTGCACTCATCGGCGGCGCGACAGAACAGGCCGACAAGAGCAGGCTCGTTCCGACTAACATCGCAGAGACAAAATGGGGTCGATGGGACATATTTTCTTCGGCCTTTCAAAGCGTATGTCCGCAGAACCGGCGCAAATTTACACGGCTTGACGGATTTCGTTAACAAATGTGAACGAAGAGGGTTAACGTCACGTTAGCAAACCCTTAGGGAGACACGTCTTAAACCTTAAATTTTCGCAGGAAACCAAATGTCTGAACATATGTCTCAGCCTTTTATCCGTCATCAGGACCTACCCAGTGATGTTGTCCCAATAAGCGTTGATGTTTTACCGGCTGTCGAATGGGATCGATTCTCACAATCCCTGACGAAAGCACAGCAAGTTTTCGCCGCTGAGCGCAATTTTACGGCAGAGGCCGGGCAGCGCCTTAGGCTGCCAGAATCAGATGGCCGTGTTAAACGTGTCCTGCTTGGTTTGGGGACTGACGATGCCATTGCTGAAATGCACCTGGGAAGTTTGGGCGGAACTTTACCGCCGGGGTATTACCAATTCAGCTCAGTATCCTCGAACCTTGACGCCAGGTTGGCGGCAATTGCTTGGGGCATGGGGACGTATAAATTTGATCGCTATTTAACGGAAAAGAGAGACCCTCCGACACTGGTATTGGATGATGAGTCGATTGAGCTTGAGGTCTTAGCCAGTGTCGAGGCGACCGCTCTCTGCAGGGACCTTATCAATACGCCAGCAGGTGATATGGGACCTGCCGCTCTGGAGCAGGCCGCCCGCGACCTTGCCACTAAGTTTGAAGCGGACGTGTCCGCAATAGTAGGGGAGGATTTACTCGATCAGAATTATCCGATGATCCATGCGGTTGGACGCGCTGCGCATGAAGCCCCGCGCCTCGTCGAAATCGAATGGGGTGACCCGGCCCACCCGCGTCTCGCTATCATTGGTAAAGGCATCACCTTTGATACGGGTGGAGTGAACATGAAGTCCGCCAGTGGAGCCCGTTTGATGAAAAAAGATATGGGCGGCGCCGCGCATGCGCTCGCGCTGTCCCATCTGATTATGGCAACGAATTTACCGATACGTCTCCATTGCCTGCTGGCGATTGCCGAAAATGCCGTGTCCGCCAATGCCTATCGTCCCGGTGATATTCTACAATCCCGTTTAGGCCTAACGGTTGAAATTGATAATACGGATGCGGAAGGTCGTCTGGTCTTGGGAGACGCATTAACGAAAGCGGCAGAGCAAGAGCCGGCCTTTATGATTGATTTTGCGACACTGACAGGGGCAGCGCGGGTCGCACTTGGACCGCATATGCCGCCAATGTTCTGTAACCGATCCGCGCCTGTAGAGGCTGTTGCGCGCCATAGTCTGGCTCAACTGGACCCCGTTTGGCATATGCCGCTATGGCAGCCCTATAATGCGATGCTTAGTTCTCCGATCGCATCTCTGAAAAATGCAGGCGGCTCTTTTGCGGGTTCTATTACGGCGGCGCTCTTCTTGGAACGTTTCGTAAATGATACGCCTTGGATGCATTTTGATACTTACGGCTGGAACCCGGCGTCTCGGCCGGCCCACCCCAAGGGAGCGGATATGTATGGCGTGCGCGCCGTATATGCGTGGTTAAAGGCGGGCGGGTTGAATGCGCGCTTGGCAGAGCCCTAGGAATAATAGCACAGCCGCAATACTTGCCAGTCCTGCTGACATCTGGATGATACCCATCTGTGATGCACTTGGCGAAAACGCGACGATAATCTGCGCTGCCGGCCAAATTGAAACGTAGAGAACCGGACTAAGGCGAGGACAGTGGCGAAGGAAAAGCGGCGCATGTTGCAAGAAGGCCAGAGACACGGTGGTCCAAACCGCAACGCCCAAGACTTCATGTATAGAACTCCATGGCAGCCATTTATAGATTGCTGTCGTCACAAGCGCAATCAGGATAGGCAAGAGTATCATTTTCTGTTTGGCCTGTTGCAGCTTTTCCTGCCACATGAATAGTGCGACGCCCGCGAGGTAAGCGTACCCCAATCTAAAGATTGGTAAAACCGGCTTGATTCGCTCGCCAAATTCAGGGTTCGCGACAGCTGTGTCGACTAATTTGACATAGATGGCTATGGCGAAGACGCTCAATATAAGGACAATGTTGCGGTTTCTAAGCATGCGCGTGACCCATCCCAGAAGGAACCCGACATGCAGGATTACACCAATCCGCACGGTCCAAATGGCGCCTTGTAGCAGGCACATATATTCCGCGTCATCCAGCAAACCGGGCATACGTGCACCCAAGTCTATCAAGAATACTGTTTTAAAAAAATAGGCGGCAAGGTCCGACGCTGACATTCGCACGGCCGGATCCGGCGTGCTCATAAGTGGGTAGATAAAGCAAACGACAACTAATGTCGCTGCGATTAGCGCTGGCCAAAGGCTTCGAAACCGAGATTTGAAAAACGCAATGATCGTTCTGCCTTGAGCCATCGACCGGGCAGCTAGAAATCCGGAAAAAATGAAAAGAAGCTGAATGCCGTACCAAGATGGGTCATATCCCCAGTGATTACCCCATTCGTAATACTCCATGCCGATATTCATCGTCGACGCATAACCAACGCCTATGGCTAGAATTATGAGGATTCGTAGCACCGCCAAAGCATGCAATGGCAGGCCATTGCCCGAGTTTACCGGCTCGTACGTCTGCGTATGAGGGGTTGGATGACCAGGCATTGGGAAAACTTAGCTTAAAATCCTTAAAATTTCTTTCGAAAATTTTGTTCATTATGAATCACTTGTGGCCTTGGCTTAGGAAAGCGCAAGGCGTCTCCCTTGACCAGCGAATCAAGAGTGTGCGAATCCCTGATTCGTGGAAAACTTATTCTCGGTTTTTTGTAAGGAGCGCCGTCACTATGCCTGCATCAAAAGCTGTCTTTAAACCACGTCTTGTAACAAATACTCCGCCAAATGAGGCTTTTCGACCTCATCTGCGTTCGGCGGACACGGAGAAAGTATCCCGCACGGATAGTTTGTCATTCTGGCATCGCGTGACTTTGGCCTCTGTCCGCTCCGATATACCGGATCTATCCGCCAGGCAGCTGGCGATGCTGATGACAATTTATTTGGAAGATGGACTCCATACGGTCCGGTCTCTTGCGAAACATTTGGGCATCACGAAAGCGGCTATAAGCCGGGCAACTGACAGCCTGTGTAAACTGGGCTATATTGAACGAAAGCCCGATCATCGCGACAAAAGATCCATCGTTTTGGGCCGCACCTCTGCCGGGATACATTTTCTGTCTCAATTCGCTGATTTTATTCAGGCGGAACGTCTCTGACACCCTCACCAAAAGCGGATAGCCGGATAGATTTACCAGCCGGAGCCAAAACCAGTCAACGCTACATTTCTGCCCCGTCGACCGATTTGATGTGCGCTAAAGGCCGTGGTTTTCAAATGGGGACGCAGGCGTTATTCGGGCAGCGCTTCGACTTGATTTCTTCCGAGAATGGATCGGCTTTCGGAGCGCTTTATTCTATACTGCACAATCAGGATCGAATTGATTATATCGGAACGGTTCCCGCCATATCTGTGTCGGATGGTCCGAGTGCTCCTACGCATTATGTCGAAGCTTTGGCGGCTGCAGTTTTTATTGAAGGCGACATAAAGTCCAAATTATGCGGAAGTTTGGCGCGAAATGCAGCTGTGCAAGGCACGGCCGTCGGTGAGTTCCTTAACATGCAGGGGCGAGGCTATATTCATTTGAAACATCTCCGACCGGTTGAGGTTGTATCTTCCCGGACATTTACAGCATATGCGCAAGACATGCTCGGCCTGCCTTATATCTGGGGCGGAACTGGGCATATTGGCGTCGATTGCTCTGGTCTTGTACAAAGCGCCTTGGCCGCGACCGGCGTTGATGCGCCGCGCGATACGGACCAGCAAGAGGCGCGTTTAGGAACCGGCGTTTCCTATGACGAACGGCAGGCAGGGGACCTGCTATTCTGGCCCGGCCATGTTGGTATTGTGACCGACGGCGACACTCTCTTACACGCGAATGCTTTTCATATGTGCGTAGAATCGGAACCTGTTAAAGACGCGGTTGCGCGTATCGGCAGCGTAAGAGCGGTTAAACGGCTGTCTCAGAGCTGTAGCAAATAAAAAAGCCGGCGAGAGAGCCGGCTAATTTCCAATTCGAGATCTGTCTCTATTCAGGTTGACCGGCGTCTTGCGTTTCAAGAGGCTTGTCTTCGACAGCCTCAGTATCGACGGCGTCAATCTCTGCCGGCGTTAGAGCTTCTGTAGTTTCCAGTGTCTCAACAGGGTCAGCTGCCGCCGGCATGGGCCGAGGTGTTGGGGCCGGATCGGCGACGCGCAAATATTCGATGACCGCTGCGCGGTCTTCCGGCTTTTTCAAGCCGACAAAGTTCATCTTAGTCCCCGGCGCGTATTTGCTTGGCTTTTGTAAGAAAGCATCAAGCGATTCATAGGTCCATTGACCGCCGGTTCCGGCGAGAGCTGCTGAGAAAGCATACCCATCATGTGCCGCTTTGTCATTTCCAACGACCCCGTATAGGGCTGGTCCCGTTCCATTTGCGCCGCCGACATCTACGTTATGACAAGATTGACATTTTTTGAAAACTTTCGCGCCTTTCGCGGCGTCCATTGCAGCCACCCAGTCAGCTTGCGGGAAGGGAAGATCAATCACTTCGGCGGCATCGCCGCCAGTGTCGATAGCCCCAACCTTATAGGCAATTTCTTCACCGCCTGAAGGCATAAGGACGCCGGGAAGTTTCATCAATAACATCATCCCTAAGCCCGTTGCTAAAACGGCGCCGGCAATTTTGTTAAAACCTAAATCGTCCATGACGAAATCCTGTCTTCTATGGTCCCGGACATGACACTTTTCATGTCCAATCTCTTCGGGCCTTGTCATATAAATATGTGAGATTAATGCAAATAGAAAACACCTTGCGGCGAAGCGTCGCGAGCGCTTTATACACGGCTAAATGTCGCGATTGGGCGATTTCGAAGGTTGGATTGCAAAAATGACGCAAAAAATCGTCTATCAAGGTGAACCGGGCGCTTATTCTCATTTGGCGTGTTCGCAGTATTTTCCGGGTCATGAGCCTGTGGCCTGCGCCAGTTTTGCAAAGGCTTTTGCGAATGTGCGCTCGGGCGCAGCCCAATGCGCGATGATTCCCGTCGAAAATACGGTCGCCGGGCGGGTTTCTGATATTTATTATCTATTGCCGGAGGGCGGGTTGCATATCATCGGCGAACGTTACCTGCCTATTCACCACCAACTCCTTGGTGTGCCGGGCGCAAAACTCTCGGATATTAAATCGGCGCGGTCGCATCATATGGCCTTGGGTCAGGTCCGAAAATTCCTCTCCAAACATGATATCGACGCGGTTGCCGATGTGGACACGGCGGGCGCGGCCCGTAAAGTTGTCGCAGGCGGGGATAAATCGATTGCGGCGGTCGCCTCGAAGCTCGCCTCTAAAACTTACGGCCTCGATATTTTGGCCGAGGATATTGAAGATGCGGCCCATAATACGACGCGGTTTATTGTCTTGGCTGATACTCCCCGCATTCCGCCGCAAGATGTTCCGAGCGTGAGCTCTTTTGTTTTCAAAGTCCGATCGGTGCCCTCTGCGCTTTACAAGGCATTGGGAGGATTTGCGTCTAACGGCTTAAACCTGACAAAGCTGGAAAGCTATATGGTCGGCGGGTCGTTCACGGCGGCGCAGTTTTACGCGGATGTGGAAGGCCATATTGAGAGCCCGGCCATGAAAAACGCGCTCGAGGAATTGGCGTTTTTCTCAGAGAATATTGCGCATTTGGGTACATATCCCATGGATGATAGTCGTCTTTCCCAGCTGTAATTTGTGCATCGGTCGTTGGCTTCCTATATTGTGACTATGATGACCCGCTTTTTATCCAAATTTTCTGCAGCGGTTTTAGGGCTCGGACTTGTTCTGACCCCCATTGCCGCCGCTGCGAAACCCGACGTCGTGCATACGAATTGGCGCGATAACATCGCGGCGGAAGGCTATGATGTTGTCACATTTTTCTCAGGCAAACCGCAATTGGGTAAAGCCGAATTTACGACGCGCTATGAAGGCGCCGATTGGTTCTTTTTCAATCAAGCGAATAAAGATTTGTTTCTTACCAACCCTGATCTCTTTGCCCCGCAATATGGCGGATACTGCGCTTGGGCGGTTTCAAAGGGGAAATTGGCTCCGGGTAATGCCGAGCATTGGTTCGTAGAAGACGGGCGTTTATATTTTAATTATAACGCCCGTATTAAACGCCGCTGGGAGAAGAAACGCGCGAACTATATACGGAGCGCGGAAAAGCGTTGGCTTGATTTGATAGAGGATTAAGCGTTTTCCCTAAGCGGTCTCTGAGAGCCAATGCCGGATTAGCTGATGTGCGATCGTCTGCCGCGGTAACCGGAGGAAGGCATCGCCTCGTTTTTCAAAGACAGCGAGTATTTCCTCTCGCGTGAACCAAGCCGCCTCCTCCAGCTCTTTCGGATCAATTTTGATGTCCGTTGTGACCGCCTCCAGGGCGACGCCAATCATGAGCTGCGCCGGGAAAGGCCAGGGCTGCGAGAAGAGATAGCGCGGGTTTTTTGTTTTAACGCCCGCTTCTTCCATGACCTCGCGAATGGCCGCATCGCCAACACTTTCGCCGGGCGAGATAAAGCCGGCGAGGCAGGACATCGCACCCTCCGGCCAGCCGGGACCGCGTCCCAAAAGCAGGCGATCGCCATCGGAGACGAGCATGATGGCAACGGGATTGACGCGCGGAAAACTCTCTGCGTTACAGCCCGTACATTGTTGTTTTACGCCCCCGTCTTTGCTCACGGTTTGTTTGCCGCAGGAGATGCAGAACTTGTCTGTAAAGTGCCATGCAAAGAGAGATTTAGCGCGTCCGGCGATCGCGAGATCTGTTGGCTTCAGGTTGCCGCCAATCCCGCGCAGGGAGACAAAATTTTCCTCCGGCATAAATTCTTCCGGCTTGACGACGCTAAAGGCAAAGAGTGGCCGATCGCCCTCCATGCCTAGAAAAATAGGCCCCGGCGACACAATGTCGTGGCCGATTAAATCAGACGGATGAATGCGGTGTGGCCGCCCGCCATCGCCAATCCCAATCCGGCCCTTAAAGAGCAAAATTGCCCGCGCCGAGGTCTTGCCGAGCAGGGCCTGTAGATGTTCAGGGCTGCGGTTATTTTCTGAATAATCCAGCGGATCTCCGGAAAAAGGAATAGGGGTGTCGGCGGTGATATCGGTCATGAGGCGGGCATGGAACGCAGCGCAGATGAAATCAAATCGAAAATTCAATTCTCATTTTTCTGCGAGATAGGCTTGTGCGTTGGAGTTTGGGTGATTACATCGCTCCTCGGAAGGTCGGCCTGGACGTTATCCTCGCCAACCCGGTCAGGGCGGGAACGCAGCAGCCGTAACGAGTATTTTATCGGGTCAGGACCCGGCCTTCCACCTATCTCCACGCTACTCGCATTTTCAACGGCTTTTCGGGCCGCGTCGTGATCCGCATCAACGGCCAAGGATGAGGGTCACCGTCAACCCAATGCAGGCGTATTTTTCGAAACAAGACGGCCATCATCACGGCGGCTTCTTGCAGCGCGAAGCGTTGACCAATACAGACGCGGTGCCCCACGCCGAATGGGAGGAAATCAAAGCGGCCAATTGATTTCCCGCGCTCTCCTATGAAGCGGTCCGGGTCAAAGGCATCCGGTCGATTCCAATGATTGCGATGTCGATGCAAGGCCCAGAGGTTAATCATGACGCCGCAGTCTTTTGATATTGTCTTCCCATCAACCTCATCATCTTCGATGGCTTGCCGGGATATTAAAGGCGCAGGCGGATAGAGCCGCATGCTCTCATTAAAACAGGCCATGGCGAAGGGAATTGCCGCCAGCCAATCTTCGGGCGGTTGATCCATATCCAAACTGTCAATCTCTACCTCCATCTTCGCAAGGGCGGCTGCGTCTTGGGAGAGGAGGTAGCTGAGCCATGTTAACGCGCGGGACGTTGTTTCATGACCTGCGCCGATAAAGGTGACGAGTTGGTCAACAATTTGCTCATCATTCAATGTCTCGCCGTCCTCTGTTTCAGTGCGCAGAAGAAGCGTGAGGAAATCATCCGGCACATCTGTCCCGGATTCAATGCGGCCACGTCTGTCTTTGGCCAGGTCCAAAACTTGCGCGCGCAAACGGTTGACGGCGCCGCGCCCGCCCAGTTTTGTCACGCGGGGCATCCATTTCGGCGCCATCAAAATATCCAAAGGATCTGCTTTTCCGAGAGCATTTAGAAAATGCGAAATATCTCGCAAGGCGTCGTCGGATTGCCCGTCGATTTCGCCTGAAAACAGCGTTTCTGATAAAACGCCGTAAGCCAGTTTCAAAAAACTCTCGTTAATGTCGATTGTCTCGCCTTCGGGGAAAACGTCACTCAGCATCTTGTCGGTCACGCGGGCCATAGACGCGGCAAAGCTTCTGGTATTTCGCGGGATGAAAACAGGAGAGAGGGCGCGGCGGGCAAACTTCCAGTCCTCGCCTTCCGCCGTAATGAGCCCTTCCTTCAAAACAGGTTTTAGAATGGCCTGCCGAATGGGGTGCATGCGGTAGTTTTTCGCGTTTTCTATAAAAAGATAGTGAAGGACTTTGGGCGATGTCACGACGATCATCTCTTGCCCCATCGCGTGAATTTGCACGTCTTCCAATGTCATGGACGCTTCAGTCGAGGCCGTGACAGGATTGCGGCTCATGGCGAGTATGGAGTCTATATTCTCAAGAAAGCTCCAGTCGTCGGGATGTTTTGGAGCGGGAATAGGCGCGGGCGGGATAAAATATCCGTCTACCCATTTTGGGTCAGGCCGGAATTTGTAATCGTGACGTGCCATTGCAGCCTCCTGTCAAGATCCACCGTAACGGCACATGACCCCGCGTCAATTTCCTAAAATTGCATAACGGCTGCCCGCTTAACTGTGCGCAAAGCTTCGGCTGCGCTTTCCATTGTTGCTTCTGTCCCCTATATCCTCCCCATGAGCGAAACGACGTCCATGTTTGGCGAGCAGGAATCCTATCAGGTTCTCGCCCGAAAATACCGACCCTCTACCTTTGAGGATATGATCGGTCAGGACGCGATGGTGACGACGCTAAAGAATGCTTTTGAAGCGAACCGCGTCGCCCATGCTTTTATGCTGACGGGGGTTCGCGGGATTGGGAAGACAACAACGGCCCGTCTACTGGCCCGCGCGCTAAATTATAAGTCCGAAACAACGGACGGTCCCAGCGTTGATCTTTCGACATTAGGCGAACATTGCGAACTAATTATGGCCAGCAATCATATGGATGTGCTGGAGATGGACGCCGCCTCGCGCACAGGCGTCGAGAATATGCGCGAGTTGTTGGACGGCGTGCGCTACTCTCCCGCCACGGCGCGTTATAAAGTTTATATTATTGACGAAGTGCACATGCTGTCGCCGGGCGCTTTTAACGCCTTGCTAAAGACGCTCGAAGAACCCCCGGATCACGCCAAATTTATCTTTGCCACGACTGAAATTCGCAAGGTGCCAATTACAGTATTATCCCGCTGTCAGCGCTTTGATTTGCGCCGCGTCGAATCGAGTGTCTTGGCCGAGCATTTGCGCGGTATCTGCGGCAAAGAAGGCGTACGGATTTCAGACGAAGGTCTGGCGATGCTGTCCCGCGCGGCGGAAGGCTCTGTCCGCGACGGCCTGTCTTTGCTCGATCAGGCGATTGTTCAGGCCGGACTCGACGGCGAAGAAGTCACGGGCGAGCAAGTGCGGACCATGCTCGGGCTCGCCGATCGGCTTCGGATTTTGGACCTGTTCGCGATGGCGGCCAGCGGCGATACGAAAGGCGCATTGCTCGAGATGCGCGCGCAATATGATGACGGGGCAGAACCGTCCGTTGTGATGCGAGACCTTCTCGATGTGTGCCACGAAGTCAGCCGCGCGAAAACGCTGGGCGATTTGGCGGAATTTGAAATGGCGCCGGATCAAGCCGAGCGTCTCCGCGCGTTGTCGGAAACGCAATCGGTGGGTCAGCTGACGCGGTTTTGGCAGGTGCTAAGCGCGGCCTATAATGATGTGCGCCAAGCACCTGCACCGCTGGCGGCCGCAGAAATGGCCTTGCTGAAACTGAGCCTCGCGGGGCAAATGCCGCCGCCAGAACTCGCCGCTGCGATTATAACGCAAGCGCGCAAAGATCAGGATGATGGCGGTCCCGGCCTGCCCGTTATATCGCCACCTGTTGTCGGCGGTGCGTTGCCTGCGTCTGGGCCTACCTCCGCGATTTCAACGCAGGCGATTTCAAGCGCGCCGAGTTCTGCGCCAACGGCTGTCATGGAAGCCCCTCAACCGATTATTCCCGAAAAACCCGCCGTCGAAATCGGCAGTTTCGAGGATTTTGTTGCGGCGCTGCCCGCCTCGCAGATTAAGCTCAAATCTGATCTGGAACGCTATGTTCGCCTCGTCAGTTTTAAGCGCGGCGCGATTAGCGTGAATATCACTGACCCGCGTCAAAATAATCTGATTGGAAAGATTGTCTCGGCCTTGCAGGAGATGACGGGCGATCTCTGGATTGTGTCTCCTTCCGACGCCGAAGGCGCGGTACCTCTCGCGCAGCAACGTAAATCAGCGGCGGCAGCGCAGGACGCCGAAGATCGTTCTCATCCGGCATTTTCTCATCCCATGCTAAAATCGGCGAAGGAGCTATATGTTCGCGACCGCGCTGAAAATGTTATTCATTCTGATTTCCCGAAAGAAGACTAAGTTATGAAAGATCTCATGGGCCTGATGAAACAGGCTAAAGATATGCAGAAGAAAATGGAATCTGCGCAGGAAATGGTGGCCGACCTTACGGCGATTGGCCGCTCCGGCGGCGGGCTGGTGACAGTCACACTCGCGGGCGGCGGAAATATGAAAGGGCTGGAGATTGATCCGTCTTTGCTCACGGGCGAAGACAAAGAAGTTGTCGAAGATCTGATCATCGCCGCCTTTCAAGATGCCAAGGTCAAGTTGGACCAAGCGCAAGCGGAAACCATGAAATCTGCTATGGGCGACATCCAGCTTCCGCCCGGCATGAAGATGCCGTTCTAGTTTGAACAGACGCGACGCATTCGGGGTAACGGCTGTCGCTGCGGCTGGATTGGCGGCCTGTTCGGCGTCCCCGTCTTCGGAACTGACGCAAAATCAAAAACGAGACTTATTATCCGGATTCGCGCTGAATGTTGAAAGTTGGTATGCGGATATCCCTTTTGAACAACGTTTCAATAAAGCCGCTACAGACGGATTTTCGCATGTCGAATTTTGGTTTATCGACAGCTGGAACCGAAAGGCGTCTGACCTTGCTAAACTCGCCTCTGACGCAGGCGTAAAAATCGCGCAAATTGTCGGCGATTCCCCCGCTTTGGCGCGTCCTGATGTGCGGGCTGAATTTTTGGAGAATTGCAAACGCGCCGTAGAAAATGCGAAGGTGCTTGGCACGGAGATCGTGACGCTGACAGGGCACCAGAATGTAGACGGGATTGGTTTTGAGGATAGCGTGAATGCTTATATGGAGCATCTTATCGCTGCCGCGCCTATTTTCGAAGACGCAAAAGTCTTTGCTGCGATAGAGCCGTTTAATCCCTATGATCACCCGGGGCATTTTATTTACGGTAGTCGAGAGGCTGTCGGCTTGGTTGACATAATTAATTCTCCGTTTGTGAAATTGAATTGGGATTTGTTCCACATGCAGCGGCATGAGGGCGAATTAATCGGTAATTTGAAAAGACATGCGGATAGTATTTGCTACGTCCAGATCGCCGATACGCCGGACCGTGCGCAGCCCGGAACCGGTGATGTGAATTATACCAACGTCCTAAAGCAGGTCCGTAAAGGAGGATATACACGGCCGATTGGTTTGGAATTATGGGCGAAAGATAAGGATTATGACCAAGCTATTCTGGATATTGTGAATTTAGCCCAAACTTTAGAGAGCAGAGTTTAGAGACATGAAAAATTTCCTCATCGGTCTGGCGGTCTTAATTGGAACACCCTCATGGGCGGCGGAGGCCCCGGCTGACGCGCCCGGCGCGCGCGCAGTTTTTGATTACGGCACCCTACATCATCCCGTATTGGCAAAGGGCGGTATGGTCAGTTCTCAAGACAGCCTCGCGAGCCAAGTCGGCGCGGATATTCTTGGACGCGGCGGTAATGCTGTTGACGCGGCTGTTGCGGTTGGTTTCGCATTGGCGGTTACCCACCCTCAGGCCGGAAATTTGGGCGGCGGCGGATTTATGTTAGTTCATCTCGAGGGAGAAAATGAAACCCTCGCTATTGATTTTCGGGAAATGGCCCCGGCTAGGGCCAGCCGCGATATGTATCTCGATCGGTCGGGTGATGTGGATAATGCGAAAGCCCAATATAGCCGCACTTCGGCAGGTGTTCCCGGCACAGTGATGGGGCTTCTGGGCGCGCTGGAAAGCCACGGTACAATGACGCGCCGCCAAGTCATGGGTCCCGCCATTCGTTTGGCCTCCGAAGGGTTCACGGTCAGCCCGGCCCTCGCGCAAAGCTTGGCCTCGGCGCAGGAAGAATTCTCCGCTGATGAAAGCTCTGTTGACTATTTTGTCGGCGTCAAAGCGGGGGAGCAGTGGGTGCAAGCCGATCTCGCTAAGACGCTGCGCCGCATTATGAAAAACGGAGCGGACGGATTTTATGCGGGCGAAACTGCGCAGCTAATCGTGGACGAAATGAACGAAGGCGAGGGGCTGATCTCGCTTGAAGACCTTCAGAATTACAAGACTGTGACGCGAGAGCCGGTGCGCGGGACCTATCGCGGATATGAGATTGCTGCCATGTCGCCGCCATCCTCCGGCGGGGTGCATATCGTCCAAATGCTCAATATTCTCGAAGGCTATGATTTGCAGGCAGATGGCCATAATAGCGCCGCCTATTTGCACAAGCTGATAGAGAGTATGCGCCGTGCCTATGCGGATCGGTCTAAATATCTGGGTGATCCGGATTTTGTTGACGTACCGGTGAGGGATCTCACCGATAAAGCCTATGCCGGACGTTTGCGGAACGGCATTAATTTGGAACGGGCTTCCACGTCGGCCGAAATACTGCCCGGTTCAGAACTCGTGCCTGAGCCCGTCAACACAACGCATTACTCGGTCATGGACAAAGACGGTAATGCCGTCTCTCTGACCTATACGCTGAATTTTTCTTATGGCTCCGGCTATTCCGTCGATGGGGCAGGTTTCTTGCTCAATAATGAGATGGATGATTTTTCGTCGAAACCCGGTGCGCCTAATGGCTATGGATTGATCGGCGGCGAGGCAAATAAAATTGAGCCGCGCAAACGTCCGCTCTCCTCAATGACGCCGATGCTCGTCATGAAAGACGGCGAGGTCGTGCTGGCGACGGGATCGCCCGGCGGATCGACTATTATCACAGCCGTCATGCAAGTCGCGCTTAACGTCATGGAGTGGGAGATGAACCTCGCAGAAGCCACGCATCGCGGCCGCATTCATCACCAATGGCTGCCGGATAATGTCGCTGTAGAGCCAACGATTAACGTTGATACGATCAAACTGTTGAAAGCAATGGGTCACAATTTTGCCGCTGCCCCCGATGGAGGTGTCGCCCGCACGGTCTTGGGGCGCGTTAATTCTGTGGGATTGGTAGAAGGCGGATATGTTGGCGGCGCAGCGGATCCGCGCGGACCAAAATCTGCGGCGATTGGCGTTGACTGACTTTATTTGCCGCATTCTAATTTCACTGGCCTTGCGGTCAAAATATCCTATATCCGAAATATGCCGAACCGCTCTGTCAGCCCTGAGATTGACCGCCTGATTGGACTTTTGTCCAAACTTCCGGGCTTGGGTCCGCGATCGGCGCGCCGGGCAGCCTTGGCCTTATTGAAAAAACCGGATGCGCTGATGACGCCACTCGCCAATGCCATGGGCGAGGCGGCGGAGCGGATTTCGACCTGCAAGACTTGCGGGAATGTCGATTCCTCTAACCCTTGTCATATTTGCGCCTCGCCTACGCGGGACCTGACCACGATTTGCGTTGTGCAGGATGTCTCCGACCTCTGGGCGATGGAGAGGGCAGGGGCGTTTCGCGGCTATTATCATGTGCTCGGCGGGACTTTGTCAGCGCTGGACGGCGTGCGTCCTGAAGACTTAAATATCGCGAGCCTCATTCGGCGCGCGGGGGAGGGCAATGTCGCGGAAGTCATTCTTGCGATGAACGCTACTGTCGACGGACAAACGACTGCCCATTATATCACCGATCATTTGGAATCGACGGGCGTCAAAATCTCTCGCCTCGCGCATGGCGTTCCTGTGGGGGGGGAGCTGGATTACCTCGATGATGGCACAATTACCGCTGCCATGAAAAGCCGTCGGCCATTTTGACCAAGCGGTTGCCCTTAGCGTAAGATGGGGTCATTAAATTTATGAAAACCTTCTTTTCGGAGTTTCGCTTTACCCCCGCCGTTTTCGTTTTAATCGGAATGAACTTTATTCCTCTGATTGGTGTGTTTTGGTTTAGTTGGGACGTGGCGACAATCGTCTTTCTCTATTGGATAGAAAATGTTGTCATCGGCATTATAAACATTCCAAAAATGCTGACGGCGCAGAAGGGGACCCATTCGCAGGGCGGAACAACGTCCTTCAGGCCTGCCATTTTTCTCTGTGGAATTTTCGCGTTTCACTATGGGTTGTTTTGTTTCGGGCATTATTCTTTCTTGCAAATAACCTATAAAACGTTGCCCGCTTTCGAGAATATGTTCGCTGCCCTGCTGAGCCCCGTGTTGTTTTGGTCTATTTTGGGGCTGACCCTCAGTCATATTATTTCGATGGTGTTAAATTTTTGGGGGAAGAAAGAGTATTTGAACCTATCTCCGAAGGCGCAAATGTTTGCGCCTTACCCTCGAATTGTTCTGCTACATATTGTTATCATCCTGAGCGGCTTGTTAGCGATTGCAATGGGACAGGGGCTCGCGACGCTTGTGGCTCTTGTGCTCCTAAAGATAGTTTTTGATCTTGGCGCGCACATGGCCGAGCATGCGAAAATACGCAGGCGCGCGGCTTAGATTTCCTCTAAAATACTGCGGCCTTTTTCTCGGTGTCCGCACGTCCAGCGCCAGCGTTCGTGGAGTCTGATTTTCCCTCCGGGCAATATTTCGGGCGTGGTTTTGCAATAACCTGTCATGATTTCGCCGTCGCGATCCATATGTTGATAGCGCATATCTAAGACGCCGTCTTCGTCGACGCGGCCAATGATTTGGCCGAAACGAATATCTCCGCCGGAATAGGTTGCCGTGACCATGGCGCCGGTTTGCTCATATTTGAAAATCGTATCTTCACCGGTTTGCGACGCGCTTGAGGTTTCGACGGGCCGGAAAAGACGTCCACCATAATACATTAGCCATCCCCTTTGGATACCAATTTTAAATTCGGAAGCTCCTCTTCCAAGGCGTCCGTTTCAAAATCAACCGTGCCGATCTTTTTGGCCCGCGAGGTTATCTTACGGGCCGAAATCTGAATATCACCCAAATCTTGATCTGCTTGCCGGAAATGCTTTTGAAGGCGAGATACACGCTCACCCAACCGCGCAACATCTTCCGACATGACGGAGACTTCGCGTTTAATGAGCGCCGCATTTTTCTGAATTTCGGCATCATTCATAACGGCCTGCATAGTGTGAAGCGTCGCCATAAATGTTGTCGGCGAGACGATGACGACCCGCTGCGCGAAGCCTTTATCAATGACCTCATCGAACGTATTGTGAAGTTCAGAGAAGATCGCATCGGACGGCAAAAAAAGAAGCGCGAGTTCATAGGTTTCGCCCTCAATGAGATATTTGCGCGCAATATCTTTGATATGTTTGAGCACGTCATTTCTGAAATCGCGCTGGGCACTCGTGGCCTCAAAAGAGCCTTCAGCTTCAATCATTCGGCGCCAGCTCTCCATCGGGAATTTGCTATCAACCGCCACATCGCCGTGGCCGTCCGGCATATGGATGAGCGCGTCAACGCGGGTGTTATTTGACAATGTATGTTGAAAAGAAAAAGACCGCGACGGGAGGAAAGCGCGGATGAGGTCCTGCATTTGTTTCTCGCCAAACGCCCCGCGCGCTTGCTTGTTCGACAATATAGATTGCAGGCCGGAAACTTCCCCTGCCAGCGCTTTGATGTTGGATTGCGCCTGATCAATGAGCCCGAGACGCTCATGCAGCTTTGAGAGATTTTCACTATTACGCGTTTGCGAGAGCTCGAGCGATTTCCCAACGCGATCGGAAACACCCGCCAGACGCGTATCCAGCACATCTGCGAAATTCGCGTCGCGGCGCTCGCTATCTTCGGCGAATTGCGCGAGGCGGCCTTGCAGCCGTGATTGCTCTCCGCGCATTTCCGCGAGGTGGGTTTGCAGCTCGCGCGCCTCAGCAGAGCGGCCCGGCCGCATCATCCAGGCGGTGATAAGGACGGCTGCCAAGACCAATAAAGCCGCCATCAACGCTTCCGTCAGGGTGATCGACGCACCCGAAAACTCGATAAGAGGTTCCATCTTTGTTCTCCTTGT
>ENA-ORXR01000906-ORXR01000906.1-marine-metagenome-genome-assembly--contig:-NODE-906-length-35146-cov-14.565200_pt1 | contig 35146 bp, 29 predicted proteins | sample MGYA00237866_ERZ511479 | MGnify/ENA metagenome assembly ERZ511479
GTGACTTTGAAGTCAGTTTCTCTCTTGGCCATGACGGCGCTCTTGGCCGCGTGCGGCGATGCGTCTACGGTCTCCGAGACAGTTACGGGCGAGTCTTCTGACGTTCGCGCTCCGGGAACTGTCGATCCTTCCATTTGGCCAAAAGTGGAAAGCCCGGTGGGCCTAGATGCGGCTATGGAAGAGCGTATCACGGAGATTATGGCGCAGATGACGCTTCGCCAGAAGGTTGGCCAAATCATTCAGGCAGATGTCGGGTCGATTACGCCGGAGGATGTCAAAACCTATCCTCTCGGCTCAATTCTAAACGGAGGGAATTCCGCGCCGAATGGAGATAACCGATCACCTGCTTCAGCGTGGCTCGAGCTCGCGGATGAATTTTATGAGGCCTCTAAAGAGGCGTATGGCGACAGTCTTTTCATTCCGATGATTTGGGGGACGGACGCTGTTCATGGCCATAATAATATTCCGGGCGCGACCGTGTTTCCGCATAATATCGGTTTGGGCGCGACGCGAAATCCCGAGTTACTCGGCAAAATAGGCGCGATTACGGCCCAAGAAATTCGTGTCGGCGGGCAAGAGTGGACCTTTGCGCCGACCCTGGCTGTCGTAAGAGACGACCGTTGGGGACGTACTTATGAGGGCTATTCTGAGAACCCAGAAGTGACGGCGTCATATGCAGGCGAACTCATTCGCGGCATTCAGGGCGATGTTGGCGCTCCAGATTGGCTGACGGGTGATCATGTCATTGCCACTGCAAAACATTTCTTGGCTGATGGGGGCACAAACCAAGGCCGGGATCAGGGCGACTCTATTGAGACCGAAGAAGAGATACGCGACATCCACGGGGCCGGATATCCACCTGCCTTAGAGGCGGGCGTACAATCCGTCATGGCGAGTTTTTCGTCTTGGCAAGGCAAGAAACTGACAGGCCACAAGGGACTCCTTACTGATGTTCTGAAAGGCCAGATGGGCTTCGACGGATTTATCGTCGGCGATTGGAACGCGCATGGTCAATTAGATAGCTGTACCAATACAGATTGTCCCGAGGCTCTCCATGCAGGCCTTGATATGTTCATGGCCCCGGACAGTTGGCGCGGACTATTCGACACGACGTTGAAGCAAGCTGAATCAGGCGAAATCGATTTGGCGCGCTTGGACAACGCGGTTCGCCGTATTCTTCGCGTGAAATTACGTGCAGATTTGTTCGACGCCGGAAAGCCATCGACGCGCGGTGTGGCCGGGCAATATGATTTACTACAGGACCCTGCATCAAAAGCTGTTGCGCGACAGGCTGTTCGCGAGTCGCTCGTTTTGCTCAAAAATGATGGTGTTTTGCCGCTTTCTAATGACGCAACAATTTTGGTTGCCGGAGACGGCGTCGATAACATTGGCAAGCAGTCCGGCGGTTGGACTTTGTCCTGGCAGGGGACGGGGAACACAAACGCTGATTTCCCCGGCGGGTCCTCCATGCTGGACGGTATTCAACGTCATTTAAATTCAGGGTCAGGGCAAGTGATCCAAGCCGATGAAGGTGGAAATTATTCCGGAAATCCATCCGTTGCGGTCGTTGTCTTCGGAGAAGATCCGTATGCGGAGTTTAAGGGCGACATTGATACGCTGGCGTATAAGCCGGGCGATGATACGGATTTAAATCTCCTGAAGACATATCAAGCTGCGGGAATTCCAACCGTTGCGGTGTTCTTAACCGGCCGTCCATTGTGGATGAACCGCGAGATAAATGCCTCAAATGCTTTTGTAGCGGCCTGGCTTCCTGGGTCGGAAGGCGGCTATGCTATGGACGTGCTATTCGGTCAGGATGATGCGGGCAGTGCTGTAGATTTCAAAGGTACATTGCCATATTCATGGCCTCGAACCGCAATTCAAACACCTTTGAATTACGACGATGAAAACTATGATCCGCTCTTCGCATATGGCTATGGGGTATCTTATGCAAAAGGTGCGAAAGTCGGTGTGTTGCCTGAAGTTGCCGGCATAGAGTTGTCTTCGAAAAATGAGAGTGAGTTTTTCAAAGCCGGTAAGGCCGTTTTTCCTTGGGAAATGATAGTAGGCGATGCGTCCGGTAAGAAGACTGTCACGACATCTAGGGCGGAAAGTCCAAGTGGCCTTGTCGAAATTATCTCTGCTGATGACGGCGTTCAGGAAAATATTAGAACGTTGACCTTCAACGGTTCGGGCCGATTTGAAATTCGAGGAACGCCGATTGACTTGCAACGCCAGAATACGGGCGACATGGCGCTTTACCTGCGGGTGCGACCTGAAGCCGGTGCGGAAAATAACTCTATCCGCATTGGTTTGGATTGCGGTGCGGCGGGCTGTTCAACGGATGTGAATTTATCATCGGTCCTAAGTGATAAGGCACCGGGAGAATGGACAGAAGTTTCGATAAAGCTCTCTTGTTTTGGGGATGCGGGGGCCATGGAATATGTCAGGTCTCCGGTTGTCATTGAGTCTGATGACACAGCAAAGATAAGTCTTTCCGACATTCGTTTGGTCGCGAATGAAGGCCAAGCGGTGTGTTTGAATTAAAGCTACAGCGCCGTAAATAATGCGTCTTCGGCACTGAATGGAATCTTGCGGTGGGTCTGGGAAGTCGCCATACGTGCCCAGTAAAATATTTCTGTTAAATGTTCGTGTGATCTCATTCGGAAAATGAATTTTGCGGTCTTTAAAAAGGTAAATCTTAAATGAAAGCCACAATAACAGACGTAGCCAAAAAAGCAGGCGTCTCGATGAAAACCGTTTCGCGTGTCCTGAATAATGAGCCGAATGTAGCGGAAAAAACGCGTAACCATGTAAAGGCGGTTGCCGCTGAACTGCGATATTCGCCGAATCTCGCTGCCCGAGGTTTGGCGACATCTAAATCATATTTACTGGCTTTAATTTACGATAATGTGTCTCCAAATTATATCTCCCATATTCAACTCGGTGCAATTGATGCCTGCCGCGAGGCCGGGTATCATCTTGTCGTTGAGCCCCTCATGTTACGTCCCGAGGCCACGCGTGATGAAAAAGTGAGATTGATTAGATCTGTCGTTGATCGCCTGCCTGTTGACGGCATAATCTTGACGCCGCCTTTGGTGGATAGTGAGGCGGTTTTAGAGGCCTTGCAGGAGCTAAACGTAAGATGCGTAAGGGTGTCTCCCAAAAACCCGGGGCAACTGCCTTTTGTGGGAATGGATGACGAGACCGCAGCTTATCAGATGACGCAGCATCTCTTGGAGAAAGGGCACAGAAAAATTGCCTTTATCCGAGGTCATGTCGACCATTCGGCTACGTTTTTACGGCAGGCCGGATATTTACGTGCGATGGACGAGGCAAATGAAAGAGTGCCGGAAAACCTAATTGTGCAAGGCGATTTTTCCTACGAGACCGGTGCAGCCGCCGCTCGAATTTTACTCTCATTGCCTGATGCTGAAAGGCCAACGGCGATTTTTGCCTCAAATGATGATATGGCCGCTGCCGTTATTTCAACCGCAGGACAGATGGGGATTAGCGTTCCTCACGAACTTTCTGTTTGCGGATTTGATGATACGCCGCTCGCGCGCGTGGTTTGGCCTGCCTTAACCACTGTTCGTCAACCCATTTATAAGATGGGTTATCAAGCCGCGAAACAACTTGTCACGCGCGGCGACGAAGAGGATGCGACCGGCGAGATACTCGATTTCGAAATCATGATTAGGGACTCTACTGCAGACCTAAGTTAGGCAAAAACGCTTAAACTTGTCGAGTTTTAGGTCGCTACATTCTAATTTCAATTTGACAGCGCTGTCAGCTGCGCCGATATAGTCATTGTGTCGTAAAAAGCATAAGCTAAAAATTGTAAAAAATTTTACGATATTAAGGGCCAAAAGTGGACAAACCTAAATCACAGAAGACCGGGTCTGACGACCAGAAAGGTGCGGAATCCATCGATGCCGGGTCTACCTTCGTTCCTGTCGATCCTTTCGAAATCGTCGTCTTCGGCGGTACAGGAGATCTGGCAAGGCGAAAGCTCATTCCATCGCTTTATCATAGGTTTTGCGATGGCCAAATTCCTGCAGAATCCAGAATCATTGGGGCGTCAAGATCCAAGCTGGAGAGAGGTGAATATCTTGCGATGATCAAAGAAGCTTACGAAGCTTTCAATCCCGGCGAGACGCTTGTGGAATCAAAATGGAACGAGTTTTGTAAACTTGTTGATTATACGCCTATCGACGTAACATCTGATAAGGACTGGGAAGGTCTCCGCGAGAAGCTTGACGAAAAAGAGAAACTCATACGCGTCTTTTATTTGGCAATGCCTCCTGCCTTGTTTTCAAATATTTGTCAGGGTTTAAAAACAGCCGGACTTGCGCACAAGAAAAGCCGGGTCGTTTTAGAAAAGCCGCTTGGGCATGATTTTAAATCTGCTGATGAAATTAATGAGGCCGTTGGCCAAGTATTTTCGGAAAAGCGTATATACCGAATTGATCATTTTCTAGGAAAAGAAACCGTACAGAACTTGCTCGTCCTACGCTTTGGGAATGTTTTGCTGGAGCCCCTTTGGGATAAGAACTCCATTGAGCACATCGAGATTACCGTAGCCGAGGATATAGGAGCCGGGGGGCGCGGCGCTTATTATGATAAATCCGGAGCCTTGCGGGATATGGTCCAAAACCATTTGCTGCAGCTTCTCTGTCTAACAATGATGGAAGCGCCCGGATCAACCACAGCTGATGATCTGCGCCTTGAGAAGATAAAGGTCTTGCGAGCGCTTGCGCCCATTGATGCGAGCAATGTCAAAGAGACAACGGTTCGCGGGCAATATGTCAAAGGTAAAGTCAAAGACGAAGCGGCAACTGATTATCTCACTGATGTTGAGGTGGAGGAGAGCGATACGGAAACCTATATCGCTATCCACGCCAAAGTCGATAATTGGCGCTGGGCGGGTGTGCCAATTTATATCCGCACCGGTAAACGGATGAGCGCGCGGCGGTCCGAAATCATTATTCAGTTTAAACCTGTTCCGCATTCAATTTTCGGGGACGGCATCAAAGTGAACCCCAATAAACTCGTTATCCGCTTACAGCCTGACGAAGCGGTGAATCTCTGGATGGAAATCAAAGAACCCGGAGCGGGCGGATTGCGTCTCAAGACTTTACCTTTGAACCTGTCTTATGCCGACAATTTCACAGTTCGCTATCCTGATGCTTATGAGCGCCTGTTGATGGATGTTGTGCGAGGAAATTTATCCCTCTTTATGCGTCGTGATGAAGTTGAAGCTGCGTGGATTTGGTGCGACGGAATTTTGAACGCTTGGAAGGAAGTTGACCAAGCCGTCTCTTATTATCCATCCGGTTCCGATGGCCCTGCTGCAGCCGATCGCATGCTTGAGTTACAAGGCGACACTTGGTCGGGGATTGAAGATGAGTAAGCTCATGCTTCATGATCAGGGCGATGTTGTCTCTGGCGCTGTTTTGGCAATAACGGCTATGTTGCGGCAGGCCCTTAAAACGCGCGGCTATGCAAGCTTGATGGTGAGTGGGGGAAGCTCGCCTAAGCCACTTTATGAAAACCTATCGCAGGTCGATCTCGACTGGTCGCGCGTTACAATCAGCTTGGTTGATGAACGTTGGGTCAATCCCGGTCAGGCCGGATCGAATGAGGATTTTATTCGCCAGACGTTGATCCAAAATAAGGCTAGCCGAGCAAACTTTTTCGGACTGAAAACCAAGCATGAGACGGTGAAACCCGGACTCAGCGAAGCTGAAGCCAGGTTTGAAAAGACAGACCGTCCGTTTGATATCTGCGTGATGGGGATGGGTTCGGATGCGCATACGGCGTCGTGGTTTCCAAATTCGACAGGTTTGAAGAAGGCGCTTTCACCAAATAATGAAAATGTTTTATGTTCGATTGCCGCAAATAAATCCGTGGTTACAGGTGAGCATCTCAATAGGATCTCAATGACGTTGAACGCTGTTTTGGAGAGCCACGCTATCGTTCTTTTCATTCCGGGCGAAGAGAAGCGCCGCGTATTTGAAGCTGCACTCAAAAAAGAAGTTATAGACGCGCCTGTGAAGGCTCTCCAACGGGCCGGAAATAGGCTCCATGTTTTTGCAAGTCCAATGTCATGACACACCCCGTTATTACAGACGTTACCTCGAGAATTATCGAACGTTCGAAGAAAAGTAGAGCGGGTTATCTTTCTGCTTGCGAAGCACAAATGCGGGAAGGGCCGCGTCGCCGTAGGTTGTCCGAAGGGAATGTCGCGCATGCCTCTGCGGGATGCGCGGTTCTGGAAAAAACAGAATTACTTGGCGCCAAATGGCCGAATATCGGCGTGGTCACGGCGTATAATGATATGCTGTCTGCGCATGCTCCATTCGAAAAATTTCCTGAACTTATCCGGCATGCGGCACGGCGGAACGGGGCGACGGCTCAAGTGGCAGGCGGCGTGCCGGCCATGTGTGATGGCGTGACCCAAGGCCGCGATGGTATGGAACTGTCTCTCTTTTCGCGGGATAACATTGCGCAAGGGGCAGCGATTGCGCTTTCACATGATATGTTTGATTCGGCGATTCACTTGGGTGTTTGTGATAAAATCGTTCCGGGCCTGATGATTGCGGCGTTGCGATTTGGTTGGATACCTCAAATTTTCGCGCCCGCGGGCCCAATGCCGTCAGGACTGCCAAATCCGGAGAAAGCCAGAGTCAGACAAGCCTATGCCGCGGGGGAGGCCTCACGCGCTGATTTACTGGCTGCCGAGGCGGCGAGCTATCACGCGCCGGGAACCTGCACCTTCTACGGCACGGCCAATACAAATCAGATGTTGATGGAAGTCATGGGCATGCAACTGCCGGGCTCCAGTTTTGTGCATCCTAACACCCCGTTGCGCGATGCGTTGACAGCGCAAACCGTGCGCAGAGCGACGCAAATCACAAATATGGCTAAGGGCAAAAATGCCGCCTTCACGCCTGCCTGCAGCGTGATTTCCGAAAAAAGTATTGTGAATGGATTGGTTGGCTTAATGGCGACCGGGGGCTCGACAAACCTCACTATTCATATGGCTGCAATAGCGCGGGCTGCGGGCATCATAATTAACTGGGATGACTATGCCGAAATTAGCCGGATCGTACCTTTAATTTGCAAAATATACCCCAACGGAATTATGGATGTTAATCACTTCCATGCGGCAGGCGGCATGGCTTATTTAATTGGGGAGCTCTTAAGCGAAGAGTTACTTCAAGGCGATGTTACAACAATCGCGGGCGGTGATGGCCTCAATGAATACACCAAAGAGCCAGTCAAAAATATGCATCTTGAAGCGGACAGCGTTGTGTGGAGAGACGGCCCTAAGGAAAGTTTAGACCCCGACATACTGACAACGGTTAAATCACCCATACGTCCTGATGGCGGGTTGGCAGTCCTGACAGGTAATTTGGGTCGGGCCGTGATGAAAATATCGGCGGTCAAACGCGCGAATTGGAAGGTCGAAGCGAAAGCTATCGTTATTGATGACCAAAATGTTCTCATCGCGATGCATAAAGCGGGCGAGTTAGAGCGTGATTTCGTGGTGGTTTTAAGGTTTCAGGGGCCAAGAGCCAATGGCATGCCCGAGCTTCATAAGCTCACACCACTCCTTGGATTGCAACAAGACAAAGGATTTAAGGTTGCCATGGTAACCGATGGCCGAATGTCAGGTGCATCGGGAAAAATTCCTGCCGCCATACATCTCCATCCTGAAGCGCTCATGGGAGGCGCCATCGCGCGTGTCGAAACGGGCGATTTGGTGCGCGTAGATCCTGCAAATAATATCGTCGAAGTTGTAGATGTTGATTTATCAAGCAGAACGCCTGCGACCCAGCCTCCGCAACCGCAGTTGGCGGCATTGGGCATGAATATGTTTGCCGTGCAAAGAGAAATAGCCAGCGACGCGGAAAGCGGTGCATCAACGCTGGGGGATATGCCGTGGTTCAAATGAAAACCAAAGGATTGAAATCCAAAAATACTGGCGGGAAAGCACAGAGCACAGGTCTTACACTAGTCGGTGATATCGGCGGAACCAACTGCCGATTAGCGATGGCTGAGCGAACCTCGTCCGGAAATATCGAACTGCACCATTCTGTGCGCTATGCCGTATCTGAATTTGAGCATTTCAATGACGTGGTCGCACGCTATCTGGAAACGCATGACGCCGCACCAACCGTAGGGGCTTTCGCCTTTGCAGGCCCGAAGTTTGATGATGAAATCCGGATGACAAACCTAAATTGGATTGTTTCTGAAGACGAACTTAGACGGAAGTTTGGGTTGAAAACCGCCATTGTTTTGAATGATTTCGTCGCCATGGCAAATGGCGCTACCGTCATTCCCGACGATGGGTTCGACGTCATCATTCCGGGGAAAGTCAATTATAACAAACCCGTTGCGGTGCTTGGCCCCGGAACGGGGATGGGCCTCTCCTGTATTTTGCCGGGTCGTCCGTTGCGCATTATTCCGACTGAGGGTGGGCATACGGCCTTCGCGCCGGGCAACAAGTTGGAGTCTGACGTTTTAGATTATTGGTCCTCGCGATTACCATTTGTGTCTGCGGAATCTCTTCTATCGGGTCCCGGCCTTGTTCGGCTATACACCGCAATTTGCGCGATAATGGATGCGCCTGACAATGACCTCTCTGCAGCGGAAATTGTTTCATCGGCTGAATTAAATAAGAAATCCGTCGCTCGAACCACAGTAAATCGCTTTTGTTCAATGCTAGGCGGATTTTCAGGAAATGCCGCTGTTACGCAAGGCGCTTCGGGCGGTGTCATTATTGGCGGCGGCGTATCGCGTCATATCGCAAAATTTATTCCTGACTCTGATTTCGTGTCCCGCTTTAAAGATCGCGGACCCGGAAGTTGGTATGTTCAAGAAATTCCCGTGCGTCTAATCCAAGCCAATTTCGTACCGCTTTACGGCGCGGCGGCATTCGTGCTTAGTCCGGCAAATTAGAATGTTTTATGCGTAAGGCCACACTGACCTTGCTGGGCATACTCGTTTCAGCCTGTACTGAAGCGGACGTTTCGGGAACATCTGAAAATCTACAAACCGCTTCATATGAAATGGTGGGGTCTATTACATCAACGCGGCCAGATATAATCGATCCAAAGGCTAAGATTGAAAGACTAGGCGGCAATTTCGGCTGGTCTGAAGGGCCTGTATGGGTGGGCGAGCTGGATGCTCTTCTCTTCACAGATGTCCCTGGAAATACAATTTGGAAATTCAAAGACGGTGAGGGGATTACAGAGTATCTATCTCCGTCAGGAGCCGTGCCGCCTATCCCCGATTATACGTCGAGCCCAGGAGCAAATGGTTTGATAATGCTTGATGAAACCCATATTCTTTTACCGGATCATGGGAATCGAGCGCTTTTCAAACTGGACGTCCACACCAAAGAGAAGACACTTATTGTCGACAGGTTTGGCGATGATAGATTCAACAGTCCGAATGACGCCGTATTGGAAAGCCAACACGGGCACATAATTTTCACCGATCCGCCATATGGATTGAAAGGCCAGGACGATAGTTCCGCAAAAGAGCTGGATTATAATGGGGTATTTATTCTGCGCAGTGATGGAACCTTGGACGTTATTGCTGACGACCTCACACGGCCAAATGGGATAATTTTATCTCCGGACGAGAGAACACTATATGTCGCCAATTCTGATCCACAGGCGGCCTTTTGGATGGCCTATGATGTCGATGCTCAGTTCAGGGCGATTAATCCGCGAAAAATATTGGACGTGACAGAGGACGTGGCCGCAGGCTTGCCGGGTCTTCCCGATGGTATGGCAATAGCAGAAAACGGGACGATTTTTGCAACAGGTCCGGGCGGCGTTCTTATTCTCTCACCTGAAGGTGAGCGCCTCGGCTTAATTTCGACGGGGACGGCCATCGCAAATGTCACTTTTGGCGGTGCCGATGGCCGTGATGTTTACATGACGTCGAATGATTTTTTGGCGCGGACACGCACGGAGGTTAAGGGCCTCGGCTTTTAAGCAGGCCTAAATTCGCGTTAATTCGAAATAGACGAACCTTGCTCAAATTGGATTTTGGCCAGTCTCGCATATAATCCATTTTTAGCGACGAGCTCCGAATGAGACCCTGTCTCAACGATGCGGCCATTTTCCAAAACCAGAATCCTGTCGGCTTTTAGAACCGTCGACAAACGATGGGCGATCACCAATGTTGTTCGGTCTTTCGAAGCCTGCTCGAAAGCCTTTTGTACAGCTTGCTCCGATTCAGAATCCAATGCGGACGTCGCTTCATCTAAAAGTAAAATCGGGGCGTTGCGTAAGATGGCGCGCGCAATGGCCAGGCGCTGTCTCTGCCCGCCTGAAAGCGTAGAGCCTTGCTCCCCGAGATCCGTTTCATATCCATCGGGTAGCGCCAGAATAAAATCATGCGCAAAGGCGGCTTTTGCGGCCGCTATGATATCATGGCGTGTTGCGCCTTCCTTTCCATAACCAATGTTCTCTGCGGGTGACCCTGAAAATAGCGGCGCGCTCTGTTGCACGACAGCGATGTGGGAGCGCAGCGTTTGTGGATCTAAGGCACCGATGTCGATACCATCTAAGCTAATCGAACCCTTTTGCAGATCATAGAAACGTAGAAGTAGCTGAAAGACTGTGGACTTCCCTGCGCCGCTCGGACCAACAAGTGCCACAGTCTCTCCGGGTTTAACCGTGAATGAAATATCGGAAAGCGCCGCCGTTTCTTTTCGCGTGGGATATGAAAAACTTACAGACTGAAAACTGATCTCGCCCGTCACGCGAGCTAACGCTATCGGCGATTTAGGGGCTTTAATGACAGGAGTCTCGTCTAAGATTTCGACGAGGCGATCAGCTGCGCCTGCCGCTCTGAGCAGGTTTGTGAATGTTTCCGTCAAAGAACTCGCGCCCGCGATGGCCAAAAAGGCTAAAAATACGAAAGCAGTGATGTCCCCGCCGGTCATTTTACCCTGTAAAACGGACCAAGCCCCGAAGTTCAAAATTCCGATTATGCTTGTGAGGGCGATCGTAAACATCAATGCCGTCAGGGCCGCTTGGACACGAATTCGCTTACGCTGCGCCGTATAGCTTGCTTCGATTTCACGGCCAAAGTTAAGAGTTTCATGCGTCTCTTGTGTATAGGCTTGAACCGTCTGGATGCTTCCGATGGCTTCGCCTGCGCGGGCCGATGCAAAGGCCAAGCTATCCTGACTGTTTCGGGAGTAGAGTTTGATTTTCTTACCAAAGAGAACGAGAGGCAATATCATGGCCGGAGCAATACAGAGCACCATCAGCGCCAGTTTCCACGATAGGAAGAACATCATACCAATCGCCCCAATAATTTGGGCTATTGAGCGTAAGGCAAAGCTGACGGATCCTGTGATGACAGTCTCGACTAGCGTCGTATCTGTCGTCAGGCGAGACAACACTTCGCCCGTTCTCACTCTTTCAAAATAGGCGGGTGACAATAAGGTCAATCGATTGAAAACGGCTTTGCGAATATCTGCGATAACGCGCTGGCCCAATCGGGTGATGAAATAGAAACGAAGAGCTCCGGTGATCGCGAATAATATTGCAAAAATTGCAGCCACTAAAAAATACTGATTTAGAGAGCCTTCCGTATCACTTGCGATGGCCGCGCAGGCTGCAATTTCAGAGCTGGCGTCTCCAAAACCGCAGTCAATTATGAGCTTGACGATCCACGGCATGGTCAAGCTGCCGAGGGCGGAAAGCACTAAGAAAAACAAAAATGCAAATAACTGCCCGGGGTAAGGGCGAATAAATGGCCAAAGCTTTGTGAGTGGTCGTAAAGAACGACCTTTACCGCGCTTGGTTTTATCTTGGTCAATGACTGCGGCATAGGCTGCACCGGAACTGCGGGATGTATCTGTTGCGGGTGTCGTCATTATTATCGCGCTATTGCACTTCGAGCGAGCAGTGTAAAAGGGTGTTTGCGTTGCGGCGCCATGTCTTGCACAGTGATTGAAACAGCGCCAAAGGGAGTCATGGCGACACCTCTCGATATATTGATTCAAAGTTTTGGCCATAATGAATTCCGGCCGGGCCAAGAAGACATTGTGGAACATATATTAGTTGGCCGAAATGTACTGGCCGTCATGCCTACCGGCGCGGGTAAATCCATTTGTTATCAGGTGCCCAGTCAACTTTTAGACAGGCCGACCGTCGTCATTTCTCCGCTAGTCGCTTTGATCGATAATCAGGCGGCGGGCCTGCGCGCGAATGGTGTCGCTGTATCGGCCATTCATTCAGGGCAATCGCGCGATGAAAATATAAGCCAGTGGAGGCGTTTCGCCGAGGGTCAGGCCAAAATAATTTATCTGTCGCCGGAGCGGTTGATGCAGCCGCGTATGCTGTCCGCGATGAAAGCTATCAATCCGGCCGTTTTCGTGATTGATGAAGCGCATTGCGTTTCGAAATGGGGGCCGGCTTTTCGTCCTGAATACGCTCAGCTCAGTCAGCTCAAAACGCTTTTCCCTCACGCGAAATTGGCCGCTTTCACGGCGACTGCGGATGAAGCGACGCGCCGGGATATAGCCTCTCAGCTTTTCTCGGGAAACGGCGAAATCATCGTTCACGGCTTCGATAGACCCAATTTGAGCCTAACCGTTTCCTCTCGTTCAAACCGAACGCAGCAACTCCTGACTTGGATGGAACCCCAGCGCGGAAAATCCGGAATTGTCTATTGCTTGTCTCGAAAAAACACCGAGAAATTTGCAGAGGTTTTGAATTCGAATGGGTACACGGCCCTGCCTTATCATGCCGGATTATCATCCGAGGTGAGGTTCGAAAACCAAGAGCGGTTTTTGGCCGAGCCTGCCATTGTTATGGTCGCGACAATCGCTTTTGGCATGGGCATCGATAAATCAAATGTTCGCTTTGTTTATCATCTCAATCTGCCCAGTTCGCTAGAGGCATTTTACCAAGAAATCGGTCGAGCGGGACGTGATGGAGCTCCGTCTGAAACGGGTTTATATTATGGACTTGATGATATCCGAATGCGTCGTCAGTTCATTTCTGACGACGGGTCGGATGCCGACCATCAAATGCGCGAACATCGCCGTCTGGACGCCTTGTTGGGCTACTGCGAATCCGCAAAGTGTCGCCGTCAAGTCCTAATGGCCTATTTTGGGGAAATGTCTGACCCTTGCGGGAATTGCGACGTCTGTAAAAATCCGCCGGAACTAATAGATGCCACAAAAGCGGCAACGGCGTTATTTCGCGCTATTGAATCTACCGGACAGCGTTTCGGGGCCACCCACGTTATTGCTGTCGCGCGAGGCGACGAGACGGAACGTATCCTTCAATTTAACCATGAGAAACTGCCCGTCTTCGGAACATCAAATCAGCCAAAACCTTGGTTCCAAGGCCTTTTGCGCCAAGCTGTCGCGCTACGCTATCTTAGGGTCAATATGGAAGCCTATGGGCGACTGGAGCTCATGCCGAAAGCGCGCGCAGTTTTGGAGGAGGGAGAACTATTTATGTGTAAGGACCCGACCGTTAAACGTATGCCAACAAAGAAACCCGGGCAGTCAGCCTCCAAGACACAAGACGCGGCGATGGGCACAGAGGACAGAGAGCTATTATCGCGTTTGAAAGCCTTGCGGATGGACTTTGCAAAACAGCTGGGCAAGCCGGCCTTCATTGTGTTCTCAGACGCAACCCTAATGGATATGGTATCCCGAAAGCCCAAGACGCGGGACGGTATGATGGAGGTTAGCGGTGTCGGGCCGAGCAAATTTGCAAAATTTGGTGAGGCCTTTTTAGCCGAAATTTCCGGTTAAAGACTTACGTCCTCGCATTTGATCAAATCCAACATTTTGTTCACGCCAGCGACAAACTCGAACTGGGGAGCCTCATCCGGGTCGTATTCAAACTTGAACATGACTGCGCGTTCCGGCGCTGTTCCGGCGCGCGCGGCAGTCTTCTTTTTGGCTAAATATATGTTTGAATTGTGGTCGGTTGCTTGGGCGCAGCCGGTCATGGGGCCAGGAAGCTGCGCCGATTCTCCGAAACGAACATTTTCGGCTAACTTTCCCTCGTTAAATACATTTACTTTGACGTCGCCGATCAAATTATTGGCTTTTACAGAAAACCCTCCATCTGACGTTACGAGAAAACGGGAAATGCCGGGTTCAGTTGTGTTAATCTCGGCGGCGATCACTATAGGATCCGCGTCAAAACTCACGCTTTGTACGATCTTCGCAGCAGCCGGAAGGCTAAGAAGCTCAACTGCGAGTAAGCCGAAAACGAGATATCGCTTTTTTCCATTTAGACGGGAGAGGCTTTTTAGACGACTTTTCATGATGATGACGTTGCAATTTTCGTGCCCATGAGCTGATGGGGTTGGCGCTCTTATTCTAATCAGCTAGATGGCTCAGCATGACGTCACTCAATCAAACTGCGGGCTTATTATTTTCCGGCGGGCAAGACTCGGCAACGTGTTTGGCTTGGGCGCTGGATAGGTTTGAACGTGTTGAGACGATTGGCTTCGATTACGGTCAACGACATGACATTGAAATGCAATGCAGGTTAGAGGTCCGAGCTGCCGTGCTGGAGAGCTTTCCGCAATGGGGGGAAAAACTGGGCGCTGACCATGTGATTAACCTCGCCGGTTTAGGCCAGATCAGCGAAACCTCTCTGACGCGGGATGTAGAAATTGGCGTCCATGAAAACGGTCTTCCGACGACATTTGTACCGGGCAGAAATTTGATATTTTTGAACTACGCAGCGGCGCTCGGGTGGAGGCGTGGATTTTCGCATTTGGTCGCAGGCATGTGTGAGGCCGATTTTTCCGGCTATCCGGATTGTCGTAAAGAGACATTAGATTCTCAAATGAATGCGATATCTCTGGGGCTGGATAGGGCATATACGCTGCACACGCCGCTTATGTATTTGTCTAAAGCGAAAGCTTGGGAGCTTGCGAAATCCCTTGGCGGCCAGCGTCTGGTTCAAATCATTCGAGAAAAAACGCATACCTGCTACAAGGGGGTTCATGCCGACCTATATCCTTGGGGTTACGGCTGCAGTGATTGTCCCGCTTGCGAGTTGAGGGCGGCAGGTTGGTCTGAATATGCGGGTAATTCGCTATGAGCTATGCCGTTAAAGAGATTTTTTTAACGGTCCAGGGCGAGGGCGTTCGCGCGGGGACTGTCGCTGTTTTCCTGCGGTTTGCGGGCTGTAATTTGTGGACGGGGCTAGAGCGAGATCGCGTCTCTGCCATTTGCAAATTTTGCGATACCGACTTTGTGAAGACAGACGGATTGAACGGCGGACGCTACAATGCTGTTGAACTCACAAACAAGGTGTCCTCACTCTGGCGCGGCGACGGCGAAAAATGGGTCGTTTGTACAGGCGGCGAGCCGGCCTTACAGTTAGACGCGGACCTTGTTGCGTCGCTTCATCAAAATGGATTTAAAATCGCAATTGAAACGAATGGGACACTGGCTGTCGATAAGGATATAGACTGGATATGTGTTTCGCCAAAAGCAGACACCACGCTCGTCCAATTATCAGGGGATGAGCTGAAGCTCGTCTATCCCCAAGACGAAAATGATCCATCTGACTTTATCATGTTGGACTTCGATAACTTTTGCCTGCAGCCGAGAGATGAAAGCTATCTGGGACTAGAAAAAAAGGCGGACCATTCAGAAGCCGCCTTTCAATATTGTTTAGATAATCCGATTTGGCGCCTTTCCGTGCAGACACATAAATCTATTGGTGTCCCATAGACCGCGTTTCTAACTTGATCCGGCGGCACCGGCTGCGGCAAGTTTCTTGCTTAACTTACTTGAAAAACGAGAAAACGCTCGTTTTGCATCCATCCATGTCGCGCTATATTGGAACGGGCCGCTATTCAACGATGGGAAATTATCATACTCCGCTTCGCCAATGACGTCGCCATTAGCGTTTATGACTTGTGCCGAAATCTCGGCGCCGCCGACCCCGAAGCTTTTGTATGACAAAGACGGGTCTTTGCTGAGTTGGTTAAATGTTGGTCTATTAGGTTTCGCATTTTCAATCGTAACTAGAAGGACAGTTGACGCCGTATCAGAAAGCGTAATCCCACGCTTTGCAAAATCTCGCATGAGTTCATCATTCATGTCGTCGATCAGATAGGTGATCGCCTTGTCGCCGTAATAACCATTATTCGCAAAAGGTGAATTCAACCGGCTGGACCCACGGTCAGATAGTTTCTTTGGAAGGTTGTTGGCCCGGTGCGCAAGATCATCTGAAACGATGATTTCCAGTTTTATGGGTCCGGAAATTGTCTTTGAGAGATCAGAGTCAAAGCCGTGAGCTTGGGAAATCGTGGGGGCAGCAAGCAGGGCTGCAGCTGCGAATAGGGTGAAAGAATGACGCATAGGATACTCCTCTTTTAAAGAGAAATATCACGTTTAAGGTAAATTAGCAAAATATGGTAGCTGATCAAGCGCTAACAATTTCGTCATCGTTCGAAGGGGGGATGGTGTCTATCGCGCTACATCAACAAAGACGGAAAGGACATTTTTAGCGGTTTTTAAACCTGCAAGCTCGGCATCTAATCTTGCTGCGCTGATATTGCGGGAGACCGTGACAACCTTGCCTGTGAGGTCAACCATTTGCGTTGTGATTGTTAGAACCTTCGCGGTGGTGTCCAAAGCCGCATTGGTAATTTTTACGGGTACAGATCCTACGTAATATACGCCTTTTCCTGTTGCCCATAAGCCTTTGGCCGCAAGTTTTGTACCGCCAACGGCGGTCTTTCCAACAAATTTCGTCGTGTGATACACGCCCTTGGCAGGAACCGTTACTATCTTGTGGACCCCGCAGGAGGACACGCCAAATGCTGCAATGATTAAGCTCGGGATGAAAATTGATCTAGGCATGGCAGTCGGTCTCTGGTTTAAATGTTGTAATGTTGTTACTCTAAAATCCATAACAGGATATAAAAAAGATGGCGGACATCATTGTCCTTCGCGCCGCCAAGCCCAGGCCATGAACAAGAAAAAGAGCCCGAAAATGAAAAGTCCGGGCGCTAGTGGCGTTCTTCGGCTTTGCGTCACAGTGTAAGCCTTGTGCGACACGAGGCCCATCCAATTGTTACCGGACGTTGCCCGTCCAGGGTTTGTTCGCCTGATGTTTGGTACGTTTGATGACTTCAATTGAACGGATTTGATTAACCCATCGGTGGCCTTAGATAGGGGCATCAGAACCTCTTCTGTTGGCAATAGATTGTCATATTCTTTAGGGTTTAGCGACCCGACTGCGGCTATCGTCGAAATATCCCCATTCTGTAGCCGGTAAGCGCCGTTACCTTGGAGGGGCACCGTTGCGCGGTAAAGACCGTCTGCTATGCGGTCGAGCGAAACACGCCGGTTGGTTCCATCAGGCGAGGTTATACGCACACGGTCTGTCACCTCATCAAGCGATCGTCGCGTGATAATTAAATTATCACCATCCCGTATTGCGCTGAGCGTTTCGGCGTCCAATTCGGGCTCTCCCATAAGCCAATGTGCCGTCCGGCGGAACATTTCTCGGTAAGGTCCGCCGCCTTCATGGCCCTTGGCCCAAAGCCAAGCTTGATCGCTCATCAACATTGCAACGCGGCCATCGCGAACTTTGTCGATGACAAAAAGGGGCACGCCATCAGGTCCGTCCATTAACACGTCGCCGCCAACGGGGTCATTATCAATAACGCGGTACCATGGCCCCCACGCTTGTCCCTGGCTCCCTTGAAGGTCAGCTGTGATGGGATGACGGCGCCCTTTTTCGTTCAGCTCCGGTCTGAATGATCCTACCGCTGTGTCTCCAGTAGGCCGAGTCGGCAATACGGACACCAAAGGGGTTCTATAAAGGCTGGCTTGAGTTGCAAAAGCAGGTCCGGTCGCAAGGAGGAGCGCGCCGCCGTCCTCGACATAACGCGAGATATTTTGAAAATATTGGGGCGGGATTGTCGGCCGGGAGCGGCCCTGCGTCCGCGACAAGGAGCGGCGTTCATATTGGTCGAAGATAATGAGGTCAAACTCATCAAGGCGCTCTTCAAAGAGTTGGCGCGTCGGGAATTGTATCAGGGACAACTCGCGTTCTCCGGCATTGGTGTACTTACTACGACTTGTCAGAATCGTGAACTGAACCAGGTCCAGTGCCGGGTCAGACTTTAAGAGGTTACGCCACGCGCGGCCGCCGCTATGAGGCTCTCCTGTAATCAGCAAAACGCGCATTCGATCCCGTACGCCCTGAATTTCTGAGACAAACAAATTGTTGTTTAGCGTTAGCTCCCCTTCAACACCCTCAACACTCATTTCGACGGTGTTACTGCCGCGGCGTTCTATCTCCAACGGAATGGAAAGAGGCCGCCCAATTGTAATTGGGAAACGGGCTTTTAGGTCCCCGTTGAGCTTGAGTTCAATACGTGCTCGCTCGCCTTCAAAACCGGGGTCTTCGACAAGAAGTTCAAATTCCGCTTGCTCGCCCACCACGCCAAATTTGGGGGCCTTCGTTGCGAGTATGCGGCGATCTCTGGATTCAGCGGCACCTATGATGAGGGCGTGAAAAGGAACGTCTTCGGGCAGGTAACTCGCGGTCGCATCCGTTATATCGTGGGCGCGGCCATCCGTCAGCGCAATAACACCGGCCAACCGTTCAGAAGCTGTTCCAGCAAGCGCGTCAGTCATGGCTGCCGCGAGGAGCGTGCCGTCATTGTCCTGAGAAACGGACACCGTGACAATGTCCAAATTACCATCCTCTCGAAATGTGGATTTTAGCGATGCCGACATTTCATTCAACGCTTCGTCTCTTGCCCCGAACTTCATACTGTCACTGCGATCCTCAATGACGATGACAGTGTCCGGTAATATTTCTCGGTCTTCCTCGACAGCTTGCGGATTAAGTAGGCCTACAAGTAACAAAAGCCCTGCCACCAGGCGCGTGAACTGACTACGTAAACGCCCTGCGCCGGCTGCAATGGACGCCACCAAAACTAATATGGCGAGCGCAATAATCCAAGGTAGGCCGATGAGCGGATCAACGGCAAGATTTCCGAACAGACGCTCCATCAGTCCACCTCGCCCGGAAGTTCGCGATTGCCTTCGCCCAGGCGTTCAACAAGTGCAGCGGCGTGAACTTGGTCGGCTTTATAATTACCCGAAAGCGCGTACATCGCGATGTTGACGCCATAACGTACGGCCATTTCGCGCTGACGAGGAATGTCTTTCTCAAGGTCGATAATCGCCCCTTCATCAGCCGTAACAGCCCAACCGGCAGCCCAATCATTTGACCCGATAATCACGGGGGATACGCCGTCGCGTCCGCCGGTTCCTGTCTCGCCCGCTTGCACGTAAACCGGGCCATTTGCCCAGCGGCCGGGGAAAACTTGTAGAAGATAGAATGATTTCGTCAGAACGTGATCGGTTGGCACTTCGGTCAGCCGGGGAATGTCCAAGCCTTCGCTCACGCGCTGCAGGCCCGGATGCGGCGCGCCCGCGCGAAGAACACGGTCACCTTCATCAGCGGTATCAAAAACGACAGTTCCGCCTGCAGCCATATACGCGTTGATGCTCAAACGCTCTGCAGGGGTGAGGGCGGGTGTATCTCTTCGGATGGACCAATATAAGAAGGGATACATTTCGAGGCCTGCTGAGTCCGCTGCGACGCCGTGAACGCCGGCAGGCTCTATCGTCGTGCGTCCGGATAATTGCTCGCTGAGGCCTTCTAATGCGACGCGAGATAGCTCGTCCCGCCGACCATCACCTGTCTCTATGAAAGCCAAATGCAAACCGGTCGCGGCTTCCTGAATGCGGTTCGCTTCCGGATCAGAGGGTCTGTTTTCCTGAGCATAGGCGTCTGGCGTCACGATGAACATCACGGCGACCATAACCGCGAGGCCTCGCGCCGGTTTCAAATAGGCCAGACGCCCCGAAGCCATCAGCGCGAAGAGAGCGTCCAGCACAAGAGCGAAAAGCGCGAATCCAAGCAGTTTACCCATAAGAGAATTTTCCGAGGTTGTGCCGTAACTTCGCGTCGCCGCACTGCTCGAATCGATATCTTTCACCATAGAGGCATCGCGAATAGGGGGCAGGGCACGAAGCCGCGTGCCTTGCCGATACATCCCGGGTAGTACTTCTGCGGACGCTATGACGGTTTCGAACGCTGCATTCGACACGGTAGGCACACCGGGCGGCGGCGTTTGCAATCGACCAAAAGCATCCAGTTCGCGGTCCAGCATCCAATCCGCTGTTGACTCAGTGCCTTCTACGGTCCGCCCTTTTGCCAAAGGTAACAGGCGCTGCAACATGTCCACGTAGAGACCTGACAAAGCGAGGTTAGACCACTCCGGTCCTGCCGTGACGTGGAACAAGACAATACGGCCCTGTCCTGAGGCTTTATTCGTAACGATCGGACTGCCGTCCTCTAATCTTGCCCAAGTTCGCGTATCCGTTTCGATCCCGGGCTCAGCCATGACTTGCTTTGAAACGGTGACATCATCAGGAATAGCCAATCCGGCAAAAGGCGAGTCATTTGGAAAAGACGCAAGTCGTTGCGGACTTTCCCACGCCAATGCGCCGCCAATGTCGCGGTCACCGAGACGCAAGGCCACGGGCAGGAGTTCATCGGACCGTTTTGCCAAGCGCGGCCCGGCAAAGCGGATAAGAATGCCGCCATCTTCCACGAATGATTCTATGCCCGCATCATCGCTGCGTTGGCTGTCAGACATCACCAAAATAGAAGGTTTAAGCGCGAGAAGCGTTTTTTGGTCACCTTCAAAAACATCTGCAAAGGGCAGGAGTGCTTGCTTGGCGTAGAAAGGCTCCGTGAGGAGCGGGCTGGATGTGTCGGCGCTGGACCGCAATACACCGACGAGTGGGCGTCCAAAGCTGTCATCCAATAATTTGACCGAGGCCGCCGACCGCGTGCCCGCAACGCGTAATCTGGCAACGCGGGATCTGAGCTGGGCGGGTAAGGTAAAGTTCACTGTTGCCAAATCGGCCCCGGGTAGGAAACGCAATTCCTCGGAGGCGATAACGCCGCCGCCCGAACCTAAGGCTTCTATTGTATGAAACGTCGGGGTTCTCGAAGAAGGGCGAAACCAATCCGAGTCAAAACCTTGCGCTGTTTCCCGAATATCTCCCGGTAGAATAATGGGCTGTACATCAGGTGCGAAGACGACTGTACCTTCCGGAACTGCCGTCATTTTTTCAGAGGCGAGGCCCGATGTCAGGACATAAATATCTGAGTTCTCGGGGGAATCGCCGAACTTCAGGTCTTGAACATAATTGACGGGCTGGAGAATTTTTAAGGTTTCCAGAGCTTCGCGCGCGGGCAAGAATTCTGGTGTATCAGTTTCGGAGGTCATTAAATTTACGTCCAGATTTTGTCGTTGGGCCGCTCTCGCGAGACGTTCGGCTTCGTCAATCATTTCATCCCAGACGGGCGCAGAAAAAACACTTTGATCAATAAAAATTGTCGGGCGTTGCTGCGTTTCCGTGTTTGACGATTTAAAGATCGGTTGCGCCAAAGCAAAGGCGACAAGCGCCACCACAAGCAAGCGAAAGAGCAAAAGCCACAGCGGCGTTCCCGCCGGTGTTTCTTCCTCGGTGCGCACGCCTTCCAAAATCCGCAAGGGCGGAAATATTTGGTCGCGCGGTTTCGGCGGACTGATCCGCAAAATCCACCAAACAAGGGGCAGGGTGATCAAGCCAATCAAAACCAGAGGCGCTAAAAATGTAAGGCCGCCAAAACTCATGTTTCGCCGCTCAGGGCTTGGTAAAGGGCATTGAGCGCGGTGGTCGCAGGTTGATCTGTTCTGTGGCGAATTAGTGTCCAGCCGAGGCGGGCCGCCGTGTTCGTCAGTCTCTCATTATGATGTGCCAGTCTTTCTTGATAATCTTCGCGGGCTGTTTCCGCCCGGCCAAGCAAGAATCGCTTTGCGCCGCCCGGGGCTTTCATATTTAGGCGACCTTTAAAGGGAAAGTTCTCTTCTGCCGGGTCAGTGATTTGCACAAGCACGCCGGTGACGGGTCGTCCCGAGAGGCGGGATAAGCGCTCACGCCAATCTTCAATCGGGTCTAGAAAATCACTTGTTATAACGAAGCGGGAATGGGCCGGAATGTCTGTCGCTAGTGCGCGTTCGTCGGTTTCGGCGCGCATCATAGATTCTGCCAAACGTTCATAACCGACGCGCCCGGACCGGGCTCGGTCTTGCAACCCAATCAAGGCGCATCGCTCTCCGGCTCTCATAAGAAGATTTGCAATCGCTAAGGTCAACACGCGCCCGCGATCCGCTTTTGTCGGAAGGCTTTTGTTGCTGCCCCAGACCATGCCGGGCCGTGTGTCGGGCCACAGATAGATTGAGTTGGCAGCTTCCCATTCATTGTCACGAACGAAAACTTGGTCACCTCGTGCAGACCGCCGCCAATCGATCTGGCTGGCGGCATCCGTGACGCTGTAATTTCGATATTGCCAGAATGTCTCGCCTTGTCCGGCGCGGCGTCGGCCATGTACACCCGAGGCGACAATGGAAGCGACGCGTTCAGCCTCAGCCAATAGCGCGGGATAGCCCTGCGAAAGGGCGAGCGCCCGTTGCCTGACATCACGATATCGCGTGAGAAGCGCCATCCTAGCGAATGCGATCCTTCAAGGTTTCAATGACTGTATCGACGGTTTGTCCGTCTGCCCGCGCCGCAAAGTTGAGCGCCATTCTATGAGAAAGAACGGGAGACGCGAGTTCCAATACATCGTCAATGGACGGCGAAAGACGCCCGTCGATTAAAGCCTTGGCGCGCGTGGCTAGCATTAGCGCTTGTCCCGCACGCGGGCCGGGTCCCCAGCTGACTTGCTCGCGGATGCTATCGATTTCCGTCTGCGCGGGGCGCGCATTGCGAACCAGCGAGAGAATGGCGTTTAAAACATTTTCGCCGACGGGTAGGTTACGAACGAGCGTTTGCATGTCGATGAGCTGTTTGGGCGTAATCGCCTTTTTCGCAACAGCCTGCTTTCCGCCGGTCGTGCGGACGAGAATGTCTCGTTCTGTGTCGAGGGTCGGGAAGTCTACATCAATACGGAGCAGAAAACGGTCAAGCTGTGCTTCGGGGAGTGGATAAGTCCCTTCCTGTTCAATCGGGTTCTGTGTCGCAAGGACGTGAAAGGGTTTTGGAAGATCATGCCGCACGCCCGCAATTGTCACGAAACGTTCTTGCATGGCTTGGAGCAAGGCTGATTGCGTTCGCGGGCTGGCACGGTTGATTTCGTCGGCCATCAACAGCTGCGTGAAGACAGGACCGGGAATAAAGCGAAACTCGCGCTTTCCTTTCGCGGTTTCTTCCAAGACCTCAGACCCCAATATATCGCCCGGCATCAAATCCGGTGTGAATTGCACGCGCTTATCATCTAGGCCGAGCACTGTGCCGAGCGTTTCAACGAGGAGTGTTTTCGCGAGACCAGGCACACCGACAAGCAACGCATGGCCGCCCGAGAGAATGGCAGATAGTGCCAGCTCGACAACTTTGTCCTGTCCGAAAACTACCCCGCCGATGTTTTCTCTCGCGCTGCGGAGTTTTTCACTGGCCGTGCCTGCGGCTTTTTCTATGTTGGCGGGAATATCTTGCATCGAAATCAAGGCCTATGGATAGTAGTTGGAAGACTCACATGAACCTAACGAATGAAAGCTGGTAAAACCATTGTCCACCCCAAACACCTTAAATGGCAGTAACTCGCAGTTTTCTTTACAGGATCTGATGGAGGCTTTAGCCGATTCCTCCGATGATCGGCGGCCTGTCGAACGCTGGAACCCTGAAAATTGCGGTGAAATTGATATTGTCATCAAATCCGATGGGTCTTGGTGGCATGAAGGATCCCCAATCAAACGAAAAGGGATGGTTGAGCTGTTCGCCTCGGTCCTTCGTAAGGATGAGGACGGCGTTACCTATCTGGTCACGCCCGTCGAAAAATTGAGTATCACGGTCGAGCGCGGACATTTTGTCGCTGTTCGACTGGATGCGAAAGGGGAAGGGAAAGATCAACGTCTCTTCTTCACGACCAATCTGGGTGATGTCGTCGAAGTTGGGGAAGACACCCGGCTGCGAATTGAAACGAATGAAGAAACGGGAGAGCCCGATCCCTATGTCGGCGTTTGGGGACGTCTCGAGGCCTCATTGTCGCGGCCTGTATTTTACGAGCTTGTAGATTTGGCGGTTGAGCGCGAGACGCCCGATGGTCCGCAATTGGGTGTTTGGGCGGCAGGCGCATTTTATCCGTTGGGGCCTGCGGGGTCGCATGAAGTCTGATATTATTTTGGCCAAAATCCGGTTGGCCGTGTTGCCCGTCGAAATTTCCGACGGGACGAATGAGATAAAACGGGAGGGCCAGAGGAAGGCCGCCGTCTTACTGCCGCTCGTTTTGCGCGGCTCTTGGCATGTCATCCTGACCCAGCGGCCGGAGACCATGCCTTCGCATCCGGGGCAAATCGCCTTTCCGGGCGGCAAAGCAGAAGTCGGAGAGACAATCGCCCAAACTGCCCTCAGGGAAACCGAAGAAGAGATTGGCGTCCGCGCTGAAGATGTCGAGCTCATCGGCCGCCTGCCGAGCTTCAACGCGGTCAGTGAATTTCGTATCACGCCCTTTGTCGGTATCGTATCTCCGGATGCGCTCATTACGCCCGACCCCCGCGAAGTGGAGAGTGTTTTCGAAGTCCCCCTCGGTTTTTTAATGAACCCCGATAATCATGTCCGCCGAGATGTCTTCTTTGACGGTGAAAACCATGTGTTGTTTGATATGCCTTATGATGATGCGGATGGACGGCATCGCAACATTTGGGGCATGACGGCGATGACAATTTATCGCCTCTGGCAGCGGGGTTTTGAAACATGATAGACCGACGGATTTTCCTGGCGGGATTGGCGGCGCTAACCGCTTGCGGTGAAATAAAATCACCTCCTGAGCATCAAAAGCGCATGGCCATTACGATGGATGATTTTGCATTGGGGTTTGATGTTGGACTCAGTCAAGAACAACGCCATGAAAATATCCTCGCGGCCTTCGACAGTGTCGGCCACAAGGCCGCTGGTTTTGTAACGGGACGGTTTATCGATAATCCGTGGGGCCGCGAGGTCGTTCAAGATTGGCTGGCTCAAGGGCATATGATCGAGAACCATACTTGGGCCCATACTCATGCACGCGAAACCGATACGACGACTTATTTGTCGGATATTTTGAAGAACCAAGACTATCTGAGCAGGACTGCCGTAGCGGCGGATTTTTTCCGGTTTCCGTTTCTTGATGACGGACGAGAGCGCGAACAACAAATCGAATTGTTCGACGGATTAAAGGCTTTCGGATTGAAAAACGCGCCGGTCACAATTGACAGCGTAGACTGGTTTACAAGCAGCCGATTAGAAGCCGCACTAATGGCAAACCCGCAAACAGACCTATTGGGCTATCGAGATTATTACATACGGATGTGCGTTAAGTTGGCCAATCATTGGGATGCCGTCGCGCGGGGTTTGGATTTCACCTCTTTGCCGCATCTCATGTTGATGCATCATAATATTTTGAACGGGCGTTTTTTGAAAGATGTTCTGTTGGCACTTAAAGCTGACGGGTGGACTTTTATCGACGCGACGGAGGCGTTAGCGTTTCGAGCTTATCACCCCATACCAAGTGAGTTGACCAACGGACGGAACTGGCTCACCTTGAAAGCGATTGAGACTGAAACTGAGGTCGCCGTTTATCCTAAAGAATATCTGGGTTTCGGCAGCAAAGAGATGGACGCGTTAGGCCTGTAGTCTAAGAGGCAAATATGGAGCTTAATCCCCAGCAATATCCTTGGATGCGCGATGACAGCATTTTGTCGCTTTTCAATGCGCTACCGAAAGATAGTTTGCGCTTCGTCGGCGGCTGCGTTCGGAATGCTTTATGGGGCGAGGCTGTTGGAGATGTTGATCTGGCCTGTCAGTTGGAGCCCGACGCCGTCGTTAAGGCTCTAAAGGCGGCAAATATCCGCCATGTTCCAACAGGTATTTCACATGGAACAGTGACGGCCGTTATCGGGGGACAACCTTTCGAAATCACCAGCCTTCGCCGGGATGTTGAAACGGATGGCCGCCGTGCAACCGTCGCTTATACGTCGGAATGGGCTGAGGACGCCCAGCGCCGGGACCTGACAATGAATGCGCTTTATGCGGATCGGGATGGGAAAGTTTTCGATCCCACCGGGCAGGGCCTTGCCGATTTGAAAGCGCGAAAGTTTCGATTTGTCGGCGATGCGGACATGCGCGTGCAGGAGGATTATTTGCGTATCCTTCGGTTTTTCCGCTTTCTGGCTATCTATGGCGGCGGCGAGAAAGTCGACGCCGCGTCGTTGAAAGCGTGCCGAGAACATCAATCCGGTTTGCGAAAGTTATCGGTGGAGCGAATTTGGATGGAGCTGAAAAAACTTCTCTCTGCGCGCAACCCCGTTCGCGTTTGCCATATCATGCTGACGAACGGTATTTTGGAAACGCTTCTGCCCGAAGCCAATAATGTGGACGGGCTCGAAGCCATTGTGAAATTGGAAAGCCGGGAGGCGATCAAGCCTGACCCTTTGTTGCGCCTTATGGCGATGAGTGCGCGTGAACCGCTGCAGATGGCGCTTTTGTCGAAACGTTTGAAAATGAGTAAATCCGAGACTGCCCGTTTGCGCGGCTGGGCAGATGATGGAGCGCAGTTATCTACCGATATGGGAGAACGAGACAGATTGGCAGCCATTTATAAATCCGGCAAAACCGTTATTTTTGACCGCGCTCGTTTGCGGGCGGCCGGAGAAAGCGATCCTCTGCAATCCGTGCGCTGGATGTCCCTGGCCGATCTGGCGCTCGGGTGGCAGCCCCCAACATTTCCAATTAAGGGCAGCGATCTTGTGGACGCCGGGGTGCCTAAGGGACCGGGTATGGGTAAGGCGTTGAAAGCCCTGGAAGCCCTTTGGATCAGGTCCGGCTTCTCCACTGAAAAACCGCAGCTTCTGGCAGCTCTCAAGCTTATGGGATATTGATATCTAATGTCTAATTTAACGCTCTATATCGGTAATTATAATTATTCCTCTTGGTCACTTCGGGCGTGGCAAGTCTTGCGGAAAACGGAATTGCCGTTTCAATCTGTGATGATCGATTTGGATGTACCGGGTTATAAGGACGCCCTTCTAAAAGTAAGCGATGCGGGAACCGTGCCCGCGCTGGACGTGAACGGCCAAGTCATTCCCGATAGTCTCGCCATTTCAGAATTTTGCGCTAAAGCTGTTCCTAATCTCTGGCCAAAGGACGAGGCCATGTGGGCTGAGGCCAAAGCTGTTGTCAAGAAAATGCACACAGGATTTGCGGCTATTCGGCGGGAAGCCCCAATGAACTTACGGCGCAGGACAAAACGTCCGATGCCGGTGGAATGTCTGAAAGAGGCCGCTGAGATTTCGGCGATGTGGGATGATTTATTGGGCCGCCATGACGGGCCGTTTTTATTCAACGATTGGACAATTGCCGATGCGTTTTATCTCCCGGTTGCGACGCGATTTGAAAGTTACGGTCTGCCGCGATCTACGCGCAGTGATGTCTATATTTCTGAACTGATGACAGACGAGCATTATCTCGAATGGGAAGCGTTAGCCTTTTCCGAAACGCATATTTTACCTGAAACGGACGCCGTAAATGCTTGATCTTGAACATCACATTCGAACGATTCCTGATTTTCCGAAACCCGGTATTATGTATCGAGATATTACAACCTTATTATCCCACCCGGCAGCTTTGAAACAATCAGTCGTCGATCTGTCCACGCCCTTCCTCGATTCCCAAATTGAACTGGTCGCCGGTATTGACGCGCGTGGTTTCATTTTTGGGACGGCGGTTGCCTTGGCGTTGGGCGCAGGTTTTGTGCCTATTCGGAAAAAAGGAAAACTGCCTTTTGATACTTTTGAGCAAGACTATGACTTGGAATATGGAACGGACACGCTCCAGATACATGCGGACGCCGTCTCAAAAGGTCAGCGTGTTTTGTTGATTGATGATTTGATTGCGACTGGCGGAACAGCCGAAGCCGCGATCAAGCTATTAAAACGTACAGAGTGCGATGTTGTTGGCGCGGGCTTCATCATTAACCTACCTGATTTGGAAGGGTCGATAAAAATCCAATCAATGGGCGTCCCTGTCACCTCATTAGTGACTTTCTCAGGTCACTAATCGCATTAGACGTTGAATTTAAATAACATGATGTCGCCGTCCTTGACGAGATAGTCTTTGCCTTCTTGGCGAACTTTACCCGCCTCTTTCGCACCTTGCTCGCCGTCATTATCGACGTAATCTTGATAGGCTGTCGTCTCGGCGCGGATGAAACCCTTTTCAAAGTCACCATGGATGACGCCGGCGCATTTCGGCGCTGTCCAGCCTTCGCGGAATGTCCAGGCGCGCGCCTCTTTGGGGCCGACGGTAAAATAGGTTTTTAGGTCGAGCAAGGCGTAGCCTTTCTGGATAAGTCGATTCAATCCCGGCTCTGTCAGCCCGATAGCGTCGAGATATTCGGCTTGCTCTTCGTCTTCCAAGACGGCCATTTCAGACTCAATTTGCGCTGAGATAATAACCGCCTGGGAGCCTTCTGACTCGGCATGGGCGACTACTTTAGCGGAGAAGTCATTACCGCTCGCGGCGCTGTCCTCGTCGACATTGGCGACATAGAGCACGGGCTTGGACGTCAGCAGTTGAAGCATTTTCCACGCTTTCTTATCGTCTTCGTCAATCTCAACCGTGCGGGCAGGCTTGCCATCCTCAAGCGCCGCAATTGCCAGTTCGATCAGGCGAATAGTTTGCAGCGCGTCTTTATCATTTTGCTTAATTTTCTTCTCAAGGCCGGGCTTGCGTTTCTCAAGACTTTCTAAATCGGAAAGCATCAACTCCGTTTCAATCGTCTCGAAATCACTCATGGGGTCAATGCGTCCGTCGACATGGGTGATGTCCTCATCTTCGAAACAGCGCAGCACATAGATGATGGCATCCGTCTCGCGAATATTGGCGAGAAACTGATTACCCATGCCTTCACCTTTGGAGGCGCCCTTAACGAGGCCGGCAATATCGACAAAGTTCATACGCGCTGGGATGATTTGTGCTGAGCCGCCAATCTTGGCGATTTTATCCAAGCGATGTTCAGGCACGGCAACGTCGCCAACATTCGGCTCGATCGTGCAGAAAGGGTAATTCGCTGCCTGCGCATTGGCCGTTTTGGTCAAGGCGTTAAACAGTGTGGATTTGCCCACATTTGGCAGACCGACGATACCGCATTTGAAACCCATGGCGGGACTCCGTAACTCTTATAAACTAAGGCGGCTCTTTTCAGCCGCGCCTCATAGGGTCAAGTCCCCTCTGGCAGTTTAAGAGGCCGCATGGGAAGCGGTGTACGTCGTTAAATTGTCTCATTTTCATTCGGCGCATTGTCCTTTAGGTTTCAATTCGATGACACCTGAGACGCTCATAGCCAATCATCTTTGCCTGCGGGTATGGTTGCAGCGTATTGTGCTGCCGACCATGCTTCTGCTCTTGTTCGTTTTGATAATACTGATGATGATGTCAGATATCCCGCGTTTTCGGGATCATAATGCGACGGTCATCGGGTTCTTTGCTTTTTATTTTGTACTAATCCGCGGCGGCCATTTGATTATGATCCGGTCTTTGAATAAGGACCTGATGAAAAATCATGAGGCCGCCTACCGCTATGAATTGGCGGCCGTTGATCCGGTCTTGTTTCGGCGAAAATCCATCGGCTTTACGCTTGCTCAAATTAAACGCCGAGTATTAGAAGATGCCCGTCGACCCAAAGGTGAGCGTTCCAAATATTAGGCTACATCAAGGATGCTTATCATTGATCATGAGGCGGCGCGGTTTAAGGTTTTGCTAACCCTAAAGCTCAAACATCATACATCCAGAATGTATGAGCCGAATGAGAGCAAAATCTCTTAAGGATGCACCACGGCTTAAACGCTAAAATCGAGTATGTTTTTGGGTTCATAATTGCAGGTATCATCAGTTGGTTTGTGACGGCTCCGTATGCCCATGGTCAGGATTTAACGACTGATTTCGAAATTAAAGGTGTCCCAAATGTGGAGAATACGTGGCAGACCGTTTCTTTGGAAAACAGCTATACTGACGCGATTGTCATATGCTCATATAATCTTCCCAGTTCAGCGTCGCCGCCCGCAGTGACGCGCATTCAGAACATTTCAGCAAACAGTTTTCAACTACGCGCACAGCTCTTTGCAAGCGGCGGAACTGTTACACCCTCCAACGCTCATTGCATCATCGCTGACGAGGGACCTTACGATAGCGGCGGATTGAAATGTGAAGCCCGAAAAGTCCCGTCGACGGGGACCAGCGGCTTGTCCGTTCCCGCAAATTGGGGCGTTGCAAACACAGAGGATGTCACGTCTTCTGCAACCCAGACCTACGCTTACCCGCATGTTGTTGGGCAAGTCATGTCTGCCAATGACTCAGATGCAAGCGTGTTTTGGAATTTCTATTGCGAGACTCGCGGCAACGGCGCCTATTTCTCCGGTCAAGGTGATGGAATTTGCGGGGTAAACATTTTGGACAAATCAATGATCCCCGAGCCGATGAGTGGTTGGGTTACATCAAGGTTGAGGCGTTAACGGGCACCGTCAGTGATCTCCCACTTGCGGCTGCTGTTGGTCCTGATACGGGAGCGGGTGTCGAGAATAACCCCCCTTGTAGCTATACCGCAACGGGTGACTTCGATATTGCTGTTGTGACGGATGCCGGTGAGGACGGGGGTCATGGCGGGTGGAGTACGCTCTACGGCGCGGATCCGCTTCTTTCAGGACAAATTCGATTGATGAAGAAAACATTGCCGGTGACAAGACCCGTACACATACATCTGAAAATGTCGCTATTGGATCTTCGAGAATAATCAAGCGGCCGAGATGAATGCCGATAAAAACGTGGCCATGTACAGCGGCAATGCAAGCGCTTACGCAATTCCGGGGTCTGATGTCATCTATACAATCGATGCTGAAAACGCGGGTTCCTGACCGGTTGGTTTGGACTCTATGTTTTTCCTGGACACACTCCCTTCGGAAGTTTCGTTTTATAATGGTGATATTGATGGCGGCGGTCCGCTGACGGGCGTCGTTGATTTCAATGCGGCGCAGAGTGGGCTGACATATACCAAAGCTACTGATCTTGGGTTTTCTAACGCTTCAACCGCGCCGACGGATATGTCGCAGTGCAATTATAATCCATCTTCCGGCTACGACTCTGACGTGAAGCTTATATGTTTTGCGCCAAAGGGAAGCATGAGCGAGGGAACAATAACCTCTTCTTCTCCTTCAGTCAGCTTTCGCACTTCTATTAATCAATCAGGCGTGACGCACCCTGTATAATTGAACCCAAATTGCGTATCATAAATTGGTTTTGTGACTTACAATTCGGTATTTGTTAAATCGGCTCCTTTTAAATTTCATTCTTTCAGTGTTTATAATTGCTGTTCGCGCTAGCTAGTGAAAACGCAATCTTTACGTTATTATGTTAAGCAAGTTTTGGGGCGGGATAGAGATCACGGATGGTATCGCAAAATTTGGATGATTTGCTCAGCCTGCTTATGGCTGTGATCGTAGCGGATAAGCGTACCTTCGCCGAGGAAATCCAAGTTTTCGTGACGGAAGGTGTTAAGCTGCAAACGACCCTCAACATGAAACCGGTGATGTCAGAAGCTAAGGTTCTCATGTGGTACGAATTAAACAAGGCCGCCGTTAAAAAGAACGTCTTGGGTCCATACCTCAAAACGTGGCTTTACGACCGTCTGAACAGATTAGCCCATATAGATAACAAACCCGCAATCCTCGAGGCGATGCGCCAGGTCGCGCTGGCAGATGGCGAAATTCATGTGAGCGAACGTGCCCTTATGGTTCTGGCAGCCCGTCAATGGGTGCTTTATCCTCTCGGCGACGCGTAGCGACCTCATTGTTTCTCTGAATAATCTGAGAAGAAACAATTGATTGTTTCTCTGAATAATCTGAGAAGAAACAATTAAGCCACGACGTTAGCGATTTAGTCATGCGGAATTTCCTACAGCCCATCGTCCTTGTTTAAGGGCGGGTCCGCCAAAGATTATTTATTAAGCGGGACAGCCCGCAGGGTCGGCCTCCACGACGGGGACCGAAAGTAGAAAGTGTTTTACGCAAAGGCAGGCCCTGCGGCGATGGTTTTTGACGCATCGGGCGGGGGTCCCGCAGTTTGCCCTTCCGGTCAGACTTGCCCTTATTATCAGACAAGCCCCGGTTTAAGAACAAGCGGTCGCCTCTCGACGCAAAAGTCCCGGCACACTCCAAGTTCTCACACTCAGACGCTCAGACCCATCGTCTATGAATCCAGCAGGTGAGCTCCTACCTGTCCCGTGATCCAAAGAACTTAATAAAGTTATCACGGGTTTTGCAGTCGAGGATTATGTTTTTTTGAAACGCGGAACGATCGGGTTAAGCGGCGGAATCTCCACAACAAAATTCGGGATGAGTGAAATTTGTATGGAGGATTACGGGATTTTTCCTCTCCTTGGGGAGAGGTCCGCGCCGCATAGCGGCTGCGGGGTGAGGGGATAAGAAAGCAATCGTCTCATTGTACTAATTTTAGCCGAGAGGGAAGACACCGTCCGAAATTGGGATTAGGCTAAGCGCCTTCAGCTCATATTTCCCCTCACCCGCCATTCGCTGTCGCTCAAGGCGACCTCTCCCCCAAGGAGAGGTGGGGTTTCCTCAAACGTCATTCCAAGGTTTGTCCTTGGAATCCAAGGGGCGAAATATCCCAAATTTAGCCATATCAAATCGTTTGCATTGACAAATGTTCTGTTTTTGTTCTACGTTAGGGACGCGATAGACTGCAAATACTTATCTTAACAAATCATTTATTAACATGGATAACGGAAAGTGAATTTGGGACAGAACGAAACGAGGCGAATTGGTATGTCAGAAACTCAAATCGAATGGACAGACGCAACGTGGAATCCGATTGCGGGCTGTAAAGTTATGTCAGCGGGCTGCACGAATTGTTACGCGATGAATATGGCGCGCCGGTTGGAAGCCATGGGCGTTGAAAAATATAAGGGGCTTACCCGAAAGAGTGGAAAACGAACGGTTTGGAATAACACAATCCGCGAAGATGAAAGCTCTTTAGAAATCCCAAAGCGATGGCGCAAACCTCGCAAAGTATTCGTAAACTCAATGAGCGATATGTTTCATGAAAAGGTCAGCGAGGATTTCATTGTGAAAATATGGGATGTCATGCGTGAGACGCCGCGACATAGTTATCAGATACTTACAAAGCGTCCTGACCGTATGGCAGATATATTAGCGCGACGCGTTCCTGATATTCTGCCTAATGTCTGGTTAGGCACAAGCGTTGAGGACTCTTTGGTCACACGCCGGATTGAAGATCTCCGGGGCGTGAAAGCGGCAATACGTTTCATCTCATTCGAACCCTTGATTGGGTCTATCGGCAATGTTGATTTGACTGACATCGATTGGGCAATCGTTGGCGGGGAAAGTGGTCATGCCGCAAGACCAATCAAAGAGGAATGGATAGATGAGATCTATGATTTTTGTAAAACTTACGGCACGGCGTTCTTCTTCAAACAGTGGGGGACATGGGGCGCTGACAATAAGAAAAGGTCGAAGAAAGCAAATGGTCGTGAGTATAGAGGCCAGACTTGGGACGCGATGCCTGAAAATTTAACTGAAGATTTGATGAGGGCGGCGGTTTAAGTGGCAAAGAAAGATTATAATTGGGAAGATGGCGCAGTTCTTGACGATCATACGGCGCGCAAGCATAAAATTCTCAAGGAGTATTTTACCCAATACTTGATTACGCGTTGTGTTCACCCGATGCAGGGTTTTTTTCGTTTGGCAGTAGTCGACGGTTTTTCAGGTGCAGGACTATATAAGTGTGGTTCGTATGGTTCTCCCCTTATATTTTTAGACGTCCTAAATGAGGTCTCAAACCAGATTAATATCCAGAGGACTGCTGATGGAATGCGACCAATCCAAATCGAATGCTATATAATTTTAAACGATAGCGAAAGCTCTGCTGTCGACGCTTTGAGGGAAAATACGGCGGGGCTCTTGGGAGAAATACACACCAATAACGATAAACTTCATATCAAAGTGGAATACCTGAACGAAAAATTTTCGAATATTTATCCAAAGATAAAAAATGCGATTAAACGTGTGGGGTATTCAAATGTGTTATTTAACCTTGACCAATGCGGGTACTCGAAGGTCAACGTTGAAATCATAGAAGATATCATGTCGTCATGGGGTTCAGTTGAGGCGTTTCTCACGTTTTCTATCGAAACGATTAAAACTTATCTTTCTGTCGATGAGGATAAGAATAGCGTCCTGATGGGACATCCTGAACTTCGCAAAGAAATCTATAGTTACCTTCAGGACGGTGGCGACGTGATTAATAAGAAAGATTGGATGGGATTTGCCGAGCAAATTGTTTTTGAGCGACTAAAGTCCTGTGCCACTTATGTTAGTCCTTTTTCTATAAATAACCCCAAAGGTTGGAGATATTGGCTAATGCATTTTGCGAATAGACCGGCGGCTAGGCGTGTCTACAATAATATCCTTCATGAGAATGCTTCATATCAGGCGCATTTTGGGCGTTCGGGGCTTCAAATGCTCTCTTTCAATCCTGCGGAAGAAACTAATATGTATCTTTTTGATGGCGACTCGCGGGTATCAGCTAAAGAAGCATTACATGAAGACATACCTCAACTCATGGATTTTCATGGCGACGTTATGAGCGTCGAGGATTTTCATCTGACTATTTACAATCAGACAGCGGCTCATAGCGAAGATATACATTCGGTTTTGATCGAGAGTGATGATTTGGAAGTATTGACGCCAGCAGGTAACGCACGACGAACTGCAAATTCTATTAAAGTCGATGACGTCTTGAGACTAAAAACTCAAAGATCATTTTTTCCAATGTTTATATCAGAAAACTAAGTTTAAAAAATAACCTTTTCTCCGACAAAAACCCATCCACCCAATGACCCGTATACACCCCAAACAGGAGAGCATCATGAGTGAAGCACCGGATTGTGGTTGTGGTAGAAGCCCGACA
>ENA-ORXR01000908-ORXR01000908.1-marine-metagenome-genome-assembly--contig:-NODE-908-length-35082-cov-11.591544_pt1 | contig 35082 bp, 29 predicted proteins | sample MGYA00237866_ERZ511479 | MGnify/ENA metagenome assembly ERZ511479
CAATTATTCCATTTTGGCATCCCACCTGAATCGTTTTTGAAATGACATAGTCAAAGTCTTCTATATCTAAAATAACCACCGTCGGAGAAATTAAGCATTTTAAGCACCTCCGAATCAACTATAGCATCCAATCTATAAGATGATACCGATCCAGTCTTAGGATTTTTTCTATATTAAGATCTCTAATTTCATCAATATATTCAACATCAAGGTTAATCGTATTTTTCCAGTGATTGTGAGATTTTTTCAGCTGCTCTAACGATAAGATTGAGTTTCCTTTTATTGGCAAATTGCGGGCCTTCTTTGACAACTCAGCTCCAATGTGAATACAGTATTTAAATGTATTCTCATTAGTTATGGTCCAATTATTTGAATTGAATTGCTTCCTCGCAGTCCTATTTTACGAAAAGTAGTGCCAATGAAATTACAACCTGTAAACTTCAGATTCCGTGATATTCTTGCACTACAAAGTCTACACTCGTGAAAAGATGGCTTTTATAATCTTACCTATATTCAACTCATCCATTCGTCCTCCCTTATTCCTATTACCTTATTGATCAATCCTTCTTTATAAAAGTATAGCACTAAAGTGAGAACGAGAATAGTTGGAATAACAATAGTAGCAGTCACTAAAATAGCGTCAATTTGAACTTTTTAGAACCCATTTCTGTCTTTTTTTGCAGTCATAATATTTACTACATATAGTCTGAGCGAATTTAGAGGATGGTATCCTAAGCGTATACTAATTACTGAAAATAAGATTAATCAATGTTATTGCATTCGAAATCATAATATGTAGACAATCCGCAGAAAACTGATCTTCTGTCCTATCTCATGCGCTTAATTTTTCTAATTCCAACTCCATCCAAACTTCAGCCTCAATCCCACTACAGGAGAAGAAAAATCTCGATCAGAGAAGCCCGGGGTATCAACACCAGTCACAAACCGATAGCCTCCTTCGAGTCCAATGCGCATGAATCTGAAGACATTAGCCTCCAATCCAATGCTGGGCTCATATACAGAAACACGGTCGCTATTCTCAGAGGTGATATCTAAGCTGCCTCGCCCTCCCTTGATATAAATGGCTGGATGCACAGCCCTGTCAGATCGAAATGTGTAACCAAGAAGCAGGTCATTACCATCTATCTCAGCGCGTCTGCCATCCTCGAGTGACTCTCCGCTGCCATAGCCTGACCAACCAATTAGAAAATTATTATTGAGCTCAAAGGCAAAGAATCCACCGTTATTCAAGCTAAATTCTTCTTCAAACTTGATTAGACCATTCGTCGACCCGCCCCATAAGCCAGTGAAGTGAATGCCACCACTACCGAAGATGGTCTCTTCTTGTTGGGCCTGCATGACAGTAGATAAGCAGATCGAAATAATCGCGAGTGTAAACAATTTTTGTATCATGGCATATAAATTTTAAGTAAGTAATAATAACAGTTATCGCAAAGACGACAATCAGCCGACTGAAGTTGCATCCACTTTTAAATTATATAGAAAATTTTAAGCAATAGATGAGACAGCTAATATTGAAAGTTCTGCGTTTTGTAAGCAGCTATCTTGCAGTAAGTAACATAATAGCGTATTTTTAGAGTAAATGGACTTAACCTATAGCTTAGAACAGGAGGAGCAGGCTTTTATTTCTGCGTGTATGGCTCAAGAGAGATGGGCTCAGAAAAAGCTATATGAAGATAACTATCCTACTATGATGTCCATCTGCCTCCGATATGGCAAAAATGAACAGGATGCTTTAGATACACTTCATGAAGGCTTCATCAAGGTGTTCAAGAACATACACAAATACAAGCCTGGTACTTCCATGAAGTCCTGGATCGGTAGAATCATGGTCAACACCGCTATTGATTCTTATCGTAAAAAATCAAGGCGCAGGACAGAAGATATAGATACTGTATTAGACGTCTCCGATCTGAATCCAGATGTCATAAGTCTCATCTCTGCTGAAGAGATTATAGCTTGCCTTCAGGAGCTAACAGATGCTTACAGGACAGTATTTAACATGTACGTGTTGGAAGGATATCCACATAAAGAAATCGCCAATGCTCTTGGCATCACCGAAAGTACGTCGAGATCTAATCTGGTCAAAGCCAGAGCAAAATTGAAGCAATTACTAATCAAGAGAAGAATAGTAGATGAGCGATAAGAGACTGGATCAAATTGTGAAAGAAACTCTCGATGAATATCGAAGCAGTTATAAGTCATCTCATTGGGAGAAGATGGAACAACTCATGGATAGCCGCATGCTTAATAATCCCAATAATCAAGAAGCGCATTTTGACCAGCTCCTCAAGAGTAAATTAAAAGGCCACCAAGTGCGATACAATGAGAATAGCTGGCTCGATCTTCAAAGCACCTTGGAAAATAAGATTAATGATCAACATGTAGATCACGAAATCAAGAATCGCTTGAGGCATCATACCGTACAATACCAAGAATCGCACTGGGAGATACTTAAGGCTAAATTGGAGCTAGAAAGGAAGCTGAAGAAAAATATCTTCTGGACTAAAACGTCGGAGGTCGCAATCATTGCCCTATTGTTATTCAGCTACCTACATCTTGATCCATACATCATACAGAAGGAGGTAAACCCTGAAACCAAGAAACATCTATTAGCCAGTTCAGATAATACTAAACTGCCGATAGAAGTAGCCGCTAACTCTAATAATAGATTACAAGATGTATCTATCTTAGAAAAGCTTAGCCATACGGAGCAGCTCAGCCAATCCTCGATAAATTTCATTACAAAGAAAGATGGAGATCTTATCTCTTCGGATAAGCCAATTAGCGCAACCAATAGTATTGTACCGATTAGTAAGGCTGATCATACAAAGCTTAGGCTGAGCGCTTCAGTCAAAACTCAAGCTGATGACGTCGGTCATCTCAATACACCGAATGTCAATCTCAATGACCATAAGAAGTCATTTGAACAAATGCCCACAGCTGAAAATGATAAATGGCGGCAATTAATAAATCCACTCGCCTATATAGATGTGGAACCTATAAATACGCTTATACTTAATAATCAACCACTATCAGAGCCAACCAGAATAGCATCAAAATATGGACTCTGGCCCTTAGAAACTTATCCTAATCCTGTACAAGCATCAGTCCCTGTCATTGCGAAAGTTATGCCTGAAACTGAAAAATGGATCGGATTATCCACAGGAGCTGATCTTAATTTCGTTAAGACTCCTATTGACATCGACTTTATTAAGGTGCCTAGAGATTTTGTAACCACGAGTCTGACTAACGGATTAAATTACGGCGTTAGCAGAGGGAAGCACGAATTTTTCACTGGTGTGTATTATTCTGTTAAAATATATGACCCTAATATTAAGGAGCAGCTGGAGGTGAACAAGAGTTATTACGTCAGAGACCACGTAGAAGAAAAATTTCAAATCATACATCTACCATTTCAGTATCGTCGGCATATTGGCGATCTGGACAAACTGCATGCATACCTCGTAAGTGGCTTAGCAATTAATGGAGTCATGTACGCTGAGTATACGTATGATGATCTACTAAAACGAGGAGATCCTCGCCCAGACTATGCGCTTAATCAAGCCGCTCGTTATCGCCAGTCTGACTTTCATAAAGGCCTATTAGATGGTGGGCACATAAAGCACAATCTTTATTTGACAGCTCAAGCGGGTATGGGCATAGAAAGAAGATTTCAGAGAATGAGCATATTCTTTGACGCTGTCTATCAGAAAAATCTATTCTCTACTAAATTGGGACCTCGTGATGTACAGCTCAATTCTGTCTCATTCAATATTGGCACCCGCTACAAGATTTAAATATCATAATCTCTCTATCAATCGACTGCATACTGTCGCATTTCATGTTGACTTAACAAATCGATGGTAAGGTGTAGCAAAAATGTCTGAAGGCTTGTACTTTAGCAGAGCGATAAATCAAGCACTCAGATCAGAATATTCTGAATAAAAATAAGTACGTCGTCTAACTCTTATAATTATGAAGTGGATAGTAATCATATCTCTGTTACTGTGTAGCAGCTGTACGGCAATGATAAACCTAATTAATAAGAAAAAAAATCCAGAATTAGAAAGCTCCACTTCTACGCCGATCTCACACGGTATCTGGAACGACATCTTAGCGAAGCATGTGAATAATAATGGTCGTGTAGATTATAAAGGTATTATCCAGGACAAAGAAAAATTAGACAATTACATCAATCTGTTAGAGACTAATCATCCAAATAAAAAATGGTCAAAAAATGAGCAGCTTGCCTATTGGATTAATGCCTATAATGCTTTTACGGTCAAACTAATTGTAGATAATTATCCTGTAAAAAGCATTAAGGATGTTACATCGGGGATCTCAATTATCAATTCTGTGTGGGACATAAAATTCATAACTATTGAGGGTCAAGAATATGATCTGGCTAATATTGAACACGGCATTTTACGTAAGTCTTTCAATGAGCCTAGAATACACTTTGCGGTTAACTGCGCTTCTATCTCTTGCCCACCATTACTTCCCGAAGCCTATGTTGCAGAAACTGTCATAGAACAAATGGACAGAGCCACCAAGCAATTTATTAATGACGAGAAGTACAATAAAATAAATGACGATTCAGCAGAAATCTCCAAAATATTTCAGTGGTATAAAGGCGATTTTACCCAAAATGGAAAAAGCCTACAAAACTATATAGCACAGTATCTTGACCAAGAGATTTCAAAAGATTTATCTATATCGTACGCTGATTATAATTGGAATTTAAATGACATCTAATGTATAAGTAGATCTGCTAAGTCTGTGACTTCTCCCAAATTAAATTAATCGAATACGTTAAACAGAGATCTAAAAGGGTAAATAAACTGACTTGACTTATTCAGGTGACTATTCCGAAAGGAGTCAGTAAAACCAGCAGGCGTTGAGATATTCACTGATAGTCCGTAAGTTCACAAATTAAAATGGAGAGAAGAGAAGAATATAATCGTATTCTGGAGTCTTATCAAGCAGAATCTAAAGCACTTCATAAAAAATATCAGAGCTATCTCTACCTCAGATTGATCTCATTTCTCTTATTGTCTGCTGTTGTTATACTATCTGTTCAATTTCATGTTTTAGCGGGCATCATAGCAATTTATGTATCCATTAGCCTCTTCTATCAGCTGGTCAAGGCTCATCTTAAAATAACTAAGCGGAAGAAGATAGTCAATCAGATCATTTTACTAAATAAAAATGAACTATTGGGCCTGGACTATGACTACAGTGCTTGGCATTCTGGTGATATATATAAAGACAGGGATCACCCCTATATCGACGATCTAGATATATTCGGTCAGAAAAGCCTTTTTCAATATAGTTGCCGATCCAATACTTACTTTGGCCTAAGTCAGTTGGCCCAAATCTATAAGCGTGGGATAGATCCAGACATTATCGTCAGCCAACATGTAGCTCTAAGTGAACTGGAGAACAAAATAAGGTTTAGGCAAGAGCTATACGCCTTCACAGCACTGAATGAGAAAGTTATGTCATTCGATCTAAAATTTATTGACTGGTTAGATGAACCCTCCACCATCATTTATAAGAATTTCTTTTATTTCGCCATTCCCATTATGACTTCTATTCTGGTGATCTTGTGCTATCTCTTTCTGCCTAATATGAGTATGCTTTTGGCTTTCATTCCAGGAGGTTTATTTTCCCTTAAATACGGCAAAGCCATAGGACAGTTCCAGTCAAATGCCACCCAGCATACCCAAAGTTTAGTCAGCTTAGCAGATTCAATCGCATTAATCGAGGCAGAATCATTCACTTCCACCTTGCTCTTACACCAGCAACGAATGTGTGTCACGGGAATATCATCAGCCTCGGATAAGATAAGAAGATTAGCCTTCTGTCTCAATCAGCTGGGTCTGCGAAATAGTTTTTTTGGCATCATGATCAATCTTGTTTTTCCTTGGGACTATTATTGGTCACATACTATTCATAAATGGAAACAAGACAATCGAGTGGCAGCAAGAGCGTGGTTTAATACCATTGGCTGGTTCGAGTCCCGCTCATCCTTAGCTACCTTGGGCTACAATAATCCAGCCTGGACCTATCCTACTATTCATAATGATCAACACATCAAAGCTATCGATATAGGTCATCCTCTGATCCCTCAGCAGAGTCGCATCACTAATGACTTTGCAAGTCCTACTCAGACTCACATCAAGATAGTCACCGGCTCAAATATGGGAGGCAAAAGTACTTTTCTTAGAAGCATTGGGATTAATATCGTCTTAGCTAATGCTGGAGCAAAGGTTGCCGCAGCTCAATTAGAACTGCCCTACCTAAATCTATTTACGAGTATGAGAACCATGGATGCTCTGGATGAAAATACCTCTTCGTTCTACGCTGAACTGAAGCGTATTAGACTAGTGCTCGATGAAGTAAGAAAACAGAATACCGTCTACTTCCTCATGGACGAAATCCTCAAAGGGACTAACTCTACTGACCGCCACACTGGAGCCAAAGCGCTTATCAAGCAGCTGATAAAACATCATGGTGCAGGACTCATCTCAACCCACGATCTCGCCCTTGGTGAATTAGCGCGCAAGCACCCTGACACCATAGAGAATATTTGTTTTGAGGTAGAAGTCTCAGATGACCAACTTATTTTCGACTATAAACTTCGTCCAGGCGTGAGTAAAAGCTTCAACGCGACTCAGCTGATGAAAAATATGGGCATTGATATATGATCAGCGATCCACGAAATACCCTCTTCAAAGCAGTTAAAGATCAAATATACTATAAAGATATGTCCATATCTGATCCCTATAGGAAGGTGAAATAAGCACGTATAAATGATTAAGCACAAATTTTTTAATACTTTTAATTTTTATTAAAGAAGTGATCATGATTATCAGAATTAGTGCATTAATATTCTTAGCTGCTGCCTTCATGTCTTGCAATGGTAAGCCTGATAGACCAGCTCCAATCTTAGATTCCGCCAGAATACAAGCGGCTAATCAATCAGCAGTAACACTCGCTGGATCTGCTGTGAGCGGAATCCAACACTACTACTGTGCTAACAATTGTGAAGGTAGCGGTGGAGATGAAGCAGGTACGTGCCCCATATGTGGCTCAGAATATGTGCACAATCAGGCATGGCATGACTCTCAGTCAGCTCCATCACCCACTGTTACAATGAGTGGAGAGGATGCTGCAGCGGGTTCGGCAGGGACCCTCCCACCTGCACAGGCTGTACCAGAACCGCCGCAGAATTCTGCGGGCGTATGGCATTATACCTGCCCAAGCGGGCACGCCGGCGGTGCAGGTAGTGCAGTCGCTTGTTCTGTATGTGGAGTTACCCTGGTGCACAATACTGATTACCATAATTAGTAGTTTAGTGCACTCAGATATAGGCCTACATTTCGAAAAGATAGACTAGGAAGATCTTAAGACAATCATTCGAAAGGAGGATATATAAAGATATTCTACTCTACCTCAGTGGAGCATCTCCAATCAGTATTTGATCAGTCAAAAAACGGAAATGCTGTGCTACAGGAGGAGCAAATGGACGATACACCTATAGACTTTCAAGAGTAATCATGAGTCATCGATCCTTGCCGTAGCAAGCTCATAGCTAATTATTGAGTACACTGCAAGGAATTCTCGCTGGCAGACCATGAGCGTAGCTGGACGATTGTGGCACTTTATGGTAGGAAAACAGCTGTGTATAAGTATCTAAGTTGGTATAGAAAGTACCGAGAGGCTCAAACATTATGTCGTGTCATAGTACAGTAGCCATTCACTATTTACTAATGGCGCCTATTTCAATTATTATTGATATTCAGCGACTTACGCCAATACAGTTTAGGTATCTGCCTCTGAAGTTTTGCTTTTTTTCCAATGAATTATCGTCTCTAACGTTATATTGTGCTACTTAACAGAGAGAATATAGGATATAGCAAGATATGGCAAAAGATAAAATACCTGCTGCTCATATTTACTACACCATTAATCCGATTACGTGGTTAAAAATATTAATAGATAACAGAGGTGTCAGTAGGTTCATGATTTGGGATGCGTTGAAGATTACGTTTTTTTCTATTTTATCCACTCCCTTCCAGATATTAGACCGCATTGTATTTTGGTACAAGAGTAGATCCATAGCTGTCAATGACGAGCCGCTATTCATCATTGGCCACTGGCGGAGTGGAACCACCTACCTCCATTATCTGTTGGCTAAGGACGAATCTTTCGGTTTTCTTTCTGTCTACCAGGCCTTCATTCCTAATATAACAACAATTGGAGGAAAGCTCTTCAAGAAATTATTCACTCCTCTCGTACCCCATAAGCGTCCTCAAGATAATATTGAAGTCTCAATCGACATTCCCGCAGAAGAAGAAAATGCTATCTCTACCTATTCAATAGAAAGTGCCAGTCACAGCTTCTGGTTTCCTAAGAATGAAAAGTACTTTAATAAGTACGCGCTATTCAATGATATCACAGCTGAAGAGAGACTCGGCTGGCAAAAGGCATATCAGAGGATGATGACCAAAATCTCATTAGTTCATCCTGGTAAAAAAATACTAATTAAGAATCCACACAACACTGGCAGGGTCAAGGAATTACTACGAATGTATCCCAAAGCTAAGTTCATCCACATATATAGAAATCCTATCTCCGTGATCCCATCGACGTACTTGATGTACAACAAGGTAGTCACAACTCAATTCCTTCAAGAATTTAGTGAGCAAGAGCTGCACGATAAGATTTTTTACTATTATAAGAGCTCCATGAAGAAGCTCTTAGTCGAAAAGGAGCTAATCCCGCCAGAAAACATCTACGATCTTAGATTTGAAGATTTTGAAAAAGACCCATTATCCCAATTAGAGGCTATATATGAGAAGTTTGGGTATGAAACTTTCCAATCTGCCTTCCCCCTTATGAAAGACTATGTCAAGGCCAAGAAAAACTATAAAAAGAATAATCATCAAGCATCCCCTATAAATAAAGACCGCATATACGAAGAATGCGAATTTGCTTTTCAAGCATTGGGCTATCCTTTAGCTAAGACGAGTGCCCTCACTCAGAAGCAAGTGATCAAATGTCAGGTTAAAACCAGAACATAGACTCTATCCATCTTGACCAGTACTCAGATGTCATTCGCTCTATTATCGGATATTGAAAATGTATAGGAGTATTTTTTATAGTGCTAATTGAAAGCATTGAGACCAGTCACATCCAAACCTGTAATTAATAGGTGAATATCGTGGGTGCCCTCATAAGTCAAGACCGTCTCCAAATTCATCATATGTCTCATGACTGGATATTCATTGGTAATACCCATACCACCATGAATTTGTCTAGCTTCTCGCGCTATTTCCAAGGCCATATGGACATTGTTACGCTTAGCCATAGATATCTGAGCTGGTGACCCCTTACCCTCATTGAGCAGACTGCCCAGCCTCCATGAGAGAAGCTGAGCCTTCGTGATCTCCGTAATCATCTCAGCCAGTTTCTTTTGAGTCAGCTGAAATTGTCCAATCGGTTTGCCGAATTGAATCCGTTCTTTAGAGTATCGAAGAGCTGACTCGTAGCAGTCCATCGCAGCGCCGATTGCACCCCAAGAGATGCCATATCTCGCCTTAGACAAGCATGATAACGGACCCTTCAATCCCCTGATATCTGGAAAGACATTTTCTTTGGGAATTTTCACATCTTCGAATACTAATTCGCCTGTAACGGAAGCTCTCAATGACCATTTACCATGGATTTCTGGAGTAGAGAACCCAACCATACCTTTCTCTACGATAAGTCCTCTGATGACATTATCTTCATCCTTAGCCCATACCACGGCGAGATCAGCGATAGGTGAGTTAGTAATCCACATCTTAGATCCATTCAGAATGTAATGATCTCCAGCATCTTTAATATGAGTAAGCATGCCATTTGGGTTAGATCCATGATCAGGCTCGGTCAGCCCAAAGCAGCCGATGAGTTCTCCTTTAGCCAACTTAGGTAAAAATTTTTCTTTGATCGCTTCACTGGCATACTTATAGATAGGATACATCACAAGTGATCCTTGGACTGATGCCATCGATCTGATGCCACTATCTCCACGTTCTAATTCTTGCATGATAATACCATAAGCTATCTCATCCATACCACCGCAACCATATTCTTCTGGTAAGCTTGGGCCTAAAGCACCTATATCGCCTAGCTGCTTAAAAAGATGTGTTGGACACTCAGCCTTTTCGGCATACTCCTCTATGATGGGGCTCACCTCACGCTTCACCCAGTCCCTGATAGAAGCTCTGATCAATAGATGCTCTTCTGATAGTAAGTCATCAATATTATAATAATCGGGCGATGTGAAGAGGTCTTGCTTGGAAGGTGGATTGTTTGTCATGCTACTGCCTTTTTACGCGGTGATATTCAAATAAGATAAACTCTCATAATCATAATGTCATGGAATATCTCTTTGTTGTCTAATCCTTCCAAAGTTACCAATTTCAATGGTTACTGAAAAATGTAGGATAATACCAAAAATGTCATTTTCGATTTCAGACTACTAAGTGATTAATGACTAAGGAGCTGGAGCACAGATTAATGCATCAACATCTGGCACTATTTGTTCTTAGTGTAATAATCAAATACTTTGGTTACTACGGCATTACCCATCTTTGTATAGTCGCCTCTTATGATTTTCTCCTCTGCAGCTATGCCCACAAAGAGAGCATCCACAGCGCGCTCCGAGATGTAGTCAGACAGGTTTCCATTAACCTTTTCTTTAGCAAATAAATTATAGGCACTTGTGGCCATAGGCCAATACTTCGTGACGTCTTTTTTACTTAATTCAGACTCTAATCGCTCACTGTATCTGTTTTTAATTGTACTGTACATCGCACTCTTGAGCACCTGAGTAGCTGCGTCCTCACCGCCTAATACCACTGATACGGCATCGCTGAATTTTACCTCCTTAATAGCATCTCTAATGATGGCCTCACTCTCTACTGCGGCTACTGCAGAGGCGTCCACCACAGCCTTTTCGACATCATCTATCTGGTCCTCTAAGCCAAGAGTCTTCAGAGTAGCAAGCACTGGCTTCAGCTCATCAGGTAGAGCATCTTCGCCTTGTTTGATGGTCTTAAATGCATTAACTGCCTTACCAGCACTACTTTGCAAAATAGACTTAAGCGCAGCTATGGTTTCTGAAGCTGACGGTTCTACGAGGAGATTCTTAACCGTAGAACATGCAGAAAGCCCTATTGCCAAGGCTGCGACAAACATTACATTTTTCATAATAGCTATATTTTGATTTATCATCACACACTTTTTGAGGGATAATGGCCGATAGCATACATTATATTTATAGGTAGCCTTTCAGCCGAATATTACTGAATGATAACCTTCGAGACTCCGCTAATAGTTTCAGAAAGCATATTTAAAATATAGACTCCTGCGGGCACACCATGAGTCGCTACCCTCAGCTGAGTGCCCCTCTGAGTGCCGGCATAGATGACTCTACCTTGCAGGTCTCTGAGTATAAGTTCTACAGGAGCATCATCAGAATTCAGTGTAATATTAATATAGTCTCCTGCATGAATGGGGTTGGGATATACATCTATGCCAGATATCTGATCAAGTGGCTCATATTCAGTACCACTTGTCTTAAAGAATGTTCTAGCATAATAATACGCATCTACACCAATCTTTTGTCCCATCAGCCTACCAGGTATATCGTCAGCAGGAGGATGTATACCTCCCCAGATTCTCGAAAGGCTGGTCTGATCAGATGCATCTTGGTAAGTAGCCCATTGAAGTAAAACATCCTCAGACGGTCCCTCCTCGAAGACTAAGAACTCATTTTTAGGGGCCAGAAATTCACCTACTCCGCCAGGAAAATAAGGATCGCCTGTGAGTAAGGTAAGGACCTCTGACGCAGCCCGCGAATAGGTAGAGTGACCTGAGACATATCCAGCAAAATTAGGCGTGATAAAAGTAGGTCGCTGATAGGGCCACCATCTACCTGCCTGGATCCACTGTACTCCTGCCTGATCTACTTGCGGATTCCTGATGTAGTCCGGACCGGCCCACGTTCTCAGCTTCAGTTGACCTATCACAGGTATGCGCTCACCTTCTATAAAGATAAGCTCCGATGTATCTATGTATGGTGGATTATGATCTTCTGCAGTGATTACTTCTATAAATCCTTCAATCAATGGTAGTCCATATTTGTGATAATTAGCTAAGGTCGTATCAGTACATTGACCCAGCTCAGCCATGGCTCTGACTGCTGAGACAGGCCTGATATAGTCATACCAACCCTTGGCACCCCAGGCGGAGATCGCAGCATCATGCATAGCGCCACCTAAGGTGAAATACGCTTTCACGTCATACTCCAAGGTATCTATAGCTTCTCCTGTACCTTCTAATTTTCGTTCAAATAGCGGGTGATCCATGACATCATTCATGATGGTGAACCAATGTCCAGGTGGAGTTTCACTGTCAGGGCCGTCTGCCCAAAATTCAGCTAAAACGCGTGTAAAATCACCTCTAAGCACCTCATTGCGCTCATATGGCATACCTGTGATTGGATTAAATTTGTGCCCCCGACTGGAATCACCGCCTTCCTCAAATTGATAAAAGTCTCGAAGTCCTGAGACGGTCGTAGGTAAAGCTGGATTATTCCCTATGGTAGCTGGGGATATATCAATCTTCACACTGTCAGCTGTGTCCAAGTGTGATCCCCATGCAGATACTAAGGCAAAACCCCACTGGTAGTCATTAAAGCCATCCTCTCCAGGCTCACTCTCTATGAATGGCGGAGGCCCTGGATCGTGATACACCTTATAGTCAAATCCATCTCGATTGTACACGGTAAGATCGTCCTCTTGGAGTGCGAAGGGAGTCACATTCCCCCATTCTGGGCTTAAAAATGGAGGTGTCCTGCCAAATGACGGATTACCCGATTGATCTATGAAAAGGTCTAAGGACAGAGGCTGCCACCGATTAAAATCACTTAGATTTTGATTGCCAAACTGCTTTGGAGCGAAGGCATTATTGACAGGTAAATAATATGTATTTGCATAGTTCCTAGACTCATTAGAGTTGTCTAATTGTCCGTACTCGATAACCTTCTCTGCAATATAATTACCCAGAGCTGCAGGATTCCCCGTGCTGAGGTCACTACTGAAATAGTCTGGATCATAACCCAGTTCTTGAAAAAGCTGATTGGCTAAAGTATAGATGTGCTGTACTCCAGGCGAAAATCTAAATCTATAGAGTATAATTCGATAGCTGGCGTAGCTGATAGCAATCTCTTGAGCGGCTCGAACTTCTAAGCTGTCGGTCAAAGCAAAAGTCCCAGTATCAAATTCGAAATTTTCTACTTCCACATTTCCAAAATAGGTATTGGGAATTCCGTTTATGACGGCCCACGCATCATACATGGCCGCTGATGTGTGAAAGAGATTTCGTGCATGGACGGTGGGTCTGGCTAAGTCATTCCGAATAGATTCCAATACAATCTCGTTCCATTCTCGAGCGACGGAATGATCTTGAGCCTGGATATGGCTGAAACCTAGCATGATCACTATTCCAATAACAAATAACTTATAATAAAAACTGGGCATTTTATCCTTATTTTAGCTTCGCTGAATTATCTGGTGATGGTAACTCCTTGTCATATTCGAGGCAAAAATAATGTTTTATTACCATATGTAATTAACTCAGTTGATGACTGATAGTATTAATCACACCAATAATATGACGAACGATGGCACCTAAAACCCTATATATACTCTTATAAATGAAGGATTTAATTAGGAAGTTGCATGCCAATACTGAAAAGATCAGTGCAGAGAGAAAGTTCGATCTTGACCTACTAGTCCAGGCCATGTATGAGCTCCACAAAAATTGCGGGGAGATCAGCGTCAACGTGATCTGTACGCATAACTCCAGAAGAAGCCAGGTGGCTCAGCTGTGGTTTATCATGGCAGCACATCATTTTGATGTTCCATGCCTGAAAGCTTATAGTGGCGGTACCGAAGTCACCGCCTTTAATGATCGGATGGTAAAAGCTTTACAATCGCATGAAATTGATCTATCCGAGATCAGCGGAGGCACAAATCCTGTATATGCTTTACATATCGCTGGTGCTGAAAAATCTGCACATCAATTTTTTTCTAAGACTTATGACGACCCTGTCAATCCCGCTAAGGAATATATCGCCTTAATAGTATGCGATAGTGCTGATGAAAAGTGCCCTATTGTAGTAGGAGCATCACATAGACTATTTATCCCCTACGTAGACCCGAAGCAAGCTGATGATACTGATCAAGAATCCCATGTGTACCGGGCCAAAGTAGAGGAGATAGGAATAGAAATTCTGTATACCATAGAACAACTTAAGAAGTTAATCTAAGCTGTAGATGGCAAATACTCTGTGGCATGTTGCTTTATATAGTAGCTTTCACGGATGAGCTGCGACCCACACCTCTCCATCAAAGAAAATTTCTTTCTTCCAGATAGGGACAGTCTCTTTTAGCGTATCGATAGCATATGCGCAAGCTTGAAATGCAGCCACTCGATGAGGGGTGGAGATAGCTATAATCACAGCAGCATCCTGGATCTGAAGTACGCCTATTCTATGATGCATTGACACGGCTATAGCATCCCACTCAGCGGCTATACGCAAAGCGATTTTCTCCATTTCCTTCTTAGCCATAGGTGTATAAGCTTCGAATTCTAAATTCATAACTTGCTTACCCTGTGTCTGATTTCTGACAGTCCCAATGAATACTACTGTTCCACCTGCTCCATCATCAGCTACAAAAGATTCGCACGCGCCAGCGCTCAGCGGTTGATCCGATATTTGTATGTCTACTTTACAATTCATAGTAGCAAGCTCAACCTCCCGACACTGGTGGTATCAGAACTACTTCATCATCATCAGTCAGAACAAATGCTTCATCCTGATAGGTATCATGTACCGCGAAGTTGATTGTCCTAAGTTTAGCTAATTTAGGATAGTTATCGTACAAGTATTGCCTCAGATCAGCGAGGTCACGACCTTTAAACTCTACAGTTATCTCTCGCTGCTTCAAAATATCCTTTGCGATTCCAAAGGCTAATAATCTGATATTCATACAGTGACAAAGTTATTTAAATAATTGACCACTACTTAGGCTAATTATCTCTCTTCCAAAATACTGATGATTAACTGCTACTGCTGTCTCGTGTGGCTGCGCAAGTCATGTGTCTTAACACTCTTAGTGCATATTTTTAGAGAATTGTTGCGGCATACTCCAGCAGCCTTTATTACATTTAAGCGTACAATGATCAGATCACCAATACTCAGGCAGCTTGTCCACTCTAAGCACTTGGACATATTTGGAGCAGTTCTGATTTTACTGGTGTGCATTTATAGGGATTTTCATGAGACTATATATTATCAGGGTCAAATTCAATTTGGCACCAACATCCAAGATCTTTATTCTACAGTGTTACAGGGAGCTTTCCCACTCGGCTTACTATCCATCATAGGGGCTATTTTCTCATTGCTTTCCACTAGATTGATTGGTAAACAGAATAATCTCGGCAATGCTATAGGCGTCGCGACCACCGTAAATTCTGGAACCATTGATTACTTATTTGGTAATCACTCAGCGATTCTGACCTATCCAGTATCCTTCATGTTGAATAGCCTATCAGCTTTTAAGTGGAGAGCTGGACAACAGATTAGGAAGAAAGATCTTCGCTACTATATCATATTTATCTTTGGTATGGCCCTTGGTTTTGCACTAGTATATCTGGGTGCGCATCTCTTCGGCGGTAAGACCGATCACGCTTTTCTCATAGTCGTTTCCGTCACCTTTGGTCTCTCTGTGGGAGGTAATTTTGCTAATGCCTTCAAATATGAAGAGACTTGGCTCAATTGGATATTATATAATAGTGTGCAACTGATAAAAAATATGATGATTATGAATATTGCTAATGTGGTCAAGTATATATTCTATCTATTTAATGCCGTTTGGACTTTTCTTGATTGGAAAATGAACGGAGACATTACGCTCGATACGTATTCCACAGCGCGTTAATACTATTTTAAGCAGGCTTGAAAATCATCGATATGGAGTTGACACAGTGGCGAGTATTTTTTTCCGTGAGCCTTTCTCCTTTGAAGACGTGACCTAAATGACCACCACAGTTCTGGCAGACAATCTCAATTCGCCGACCATCAGCATCAGGTAGCTGCTTCACGGCCCCAGTGATCTCATCATCAAAAGCTGGCCACCCACATCCTGAGTCGAACTTATCAGACGAATTATACAGCGGTGCTTCACATTGGCGGCAGATGTATGTACCAGAATCAAAATGCTTATCGTACTCGCCTGAATACGGTCTTTCTGTCCCTTTATGCAGTATGACTCTGGCCTCTTGCTCGCTCAGCTTGTTATATGCACCATCCTTCTTCTCCACCGCTGATTTCAGCTTAGCCGCGTACTTCTGTCTGACCTTACTGACTTTAGGACTAATGACTGCGCGACAGTAGCCTTGACCCTGATTATTCTTGTAATAGTTCTGATGGTATAGTTCAGCTGCATAGAATACGTCGAGCGGTTCTATCTCGGTTACAATAGGATCATCCCAGATAGTGGTCGCCACATTTTTAGCAGAGGCCTCTGCCTTCTCCTTTTGGCTCTCATTATGATAGTAGATGACTGATCGGTATTGAGGTCCTGCGTCATTACCTTGACGATTCTTAGTGGTTGGATCATGGCTGACCCAAAATATTTCTAAGATCTCCTCAAAGCTGATGAGTGAGGAATCAAAATGAATCTGAATTACTTCAGCATGGCCAGTCGTCTTAGCGCAGACCTGCTCGTACGTGGGATTCACTACGTGGCCTCCGGCATAGCCTGACACCACTTTCTCAATACCAGAGAAGTCTTGAAAGACAGCTTCCACACACCAAAAGCATCCTCCACCTATCGTTGCAATTTCTAAATGATTCATAAAAAAATATCTTTGCGAAAGATAACACATACATGGACAGCTTTGTTTTGGTCCTTTCACTAAGAATCATATAATTCATTCCTCCAATAGGGCGGATATCTTTCACCTCATAAGTACATAATTAACTCAACTATGGAATTATTTACCATCATCACCATTTTGGTAGTTGTCTCCGCGATTTTCGCCTATATCAATGAGCGAGTCGTAAGGCTGCCTTATACCATCGGTGCCATGGTGATTACCATCATCATGAGCTTGGTATTAACTATAGCAGGCTGGTTAGATGCGTCACTCACTAATCCGCTAAAGGATCTCATCACAGAGATTGACTTTGGTACCGTACTCATGGAGATTATGCTAAGTTTCTTGCTTTTTGCTGGCGCAATGCACACTAATTTTGATCAGCTAAAGGTGCAGCGGGGGCCGATATTAGCATTTGCAACATTTGGCGTTATCACCAGCACGCTGCTTATTGGAGGTATCATGTTTTACGTATTTCAAGCATTCGGGCAGCCAGTGAATTTCATCCACTGCCTCCTCTTTGGCGCATTAATTTCGCCCACCGACCCTATTGCTGTGTTAGGTATACTTAAACAAGCAGGGGTGCCAAAGAAGCTGGAAACAAAGATCGTAGGAGAGTCACTATTTAATGATGGTATTGGCGTTGTCGTGTTTCTTACGCTATTCGAAATTGCTGATATAGGAGTAGATCAGATCAGCCTCCAGGAGATAGGATTTCTTTTATTGGAGGAAGTCGCAGGTGGTATCCTGCTAGGTCTCGTTATGGGCTATGTGGCCTACCGCCTGATGAGAAGCATTGACGACTATAGTGTAGAAGTACTGATTACGATTGCCATTGTCATGGGGGGCTACCAGTTAGCGTCATACATGCACTTTTCTGGTCCGCTGGCCGTCGTGGTAGCCGGACTCTTAGTAGGTCATGATACGGTGCGTGATAGGGGGATGTCAGAGATGACTGAGCTCTACTTAGATAAGTTTTGGGAGACCACTGACGGTCTGCTCAATGGTATATTATTTGTTTTAATCGGTTTAGAAATCCTCATCATTCCATTTGAACAATCTTTTCTAATCTTGGGCTTAATTGCCATACCAATTGCTCTCATGGCCAGATTTGTAGCACTATCAATCCCCATTAAGCTATATCGAGAGAAGTTGGACTTCATACCATATACCAATACGATTATGACTTGGGGAGGGCTAAGAGGTGGCATATCCATCGCCTTGGCACTTTCACTACTCCCAGAAATGAATAAAGATCTTATCGTGACTATGACCTATGTGGTCGTTTTATTCTCGATTATCATACAGGGGCTGTCTATAGGTAAGGTGGTAGATTACCTAATGGCAAAATCTAAGTTGAAAACAGATTCTACGTTATAAATAAAACATGTTGAATGAGTGGACTATACGTCTACATGGCACGAATTCTGTCTTATAAGTCCATAAAGCATCCGCCTAACTATTAAATTAAAGGTAAAACTATCAGATTCATAAACTTATCTTGTCATAACTTCGTCAATATGCCATACAGACAATCATGAGTTCAATTGACTAAGTTAATAGCATCACCCTAGTTATCACGATATGGTTCTAATTTAAACTAATCAAAGCGCTCCTTAAAAAATCAAATTATGAAATATATACTGTACTCCATATGCTTCACCGTCTTAGCGGTCGGAGGTATACAAGGTCAATCGCTAGAAGATGATGTTAATGTTCAATTGATGAAGGCTAAGGTCCTATTCGATGCAGAGCGATATGATGAAGCGGTCCGTATCTATAATACCATCATTAAGAAAAATGATGGCTATGCACCTGCCTATCTAATGAGAGCTAAGTCCAAAATATTCTTAGGAGCTTGGGCCGGAACACGTAAAGATCTTCTTGATTTTATCGATCTGAATGGGGTGACTAAGGAAGTGATTAAGATTATGTCTATCACTGAATATGAACTTGGTAATCTCAAATCGGCAAAAAACTATGCTACCACTGCCTTGGAAATGGATCCTTACGACGGGGAGCAACTATTCATAGCTGGCAATATAGAGATGAAAGATAAGGATAAAACTCAAGCCTGCGAATATTGGGAAGCAGCTGCTCAGATGGGAGCCAGAGGTGCTAAGACGTTAGTCTCCAAAGAATGCTCTGTGATATTTGAGATTAGAGAAGAACAGCGGCAGAAGAAAGCAGCGGCAGCACGACAAGTAGAAGCTAAAAAGCAGGCTGCAGCTAAAAGAAAAGCTCAAGCCTTGGCTAAAGAAAAAAATGAAGACGATGATATGACAGATGCCAGTAAAGATAAAAACCAAGACGACGAGGAAATGGGAGACACAGAGGTAAAGTCAAAATCGAGAAATAAGCAACCCATCGGCATCATACCACCTAAGAATATTGAGGTCAATGAAGATGTAGATGAGGAAGAGATGATTGAGGATGAGCCAACTGAGCATATTAAAAAGCAAAATGGGGATGACTCCAAATTGGAATATGAAAAAGTAGATATGGACGCCATTCAGGAAATTGAAATTGATGAAGAGCTATCTGTCGTCATCGGTAATGGTTTAGGTAAGCGTAAGGTCGAAAAACACCCAGACATTTTCATGCTATCTAATGATGCTGGAAAAGTAGTCATTGACATATGCGTTGATCACGAAGGCAAGGTCTACTCTGCTTCTATCGATAAGCGGAAGACAACTCTATTCAAAACCAGCCTGACATCTTTGGCACTAAGAAAATCTAAGAAGTTTGAATTTTTCCCCTCTTTTCGAGAGGAGCAGTGCGGATTTTTAATTTATGTCATCAAGCCAGGAGAGTAATTGTAGTCTTATGAATTTCAGTTATTCATAAGTTTCTCGAATTTCAGCTATTCATTAGTTGGTGTTTAGGAGCTAGCGAGTGATCACTGCGATTCATATGCTAATCTCCCCGCGCAAATACATGGCTGCTTTACCAGAGATATAACTTCTATTACCTGCTGATTCTACGCTGAAGTAACCTTTGCGCTGCGATAACTGCACTGCCTTCATTTTCTTTTTAGACAGCTGGTTTGACCAATATGGTGTCAGCGTGGTATGAGCTGAACCTGTGGCTGGATCCTCATTGATACCTGTACCTGGAAAAAAGCCCCTGGATACAAAATCGATATCACCATTTCCTGGTGCCGTGACTATGATGCCTCTGTCAAGCAGTGGTATCAAGTCATTGAAGTTCGGCTCCATCGCTTCTATAATCGACTGAGCAGCGAAAACGTACATTAGGTCATCCCGTCCTTGATATGCAGCCTTGCATTGATTATACCCTAAGGCTAAGAGTATTTCTGGATTTATACCTACTGACTTGATCTGATCTGTTGGAAAGTCCAATGTAAGCACATCGTTATTTCGCATAACGTGGAGAGGGCCGCTCTTTGAACTAAAGCTCAGCTTATTATCAGTCACGCCTAACTCTTCAAAAATGACAAACGCACTGGCTAAAGTAGCATGCCCGCATAGATTGACTTCTACCAGCGGAGTGAACCATCTAATGGCGTAGTTATCAGCATCTTTTACAAAAAAGGCGGTCTCACTGAGATTATTTTCTAAGGCGATGGATTGCATCAAATCGTCAGGTAGCCACGCTTCCAAAGGAACTACAGCTGCTGGATTTCCCGTGAATATGCCCTCAGCGAAAGCATCAACTTGATATATGCGATGTGTTCTCATGAGCTAAATATTAGGATCTTTTAATACATAAAGAAAAACAAATATAAAAGTATCTGAGAACCAATAGCTTATGCGCACTGTTATTAAGATATATTATTCTTCTGACAAATTTTATCAAATGATAGATCGCAATAATCGTCGTCCAGCTAAAAGAAGAACTGCCAAGCTTAGCATCAACGGACTTCACATCACTCCAGATAGTGTACAGAAAGTAGATCGGGATGTAGAATACTCATTTGCCGATCTCGATCTCTTGCTGACCCAACATAAGGATGCTATCCATATGAGACTATTTGATGATCGCTACTTAGAGGCGAAAACTATCAACGTTATCGAGTTCAAAGGTGAGCCTTTCGTTATATCAAAGAATTAAAATTAGGACCACTATAAGGTAATTGTAAAATTCTCTTAGAGCAAGATGTAATAACTGAACTTAACTATTGGTGCTAATTTAGAACCTACATAAGATATCCTGCTATTTAAGTGACAATCATAGCTTAGCGAATTGCCCCTCAGCAACCGTAATATGCAACATCCCCATCAGCTTGCTTTAATAGCCTCCAAGCTCCATATAAATAATTGTAGATGTCAGCATAATCATTGGTATGCAAATTCAGTAATCTACATTCCATTATAATTCTTGATCACCTTCAAAAGCTCTATATAAGACTAAAAAGAAAAAAGGTGATCAGTTGCCTAATCACCTTTTTAAACTATTTTATTCAAGAATTTTTATGCTTGGTGGGTGCGCTGCTTTAGATCAAATCGATCCAAATTCATCACTTTAGTCCAAGCTACTATAAAGTCTTGTACAAACTGCTCTTGGGCATCATCACATGCATAAACTTCTGAAATAGCTCTCAGTTCTGAGTTCGATCCAAAGACTAAATCTACTCTTGTACCTGTCATCTTCACCTCATTAGATGCTCGGTCACGTCCTTCAAATGAATTCTCATCATCTGAAGTGGCTTTCCAGCTAACACCCAGATCTAATAAATTTGCGAAGTAATCATTTGTCAGCGTTCCAACTTTATCAGTGAAAACCCCGTGTTTAGAGTGATCATAGTTAGCACCTAAAACTCTCATGCCCCCAACTAAAACCGTCATCTCTGGAGCTGTCAAAGTCATCAGTTGCGCTTTATCTACAAGTAATTCTTCAGCAGAAGTTTTGTGCTGCGGCTTAAGATAATTCCGGAAGCCATCAGCTACTGGCTCAAGAGGACCAAAGGATGCAACATCAGTTTGCTCCTGTAGCGCATCGCCCCGACCTGGGGTGAATGATACCGTCACATCGTGACCTGCATTTTTGGCTGCTGCTTCTATACCAACTGAACCGCCTAACACAATTAAGTCTGCGATAGATACATGCTTATCGCCAGCTTGGTCATCATTAAATTCTTTTTGAACTCCTTCCAGTGCTGTGAGTACTTTAGAGAGTTGAGCTGGATGGTTTACTTCCCAATCTTTCTGTGGTGCTAAACGTATGCGAGCACCATTAGCCCCTCCCCGCTTATCTGAATCTCTATACGTAGAGGCAGACGCCCAAGCCGTAGATACCAGCTCAGCTACGGATAATCCAGTGGCGCTAATCTTAGCTTTTAACGTATTGATATCCGCATCATCTATAGGAGGATGGCTTACTTCAGGGATCGGGTCTTGCCAGATCAATTTTTCACTTGGAACCTCTGGTCCTAAGTAGCGATTGAGCGGTCCCATATCTCTGTGAGTCAGCTTATACCAAGCCCGAGCAAATGCATCTTCAAACGCTTGCGGGTCTTTATGAAAGCGCTTAGATATCTCTAGATAAGCCGGATCTTTTTTCATGGCCATATCTGCGGTGGTCATCATCAGGGCTTGCTGCTGAGAAGCGTCGCCAGCCTTAGGCGCCATGCGTGCTTTGGATTGTGCAGTAGGCGTCCATTGATGAGCTCCGGCTGGGCTCTTAGTCAGCTCCCAATCATAGTTCAATAAGACTTCGAAGTAGTCATGATCCCACTTAATCGGATTAGGCGTCCATGCACCTTCGATTCCGCTGGTGATGGTATCATCTCCGACACCAGTACCAAATGTATTTTTCCATCCCATTCCCAACTGCTCAATGGAGCTTCCCTCTGGTTCAGTTCCGACATAGTCTTCAGGATCAGCAGCTCCGTGGGCTTTACCAAAGGTATGGCCTCCCGCTGTCAGGGCTACAGTCTCTTCGTCGTTCATTGCCATTCTTCCAAAGGTCTCTCTAATATCATATGCTGATCCGAGTGGATCAGGATTAGCATTAGGTCCTTCTGGATTGACATAGATTAAGCCCATATGGGTAGCTCCAAGGGGAGCTTCTAAATTTTCTCTGCCATCGGCGTATCTTGCATCATTGGCCATCCATTCTGTTTCGGATCCCCAATATATGTCTTGCTCTGCTTCCCAAACATCCTCTCTGCCTCCACCAAAACCGAAGGTCTTGAAGCCCATAGACTCTAAAGCACAATTACCTGTTAAGATCATGAGATCGGCCCAGGATAATTTCTTACCATATTTCTTTTTTACTGGCCATAGTAAAAATCTGGCCTTATCTAAGTTACCATTATCTGGCCAGCTATTAAGAGGTGCGAATCTTAGGTTACCAGTGGCTGCTCCACCACGTCCATCCCCTATACGATAAGTACCTGCGCTGTGCCAAGCCATACGAATCATAAATGGACCATAATGCCCATAATCAGCAGGCCACCAACTTTGAGACGTTGTTAACAGTTCAATAATATCTTGTTTAACCTGTTTAAGGTCTAAGGTTGAGAATTCTTTTCTGTAGTTAAAAGACTCATCCATTGGATTGGACAAGTTAGAGTGCTGTCGGAGCACATTAAGCTTTAATTTATTTGGCCACCATTCGTGATTGGTAGTACCTCCTCCGGCAGATTTGGTTAGTGCGCCACCCATGAACGGACATTTGCTGTCGTCATTCATGTCTTTCACCGTAGCGTGTGATGTAGTATCCATAGTATCCTTTATATGATTGAAATTATATATGCGAATATAATAGTAAATAGCCCAATTTGTTCAGTTATTTAGGCAATTGGAATTCCTTCCTTTCGAACTAACAAGACCTATATTTTATATTGTCTAATCCTTGATATCCCAATTGTTAGATTAATGTTAGTAACTTATTAAGTATTTAATTTGTATAAATAATTATAAATCATAATTTAGTATTGTGTTTATAAAGATTCTTATTAAATTTATTTGAAAAGAACCCTTATGAATCATCTCGATATGAATACTGAATTGTGATTACAGCTCAGTCATCATTGAGAGATCTCATGACTCGATTTCTGCGGAGAGATCTATAGAAATCAGTAATGAAGAGCAAAAGTCTTTATGGCAGAGGCAACTTTGGTATTAAGATAACGGCTAAAAAGTCTCTTAAAGCAAAGATTTATTTCGGAGCTAAAGGAGATAATGTCCAGAGAAGTTATACGGAGTATTCCTATAATGGAAAGGGCACATGCCCTGGAAGACTGAGAAGAGAGATCGGCTCAGATGAACAGGGAAGTCTGATTAATACTTTAATTAGGCGAACGCATTATTCGTAATGCATAGATTTCTGGAATTATTTTCAGTCTAGTATTAAGGAAACAGTTTGGGAGCAATCTCAAATTTTTACTGAATACATGAATATAAAGAAAGAAGTCTTAGCCATTCTCTCATGGAGAATGGCTTTTTCTATTTACAATAATAACTTACTCGTCAGCCTTACCTCTGCTTCTTACATACGAGGCATACTCGAATAGCAATAATGGAGAGTAGTCAGGAATTAAATTATAGCACTTCTCAGGAGACATCTCCTCATAGGCTGCTCTGAGCAGTACCTGAGTTAGAATGCATTCCAAAATTTAACTTCCCTTGGTTAATAATTAAAATTATCCCGACATAAGATTATAATTGTAGTGTGAAATTAGTAGACGATATCAGAGAGGCCCACAGGTCAAAATATGGCCAAGAGGAAATTATGGTGAGGGCTCCTGGCAGAGCTAATATCATCGGAGAACACACTGACTACAATGATGGGTTCGTACTGCCTTTTGCAATAGATAAAGCTATCTATATGCTAGTTAGTAAGTCACCAAAAAATCAGCATGAGATACATGCCTTCAATACAGATGTCACGGAATCTTTTAAGGATCAGAAACGTGATGGATTTTCGCGGTATTTTAGCAGTGTTTTGCAAAGCTTTAAGCTGAGATCAAAATCCACAAATACTTATAACATTACATTCGGGGGCGACCTCCCTATAGGCGCAGGAGTATCCTCCTCCTCGGCGATCAGCTGCGGATTTGCCGTAGCGATTAATCAGGTAGAGGGTCATCAGTTAGAGAAGCGTGAGATCCTTGACATCGCCGTCGAGGCAGAGCGAGGCGTGGGTGTGGAAGGAGGGATTATGGATCAGTTCTCCATACTCTATGGCTTAGCTGATTCTGCACTTTGCTTAGACTGTCGTGATAACAGCTGGTCAGAGATACCATGTCATCTACTTGATTATAGCTTTTGTCTATTAGATACTGGAGTGGAACATAACTTAGCGGAGACAGCATATAATACTAGAGCCAGGACCTGTGCGGATGCTCTCCGCATCATAAGGCAGCGGGACGAGCAGGTGAGTGGTTTTCGAGACATAGGAGTACAACATCTATCCTATTTAGAACAGCCCCACAGAAAGCGAATAGAGCATGTCATCAGAGAAAACGATCGCGTTATGAAAGCGGTCCAAGCTCTGGAAAATAAGAACTTAGAAGCCTTAGGAACATTACTTTCTGAATCTCATATCAGCTTGCGAGATCTTTACGAGGTGAGCTGTGCTGAGTCAGACTATATCGTAGACTACCTTTATACTCAAGCTCACAGCTTAGGTGCTCGCATGATGGGCGGTGGTTTTGGAGGTAGTGTCATTGCCTTAATTAAAGCTGATCAATTAGAGGATACTATATATCCACTGAAGGGAAAATACGAAAAGACGTTTGGGAAATCCATGAACTATTTTTCTGTCGCCCCCGTCCAAGGGCTCTCTATCATGCCCTAATAAGCGTCACACAGCTTACTCATCTTCCTCATCAGACGTCCTGAGCGTCGGATAGCTCACTCCAAGCTGTTCTAAATATGTATCAAATTTGTTTTCATCGAAGTAAAATTTCTCTAATTGAGGTCTGAATTCCTCCATGATATCTTTATTCAGATAGATGGCTGGGGTATCATCCTTAGTCACCATGGGGATGTACTCTGTCTTCATACCTTGCTCCTCAGTGAAGTACTGCTTAGCATCCGCGACTAAGTCTGGCTTTAGGAAGAAGTCTAATAAGGTCATAGCCTCTACTTTAGCTCCAGCGATCACACCCTTGTGAGCGATAGGTGTAGCCATAGCGATAGCATTGGACCAGTGGTGACCCTGAAGACCTGGAATATTAGACGGATAGCGCATGGTGACCGTCGGGAGCTTCCACGATATATCTCCGATATCGTCTGACCCTCCACTGATGAATCGTGTCGTCGGGATTCCGATCGTATCTAACTTAGTAGATAATCCCTTATAGCGAGATGTATCAGATTCTACTTCAGCCTGGACAGCTCTAGCGAGGGTCTGATCAGCGACAGACCAATCTGGCAGACCTACCTCCCTGATGTTTGCATACATCGTCTCAGCGATGACCTGATTAAAATGTCTTGGCCAGGCTGAACCAAGAACCTTTCTTTTCACGGAAGTATTCGTCATCAGAGCAGCGCCATCAGCTATTTTATTAGCGCGCTCATACACCTCCATAATTTTTGGATATGTGACATGTCTAAAATAGTACCAGATCTTAGCTTTTGATGGGACCACATTAGGCTGATCTCCTCCATAATTAATAACAGAATGTGATCGGTGTAGAGGGTCTAAGTGTTCTCTTTGATACTGCCAGCCGATATTCATTAGCTCCACTGCGTCAGCAGCGCTCCTCCCTCGCCACGGTGATCCAGCCGCATGAGCCGCCTCCCCTTCGAATTCGTACTCCACGGATATCAAGCCTGTACCTCGTGCCTGGCCATATGATACAGATAGATTGCTGGATACATGTGTGAAAATGCACATATCCACGTCATCAAAATAGCCATCTCTGGTAAAGTAGGCTTTAGTCCCGACTAGCTCCTCTGCAACGCCCGGCCAGATAATGATGGTACCAGGTATATTCTCGCGCTCCATAATTTTCTTTACTGACAACACTGCTAACACATTGAGTGGTGTACCTGAATTATGCCCTTCGCCGTGTCCTGGTGCTCCTTCTATGATGGGATCATGGTAAGCTACTCCAGGCATTTGCGACGCTTTCGGGATGCAGTCCAGGTCAGAGCCGAGAGCTATGACTGGGCTGCCACTACCCCACTTAGCCCACCAGGCAGTCGGTATGCCAGAGATACCGTACTCTATCTGGAAACCATTTTCTTCTAATATGTCAGTGATGTATTTAGAAGTCTCTATCTCTTGAAAACCCAACTCTGCAAAGCTGAATACCTTATCGATCATGACCTGTCCCATCTTAGCATTAGCCTCTATGTCAGAGACGGCTTCGTCTTTAAGCATTTGTATTCGATCTGCTTGGCCATGTAGCACGAAGCAAATGCAAAGCAATATTGGAGTCAATAAAGAATATTTCATTTTACAGTTTTAAGTATGAGCTTTACTCATGATCGTACTTTAGAGGCTCAGTGAAAGTCATTTGGGTCCTCACTTACATCATCAGAATAATGAAATTCAAGATACGCGATTGGCATGAAGAACGAGACTTTTTCTGCTAAATAAAATAAGGTCTTAGAAATAGTCCAGAGCATTAAAATCTGAGTCTTGGCACTATGAGATAGTATAGCAGATTGTCCAAATGATATCGCCTCACTAATTATGGATTTATTCTAATCGATTAATCAAGCTTTCTGTCATTGGTATCGCATGCCATTCAGATCGACATAATCTCCAAGATTCTGAATCTGAAAACTCATTTTCATCCTAAGGCACTTCTGTGAAAGGTGCGTGGTAATATGGCTTACGAACCTGCGCTCCAATTAAGATTAGACGCATTGACCACTGACTGTAAACCCTACATATTTTCAATGTGAATGAGTCAAAAAAAAAGAACTCGTGAGTAATCTGGTAAGCCCTACCTTACTTTTCGACTACTGTAGCTAAGCCTTCAGACAGCGAACCATCATTCTGGAAGTGAATGGATTTTATTCCAAATGCGCGAGCTGCTATCACGTTTCTTTCATTATCATCTATGAAAACGCAGTGAGACTTTTTTAAGTTATAGCGATCCATCATGAGCTGGTAAAATTCAGGTGCTGGCTTACGCATGCCCTCCTCACCAGAGACTAAGACACCTTCGAACCAATGAAGAAAATCAAATTCTCTAAGTGCTATAGGCCATGTTTCAGCGCTCCAGTTAGTTAGCGCGTACACTTGGAAATCAGCAGAATTAGTATAGTGCTTCAGTATCTGTACACTATCATCTATCGCTCCTCCAAGCATTTCAGGCCAGCGCCCGTAGTAGGCCTTAATAGCTTCTCGCCATTTCTCCTCTGGGTAATTTGATAATAATAATTCTGTCCCATCCTTGAGGCTACGTCCCGCATCTTGTCCCTCGTTCCAATCATTAGTTGCGATATTGTCTAAAAAGTAATCTATCTCTTCTTCAGTCTCAAATAGCTTCCGATACAGGTATCGAGGATTCCAATCCACTAAGACACCACCTAGGTCAAATATGATTGTATTTATCTGGTTCATCTTCTGCTGATTATTTGATTATCTCTTATTTATTTGAAGTAGATATCCAAAGGTAATTATCTATGCTAATGTATCATCATAACTTAATTTCTCTTCTGCTATCACCCCTTTCATAGCCTTAAACTCTTGCCTTAATTTAGGACTATCCTTCCATAGAAAGTAGCATGTAACACTGAGAAAAATGACAGCTACTAAGGATCCTTCATATCCAAAATCTCCTCCAGTCCAAAGATCAGCGCCTTTATCCTGTATCGAGAAATAACTGTATACCTTGTATCCACTGACTTCAAATCCTAAGACGGTACTTTGAACGTAGTTCCACGCGAAGTGCATACCCGTCGGTGCCCAGATATTACGATATCGGATAAATAGTAATCCCATCAGTACTCCACCTAACACAAGGTTAGACACGCCTACCCAGCTGATGCCTACATTGCCTAAGTGCAGCATCGCAAAGAGGATAGAGGAAATTATTAAAGCACTCCAAGTACCAAGACGACGCTCTATAGTCGGTATCAGGTAAGAGCGAAAAATCACTTCCTCACTAAAACTCTGAAATATAAACATGGCTAAAAATCCAAATAATAAATAAGCATTTAGCTCAGTCGCCAATATATCAATCTGATCAGTCACCAACAAAAGCAAAAATCCAACTATAACGAGTAAACTACCCCAAAGTACTCCAATCCCTAACTGCACAAATAGCCCACTAAATCTATATCCAAGTCTCTTATGATCTCTTTTAAAAATGAACCGATGGATACACCATGTCACAGCAACGGTGATGATACTTACAGGTATGTAGGTCAAGAGTAGCATCTCATAAGGATCCTCTGATATCACTCCAGCCTCCTGAGTCTCAGACATCGGAGTCGACAGCATGGGAAAAATCAATCCAAAAAATAAACCCATGAAAGCGACTATAAAGAAGACGGTCAAAAGAACCTCTAATAGTAGAATGCCAGATTGCTTCAGTATATGTGCCACCTTCGTCAATTGTGCTGCAAGTCAGTGAAAAAGTCAATAATGGACAGAGAAAGTATTTCTGGAATTTCTTGTGGAATCAGATGCCCAGTACCATCTATTTGGCGACACACAGCCGAAGTAGCCACGTCTTTAACCGCCTGCCATTCGGTATCGCTCCTCATCACATCAGAGTGTTCGCCACGAATAATCATGCACGGATGCTTAATCATAGATAATGCAGACCAAGGATTAGTAGCCGTAGCATAGATCATAGCTTCCCACTCCCGACTATAGCTGAGCGTATAGCCACTTTCAGTCTCTCTTATGCCATGGGCTAAGTACGCCTCCTGAGAAGACGGTGCGAATCGTTGAAAAAATGCTTTCGACTCGAAGTACGCTTTTGCTTCGTCTGCATTAGACCAATGATCTCGTCTTCTGGATGCTTGCTGGTACATTGGATTAAATTGTTTGAGTTGATCCAGTGGCTTATCCTTCTGCATGTCATACACCTGCTGAGGTAGTATGACGGGATCTATTAGGACAATTTTACGAAATAAATCGGGTCGCTTCACGGAGGCCAGCAGTGTCGCTATACCTCCCATGGAATGCCCCATCCCTATCACCTTGGTTATAGACTGAGACTCTAAAAACAAAATTAAATCATCAGCTAATACGCCCCAATCGCTGAATGACTCAGCATCCTCACCCTCCCACATGGGGCGCTGGTGCATGCCTATCATATGGAAATGCTGAACAAATTGACTCAAGAATGGCTGGTAAGTTCTAATAGGATATGCATTAGCATGTGCAAAATGAACCACCGTACCCTCTCCTCCAAAATCTTCGAATTCGATCACTATTACTTAATTTGGCTCTAATATAAGTCAATAGAAGATCACTCATCCGAACAAATGATAGATAAAGGAAAAGACTGGTACATCATTGAAAACGTAGGCTTGATAGATTCGCCCGCACTATTACTCTATAAAGAGCGAGTCATACATAATATAGACCTGATGATAGCTAAGGTAAGCGATATAAGGCGCTTAGTGCCACACGTGAAAACACATAAAATGTTGGAAGTAGGCCAGCTGATGATCTCACGCGGCATCACTCACTTTAAGTGCTCCACCATCGCGGAGGCAGAGATGATGGCTATGGCTGGTGCCGAACAGGTCACGATAGCTCATCAGCTGGTCGGTCCAAAAATCCAGCGTCTGCTTAGCCTAATTACAGCATATCGACAGTGCAAATTCTCCATCATCTTAGACGACCTGAAGACGGCAATCATGACTGCAGCTTTAGCGCAGGGGGCTAAGGTGCTGTTGTCTTGCTATATAGACGTAAACTCAGGCATGAATCGCAGTGGCTTCCCGATTGACGGAGATATACTGAATTTTTACATTTCCATCCACCAGCTTGATGGCCTGCAGCTCAACGGTCTTCACGTCTATGATGGACATTTTCGGAATCCAGACATACAGCAAAGAAGGCGAGCAATTCAGGATTCATTCAGTCATATTGAGGCGCTCGCTGACCGCATCATCAGTGTGGGTTTAAAATCGCCTGACATAATAGCAGGTGGCTCTCCGGCATTCAGCACCCATAGCCTAAATCCACGTGTCAAGTCGAGTCCTGGCACCTCCGTATTTTGGGATTGGAATTATAGCCAGCTATGTCCTGAGCAAGCCTATCATCCAGCAGCATTAGTGTTGAGTAGAATCATATCCATTCCAGCTGACGGCATTATCACTATCGACTTAGGCCATAAGTCAGTTTCTGCAGAGAATTCTATTGATCAGCGAGTGAAGTTCTTAAACATCGGCGAGCACTCTTTGATCAGTCAGAGCGAGGAGCATGGCGTCATCAAAGTTCCAGATAGCACTATTTATTCTGTTGGCCAAGAGTTTTACGGTCTTCCCTATCACATTTGTCCGACAGTGAATGCTCATCAAGAAGCGAACATCATAGAAAATAAAATGCGAGTAGATAGTTGGCCCGTCATTGCTAGGGATCGAAGAATTCATATTTGAATTATCTCCCTCATATTTAGACTAATCAACAACATATCTAGTTGTCATAATATAATATTACAGTCATAATATGCCGAAGAGGCTATCTACTTCTATGCTTTCTCCTGCCTCCAGATTCCCAAGGCGAATATTCCCGATTCTGACTCTATATAACCTAAGTGTAGGCACTCCTGCTGCTGCAGTCATCTTGCGTACCTGCCTGTACTTGCCCTCCTGCAGGGTAAGGGATAGCCAGCATGTAGGGCCATGGCGATCATCCCTTATCCTTTTGGTTCGAGCTGGAAATGTCGGCGCCAGATCTAGCAGCCTCACTGCACAAGGAAGCGTCCTGTAGATAGATCCTCTGGTAGAAATGTCTATGCCAGCCTGTAGCTGAGCCATCATCGCAGGTGTGACCTCTCCATCTACCTGAGTGTAGTACTCTTTCTCTACCTTCTTGCTGGTGACATGAGCACTCACTTTGCCATCAGTAGTCAGCAGTAGGAGTCCTTCGGACGCTTCATCTAGTCGCCCTATGGCCATGGTACCCTCTGGGAAATCCCCAAGTTCTCCAAGAAGTTTTTTATTTCTTCTTATGGTTTGATTGTTAATGAATTGGGATAAGTAGCCGAAAGGCTTGTGTAAGATAAAGTGCCGATGTTTGGACAATGATGTTTGGTTTAATGCGTATCGAATGTCAGAATAAAACTGGTAAGTAATAGTACTGTAGGTATGAGAATAAGATCAGTCAGGTCGAGTATGATCCCAGTTTAGCGCCTTGTCTTCATAATATTTAATAAAAGGATTTTTACCGTCACTATATTCAGTCATGTCATGGGAGCTCAGAGCTAATCGAGTTTTCAAATTCTCGTATTCGAGAGCCACATCTGGAAATGCAATTAGATAATCTCTAAATGCCAGATGACGCCTTACGTTGGAATCCCCTTTTAGAAAGGCGTGAATATGGTGAGTTCTATGATCTCCGCCCTTTCTGTAGAAGCGTCTTCCGGCTATGCCGTACTCTCCCATCACTTCATAACCGAATTCTTCCATCACAGCATTCTTTTGATCTAACAGCTCAAGATTCAAAGCAGTGATCATGATGTCGATGACTGGCTTAGCGCTCAGACCTGGTACAGCAGTGCTGCCAATGTGATGGATTTTATTAATGGCGCCATTCAGAATCTTCCTCAGACTTACAGCTTCCGCTGTATAATGTCGAGGCCATGCTGGATTATAATCCACGACAGTGATTCTCATTACATCTATTTATAACTATAAAAGTTTTCGTAGCTAAGAGAACATAACGTACGACAAAATCACAATGACTGTAATGATTAAGCCTACAGGTTTGACATATCGATATGGGCTTATGTCCACCTCTTGAGTATATGGCAGATTAAATGCCACCTGTCGAGGTCGCAACATTCCTATGACCAACATGATAACGATATTCATCACGAATAAAATGGCCAGTACATGCAGGAAGTGGGGATAGTTTTCTTCCCCAAACACGTATGGCTTCAGAACGAACTGACTTAACGAATACAACACAGCTCCCAGTACTATCGCAATCTTAGCAGCTATGGCTGGTACATATTTAGTCGCATAGCCAACGACTATAATCGTCAGAATGGGAATGCTGTAGCAGCCATTTACCTCTTGAAGATAGCCAAATAAGCCGTCAGGTGCATGAGCTATAAATGGCGCTATGAACATGGCAAAGATAGCCAACAAGATCCCGAAGCGCTTACCCACTCTCACGACTGTTGCGTCATCTGCATCAGGATTAAAATGCTCCTTATAAATGTCTAAGCCAAAAAGTGTCACTGAGCTATTCAGTGCACTATTAAAAGAGCTCAAGATCGCTCCAAAAAGGACCGCCGCAAAAAATCCAAGAAGCGCAACTGGCAAAACTGTCTTGACTAGCCTGGGATAAGCCTGATCTGCAATCTCCAGCTCTCCCTTAAAAATATAAAATGCGATCATCCCAGGTATGACTAAAATGAGTGGTCCTAAAATCTTGAATCCTGCCGCAATCAGTAATCCTTTCTGACCTTCTTCTAAATTCTTAGCCGCCAGCGCCCGTTGAATGATCGCTTGGTTGGTACCCCAATAAAACAATTGGATGAGCATCATCCCCGTGAATATCGTTGAAAATGGCACCGAGGCATCTGGTCCACCCATCGCATTGAATCTTTCTGGAGCATCATGATATAAGTTAGTTATTCCCGTCAGGACAGATCCGTCACCGATGTGCATTAAGCCGAATACGGTGATCATGACACCCCCAACTAGAAGCCCTCCCGCATTGATGGTATCAGAGATGGCCACTGCCCGCAGTCCACCAAAAATGGCATATATCGAACCGATAATACCGATACCCCATACACAGATCCACAGCGCTGCCGTATGAGATATTCCGAACACCTCTGCTACATCAAACATGGTGACCAGCGCCAGCGATCCCGAATAAAGCACAATCGGTAAAAAAACGATCACATAGCCAGATAAAAACAAGCCTGTAGCGATGGTCTTAGTCATAGTATCATACCTGACTTCTAAAAACTGAGGGACAGTTGTAATCCCACCCTTAAGGTATCTGGGCAATAGATAGAGAGCAGTAATTACCATAGCTACAGCAGCTAGCGTCTCCCAGCACATCACTAATATACCCTCTGTATAGGATTGGCCATTGAGTCCGACGATCTGCTCAGTAGACAGGTTCGTCAATAATAGTGAACCCGCAATGACACCTGCAGTCAAGGATCTGCCCCCTAAAAAATAACCTTCAGATGTTTCTGTAGTCTTGCCTGTCAGCTTATATGAGAGACCAGCTACCAATAGGGTAACTGCTAAGAATGATAGTATTGCCATGTGACTAAGTGGTTTTTCAATTGTATGATGTGACTAAGATAATATTCCTGCTTAGATTCCGTAATATCGACACTACAGGCTTTGATGGAATTCAAAAGATATAGAATGGTTTGGGGGAATATAGGCTTGAAAATTTATGCGCCAAAGTCAATTTTAAGCTGATGCATTAGCCCATTTTCTTTCTTTGAGTCGTATCTGCTAAATAATCATCATCGATAAAACTGAGTTATACGACGCTTAGCTAGACATGTGTCAAAGAACCTGATGCTTGAAATTGAAAACTCTAAATGATTGATAATTAATCGCTTAGAGATTGTCAATTATGCTGCATTGATAATATGTATGGAACTGTTACACTGTGATAATTAATTCTCGAAGAAAAACGGGGTCACAATAAAAATTGGTTGTCATAATTTTATCAAAAATCTCGCCAACCATAGCCTCTCTACTATCTTTCCCAGTACTTCAAACTGGGCTACCAAGATATTACACCTCACTAAGATTACTTCTGACTATGCCTGGCTAAGTATACTTAGCTAACTGTATTAAGAACCCTGTAATGCACACGACTGACTCAATAAGTAAGGTAGATAACTTAGTTTCCCTCACGGAACATCTTAAGGTCAACAGGAGATTTCTTGCACCGCGATTCAAAGCACGCAATTTGAAATCTATTCGCAAGCACTTAAAGGTATGTCCGCCTGAAGTG
>ENA-ORXR01000909-ORXR01000909.1-marine-metagenome-genome-assembly--contig:-NODE-909-length-35052-cov-5.305733_pt1 | contig 35052 bp, 18 predicted proteins | sample MGYA00237866_ERZ511479 | MGnify/ENA metagenome assembly ERZ511479
AATCAACAACTTAGTGCCGAAGGCACTAAATGACTGGGCATGTTGATCAACGTAGGAACAAGACATTGCCTTGTTCCTACGTTGATCTGTTAACTCAACTTTCTCTGCAGCCTTTATTGAGTTTTCAAATACTTTAGAGGACGATACCTATGCAGAGGTCTTCTTGCACAGGGCTTGAAAGTGGAAAGTATTTTAGAGTTATATTTTAATTCAGGTACCAGGTGTCTCTGCGCCTCCGCGCGACATAACCCACCTCCTCAACCTAAAAATATATCACCGCTCCGCCTTCGCCAACCCCTCCTTATAAACCCGCAAACACCGCTCCCTCGCTTCCTTGTGATCCACAATCGGCTCAGGATATTCTTCCGTCCCAAACTCTGGCACCCATTCTTTGATATATTCCTCTTGCTTGTCAAATTTAGTCGCCTGCGTATAAGGATTAAAAATACGAAAATACGGCGCCGCATCCGTCCCGGTCCCCGCCGCCCACTGCCAGCCACCATTATTACTCGCCAGGTCATAATCCAGCAATTTTTCCGCAAAATAAGCCTCGCCCCACTGCCAGTCAACCAGCAAATGCTTAGTCAAAAAACTAGCCGTGATCATCCGTACCCGATTGTGCATATACCCCGATTGATTGAGCTGTCGCATTCCCGCATCGACAATTGGATAACCTGTTTGTCCTTCACACCACGCCTTAAATTCCTTTTCATTATTGCGCCATTCAATCTGTGTGTATTTTTCCCGAAAAGGCCCGTCAGCAACGTGTGGAAAATGATCCAGAATCATTGCATAAAAATCTCGCCAGATTAATTCACTAAGAAAAGTCTCGTTAAGTCGTTTCCCTTTAAGTGCCTTGTCCCGAATAGAAATCGTACCAAATCTAAAATGTATACTCAACTGCGTCGTACCATTGATGGCGGGAAAGTTTCTCGTTTCGTCGTAGTGCTTAACCAGTTTTTTAGAAACCGATCGATCCGGAATCGACTGGTCCGTTCGCTCAAATCCCATCTCCTGAAGCGTAATTATTTCTTCCGGTTTAGTCTGCAAGAGATGCTTAAAATATTTTCTATTGGGATAAGGCTTAAAATAATAAGAGATTTTTTCTGATAATGTATCAGCCGTATTTTTCACCATTCGGCTCTTTAATTTGGCTTTCCAGACTTTGCTATACGGCGTAAAAACTACATATGGATCACCATCCTTTTTTACCACTTCGTCCTTTTCAAAAATTACGTGATCTTTGTAAGTTTTAAAAGGGATATTCTTTTTTGACAAAATCGCTTCGATGGCCGCATCCCGTTTTTTTGCGTACGGTTCATAATCGTGGTTAGTATAAACGGATTCAATTGTATATTCCTTTAATAGCTTCTTCCAGATTTTTTCCGGCGTACCATACCGGACTAATATCGTACTCCCCTCCTCTTTTAGTTCAGCGTGCAGTCGCGTGATTTCATCATAAATAAATTCTACCCGGGTATCTTTTTTATTTTCCAATTTATCCAGAATTTCCCGATCAAAAATAAAGAGAGGTAAAACATTTTTTTCATTTTTTAGTGCTCGATAAAAACCAGCGTTGTCTTCCAGACGAAGGTCGCGACGAAACCAAAAGATAGTTATAGATTTTGACATAGAATGAATGATTTTTTAGTGTTTAAAATAAAACCTGACAATACAGAAAATGTTTAATGGCAACATGTCTTAGGAATGGTGATTAAATAAATGGAGATTCTAGGCGAACTATTTTTTTGCCAATCAAGGACGTAAAATGGGCGTTATGCCTCGCATAATAACCATTTTATGGACGCAGAGTGGCGGAAAAAGAGGAAGTATAGAATCGTCATTTATTTTGTCAACATTCCTTATAACATTTGAATGCTTACCTTTCAATGAAGCCGTAAACAAATCTTAATTAAATTGAAATTCCGCTAAACTGAAATTTTTTTTAAAAAAAATGCACTAAAATTTGTTTTTTATATAAACAAATAGTTAACTTTACACAAAATTATAATCATAATAGTTTTAAAAAGACACCTCAATGAGACTCCAACAACAGGAAACCCTTTATTTTCAAAATGAAAAATCCGATAAAATATATCAGGTGGATTTGTGCGAAGTAACGGGTGGAATGTATTTGGTAAATTTTCGGTACGGACGACGGGGCAAACCTCTCCGCGAAGGAACAAAAACGGATCAACCGATAGCATTGGCGGCAGCCCGGAAAGTTTTTGATAAACTGGTGGCAGAAAAAATAAAGAAGGGCTATTCCACTTCTGGTACACCTGCACCTGCTGCTGCTCCTCCCGTGGTCGTAGACACGAGCCTTCGTACGGAAGAACCCGAAACCGTAACTCCTTTTAATTTTGAATTAAATCCAGCACGAAAATCGGCTATTTTAAATGCTATCCAGGAGATCATTAATAAGTCAACGCTTTCTGATTCTAACCGTTCTGGTTCGCTTTGGAACACGTTTAAAAAGGTTGTTCAAAATTCAAATAACAATCAATCAAATGAGTCCAGCGTCAATGGTTTTCCAAAATCAAATTCCGGCCGTACCATCGAACGGTTGGTCTGGCGGGTTGGAGAATTACGAATTAAGGAAGCAATTCCATTGTTGCTAAACCTTGTTACCTCCAAAGATCATACGCTGTTAAATTACAATTTGGTTTGGGCCATTGGTCGCTGTGGTGATCCCGCCGGAATGCCTAAACTTGAAATAATTCGCCGTTCACTAGCAACCATTGATCCTCTTTATCCGATGGTAAAAGAAGCGCAAATGGCATTGATGAGTGAAACCGAACAAAAAGAATTGGCGGGTTTTATTGAGGATACGCTTCCACCCGTTATAAAAAATAATTTATCGAATGGACCTGCTTTGGGTAATTTGTTATTGCAGGATGACGCTGTGGGTAATACAGCCAGACTTAATATTTCCAATCTTTATCTGATGTCAAAATTCAATGAGCCGGTTAAGAATGCCATCTTTTATTTTGTTGATAAAACGCCTCTTACGGGCAATGGATTTTTTAAGGCTTTTCGCCAAATTTTTAAAGCTGCCGAATTTCGGGCCGACGCTGAACTTTTTGGTCTGATGGCTTATCGCATTCAGAAAACACCCGGCAATTTTAACGCTAATTCCTGGAGAAGTATTCGGGTCAACAACCGTTATGTCCAAATAAAGAAAGAGTTAAAAAAGCCAGATTCGACCATTGCTTTTTCTGTACAAACAAAAAACTATCTGGTACGACGAATCGCTCGGATGTTGCGCAACAAAGGAGCCGTGGCCGATCCGGAATATATAAAAATGGCGACCGGAATTTTACAGTATTATAAAGATAGTGACGAAGTTCCTTTGCACAGCGAGACTTTCTATTCTTATGTTCGCAATACCGAGGGCAGATGGGACAGTATAAAAAACACGCTACATTATACCAGCACGACGGCCTACTCTATTTTTAATGAAATTCTTTATGCCAATAGTCCGCGTTATGTCTTGTCAAAGGGTCGACAAAAATTATTGTTCCGGGAGAATATTGATAAAAACAGTCCACTTCCGACAGAAAGAGAGGAAGCATATCCGGAACTTTGGGATCGGTTGCCACAGGGTTTTCTTCAGTTACTGGTAAATAGTGAATCCAGACTAGTACACGAATTCGCCATCAAAGCGGCACGGGCCAATCACCGAAAAGTTTTAGGATTAATCAATTCAGAATTTGTTATTTTATTACTAAAAAAATCATACGCTGATACTTTACAATACGCGGTAGAATTAGCACGATCGGTCTATCGTCCTGCACTACCTGATTTTAATTTGATCAGTGCGCTACTCTACGCCAGCCTGGATCAAGCCCGTCAATTGGCCATTGCCTGGATGAACGAAAATACCAATGCTTTTTTAAGCAACGAAGAATTTATGGTAGCACAGTTATTCAACCCCGCTGCTGAAGTAGCAGAATGGTGTAAGCGATCACTGACCAACCACCATTTAGCGGAGGAAAAATCTTTAACGCTCATTGCTCAGTCGGTAGCTAAAATGCTGCAATACAACGCAACGGCTACCACCGCCGATCGAAATGCAATCCTGAACGCGGGCGGATTATTATCCCAGCATTTTCAAAAACCCTTATCCCATACCAGCTTTAAAATAATTAACGAGCTACTCGCTCATCCCGTACCCGCAGTAGCCGTTTTTGGAGCAAAAATATTATTGAATTATCAAACGCCACCGGAAGAATTACCAGAGGATTTATTACTCGGCTTGATCAATGGAGACACCGCAGAATTACGCGCTGTGGGTATTCAGTTACTTGGGAAATTGCCCGACGAAAATCTGGCGAACAAAAGAGATTTGATGCTCGGTCTCGCTTTGTCTCAACATGCCAATATTCGTCAAGATATTCAGCCAATTGTCAAAAGGATCGCTGAAAAAAACAATGACTTTGCTAAGGATATGGTTCTACGTCTAGCTCCCTGGTTGATGAAAAAACAAGTACACGAAGGTTGTGATGAAGACCTCGTAAAACTATTGTCCAAAGATTTAAAAAACCACTTACAACATCTTGCGCCCAAATTGATGTTAGACTTGTTATACAGTGCGCGTAAACCTGCTCATACCATCGGTTATCTGGTATTGAAAAATCATGGAGATGGAGAAAAATTGACGATGCGACAGATCGTGCAGTTGGGAAGCAACGAACTGGTGGACGTGCGAATTTGGGTCATGAATTATTATAAAAAACAACCAGAACGTATTAAATACGAGTTACCAGAAGCCGTTCGATTACTGGATGCCCGGTGGGAGGATAGTCGCGATTTTACGATGGACTTTTTACGCGATTCCCTGGTGGAGAAAGACTGGACGCCCGATGTATTGGTGAGTATTTGTGATAGTGTTAATCCAATGATTCGACAGTTTGGACGAGAACAAATCACTAAATTTTTTAAAGCAGAATACGGTGAACAATATTTATTGCAATTGAGCCAACACCCGAGTGGTGATCTACAAAATTTTGCAACCAACTACCTGGATCATTTCGCTGCGGATAAACCACAAAATATCGAAAAACTGGAACCCTATTTTACAACGGTTTTAGCAGGTGTTAACAAGGCTGGCGTTGCGAAAAAAAGAATTTTTAATTTTTTGCATCAGGAAGGTTTAAAAGACAAAAAATCAGCGACCATTATCGCCGGTGTCATCGCCCGACAATCCGCGAGCATGGCCATTACCGATAAAGCGCGATGTTTGGAAATCATGCGAGATTTAAGAAAGGTATATCCCAAAATTTCACTACCGGCCGTTAAAATAGAATTCACGCGTTATCCCATTGCTCAAAGCCCTAAAATATAAAGCTATGTTATTCAATTATAAATACAGTGGGAGCTCGGCGGTCAACAGTAGCGCCGCTAAAACGGGAATGAATTTCGCGCCCGATGCCTTACGGGAACCTACTTTTTTCCGGGGTACGTTGCGTAAAAATATTCCTTTCCGGGAAGCCATTTCAGCGCTACATTATGTAGTCGTTTCTGATCTCAGATTTAAACCAAAAGACCGGGAAGAATATAAAGCGTGGGCGCAGCAGCAGGAACAGATTTATCTGGAAGAGATGGCGGCAACCAACGAAGATTTAAAAGCAAAGGTTGGCGTTCGTCGGAAAGAGCTAGATGATTTATACCAACAATCTAGTAAAGTGATGGGACCTTATTACAAGGCGCAGAAAAAATATTTTGAATATATTTATAAAAGAGATCGGGATGCCTGGTTTGTTCTTGATCCAGTCATAACCGTACACCCGGACGAAGTTTTTTTTGAATGTTTTAGTCAGGACGAATCTACTTACGGCAGACTGGGAACGGGCTACGATGTTTTTAAAAATATCAATGAATTTGAATGTGGCACCACTAATATTGATTATTCGGATGGACTATATAAAGCGTTTCAAAAAATTCGGGATTATAAAGAAACCGATTTTAATATTGACCCGAGTGGTTTTGAGGTGAAGACGACGCAGGAAGATAATTTTAAAGAAGTAAAAATTGATTTACCCGATAGTTGGGTGCGTGGATTTTTACAGGTGAGTTCGGCCATGACACTGGATAAAGTATCTTTTGATTTACATCCAATGGATATATATAATTTCTGCTTTATTCTAAAAAGATATAAAGAGAAAGAAGGACCCCGTTCAATCCGTTTTGTATTAAAACCAGGACAACCTGTCAAAGCCATTTTTGAGCCCTGGAATTACGAAGTCGTTTGTAGTCGAAGTCCTTATAACGGAACGGTAGAAAAAGAAATTCGGATCTGGGGAAGAAGAAGATTATTGATTTTAGAACGGTTAATCCCCGTTACCAAAAAATTTACGGTCAAATTGTTAGGGACCGGACTGCCTTCTTTTTTTATCGCCGATATGGGCGATATGAATTTTACCCTCGGACTTTCCGGCTGGACCAAAAATGACTGGTCGCGATCGGGTAATTTTGATCTATTGGCACCACGGGCAGAGATAGATTTATTTACCAAAGCCAAAGTTTTTGAAGCCCTTAAAGAAACCTGGTTTGCCACGACCGACGAACTGGCCCAAAAACTAAAACTGGACCGAGCCGTCATCATGGGCGCACTATCTGCGTACACCCAGGCGGGCCGCGTCATGTATGATATGAACCGGGAAGTGTATCGGGTTCGCGAGTTGAGCAAAGATCCATTACCCTTTGATCAGTTGCGATTTGCCAACGAGTGCGAGCAACAGGCTCGATCTTTTGTGGAGGAAAAAAAAGTAACTTCCACCTTAACTCTAGTGGAAGATCATCATAAAAAAATTACGGGCCGGGTAACCGATCAAGGTAAAAATTATGATACCGAATTATTGATTAATGCCGACCAGCGCCTGGTGAAAGCCAGTTGTACCTGTCGGTTTTTTCAAAAGAACAAATTATTCCAGGGACCGTGCAAACACATCCTGGCAACCAGAATACACACCGCTCAAAAGTGACTGGTGGAGCCTGTATGTTAGAAATAACAGAAAGACAGGCAACAGAAAAGGGACTGTTCCCTAAATTGTGTCAGCGAGCGAGCTTTCCTTTAAGAAGAAAAGATGAGCAGCGCAAAATGACACACTTGATTTTACAGTCTCCAGAAAAACTTGCATTCCGGCTGGCGTTTCGCCAGTCACGCTAACAACTTTTGCATACGTCACCGACTGACTCTTTATATTGCATTACATGCAGGGTAATGCACATTGCGGTTTGACTTCCATGAAGTCAATATGCACTACCCTACAGTAATGCTTTGAGTTGAGCCATTCGGTTGAAAGCATCTACGAAGTTTTTCTTTTTTGGCTTGTTAGCTTGTTGGCCAGTTGGCTTGTTAGCTCTCTTCTAATGCGTAACCGCGAAAGAGGGAAGCCAACTAGCCAATGGCTAACAGCTAATAGCCTTTTCAAAACCCAAAGATTTTGCCACCCGGCTGGTGTTTCGCCAGTCATGCGTACAACTTTTGCATACGTCACCGGCCGACTCTTTATATTGCATTACATACACTACCAGTGCCATTGCGGTATGACTTCCGTGAAGTCAATAACACCGGTAGTGTAGTAATGCTTTGAGTTGAGCCGTCCGGTTGAAAGCATCTTCGAAAATTACTTTGGGATTTTTCTTTTCGTTTACTCGTTGAGTTGTTTAATCGTTCAAAAATATAATGATTTCACACCTCAACGATTAAACGATTAAACGATTAAACATTTCAACATCAACAAACATGTCTCAACCACGAACCCGCCAGGAGCTATACGACCTCATCAAAGAATCCGGTAAGCAGGAATTTATCCTCGCCGAAATGAAGCGGCTTGGGTTCTGGGAAGATAACAAAGAAAAACCTTCCTTACCAGAAGTACTACTTACCCGTCAGAACGAACTCCGAAAAGAAATTTCAACGCTGGTTGCCAAACAACGCAAAGCCGCAGATCCGGAAAAGCTATTAAAGGAATACCGTAAAAAACGCCTGGAAGAATCCCGGATCAAACAACAGGAAAATCGGGAAAAACGAGCAAAGGAAAAAGAAGAAAAAGCGGCTGCCTGGAAAATTCGCAAAACGAAAGAAATTCTTTATCTGGGGGACGATATTTCCGTTGGACTGGCAGATAAAAAAAGCAATCCAGTACAACTTCAAAAATTTCAACTAACTGACTTTGCGGATGCCGAAGCTTTGGCCGCAGCGATGCAAATCGAGGTTGGACAACTAAGCTTTTTGGCGTACAATCGACGGGTAACAAAGGTAAGTCATTACCAGCGTTTTTACATGAAAAAGAAATCTGGCGGGGAACGGTTGATCTCCGCTCCGATGCCCCGACTAAAAAAAGTGCAGTACTGGATATTAGAAAATATTCTGAATAAAATTCCGGTACACGAGCAAGCGCACGGATTTAAAACAGCTAGTTCGATTGTGACCAATGCGCTGCCCCACGTAGGACAAGATGTGGTCGTCAACCTGGATTTTAAAGACTTTTTTCCGACGGTTAATTTTATTCGCATCAAAGGAGTATTTACCAATCTGGGATATTCTTCTCACATCGCAACTATTTTAGCGTCTCTTTGTACGGAACCGGATGTGGATCAAATGGAAATGGATCATGTAAAATACTTTGTGGCGAAAGGACCACGAGTATTGCCACAAGGCGCGCCGACTAGTCCGATGCTGACCAATATTCTTTGTTATAAACTGGATAAGCGATTATCAGGATTGGCGAATAAAAATGGATTTAATTATTCCCGTTATGCGGATGATTTGAGTTTTTCTGCCAAAGGAGAATCTACCGAAAATCTGACAAAATTATTGTGGGCCGTTCGTAAAGTAACGGAGTCAGAAGGCTTCGTTTTACATCCCGAAAAATTACGTATTATGCGCAAGGGAGCGCGACAGGAAGTAACGGGTTTGGTGGTCAATGAGCAATTGGGTATCAGTCGCAAGACGTTACGAAAATTTCGCGCCTTACTCCACCAGATAAAGTTAACCGGATGGCAAGGTAAGCAATGGGGAACGAGTCCCAATATTGTTTATGCGGTATACGGCTACGCGAATTTTGTCCGGATGGTCAAACCAGAACAGGGTGGAAAATTAATGTTGGAAGTCCAGTCGCTGATTGCACAATGGAAAGTAAAACCTTCACAGGCACCTCCGCCAGTTTCTAATAAATTAGCGGATAGGATTTCGGAAGAACAAGAGAAATTGAAGGAGAAAGATGAGAAGAAGGATGGAGATCAGCCTGGGTGGAAATTGTGGTAAAATATACAAACTTGAGCAGACGATTCTTGCATCGTATCTACAAAATCCTTCCCTTAAAAATACCTCGGCGTAGTTAACTTCTTACCCGAAAAATTAAAATCATACCCCAACATAATCTCATAAGAAGCACCGGATACTGGACGCAATTTACTAATCGTATAATCGTAAGACATACCAATTCGTAATCCATTGCGCAAGTAAAAAGAACCCCAAAAATCAATAGAGTCAAACGAACTTTCACCACCAAAAGCATTGGCACTAAAGGCAGAACGAAAAGAAGTTCCTAACCATAAACTTTCAAAAAATAAAAAGCTAAAGTCTATATCAAATTCGGTCGGTGCACCGACGACGTTGAGTGCATTGGATTGCGAAGCAAGCTCACCCAACAAGCCTACACTTTTAATCAAAATCGAAGGTTTAAAATATAAAGCATCGCCATTTAATGCAAAGGCAGCACCCGCAGAAAAATAAAAATGTCGATAATATTTAGCACCTCTGGCGGAAGTATTCCCACCACCACTGGACGCTACTTTGTCTCCCAAATCCCAGGAAATCAATTGCGGAACTGAAAACCCGACATAATACTTCGGCGCATAGTAAAAAATACCAACCCCAAAATTAGGCATCCAGCGAGACGGTGTATCAGTAGAAAAAGAGGTATCTAATCCCCGTGAATCACGATAACGCAACACACTCCAGTCAGCCCGCCAGTTCATCGCTCCTGCTTGCAGACCCATCGATAGTTTTCCGTTATTAAAAGGGACACGATAGGCATACGCCAGGAATGCGGAAGTCGAACCCGTCGCACCGATTTTGTCGTTAACAACACTCATCCCCAACCCTACTCTCTCCTTAAAAGGCATATGAATAGTTACAGACTGCGTGGTCGGTGCCCCGTCAATACCCAACCATTGTCCACGCTGCAAAGCACGAACGGATAAATATTCCGGACTACCTGCAAAACCAGGATTATAGGCCAAACTATTAAACATATATTTGGTAAACATCGGATCCTGTTGCGCAGACATCTGCCCAATGAACCCTCCGATCATCAACATAATAAATGTAAATTTTCTCATATTTTCTAGTCTTTGATAGATACTATCACTATGAAATTTATCCAAATATCATGCCTTCTACCTGAAAAATACCCGTAACAGATTTTAAACTATTACGGGCATTTATGTATATATTTTATCAATATATTTAAGTCACTCTATTAAAGAATGTTAACTACTTATCGATGTATTTGAAGCCATCCACTATATTGTTCTCCTTCACCATCTTCAATTAAATAAAAGTAAGTACCACCCGGTAAATCCTTGTCCGTCCAGCTCCCGTCGAATGGATCATCGTTGGTGTAGCTATCCTGATCATAGACTTTATTACCCCAACGATTGAAAATCTGAACACGGTTATTCGGAAAGCGCTCAATTCCTAAAATGATGAAATTATCATTGACGCCATCTCCATTGGGTGAGAATCCATTAAAAATCGTTAGTTCTTCACACAGGATCGTAATCGTCACCGTAGCGGTATCTTGCCCCGTCGAAGTGCTGAGCACGTACTGAAAACTATCCACGCCACAGAACTCTCGGGCAGGTGTGTAGATAAAGGTATTATTCGTCGGATCAATAAATGCCGTTCCATTTGCTGGTCCATTAATGATTTCCAGACTGATAAAGCCACCGTTGACGGTATCGTTTTCTAAAATATCAATAATGACTGATTCATTAATAACCGTTAATGTATCATCATCGATGGCTACAGGGCCTTCTCCCAATAGCGTTAGATTTGTAATAGCAAAGAATGTTGTATCGCAGATGCCAAGATCGTCACAAATCACAATACATGCAGTATCCTGTCCTAATCCGACACTTTCAAACATAACACACCAGACTCCATCTATAAATTCAACAAGATCATTGTTACTGGATAATTCCGGACAGGCATTAAAAATCGTGTCAATATTTCCAGCCAGTTCGGTGGTGTCAATACATACCTGCTCCTCTTCTCCAAAGAATATCTCCGTAGTAATGGATTCAGACATTGGTGGAATAACTGTAACCAATAATACCGTGGTATCACAATGTCCCGCGTCGTCACAAAGTACGATACATGCCGGATCGGTTCCAATACCTATTCCCTGGTAACGCACACAGTAGGTATCCGGATCAATCGTAAAATTGACATTTGTCCCTGAACTGTCAGCACAGATATTAAAAATTGTATCAATGATTCCTGGCAATACCGTCGTATCCATACAGAAGGTATCGGTAAAGTTGATGAGGATCGTCAGTGGAATGGTATCCATTGGTAACGGTACAAAATCATCACACACAATATTTACATTAAAAGTATCTATACAACCTGCGATAGAATCTCTCAGAATAATTTGGTGTATTCCCGTATCCAGTTCCATCTGTGCACCTTGTGGCTGTAGATTAAATCCTGGCTCTGCGGTATCGATGATTATACCAAATTGTGAGACAACCATATCGCCATATATATTATTCAAATCTCCTCCGATTAGTTCAGTACCTCGTAAAACCCAGTCACCCGCAGGGTCCCAGACATTCATACTGTCCCGTAATTCGTTCAGACCATTAAACTGACCCATTGAGAAGAAGTTATTGTTGACTTGCCAGCTGTTGAGCGTGTAAGCATTGGTTGTACTGAATGCAATTCCGTCGTAAAGTACGGTTGTATCAACATTACATCCCAGGAAGCCGTTGGTATACGGAAGTCCGTTGTCGGTTACTTCATAATTCAGAATTTGTGGTACTGTCAGTTCCAGACAAATTGGTGTAAGCGCTTCACATTCGGCAGATGCTATTTCTGTTTCTCCCAGATAAACATCCTCTAAACAAGGTCGGCAGATTACGTTTAACGCTAATGTATCAACACAACCTTCGCGTAAATTTTCTACAATTATTTGATGAAAACCGGTATCAATCGCCAATTCTAATCCATTTGGAACAGGCTGTAATCCCGGCTCTATATTTTCGATCGGTATGCCACCGAGCGTAATTACCGCAGCACCATAATTATTGTTAAAATTATCACCAAGAATCAGAAATTCATCCAATCTCCAGTTTCCAGCGGGAAACCATGTGTTCATCGAATCAACCAGCTGCTGGGGACTCGTTAAGTTATCAGCACTAAATACCTCCCCTTGAGCAGACCATTCTTCCACACTAAAAAGATTTAATTCGAATAAATTGGTTACATCGTACTGGACCAATGAGTCAATGTCGCATCCCAAAAATCCTCCAGAATAAATTGCCCCATTATCGGTGATCCGGTAGTCAATAATTTGATTGATAGAAAGATCTACGCAGACAGGTGCGGTACCATCGCAATTTTCAGCGACCAATTCTACAGGACCAGTATAGATACCGGGACAGTTGCGGCAATCTACCAATACATTAAAGGTATCAACACATCCTTCTAGCGTATCCAGGGTGATGATCTGATGAAAGCCTGCATCAAGTGATAGCTGTGTTCCATCGTTATCAATATTAATTTCCCCCTGAATAAGGCGCTGATCAGAAGAGGCATAAGACCGCAATGCCATCGCACCGTAAGTTCCATTAATGCTACGCGTGATAATATTATTGCCTTCCAGTTCCCAGTTTCCGGCAGGATCCAGGGTAGAAAGTGTGGTAAATAATTCGGCGATCGTAAAGAACGTATCGACGGCTATATTGCTACCATTTACGGGCCATCCCGTTAGTTGGTAGGGACCTGCTGGAAAGTCAATTAAGAAATTATCAAAACGGTAAGTCAACGAAGTATCACTCTGACAACCAATAAAATCACCGTTGTAGAACATTCCGTTATCCGTAATTTCGTATTGGTCTATGTCTAATATACCAATGGGTAAACAGAAGTCTGCTCCCGCCTCACAATCGAAGGTAGGAAGTATCAGGGTATCACCGTTTGATATTCCACAATCTGTGGTAATAGTAACAACAACACAAGTCGTATCCGGTAAACCATTGTCATTGGCAATAATACAAATCGTATCAATTCCAGTTCCAGGCAACCCGTTTGAGGTATAGGTTAGACAACCTGCTGCATTCAGATCCCAGGTACCAAAATCGCTGAGTCCCGCAAAGCCGCCCTCCTGTAATTCAAAAGTAACGTCCATTGAATCAAAACAAGACTCTAGTTCAAAACAATATTCCGTCAGACTATTGACTGGAAGATTGACATTTACCGTATCCGCATTCGGACAATTACTACATTCATCAATAATGGGTAAATTATCTGCAATGGCGGTACAACCATTTTGGTCGGTCACAATTAGGGTATAAGCACCAACGGTCAAATTGGTACGATCGGCAGAATCCGTAGCACCTGGAATATCTTGCCAGTCGTACGTATAGTTTCCGTTACCACCACTTGCTACTACGAAGATCATCCCAGTAGTATCGCAAGTTTCGTTTTGTGTAATAATATCCAAAACAATCGCCGTTGGCTCCTCTACACTAAAACATTCCTGCCCCGCAATACAACCATCGGCGTCTGAAACTACGATGCAATATGCGCCAATTCCCAAAGCTCCGTTATCAACTTCTACTCCATTATCGGTAAATATCGTAGTGGAAAAAGGCTCCGCAAATCCAGTTGCTGTCGCTACGGAAAAATCAACCATCCCATCTTCATTACCAATACAATTTAGCAATACTGGATTTGCATCAATTGTAACGGTTGCCGCAGCATCCACTTCATTTAACAAAACAAAAGTAGCAATCTGCTCACATCCCGTAGAACCATTGTCAGTGACTGTGACGGTATAGAATCCGGCCGTCAAATCATCCCGGCTGGCGCCTCCTCCTCCATCGCTCCACGCATAAGAGTAACTGGTGCTTCCGTTGGCTACATCAATACTAACTTCACCGTCGTTGTCATTGCAACCGGGAAGTTCATCAATATTGACAGTGACCGCTAGTGGATTAAATGCTTCAATTACAATTTCTACATAATTTAAACATCCCGTAGAAAAATCAGTTACCGTCACAAAACAGGAACCAGCAGGCAAATTATTTACACTAAATCCAGTTAATCCATTACACCATTCGTATTGATAATTAACAGGACCTAGAACCGCGGTACCGTTTGTTTCGTTACAAGTAGCGGGTGTCGTAGAAATGATTTCTGGTTGCGGGCCATCTGCATTGGAAATAGCAAAAGTGGTAGTCGTCTGACAAGTCGGATCACTCAACCGACTAATCACTACACTATATACGCCCGCAGGAAGATTATTGGCAAAAGCATTTTCGCTAACATTCGGTGTCCAATTATACGTAAACGCTTCGTTGTCACCAATCATTTCCAGGAAAACCGAACCGTTGGACTGACCACAGCTAGCGGCGACCTTTACTGTATTTTCTAAAATCGGGGTATCACAACCGTTAGCAGGTATACAAGTATCTATGATATCAATATCATTTACAACCACCCTACATCCTTCGCTATCGGTAATCGTAACACTATAAGATTCTGGCGATAAACCTGTTCGATCCGAACCATTATCATTCCCGGCAATGTCTGCCCAGTCAAAAGTGTAAGGGGCTACTCCACCGGTAGTAACGAGACTTATTGAACCATCGGTTAAACAGGTTTTATCCAAAGCGATCACATCGATATCGAGTAGTTCATTTCCTTCTACTGCAAAGCAACGCTGAGCGGCCAGACAACCGGTATCGTCCGTTACCAGAATACAATAGGTTCCAATATTTAGCGCACCATTTATTTGTTCGACTCCGTTTTCATCTACAATCGTAACCTGTGGCGTTCCGTCAAAATCAGCATCAGGAAATACATTAAATTCAACGGCTCCATTGGCATCTCCGGCGCAGGAAATGGTAACGATTTCGTTTTCGTTTTCGATATTGATTTCTGCATTTGGTACATTGTCGTTGAGTGCAAATAATAATTCCGTAGAACAACCCGTTTCAGGATCTGCTACGGTAATATTATAAATACCAGAAGCGAGATTGTCACGCGTATTATTTCCACCCCAGCTGTAGCCATAGTTTCCACTTCCTCCAGTCACCTCAATAGTTACCGATCCATTATTTTCGCCACATTGAGGGTTTTGGTTAATCGTAGCGGTTGCTTCTAATCCGTTTTCTAATGCAACGACTACAGCGATGACATCCAGACAATTGGTAGCGACATCATTTACCGTAATAAAATAAGTACCGGCTGCTAAATCGCCTCGACTATTCGTCACTTGATTATCACTCCAGGTGTAAGTATAATCGGTTGGCAATAGCGTTACTGATCCGTCCTGCGCCAAACAAGTAGCAGACAATATATCAATACTGGTGGTCTCAGGACCATCCGAATTCCCTACCGCAAATTCTACCGTGGTGGTACAATTTTCGTTTTCATTATTAATAATTTCCACTTCGTAAGTACCGGCAGATAGACCAGTCGCCGTCGCACCATTTGCCACGTTGGGCATCCAGTTGAACGTATAGTCATCTGTATTTAGATTAAGGTCAATAGTTGCTGCTCCATCATTGTTGTTGCAGGTTGCTTCCCGTACGACAATACTCGTCACTTCCAGCTCTTCGCAGTCATTACAACCTGTTGCATTTTCTAGAATAATATTTTCTGCTACTGCGGTACATCCGGAAGCATCGGTTACCGTCAGAGAATAATTTCCACCATCCAGATTGTTTCGATCCGAATCATTATTGTTACCCGAAACATCCGACCAGTCGAACGTGTAAGGAGCATTGCCACCCGTCGTGGCAACCAGAATAGATCCTTTGTCGCTGCAAGATTCGTCATTCGTTTGAATGTCAATATCCAGTAAATCCCGACCTATCACCTCAAAACAGTCCTGTGTTACCAGACAGTTATTCGCATCAAAAACCAGGATACAGTAATTTCCAGGAATAAGTTCGCCGTTGTCTACTTCATCTCCGTCCGGATTGACAATTACGGCATTTGGAATACCATTAAAATCAGCGTTTGGATTGACTGTAAAATTAACGGTACCGTTGGTATCACCCGCACAAGAAAGTTGAACCGTATTGCTTTCCAGCGAAATTGTCGCTGTGCTTAATTGATCTTCAAGGACAAACACAATATCTGTCTGACAACCACTTGCTGGATCCACTACGGTAACACTATATATACCCGCAGCCAAATCATTCCGTGTATTATCAGAACCCCAGCTATAATTATAATTTTCGCTACCACCCGTTACAAGGATTGATACCGAACCGTTGTTGTCTCCACAAGTAGATTGCTGGTTTATGTTGGCTTGAATTTCCAAACTATTTTCCGAAGGAACCACTATATTAACAATGTTGATACAATTCGTATTTGGATCCGTTACGGTTACAAAATAATTACCTGCCGCAAGATCGTCCCGATTATTGGTAATCGTATTATCACTCCATTGATACGTAAAATCATCAGGAGATATCGTTACGGTACCATCCTCTGCCAGACAATCAGCTGGGGTAATCGTAGTATTTTCTATTTCTGGCCCATTTTCATTACCCACCGCAAACGTTACAATGGTGGAACAAGTTTCTGTTTCTAAATCAGTAATCATCACCAGGTAAGTTCCGGCAGAAAGTCCGGTCGCCGTAGCATTATTACTAACGTTTGGTGTCCAGGAAAAACGGTAATCTGCTGTATTTACATTCAGATCAATTGTTGCTGTTCCATCCGAATTATCACAAGTAGCTTCAATTACCACAATATTAGTCACGATCGGATTTTCACATTCTGTACAATCAGCAGGTGATGGGATATTGATATTTTCCACTACTGCCGTACAACCCAGTGCATCCGTTACAGTAAGCGAATAATCTCCACCAGCTAAATCTGTACGCGTTTCAGCATTATTCGTACCCGGAACATCCGCCCAGTCGTACTTGTAATCTCCTCCTCCTCCCGTTGTTGCTAAACGAATGGCTCCCCCACCTTCGCAAGTAGCCGCTTCTACTACGGAAATCTGCACATCAATTGCTTCCGGTTGTTTCACTTCAAAACAATCAGAAGCAGCCAAACAGTTGTTTGCATCAAAAACCAGCAAGCAATAATTTCCTGAACTTAACATTCCGTTTGCAACGGATACATTATCAATATTTTTTATTTCCACAGTAAATGGCAATGCAAATCCAGGAGCAGGGATTATATCATATGCAATCGTTCCATCAAAACTGGCAGGACAATCAGGAGCCAGATCCGTATTAATCACAATCTCCGCTTCCGAAACATCTCCATTATCAATAGAAAAAATAATTTCATCTATACAACCCGTTTCATCATCTGTAATTAATACGCCGTACGCCCCCGCGGATAAGTCGTTACGACTAGCGTTGTTCAATAAAATTCCATCACTCCAAAGAAAAGTATAGTTTCCACTTCCTCCCGAAACAGCAACCGTAGCGGTACCCGTGTTTTCAGAACAATCAGGTTCTTGTCCGATATTGACGGTGGTCGTAAATTCCTGAATAGACTGAACCGTTACTTGTATAAAATTAATACATGCTGGTTGTGAAGAATCTTCTACCAGGACCGTATAAACGCCTGCTTTCAAGTCAGAACGAACGGGTGTCATAAGTCCATCAAATAACCAGGTATAATTAAGTGCAGTAGGAACCAGGTTGGCCGTACCATTAGAAAAAGTACAAGTAGCAGGCGTAGAAAGTACGGTAGCCGGAGCAGGTCCATCTGTATTTCCTACAAAGATATCACGAACGGTTTCACAACTACTGTCATTTATCTCGGTGATTGTTACTTGATAAGCACCTCCAGGTAAATTATTTTGTTGATTACCAGTGCTGTTGAGATTTCCGGGAGTAGCAGACCATTGGTAAGAATAATCATCATTGGGTTCCACCATCTCGATGCTGATAGAGCCAGTCGTATTTCCACAACTTGCATTACGGGCAACTACATTTTCGATCACTGGATTTTGGCAACCACAATCTGCCGTTACGACAACGGGCGCACCCACAACATCCAGTGCGGCGCAAATATCACCACCTCCCTGAATTAATAAGTCATTGACATCAAATCCTGTAGTTGACCCTAAATTGATAATTCCCAAATCAAAGGTATTCGGATCATAAACCAGGGTATGAATAGTATAGTTATTTGGTACGGAGACGATGAAGTCCGGCGTAGGCTGCGCATCCTGAATCAGTAAATCTGATCCACTGGTCAATACATATAATAAGTTATAGCCCGCTGGAATTACCGGATCATTTGTTTGCAAAGCGTTGAGATTAACCGTAGAACCGATCAGACAATACATCTCGGGATTTGGTGTAAGGCTGCCCGCATCCGCATCACAAGACTCATCACATAAAACCGTGATTATCTGACTATCAGATGATTCGTTACCACAGTCATCGGTCACCGTCCAGGTGCGAGTAATGATTGTTTCACAACCATTCATTTCGGATGATTCCTCCAGAACGACGCTGGGTGCGTCATCACAATTATCGTTTGCAGTAACATTCGCTGGATTCGGAATAGTTTCTCCATTGGCTGAATCTACAGTAATATTTCCAGGAACATTTATGAGTTCCGGGCTTTCGTTATCGGAAACGGTAATGGTTTGGATTTCTTCTACTTCGTTTCCACATTCATCTGCGACCCGCCAGATTCTACGTAATACATACGTATGATCACAAGCTCCATCAATTCTCTCTTCTTCAAATGAAACATCCAAATCCTCATCGTCTGTACAGTTGTCCGTAGCCGTTACGATTACTACCGGTGGCAAGGCATTACAGGTAGCATCAACAGAAGCAGGTACCCCAAACACCTTTGGAGGATCGGTATCGCGGAGGGTAATTACCTGAGTAGCAAACGCTACATTTCCATTTTCATCATAAACGGTCCAAGTACGACGCAAAATAGCCTCACCGGGACAATCCCCCTGGTCTCTTACTTGTGTTAAAATAACTTCTGGATCAACGGTACAATTGTCAGTAGCCGTTACGATGGGAACAGCAGGTATATTATTACATTCGGCCATTTGATCAATAGGTACACCATTCAATACGGGTGGTTCTATATCGTCTTCACAATCGCTGTAACTGACAATGCTATGAGCTATATTTTTATACACTCCCTCAGCATACCAACGTTTGGAGTCGGTAAAAGACCAAGAACTAAAAGCTATTAAAAGTACCAATACCACTGGTCCCCATGTGCTTGAAAAATAATTAAATGAATTGCATAAAAAATGCCTGACGTCGCTTGCGTGACTCATAGGATGTAAGTTGTGGTATGGGCATCATACAGGATGACCCAAGTTGTAAGAATTCGTTTCGGTTGTATTCAGCGGTTAAATTCCGACAATTACCACCGGGGAGCCTTGCTGATAATTGTTATCTCGTTAAACTTGTAATTTTTTGTCAGCCCCTAAATGGTACCAACAGGAAAGACAAGCATACCTAAAGATTGATAGCAATCAATCTTCAAAACAGTAATGGTGGTTGTGTTTAGATTAGTAAGTAAAGCTTACGCAGGAAGTTAACTATCTGTCAGAAAGTCAATTTTAATCGTAATCAGTTTAAGGGACGATTGTAATGAAATCAACATAAGTCTAAGGGGGAAAAGTTAATCATCAATTAGCCAGAGTCTTTAACTTTGGTGCATATAAGTTTCTTGATGAAAGACAAATTTACAAAATTAGCTTGTCCTTGTAAAGGTTTGAGGGTAAATATGTTAGGTCAACGTCTGATTATTGCTGTATCAATTGTCACAAATTGGACAAAAGTTAATTTTCTAACTTACGCAGACCTTCTTAATTCAATTGAAAAAGTGACACCTTCCAAAGCCAGCTGTGTATTAGAAAAAATAGTTTTTGCCTCGTTTAATAATACATTCAGATCGTGATAACGAGAGGAGAAGTGTCCGATCAGTAATTTTTGTACTGCCGCATCACGGGCAATCATCGCCGCCTGTTTGGCCGTACTGTGCCTGGTAGTGATGGCATTTTCGGCTTTATCTTCCGCAAAAGTCGCCTCGTGGTAAAGCAGCTCTATGTTTTTTAAAAGTGGAATAATATCCGGTTTGTAAGCAGTATCAGAGCAATAAGCGTAAGAACGGGCGATATAAGGAGGAAGCGTTAGCAATTTATTTTCAAAAACTTCTCCAGTAACATTCACACCATTTCCTCCTTTTTTTATTTCATTAATCTGTTTAAAATCGATTCCGTATTCTGTCAATTTTTCAGGAATAACATTTAATAAACGGGCTTTTTCACGAAAAAGGTAGCCGCAGGCAGGAATGCGGTGATCCAGAGGAATGCTGGTAACCATCACATTTTCATCAGAAAAAATCAGGGTGGACTGGGTTGGATCTACAACGTGTATACTTAGCGGATAAGTTAAGTGGGATCTACTGTGTTTAATTTGGACCTCCAGAAATTCCTGAATGCCAGCAGGACCAAAAATTTCCATTTGCTCCTTTCGTTGTTTCAAACTATAAGAAGTCAACAAGCCAATTAAGCCAAAGATATGGTCACCATGGAGATGGCTGATAAAAATCTGATTGATCCGATGCCAACGAACCTGATAGTCATTCATCCGAATCTGGGTACCTTCCCCACAGTCAATCAGATAATATTGCTCATTGACGTTAAGTACCTGAGCAGAAGGGTGTCGTCCAAACGCAGGTACTGCAGCGTTAGAACCCAATATGGTCACTTCAAAGGTCATAACAATCGTATTTAGAAACAGCGGGCTTCGATGTTATTAAGTTTCGTCAGTGTCTGAATCGATCTCACGAGCAATTTCGTCCATCAATATATAGTCAATAGCTTCCTGTCGGGTAGGAATGATGGTCAAAACGGTATCCAATCGAGAAATAGAGATTAATTTTTTTATGTTGTCACTCACTACACCGGTAATTACAAAAGTTCCAAAGTCTTTCCATAAGCGCTCTGCGGTAAGAATGGCGGATAATCCGGAAGAATCAACGTATTCGACCAAAGAAAGGTCTAAAATGAGATTTTTAATACCTTCGTTACGATAGAAAACAAATTCTGATTTCAAGTCTGGTGCGATCAGACTATTGAAAGTAGATTCTTCCAGTTTCAGGTAGGTGTATCTTTCTTGCTTGTCAACGGTAAATTTCATCAGCTTAATTATCTGTTTAAAAGCAGAGAGCAAATATTGAGACTAATATAGTTATTTCTGCTTTTTGGATATTGAATGTTCACAAATGTAAAGATTAATACCCAAAACCTATAAAATATTCTCAACAAATAATACCCTTTGTTGAAAGTGTAAAAAATTGTCAGCGCTGAATGCTTAATAACGTTAATTATTAACAATATTTTAAGGTAATCTGTAATATAAAAGTGAACTGTTCCTGGTTATAATATGTTTGGTAAGGTAAGATAACAACCAAAATTTTATATTAAGACAAACAGACGCTGTAAATTTTAATGGAAGTTATTAAAAAAATGACGAAAAACATTATAAATTTACGTCACATATTAATGATTCATTTTTAGTGGCATTATTTTTACAGCAATATTATAAAAGTTAACAATTTCTAAATCGGCAGAATCCCTTTTAAAGGTTGTTTACTTGACTAATTTGTCTTAATATTGTCTCACACTATCTACCTGATTTCTGGTAGACCAAACTGAAGATTACACAGTATGAATAACAAAAGATTCTCACCGAAAGTCAAGCAAGTAATCTCTAAGAGTCGTGACGAAGCGATTCGAATGGGACACGATTACATCGGAACTGAACATCTCCTGATGGGTATCATGCAAGAAAACAACGGCTTATCTGTTCGTGTACTGGACAGCCTGGAAGTTGATACTATTGACCTGAAGCAAACCATCGAAGATTCGATTTCCCGTAATCCTTCTGGCCGCGCAGCCTTGAACGTTGGCAATTTGCCACTCAACAAGCAAGCTGAAAAAGTCCTGAAAGTTACTTTCCTTGAAGCAAAAATGATGAAAGCGGAAGAAATTTCGCCGGAACACCTAATGCTTTCTATCTTAAAAAACAAAGACAACCTGGCATCTCGTATTTTACACCAATTTGAGGTGGATTACGATGTGTTCAAGTCCGAACTGGATTTCGTTCGCCAGGAGTCTGATCCTATCTCACCTGATATCTTTAACCAGGCGCCTTCGGAGTCCGAAGAACCTTTTGAAGAAGAAGATGCTTCCCGTTATCAGCGTAAAGGCAATAGCAAGTCCCGTACTCCGGTATTGGACAATTTTGGCCGGGATATTACCAAATTGGCTGAAGAAGATAAACTGGATCCAATTATTGGTCGGGAGACCGAAATTGAGCGGGTTTCTCAGATTCTGAGTCGTCGTAAAAAGAACAATCCAATTTTAATTGGAGAACCCGGGGTAGGTAAAACTGCCATCGTGGAAGGGCTAGCGTTGCGTATTAATCAACGTAAAGTTTCCCGAACTTTATTTAACAAGCGTATTGTGATGCTTGATTTGGCAGCTCTGGTAGCAGGTACCAAGTACCGTGGTCAGTTTGAAGAGCGAATGAAGGCGATCATGAATGAATTGGAAAAATCACGTGATGTGATTCTGTTTATTGATGAAATTCACACCATTGTCGGTGCGGGTGGCGCCACTGGATCACTCGATGCTTCCAATATTTTCAAGCCAGCCCTCGCAAGAGGTGAACTCCAGTGTATTGGTGCTTCCACCCTTGATGAGTACCGTCAGCACATTGAAAAAGATGGTGCTTTGGATCGTCGATTCCAAAAAGTAATTGTAGATCCGCCATCTGCGGAGGAAGCAGTTCATATTTTACATAATATCAAAGCTAAATACGAAGATTTCCATAATGTCAATTATTCTGACGATGCGATTGAAGCTTGTGTAAGCTTGAGTGATCGTTATGTTAGTGATCGCTTTTTACCGGATAAAGCGATTGATGTACTGGATGAAGTCGGTGCGAGAGTGCACTTAAAGAATATTCACGTTCCCAAACATGTCGAAGAACTGGAAAAAAAGATTGAAGAACTAAAAGAAAAGAAAAATCAAGCGGTTAAGAATCAGCAGTACGAAAAAGCTGCTGATCTGCGAGATGATGAGTCTAAGTTGGTTCGACAGTTGGAGTTTGCCAAGATGGAATGGGAAGAAGAGGCTAAAACCAAGCGTTATCCGGTAGACGAAGAAGATATTGCTGAAGTAGTTTCAATGATGACTGGTATTCCAGTGAGAAGAGTGGCACAGAGTGAAAGTAATAAGCTGGTCGGAATGACCAAGGATTTGCAGGACGTGATTATCGGTCAGGATGAGGCGATTATGAAAATCACCAAAGCAATTCAACGTAACCGAGTAGGATTGAAGGATCCTTCCAAACCGATTGGTAGCTTTATTTTCCTTGGGCCAACCGGGGTAGGTAAAACAGAATTGGCAAAAGCACTGTCTCGTTATATTTTTGATTCAGAAGACAATCTGATCAGAATTGATATGAGTGAATATATGGAGAAATTTTCTGTTAGTCGCCTGATTGGTGCGCCTCCAGGCTACGTGGGTTACGAAGAAGGTGGACAGTTGACTGAGAAAGTTCGTCGTAAACCTTATTCTGTAGTACTACTGGATGAAATCGAGAAAGCACATCCAGATGTTTATAATATTCTGTTGCAGGTGCTGGATGATGGACAGTTGACCGATGGATTAGGACGCAAAGTTGATTTTAAGAATACACTAATCATTATGACTTCCAATATTGGAGTACGTCAGCTGAAAGATTTCGGTCAAGGTGTGGGTTTTGCGACCCAAGCGCGTCAGGAATCCGCAGAAGATACTAGTAAAGGCGTTATTCAAACGGCATTGAAGCGTACCTTCTCTCCCGAATTCTTGAATCGTATTGATGATGTAGTTATTTTCAATAGTCTGGATCAGGACGATATCTTTAAAATTATCGACATTACCCTAAAGGATCTATATACAAGATTGGATGGAATGGGTTATAAACTCAAACTGAACAAGAAAGCGAAAGAGTTTGTGGCGGAAAAAGGATTTGATCCTCAATTTGGGGCCAGACCACTACACCGTGCGATCCAGAAATATCTGGAAGATCCACTGGCAGAGTTTATTTTGAATAATAACCCACCGGAAGGAAGTGTCATGACTGCTGCTTTAAATAAAGCCGGCGAGGAGTTGACGATTAATCTTCAAAAGAATGTAAATACTGATGTAAAAGAATAGAATTAAAATTTAACAGGTATATATTATATACGCAACATTTTACTTAGGTAAAATTTTTAAAACTAAAAGCTCTGGGCAACAAACGTTGTTCAGAGCTTTTTTAGTGGTTGTCAAAAGCGGAAAAACGCTAAAAACTACCCAAATTATTGACGAAATTCCGTTAGTTTCCTAAATTTTTAAATTAAATGGCTCTTTCAGGAACTTTTTAGGTACTTTTACGATTATCCATATAGAGGCTTTCAAAAGATCTTAGTATTTTGGGATTCTCTAAAATTTCATTTTTAATTAAAAAAAAGCATATTGGCCAAAAGACGCTCTTATAGACCCGTAGAACGGGAACCACAATTTAAAATTAACGATCGTATTCGTGTTCCTAACATTCGCCTGGTAGGTGATAATCTGGATAAATTAAGTGAATTACTAGGTAAGAAAATTACTCCTGACGTATACCCCACTCGACAAGTATTAGACTGGGCACAACGTATGGAACTCGATCTGGTAGAAATTTCTCCTAAAGCCGATCCTCCGGTTTGTAAAATCATTGATTACAAAAAGTTTCTTTATATGAAAAAGAAACGGGAGAAGGAAATCAAATCCAATGCGGTAAAAACGGTTATTAAGGAAATTCGTTTTGGTCCAAACACCGATGACCATGATTTTGCTTTCAAACTAAAACACGCGTTAAACTTTTTGGACGAAGGTTCTAAAGTAAAAGCTTACGTGTTTTTCCGTGGACGTTCGATTGTTTTTAAGGATCGGGGTGAATTATTGTTGCTTCGGCTATTAAAAGAGGTAGAAGAAAAAGGGGTGCCAGAAAATTTACCAAAGCTTGAAGGTCGAAGGATGACCGTAATGATTGCTCCCAAAAAATCAGCTAAAGCAATTAATAAAGCTAAAAAGAAGAATTAATACACTTTTACAGAATTCCAAAAAGCGAATATTACGGTTGTAATATTCGCTTTTTTATTTCCAAATAAGGAGCGAATTCAGGTTGTTTACTTCCGCTATATTGCTTACATTTGCAATCTATTTTAAAAAAAAATTAGAATTATGCCTAAAATGAAGACCCATTCTGGTACCAAGAAGCGATTTAAGGTAACTGGTTCCGGGAAAATTAAGAGAGGACAAGCTTATAAGTCACATATTCTGACGAAGATGTCCAAGAAGAGAAAGCTTCGCTTACGTGATACTGTGTTGGTATCTAAATCAGATGAGAAGCGTATCCGACACCTACTTTGTATTTAATTTAGTGCCTTCGGCACTAAATTTTAGAACAAATAACATTTTTTTAACGAGAGCGTAGGCACAAAAGCATTCTAACGAATCCCTACGCTGTACTAAATCATTTTAATATGCCTAGATCAACAAATTCGGTCGCGTCCCGAAAAAGACGTAAAAAAATTTTAAAAGCGGCCCGTGGTTATTTCGGTGCACGTAGTAAGGTTTATACTGTAGCCAAAAATGCGGTAGACAAGGCAATGGGTTATGCCTTTAGAGATCGTCGTAACAAGAAACGTGCTTTCCGTAGACTATGGATCGCTCGTATCAACGCTGGTGCTCGCCAGGAAGGAACAACCTACTCTAAGTTAATTCACGGATTAAGCCAGTCTGGTTCTACTTTAAATCGTAAAGTATTAGCCGACTTAGCCATGAACCACCCAGCAGCTTTTAAAGCAGTGGTAAATTCCGTTAAGAAATAAATATATTTTTGTATTGGTTAAAGCCCCAAAGTTTAAAGACTTTGGGGCTTTTTTTATGGGAACTTAATTAATAACAGTGCGGTAACTTTTTAGATTAGCTAATTTTTGAGATTAACTTTCAAATTAAAAGTTACCGAACCATTGATTAAGGAATGTTGATAAAATAAATTAAGACACTATGCTTCCTCTTTTATCTCAATCTATTTAATCGCCATTCCTAACGGTTCTTAATGTCCAGAAAAAAATTAACAATTTGAAATACATACATTTGTAAATAATTGTTAATCAGTTTATTGGTTAATCAGTAGTCGGTCAAATATTAGGTAATCCTGATGTAAGAGCGCAACCAGGATGGTCACGTTCGCATTGCGTACTATGTGACTGATCCACCGATTAACTAATCAACAACTTAGTGCCGACGCACTAGTGCCTCATCCCTCAAAAACCACGCTCCTGACTGCCCATTTTTCCGTACTTTTACCAATACGATTGGAATAATAGATTAAACCACCGGAGGAAACAAACATGAAAAACGAAGCACTTGCCAAACTCTTTTATAAAGAAGTTTTAAAAATTCAGGATCTGGAGGAGACCACCTTATCCATTCAGATTTCGGCGCAGTACCGACTGCTCAATTTGTTGTATGTCGAAGCGACCAAAGAAGAAAAATTACAGTTCACTACCCTCTTTGCCCGAATTGCTTTTGCAGGACATAAATACAACCTTAGCAAGCAGCTGCAGTTTTTTATTCACGAATTTCGTAAGCAGGCACAGACGCTGGAATCCCGACAGGCTACCCAGAAAACAGATCCTTTGATCTTGTATAAACTCGGCCTCCACGCATTGACGTTGAGCATTGCTTCTATTTTCAAACAAGGTATTCCCGGTACGCTTGCAGAAATCTTACCACCCGAAGGATTTTATAAAACAGCACCTAGTTCCATAAAGGGAAATCGTTCGTTTGCCCGCGTTGTAGCAATTTCGATTGATCAAAAAGCCGAGATGCTGATCGCCCGCGACGAAGAACACCCTGGAGTAGAAATAAAAATCAAATACAATATTGCCGACCGAAACGAAAATTTTAATTCGGACATTAAAGCGCTGGAAACCGTTTTTGGATTTCCCGTTATTTTAAATTTATTAGATATTGAGATAGATAAGAAAAATGTTTATCGGCCACGCGCCATTGTAATCGAACCGGATTATCTGGTAGACGTCAGTGCCATCTCCGAATGTTTTAAAGAAGGAACAACGCTGCCCGTTTCTTATTTATTAAAAAAGTTTCTGCCTTTTGAAACAACCATCCCACTAATGCTGGGAAATATCGCCAACTTCTTTTTGGACGAGCTGATGACCAACCCCGAGGCGACTTTTCAAAAAACCTTTCCTAAAGTATTCCGGCTTAATCCATTGGCCTTTACGCTTTTTTCTGATCGGGAAATCAGAGAGATTATGCAAAAATCGCAGCGGCATTTTCTGACCCTTAAGCAGATGGCCGTTCAGACTTTTTTAGAAAATGAAATTAGTCCAGAGCATTGTTTACTAGAACCAAGTTTTTACTCGCAGCGCTACGGAATTCAGGGACGACTGGATGTTTTTTATCATCATACCAATAAAGAAGGAAAGGAAAATTCTGCGATCATTGAATTAAAAAGTGGAAAAGCCTGGCAGCCAAACCGTTGGGGACTGAGCGATAATCATTACGTGCAAACACTACTGTACGATCTGATGATTAAATCCGTCTATTCCGAACGACTGATCCCAACCAACTATATTTTATATTCCGGTGCGGATGACAAACATTTACGTTTTGCACCAGTTACCAAAACAAAGCAATTCGAAGCCATTCACCTGCGTAATCAGTTATTAACCATAGAATATCAACTTTCACAGTTTCAAAGAAATATACCAGCCAGAGAAATTTTACAAAAAATTCATCCGGGACGCTATCCAAAAGTAAAAGGTTTTTTAGGTCGGGATCTTGGAAAATTTGCCACAGTTTATCAGGAGATGAATGAATTGGAAAGCGATTATTTTCACGCCTTTATCAGTTTAATTGCCCGGGAACACCAACTTGCCAAAACCGGTATTCAGGGGATTGACCACCTGAATGGTCTGGCCAGTTTGTGGCTAAACGGTTTTAAAGAAAAATCAGATCAGTTTGATATTATTTCTCATTTACAAATTAATAAAATAAATACCCGAGCCGATGATCCGTTGATTTATTTTTCCAAAACAGTAGAAAGTGGCGATTTGGCCAACTTCCGAAAGGGAGACATTGCGGTTTTGTATCCACACGAGAAAGACGATGACGGAGTTTTGAATCATCAGATATTTAAGTGTACAATTGTTGAAATGACCAAGGGAGCCATTACCGTTCGATTGCGTTCTAAACAATATAATGAAAGTCTTTTTAGTGAACACCAGTTCTGGAATTTAGAGCATGATTTATTTGACAGTGGGTTTACGAGTATGTACCGTAGTATTTTTGAATTTGTTCAATTTAACGAAAATAAAAAAGGATTACTACTCACAACGGAAGCACCCGGCAAACCACAGCCTTACGAGACACACACGCTTCCTCGCCTGACCCGCGAACAGGAAGACATTTTTAATCAGGCCATTCACGCACCGGATTATTTTTTACTTTGGGGTCCTCCCGGCACGGGCAAAACGAGTATTATGCTCCAGCATTTTGTCAAATATATTATTAACGAAACCGATGAAAACGTACTGTTACTCGCTTACACCAACCGAGCTGTGGACGAAATGTGTGAAGCAATTGAAGGGATTGATGAATTAATGACCGAGGAATATATTCGGATTGGTTCTGCTTATTCTACTTCAGAAAAATTTCGGGACCAGCTCCTTTCGGAAAAAACGAAAAAATTAAATAAGCGTAAAGAACTAAAAGAATTAATTGACAGTCGTCGAATTTTTGTTTCCACCGTGGCCTCGATTGTCAATAAACAGGATTTGCTAAAATTAAAAAATTTCCAGCGGGTCATCATCGACGAAGCCTCCCAAATTCTGGAACCCTTGTTGGTGGGACTTTTACCAAAATTTGAGCAATTTATTTTGATTGGTGATCACAAACAGTTGCCGGCAGTTGTAACACAGGACTCGAAAGAATCCACTACGCAATCAGCGTTGTTAAAAAACATTGGTTTACATAATTTACGGGACTCCTTGTTTGAGCGTCTCTTCAAGCAATGCCAGGCCAAAAACTGGGACTGGGCATATGCACAACTTTCTCATCAGGGACGGATGCACCAGGACTTGATGGAATTTCCAAACCAGCATTTTTACGGTGGTCAACTAAATATTTTGCCGGAAGAACTGGTCGCACATCACCAGCAGATTGCCCCGTTGCGATTTGCGCTACCGCACGAAGGTACCGCATTGGAACAACAGCTTTGCGATCGGCGAATTCTTTTTATTCCGACACCATCAGAGACTGGACCTCATTTCAAGGTCAATACTTTTGAAGCAGAAAAAATTGCAGAATTGGTAAAAAGTTTCCACCGAATCTACGAAGCCAACGGGGAAGAAATTTCGATCAGTAGTATTGGAATCATTACGCCTTACCGCGCTCAAATTGCGCAACTGCAGCAAGTATTACAACGGAACAAAATAGACCTCGACCTACTCACCATTGATACCGTAGAACGTTATCAGGGAGGCGCCAGAGATATTATTCTTATTTCGCTTTGTGCCAATCAAGTAAGTCAGTTGGCTTCGTTGGTATCGGCATCCGGAGAAGGAGTAGATCGCAAGCTAAACGTGGCGCTAACGCGGGCGCGCAAGCACCTCGTTATTGTGGGTAATCCGATAATCCTGCAAGAAAATCAGGTGTATAAAAATCTAATTGAGTTTTGTTCGTGTTGATGGTAAAAAACTGCTATGACAGATGGTCCACAATCTCTGCAACCAAAGAATTTATCAAACGCTAACGACGTGACAGGTTCTGAGATCATTCCCGTATTTTTAACTGGTTTTGACCGTAGAGAAAGTGGAGTTAACAGATCAACGTAGAAACAAGGCATTGTCTTGTTTCTACCTTGCAATATGTATAGACGTTAAAAGGAAAAATTTAACACTTGGAAATGCATACTAATTTAGTACCCGAACCACTAGTGCTTATTTTACGTCCTTGATTGGCAAAAAAATAGTTCGCCTGGAATCTACTTTTATTTAATCGCCATTCCTTAGCATAAAGTCTACTATATTTGTGTATATTTTCATCCCATTATAACTGATTCTTTCCTAGGAATGGCCTAAAATAACTTTATTTTCTTGACGATTTTTTAAATAAAATGAACATGAATTTTTTTCAAATAACTGCGGTCCTGATGTTGAGCGTTTGTTCCTTATTTGCCCAGCAAAATGACCATATCAAAATTATAAATCTGGAACAGGTCAACACCCCTGCGCTGGAATTTTCTCCCGTCTTTTATCACCACGGCCTTGTATTTGTTTCCTCTGATACGCGCCACGGCAAAAGAGATGGTACCATTAAAGAAAGAACTTTTGACCTGATGTACGCAGATTTAGGACCGAAGAGAAAACTTTCCAAGTCCACTCCTTTTTCATTAAAAATAAATACCCGTTATCACGAAGGCTCTCTTTGTTTTAGTCCGGATTTTCAAAAGATGTACTACACCAGAAACAATATTAAAAACGGGGTACCCGTTAAAGCCAAAGATGGTATTGTAAAATTAAAAATTTACGAAGCCACCAAAGGAAAAGACGACTGGGAAAACTTAAAAGAGCTGAGTTTTAACAACGATCAGTATTCTTGTGTACACCCTACCCTTTCGGAAGACGGCGCGTATCTTTATTTCTCTTCTGATCGTCCGGGAGGACAAGGTGGTATGGATTTGTACTACGCGAAAAAGATGGGCGATAAATGGTCTGACCCAGTAAACCTGGGGCCTGAAATCAATACGGACCAACAGGAAGTATTTCCTTATTTCCACTCAAGTGGTAAATTATTTTTCTCTTCTAATCGTACCGGAACCATGGGTGGTCTGGATATTTATGCGGTAGATTATACGCCCGAAAAAAAGGGAAAAGTAGAACAGTTACCCGCTCCGATTAACTCGGCCAAAGATGATTTAGGCCTGCTTTTAAGTCCTTCTGGCAATGTTGGATTTTTATCCTCTGATCGTCCCGGTGGCAAAGGAAAAGATGATATATATCGGGTCGAAATTCCTGGAGGAATGAAGGGGTTGTTTCCACCAAAAGCATTTGAAAAAATAGTAAAAGTCATTAACAAAGAAACCTCCGAAGTGCTGGAAAATGCCAAAGTGGTGGTGGTAGAAATAAGCGAAGAAAAAAATATTTTTGAAATGAACGAGGTGTTTGAAGTCAATGTTTATAAAAATAAATTTCAGGAACACCTGCTTCGCTATCGGGTACGTGACGAGTTATTCGCGACGGATCAGACGAAAGCAACCGGTGCAAACGGACAAACAAAAGTGCTCCTCACCGCTACTAAAAAATATATTTTGGCTGCAAGTAAAGAAGGATTTAAAAAAGGACACGTGTCTTATACTGCTTTTAGTTCGGAAGATTCAAAGATGTTGACCATTGCGTTATGGCCGATACCAAAAGTAATGGTTGAAGAAGAAGCGCCTCCAGCATTGAAAGTCGGAAGCATCATTGTACTGGATCAGATTTTCTATGATTTTGGGAAATCTTATATCCGTACCGACGCTTCGAAAGGACTGGATGCCATTGTGGATTTGATGAAACAATATCCGGCGATGACAGTTGATCTTACTTCACATACCGATAGTCGGGGTACCAAGGAATTTAATCTGGACTTGTCGGCTCGACGTTCGACGTCTGCAAAATACTATTTGACCAGTCGGGGTATTGAATCAGATAGAATTCGGGCTTTCGGGAAAGGAGAACAAAATCCAAGAAACCGTTGTACGGATGGCGTGCCTTGTTCGGAAGAAGAATACCAGTTTAATCGTCGTACCGAGATAAGAATTACGAGTTTAGGAACGGACCAGAAGACGATCGAATATATCGACAATGCGCCTGAATATATTGACCGGGCAAAATTGAAGAAACGGAATAAGTAACTGGTTTATAGCGATAATTAACAACCGAAGAAGCGCTCTTTTACAACTAACATTTGTTGCGAAAGAGCGCTTTCTTTTTTGCGTTTGTCTAAGGAATGTTGACAAAATTTAAAACTCAATCAATTTACTGAGGAAGAAATAATCCAATAATCACCAACATCCAAAAAAGAGCGCCAAAAACGACCAGCGCGATTTGTCGCGAACTAAGGCTATTTTGTACCTCACCCCGATAATCTTCAGCGTTGTTAATAGCATAGTTCAGCGCCTCAAAGGGTTGTATTAAAAATAAAAAGCTAAATAAAGAGATTAGTGAAAAAGGTTCGGGTAGTCTCCCCGAAAAATTAATCAGGATAAATCCGATAAATAATCCCGTACTGGAATACGTTTTTTGGTAGCCATTTAATCTTGCGTAATCAAGTATTTTTTCAAACAATGCATGTGTAAAAAAAATCGCAAAAATGGCTCTGGCTACCGGCATAATATCCAGGTTGTCTTTTTCTTTAAAAAATTTCCAGGACTTGTATATCCACCAGGCGCCGTACATTCCAAAGGTAAGCACACAAAAAAAAGCAAACTTGTTTACACTGATCAGCGGAACTATTTGTTTGTCATAATCTGATTCAAAGGATATATCGTCAAGTGGCTGATTAAATTCCATAAATTTATATTATTTTTATTTTCAAATATAAAGATAAAAATTGACATGCGCACTCCTCTTCTCCACCGAAAATCCATTCCTTTTTTCTATGATAAGTCTCCCATCGAGTTTCAGAAAGATCGTTACGAACGCTACGATCCGATGGTCATCCGTCAGACAGCGTTACACCTTGCCGACAAACTGTGGGAACAATATCCTTTGCAAACAGTACTCAATTTTGCACAGCCTTACCTACCGTCTAATCCTGAAACCATAACTGAATTGGGTTGTAGCGTGGGACGATGGATCGCTACGCTGGCGCAGCAGTATCCAGAGGCAGATTGTTGGGGCCTGGATTTTAGTTATCAATTACTCAAACAGGCGCAAGATTTTTGGGTAGCACAAAAAAATATTGTTTTGGATAGTTCTCGTCTGGGGTTTTCAGGTAGGCGAACGCTCGTTGGGCTGGCACTGAATAATGTAGATTTTGGGTTGACAAAAGCAGCAGACTTACCTTTTTCGGATAATACACAGGATTTGGTGGTACATAGTTTTTTACTCGATCGGGTGGCTGATCCAGCGGCGGCATTGCGGGAGCATTTTCGGGTCTTGTCTCCCGGTGGGACTTTGATATTCGTTACCCCTTTAAATTTTCAGGAAGCGAAACTCTGGGAGGATTATTATCCAGCGATTAAGATCCATCAGTTGATGACGCGGTTGGGTTTTACAATTTTAGACTGGCGGGAAGATTTAGAAATTACCGAACCGTTGGATGCGAGAGGAAATGCGGTCGTATGGAAAACAATCGGTGTCGTTGCGCAAAAATAATAGCATAATTCTCATTATAAAATTATTACCTTTACAAAAAAACGTTTTAAAATTCTCCCTATGAAAAATCTATTTCACCTCACTTTATTAATCTTCCTACTGATTGGCAGTCAGCAAGTCTCTGCTCAAAAGACACATGGAAAACTTTACACGCCAACAGCAAATGCGCAGAAAGATATAACCGGATTACTCGCCCAGGCGAAGGAAGAAGGCAAGCATGTTATTTTGCAAGTCGGTGGAAACTGGTGTGGCTGGTGTTATAAATTTCAGGATTTTGTCCAAAAAGATACGACGATCAGAACACTCGTAGATGATAATTATCTGGTCTATCACCTCAATTTCAGTAAAGAAAATAAGAATGAGGCACTGCTAAAGCAATATGAATTTCCGCAGCGTTTGGGTTTTCCAGTTTTTGTAATCCTTGATGCGAATGGAAAAAGAATTCATACTCAGGATAGTTGGATGCTAGAAAGCGGAGATGGATATGATGAGAAAAAGGTGGCGCACTTTTTTAAGTCGTGGACGACGATGGCGATTGATCCGAAAACTTATGAGGCTGAGGAGTAGAACTAAAAAATGCGTTATAGGTTGATAATTAAATAGTATAATATTTTTAACAAAATTTGTGTTTTGTTTTTATTTTAAAAACAATTGTTGTATCTTGCCATCATTCGAGATAACTACTGATCTAGTGCCTCATCCCGTAAATCCATACCAATCTATGCTTGTTATTTACTTACGGGATGAGGCACTAGGTAATCGGATATCTGTGAATTCACACGCGCGTATTTTCTTTTTTTGGAATGCCATTTGGCAATTTTTTTTACATAACTAACGTGGGAACTGTCCTGAGTTAGGGTGATATTGCTTTACGAGTTCATTGCAATTATCAGGAGTTTGGTGGCTCCACGTGGGTTTTCGCCTTTTGCGCAGGACCTTTAAGTGGTGTTCGGTCAAATTCAGGGGGTGGGCCCACCCGGAGGGTGTAGTCTTTTATTGAGTTTAACTTGTTATTATTTTGTTCTGTTGAAACTTCTTAGGAATGGCAAATAAATAAGTGCAGATTCTAGGCGAACTATTTTTTGCCAATCAAAGAAGTAAAATGGGCGTTATGCCTAGTGCCCCAAGCACTAGTGCTTCCGGAACTAAATTTCTATGTATAAAGGTTAAGGGTGCTCGATAGATCTGATGGTGTGTTTATTTCATAGTATTTAATAAAGTAATTTAAAATTCATAAATATACTATTTGTAAATAATTGTTAATCAGTTTATTGGTTAATCAGTAGTCGGTCAAATATTAGGTAATCCTG
>ENA-ORXR01000910-ORXR01000910.1-marine-metagenome-genome-assembly--contig:-NODE-910-length-35024-cov-4.179243_pt1 | contig 35024 bp, 25 predicted proteins | sample MGYA00237866_ERZ511479 | MGnify/ENA metagenome assembly ERZ511479
TTAGATCCAATGGCTCTCAGTTTCTCGTGGAATGATGGAAGTAGCGAAGCAAACAGAATAATAGACTCACCAGGCACATATATTCTAGAAGTTACGGATGTCAATAATTGTTCTTTTGCCGACACCGTGGTGGTCTCAATTTTACCTCAACCAACTGTTGATTTAGGACCTGATCTGGTTTTATGTGAAGGGGAATCGCGTACCATCTCTACAACAGACGCAGGACCGATTTATGAGTGGTCTGTTCCGAATTCTGGATCAAGCCTTATCGTAAACCAGACAGGTACTTATTATTTGACAGTTACAAATAATGAAGGTTGCTCCGCAATAGATTCTATATCTGTTGTGATTAATCAAAATCCTACTTTAGATCTCGGCTCTAATCAGACCGTCTGCGAGGAGGATGAAGTGAGCTTAGATGCAACTGTTATAGGATGCCCAAACTGTACATATCTATGGGATGATATGTCTACTGCTCCAATTAGAATCGAGACTCCTCTATTTAATACTAACTACAGTGTGGTAGTAACAAATGATGATATGTGTTCCCAATCTGATCAAATAAGTGTTATAGTGTTTGGTAAAAACACTATTCGTATCAATGATTTTACCTGCAATCCTGGGGAGGTAAGGAACGACACCATATTCGATTTGAATCAAAATAATTGTGATAGTACTACTATCTATAATATAGTTCTACTTCCATCGGATACACTGCGTTTTAATAAAGGGGTTTGCAATGTGGATTCAGTGGGTAGAGATACAATGTATTTTAGCAATACTTTTGGTTGCGATAGTTTAAATATTATCAATTATTTTCTGTTTCCATCAAGTATTCAAAATATCTCAAGTGGCACTTGTGATCATAATGATGTTGGTATTGATACATTAATTTTCACTAATGAATTTGGTTGTGATAGTATTATTATTCAAGAATTCACTCCATTGCCTAGCACAGAAAACACATTCGAATTCTTGAGTTGTGATCCTGCTGACGTGGGACGAGATACGCTATCCTTTACAAACCAATTTGGCTGTGATAGTATTATTATTAATGTAACCGAAAGATTACTATCTGATACAGTTAGATATAATGAACCTGTTTGCTTTGAAAATATGGTTAGATTAGATACCGCAATTTTTGCAAATGATGTTGGTTGCGATAGCTTGGAGATCACAAATTTCTTTTTTGTTGCTTCTGATACAATTGTAACAGTAACTTTTACTTGCAATTCTAATGAGGTAAGAAACGATACTACATTTGTTCAGAACAACCTTGGTTGTGATAGTCTTATCGTGGAAATCGTAAACTTAGCTCCAAGTAGTGAGGACACAGAGTTGATCTTTACTTGCGATGAAATGCAGGTTGATCGAGACACTTTAATGGATACTAATATTTTTGGATGCGACTCCATTACGATTAGAAATTTTGAATTCATCTCTGGTGATACGATAACATTAGACAAATTTGTTTGCGAAGCATCGGCATATAGCGATACCATCATCCTTGTCAATGAGAGGGGATGCGATAGTTTAATCATTAGTATTTATGAAGAGGCTTTTTCTGATAATTTGCAGTTAGACGGTATTACTTGCGATCCGAACTTAGAAGGTGTACAAATTCTTAATTTAACGAACCAATTTGGATGTGACAGTACAGTCAGTATAGACTATGAACTTGTGGAATCGCAGATTACTATATTAAATGAGAATACCTGCGATCCAGCTCAGTTTATGCCAGATACTACATATTTCACAACTAGTTTCTGCGATAGCATTGTTATTACAAACTATTCGGTACAAATAGAAAGTAATACCATCTTGAATTTAGTAAGCTGTGATATAAATGATGTTGGAGAAGTCACCTCGGTATTCAGTAATCAACAAGGATGCGATAGTACAGTTACACAAATAATTACTTTTTCAGAAGAAGATTTGACCTTTCTAAGTAGATATGAATGTGGCAGAATAGATACTTTGATAGAAGAGAATTATTTCGTCAATCAGTTCGGTTGTGATAGTACTGTCATCACTACAGTTCTGCCTGGTATTGATACTACATTTGTAAACAATGTAGTTTGTGAAATTTCGGAAGTATTTATGCAAGAAGAAGTCTTTACATCAAGTCTAGGTTGTGATAGTGTGGTAGTTACTTCTGGAATATTTACAGAGAACTTTAATACTGTATTTGAAATATATACGTGTGATGAAAATAACCTTGAATCGACTACACTAACATTCACTTCAGAAGCTGGATGTGACAGTTTAGTGATTTTTAATACAGTTTTAGGACAAGTAGAGCTGATCGGAAATGTCCAGAATGTGCCATGTGGTGAAGTGGGCACAGGACAAATATCCTCCATTGGGTATGCAGGTCAATTACCTTATCTCTATAATATTAATGGCAACGCCTTTAATAGTCAAAATGTATTTAGTGATCTCAATGTCGGTATATATCAAATAGGTGTGCAAGATGCAGATGGCTGTGAGTCGTATATTGAAATAGAAATTGTAGAACTTACGGGCATTACGATAGATTTACCCACAGTAATAAGGCTAGAATTCGGGGAATCTTTAAATTTGAACCCACTAGTAGTTGGGGAGTATTCCGAATTTTATTGGACCGGAGTAGATTCGCTGCTTTGTAATGAATGTTTTGATCAATCATTCACCCCACTCACAAGCAGTACAGTTGCCTTCAACGTACTAAGTTTGGATGGATGTCTTGAAAGGCATCAGGTAATAATCATCGTAGAGAAAAACTATGATGTATATATCCCAAATGCTTTTTCACCAAACGGCGATAATATCAATGATTCATTTACCATATTTGGTGAAGCGAATGTTGTGGCAATATCCAATCTAAGTATTTATTCTAGATGGGGAGAGCAGGTATTTGAAAACAAAAACTTTATGCCAAATGATCTGAGCAATGGATGGAACGGCAAGTTCAATGGAGAACTGATGAATCCAGCAATTTTTGTTTACAAAGTTCAAGTACTATATTTTGATGGAACCATCCAAGAATTTGAAGGCGATCTAAGCCTCATTCACTAATTTTACAGCTTTCAAAGCAGTAATATAGCTTATATTCACTCAATAGTTGAATTTGGCTGAATTTTGGGAGTAAATTCTCTAACATCTTGTTAATTTTGGGTATTATATATATCCAGACGTTACTATTCATACGTTTGTAATTCAAATTAACTACTGAGAATGGATTTTGGATACTTGATTAATATTCTTTTAAGAGGCAAATGGATTATTTTGGCAGCAGCCATAGCACCAGCCATAGTAGCATATCTATATGTCAATGCACAAGACAGAACTTACAAGTCCGCAACCACCATCTCAACTGGTTTATTAGACCCTGCTGGTTTTAATCCAGATGACCCAGGAGCATACATATCTTCAGAAATTCTTGACATTAGTTTCAACAACCATGTTGAAAAACTTCAAAGTGAATCCATGAAGCGCTTATTGTCTTTTCAGCTCCTAGTGCATGATCTGAATGGTGATAAAACACCTTTTAGGACTTTAGAAGAAGAAGACCAAAGCAAGATAAAAACGATAAATCTTCAAAAACTAGTAGCTGCACTAAACGACAGATTGAAAGCCTTAGATGGTTCGCAATTCGAACGAGAGATGGAGCTGGAATATCTAGAAGTTGCCAAAGCTTATAGGTATGACAGAGAATCTATTGATGAGGTGCTTGTTGTATATAGAAAAGGAAAAACTGATTTATTAGGAATCGACTTTGAGACGGAGGACCCGTTTTTGTCAGCCTATTGTGCGAGCACTTTAGCAGATTTATTTTTAGTAGTAAATAAATATGAACAAGAAAAGACTTACCTAGAAGATTTTGATTTTGCTCAAAAAGATACAGAAAAAAAGAAGCTTGCTCTAGACTCTATTAGGTACACGCTCAACAATTATAGAATAGAACATGGATTATTGAATATTTCTGATCAAGCAAAAGAGCTGATAAATATTAAAGGAGAACTTGAAAGTCTCTTAGTCGAAAGCAATACCGAACTAGGCGCTAGTGCCGAGTCAATTAGAACAATAGATAAATATTTATCTGCAGCAGATATCAATGTTATAAACGAAAAAGTAAAGAAAATATCCAACAGTGAAGATATATCTTATTACATAGAGAGCATCAATATTCTAAGAGAGGATTACATTGATACAAGGGATGTCAATATTCTAAAAGAGATTGAATCTCTAGAAGAACAAAAGTCAGCAATGTTTGGCAAACTATCTGACCAGGAAAGCACCGATGCTGAAAATATAAATAAAAATCTATCACAGGATCTTCTCGCTAAGAAGATAGAAAATGAATTGAGACTTGCCAGTAGCAGAGCTTCGAAAGAGTCGATTATAAGTTCTCTTTCTAAGAAGAATTCTGAATCAAAAACACTTTTATCTCACTATGCATATGTAGATAAGCTTACTGGAGATATGAAGATTGCGAGTGATGCATATGATAGATCCAAGGATATAGAAAATGATAATAGAGTAGCTTTAGATAAAGCAGCATATCCATTAGCTATTCGCGAAAAAGCGAACGTCGCTGATGAGCCGCAGTCCTCTCTTAAATTGGTAATCACCGCCTTCGCTGGAGTAGTAGGCGGGACTTTTGCAACTCTAGCCCTTCTTTTATTAGCATTTATGGATAATAGTCTTAGCAATATACACCAATTTAAAAAGTTTAGTGATATAGATTTGATTGGAACACTGAATGAGTTAAAGCAAAAGAATCTAAATTTGAAAGAACTGTTCGGATCAGAACTCAATAATCCTCCTCTTGAAGTTTTTAAAGAATCTATACGATCTTTAAGACACGAGATAGAGCAAACAGATAAGAAGTCTTTCCTTTTTACGAGTACTAAAGAACAGCAGGGCAAAACCTTTCTAATTATAATGCTAGCGCACGCGCTCACATTGAAAGGAAAGCGCATACTTCTTATAGATACTAATTTTAAGAATAATTCACTTACTAGGATGTTTAGTGAGAATAATATTAAGAATAAGCTTACTTCTAGGCTATTAGGAGAAGCTAACCTAGATAAAGAATTTGAAACAAAAAATGCTAATAGTACAAGTAGTATGTTTAGTATGGATAATGTGGATATATTAGGTAACCAAGGAGGAATGTCTTCTCCCTCTGAGCTCTTTGCGGGAAGGGATTTTAGAAAGCTTCTTGAGAATTTTACCAATACTTATGATTATATCTTTTTAGAAGGTCCTGCGTTGAATAAATATGCAGATTCAAAGGAACTTATTGAATACGTAGATAAGGTCATTACGGTCTTTTCTGCGAATAACAGTGTTGATGCTGCAGACAAGAAATCTATTACTTACTTACAGAAGTTAAATGGAAAACTGATGGGCGCGGTATTAAACAAGTTGGAATTGATAAATCTCAACTAACTGCTCCACTTAAAAACCATTTTAATTTTTAATAGCAACCACTACCTTTGTCAATGGCAGAAAGTGAAAAGTCATATTGGCTCAAATCTGGGGTAATTACCTTGTTAGATAGGATCTCATTACTCATTTTTGGGTTTTTGGGCTTTTTCTTGCTGGTACGCATATACGATCAACTTACCTGGGGAATATGGGTTCTCTTCTTGAGTACAGTCACCTTTTTTGAAATCGGTAGAAATGGTCTGATTCAAAATGGTTTAGTAAGGTTTTTAACTACTGCCAAAACTGTAGATGAAAAAGGCCGAATTTCAACGGCTTCCTTAGTCTTAAATATTCTACTATCGTTAATCAATGTAGTTATTCTATTAATGATAGCGCCTTACTTAGCAACACTTTGGGGAAGTGATATCCTAACCGATCTATTTTATATTTATACTATTACCACCTTGGTGATGATTCCCATGCAACATTTTATATTTGTGCAAATCGCTCATCTAAATTTTTCTGGGCCCATGCTGGCAAATTTTACGCGGGGAGGCATTTTCTTTTCATACATCGCATATTTATTTATTTCTTCTCAATCCGTATTACTCACGAACTTAGCATATGTACAGATAATAGGAGCCGTAGGAGGAAGCTTAGTGGCATTTATTAGTGCTGCTAAATATTATAATTTCAGCAAATCGATAGACTGGAAATGGGTGAAAAAACTACTCCAATACGGTTCTTTCACTTTTCTAACTAATCTAAGCACTATGCTCTATAAAAGTATAGATAAATGGATGTTAGGAATATTGTTAACACCATTAAGTGTGGCGCTGTATGATTTGTGTATGAAAGTTAATAATCTGCTAGAAGCACCAACGCAAGCCATTGCACAGATTGTCTTTCCTAAATCGGCTCGTAAAGGAGAGAGTGAAGGACCAGAGGCGATCAAGAAGCTCTACGAAGGCGCTGTAGGGGCCATATTAGCTCTGGTGTTACCAGCCGTAATATTCGTATTTATCTTTCCAAAATTGATCGTGTTCTTTCTGGGAGGTGAAGCCTATATGGACGCTACCTCTATATTGACTATTACAGTTTTTTATGCGCTGTTTTTACCTTTTGCCAATCAGTTTGGAACCATCTTAGATTCAATCGGTAAGCCAGAGACAAATTTATTTTTTACTTTAATTGGTGCATTGATAAATGTTGTAGCGAACTATTTCTTCATCACTCAATACGGAGTTATCGGGGCTGCATACGGAACTATTTTTACATATGTGATTACCTTCATTCTGAATCAAATAGTACTGAACAAGATGTTTAAAATAACTTGGTGGAATGCTTTTAAGGTTATTCCTAATTTTTATAAAATGGCCTTTGGAATTGTTTTTGGTAAAAATAAAAGAATGGAAGTTGCCACTCAAAGCAAAGTAGAAGACGTTATCACAGAAACAGAAGAAATCATTAATAAGTAATTATATTGTTATAACCATGAAGCGCAACGTAGACATTATTTATTTCACACTTTTTAGATGGAAGAGCGAATTTTCTTCCATCTCACATGCGTTCGGTAAAGAGCTTGCGAAGCAAGGTGCGAGGGTATTCTACATAGGCCATCCATTTACTTATAAGTATTTATTATCTTCAGAGTCAAGAGAACAACTCAATGGCAGTCTCACAAAAGCGATGAAACTGCATGAAGAGAAGGTAGAGAATGTATCACCAAATTTTCACTCTATTATAGCGCCCTTGGTAGCACCGATAAACTGGCTTCCTACTGGAAAGATTTATAACTTTTTTCTAAAAAGAAACGAAGATAAAATTAGGACTGCAATCGATGAATTAATTACTCTTCATGACATCAAGGAATATGTTTTTATCAATTGTTTCAATCCATTCTTTCCTGATGTCGCATCAATAAAATTACCACCTCTATTAAATATATATCAAAGTGTAGATGACATTTCACAGAATACTTACACGCTTAGGCATGGATATGAGCTAGAAAAGAAAATAGCAAGAGATGCTGATATGATACTAGTTACGAGTACCAACTTGAAGGATATAATGTCGCAGTATAACGACAATATAGAAATACTGCATAATGCAGCTGACGTGGACAATTTTAACAGAGCCATGACAGATAAATTTGAGAGGCCAGCGGAGCTAGCAAATGTATCAGGTGACATTATTGGATTTACGGGTGCACTGGATCCATTAAGAATTAATTACGATCTCCTTACGGCCATTGCAGATCGATATCCAGATAAATCATTGCTACTTGTAGGTCCTTATCAAGAAGAGATTGTAGAAGAAGCGGGCTTGAATAAAAGGAAGAATATAATATTGACTGGGTCAAAGCATATTTCTATGCTACCTAGTTATGTACATTTTATGGATACGCTGATTATTCCATTCAATTGCAATCAATTGACCAAGAGCATCTATCCTTTGAAAATAAATGAATATCTTGCCTCAGGAAGATCTGTGATTTCTACAAATTTTTCCGTTGATATAATTGGTTTCAAAGATGTGATTCACTTGGTAGATAGTGATGAGTCATTTATAGCTAAAATTCCAGAAGCAATTAATGATAAAAGCTTGACTGCAATGGAGGCTAGGATAGCCAAGGCAAGAACCAACACTTGGGAAAAACGTGTGGAGCAATTTTGGCAGATTATTAATGCTCAAGTAGATGGCGATAGTGTTGCAGATATCGACCCCAAATTTAAAACCAAGAAAATCAATAAGATAGATGAACTTTCTTAGAGATAAGATAAATACGAATCCTGGATTTAAGCGGTTTATGCATCGCTTATTAGTCCCAAAGAATGACTACCGTCCGAGATGGTGGGTTCGACGTTTATTGAATCCTGTTATTGCTCTAAAGAAGGGGAAGAATGCTTCTATTCGATTTAAAGCAAGAATGGATATCCTTCCCAAAAATAAATTTTATCTAGGAGATAGCGGTATTATTGAGGATTACTCTGTAGTAAATAATATCTTAGGTGATGTTATTATCGGAAATAATTCTCTGATTGGACTCAGATGTACAGTGATAGGACCTGTAGAAATTGGTAATGATGTTTTACTAGCACAAAATATTGTGCTATCAGGACAAAATCATGGTTATGACAATATCCACGTCTCTATCAGAGAGCAAGATAGTGTAACGAGTAAGATTACGATAAAGGATGGTGCATGGATAGGTGCCAATGCAGTTATCGTAGCAGGAGTTACCATAGGTAAAAACAGTATAGTCGCTGCTGGATCAGTGGTAACCAAGAGCGTACCTGATTTTTGTATAGTAGCTGGAAATCCAGCTAAGGTACTCAAAGCTTATAATCACGATTCTAATGAATGGGAGAGAGCAAAAGAAAAGGTGGTGGGTGGAACCCTTTAGCAATATTTGAATAAGAAATGATGAACGAGAAGGATAAATTTGAACTTACCCAAAAGGAGAAACTAATTGAGTTTTTTGGTTATCTCATACCTGGCTTGTTGCTTATCGCCCTATTCGCTAAAATTGTTATTTTCTAACTAGCATTATTGATGTCGCAATCAGCTTCTATTTCTGAGTATTTTCGTACCAAGATCGTAGTGGAAAAGTTAAATAATCCGCTGGGATTTGCCTTGATTATAGGCATCACTTCTATGCTAGGCTTAGCGATAGGTTCACTTGGACTAAAAATGGGTATCCTGCTTTTTTGTGCTATTGTGGCTGTCCCGCTAATGATCTGGGTATTTATTAATGAACAAGTAGGTCTTGCAGTCTGCCTAGTTATTGGATTTTCAATACAGCTAAGTTATAAATTTGGAGATTATCCAGTAGGAACATTACTGGATGGGCTCACCATGTTTATGGTGCTCGCCGTATTTGTAAAGCAAATTCAAAAGCAAGATTGGAGCTTTGCGAAAAGCCCTATAAGTTACTATATAATGGGTTGGATGGGATATAGTCTGATCCAGGTGCTGAATCCCAATGCACAATCGATTTTAGCATGGGTATATACAGTAAGGTCAATGACTTTACTCATACTATTATACTTTGTCTGTTGCTATGCTTTCAACTCCCTAGAAAGGATTAAATGGATACTGAAGTTTACGATTTTCTTGACCTTGTTAGCTGCTCTATATGGCTTGAAGCAAGAGTGGATGGGATTAGCAGATTGGGAACGCGTATGGTTATATTCTGACCCGTTGAGGGCGGAGCTTATAGTACAGTGGGGTAGAGAGCGCGTATTCTCTATCTTTTCTGATCCAACTACCTTCGGAATACTCATGGCGTATATGGCAGTATTCTGCGTAGTGCTCGGTATGGGTAGTGCATTCAAACCGTGGCAGCGTGTAGTACTTATGCTATCTGCAGCAGCTATGATTCTTTCCATGATGTATGGAGGTTCTCGTACTCCTGTGGTTCTGATCCCTGCTGGATTTGTCTTCTATGTGATCCTCACCATGCGGACTGATATTATGATCTTCGCAGGTGTTTTTTTCCTATTCGGAGGTGCCTTGATGATGAAAGGTACTTCCAATCCTGTAATCCTGAGAGTACAGTCAGCTTTCAATCCATCAGAAGATGCATCATTTGAAGTACGAGAGAAAAGTCAAGAGATGATCAAACCATTTATCCAAAAAAATCCATTCGGCGCAGGTATGGGAACAACTGGTATCTGGGGGAGAAGGTTTTCACCCAATCACTGGCTGGCAGCTTTTCCGCCTGATAGTGGTTACGTAAGGGTGGCCGTAGAAATGGGTTGGATAGGTCTAATTCTCTACATGGCTATGCTTTTTAAAATCCAACAGCAAGGGGTTTACTACTACGTGCGGGTAAAGGACCCCCAGATAAAAACAATTTATCTGGGCTTAAATGTGATCGTCTTTTTGTTAATAGTAGCTAGTTTTCCGCAAGAAATTATAATTTTGCTCCCAACCAGTATCATCTTTTATATCTCTGCTGCAGCTATTGTGAGATTAAAAGATTATGACCCTGCCTTTAATGAGGCCATAGCTGCAGAACAAGAAGCCAATCTCAATGAGGAAGAATCAGCGCATGAGCTGGCTTCCACCGATTAAAGTAATAAAAACTCAATATCTATAGATTATGAACCGACGAGCAAACTTCATTTACTGTGTGATGATCGCTATTAGCTGCATCGCAGCACCTCGGCTATCTGCTCAGCTAGTAAATTCGGATACCCTTATATATCCATTAAATACCGCAGGTCAAACTTTCGAAAATTATCTAGTCAGTCTAGCTTGGGAGAATAATCCTGAGTATAAAATATATGCTAGTAAACTTAATATCGCACAAAGTGAGATTGCTATTGCTAAGCGCGCATGGGCGGATGATTGGAGTATTACGCTCAATCTTAATGAAAATAATCTGCAGACATTGGAGGGTACAGAACCCATATTACTGACTCAAGACACTAAAGATAATTTGGAGGCACAGGGATTGAGCGAAATAACTGCTAGATTAGAAACGGCAGGTCAAGAAATTAATGTAAACAATTTTCCCCGATATAACTTTGGTTTAGCCCTCAATCTTGGCAGTTTACTTACGCGCGGAAAAGAAGTAAATATTGCAGAGCAAAATCTTATCATTGAAGAGTTTTCTAGGGATCAAGAAAAGATGGATATCCGCTCTGAAGTGTACCGTGCATATGCGGAATACAATCAAGCAATTAAGCTTTTGAAAATTAGAACAAAATCAGAGCAAAATCAAGGTGATATGTATGATTTAATGAAGTCGCGTTTTAAAGCTGGTTCTGTAAAGTTTGATGAACTCGGTCGTGCTGAAGCAGGACATAATCGTGCACTTGAAGATTTAAATAATGCAGAAGTTAAAGTAGCTTTGGCTCGTCTAGCCATCGAAGAGCTGATTGCAATTCCTTTGTCTCTGGCTAAGTATCATTATGAGCAGACGAATGGACTGTAGTGTTGCCTTAGCATTTTAAATGCTAAGGAAGTAATGAAAATTGTTAGAACACTATGTATAGAATTTATGCGAATAAAAAATCTGATGCAGTACTGAAGATATTGCAATTTATATGAAAACTAATCAGTAATGCTCTTAAAAAGATCAAGATAAAATTGACGTATTATAGCTTTTGATTGAAGACTTTGATAATATGAAAATAAGAGATCGGAAATCCGACAGATAGGAGTCCAGTAGTTATACTTACCTATCTGATGGAAGAAAACGGGTTAAGCAAATCAAAGTTAGTGAAGGAGATAGGGGTGTCAAGATAATTGATAACAGTACTAGTGAACTACAAGAGGAATATTAGTAAATAGATGATCTTGAGATTATCCGAAAGATTTCATGTAGGGCTAGCGCATTGAGTCAGACTTATAACTTAAGAGGAAATAAGTTAGAAAGATTTGCTGCATAAATGTTATATCCTAAAAGGGGGTTCTTTTTACGCGTGAGGGATATGGAAGGTGGGCGCGGTAGCGACCAGTGTCATGTGTACGGGAGTACACAGGATACCGCAGTGAATACGGAGCCTGGAGGAGCCCGACCCTGAGCCAAAAGTAAGCCGCTACCTGGAAAGGTAGCGGCTTGCTTTTGGCTCAGGTGGCACGCCCAAAAATTACAAAATTAATATACTATGCCTGAGCGGTAGGGGTGCTAAAACTCATATTCGGCGATGGTTGATTGGTGTCCTTGATCTTACCATACTGCGCCTCATACTTCTTGACATTGTCGTTGAGTGCGATCAACAAACGCTTGGCATGTGTAGGGGTAAGTACGATACGCGACTTGACCTTCGCCTTCGGGACGTTGGGCATCATACGGACAAAGTCAACCACAAACTCACTGTTGGAGTGGGAGATAATCGCCAAATTGGAATATGTACCTTCCGCTATTTCCTCGGGTAAATCTATATTAAGTTGACCTTTTTTAGGTGCTGCTTTTTTCTCTGCCATTTTTAAATTATTTTTTTATTAAGTATAATTACACTTACAAAACTAGTGATTCTTAACTTTATTACGCTTAAAATAAGGAAGTGATGCAAGATTATTTTGATAATAATAAAAAGCTCTGGAATGCGAAGGTCCCCATTCACGTAAACTCGGAGATGTATAATATGGAGGCATTCATGGCGGGAGAGACATCTTTGGATAAGGCAACGTTGGACTTAGTCGGAGATATTAAGGGGAAGAAAATATTACACTTGCAGTGTCATTTCGGGCAAGATACTTTGTCGATGGCTCGGATGGGTGCTACGGTGACGGGCTTAGATATCAGTAATGAAGCAATCGAAAAGGCGAAAGCGCTCAACGTGGAACTTGACCTCGATGCGCAGTTCATAGAGTCCAATGTATATGATGCTATAGAAAATGTGGAAGGAAAGTTTGACATCGTTTTTGCATCCTACGGGACTATATGTTGGCTGCCAGATCTGGATAAATGGGCTACTGTAATTGCGCACTTTTTAAAGCCAAAAGGAAAGTTTGTATTCCTAGATTTTCACCCTCTGATAGATATGCTCAATTGGGATACTTGTGATTTTGAGTTTGGCTATTTTAATCCAGGCAAGCCGCATCTGGAATTCACGCAGGGCACCTACGCGGATACGAATGCCAATATAAAAATGAAGGAATATTTCTGGAATCATAGCATAGCGGAAGTGATCCAGGCGCTGCTAACTGCTGGTTTACAGATAGAGCAAATGAAGGAATACGATTACTCTCCTTACGATGTATTTGGTGAAATGATAGAGCGAGCACCTCGCGAATATACGATGAAAAAAATGCCAGTTGACTTTCCATATTTCTATGGAATCATATGTAATAAGCTGTGAACGAAGAGGTTGAAGTGTAAGGTAGAATGATTACATAAGAAAAAACTTAAAATTGCTCGATGTAATTTTGTATATTTACGTACAGCATAACAGTACGTGAAAAAAATACTCAATAACCAAATGTTCACGAAGACGGGTGTTTACCTATCTTCTATGGCGCTTTGCTTCTGCTTAGGGGCTTGCTGTTTTTACTCTTCTAAGACGCCATCTGTACCTGATATTACGCCACATTACTTAAGTGATAGTGCTGGAAGAGATACGACTCAAAGTTATTTACCGTCCCTATACACACCTACTTCTCTCGACGACGTAGACTTTCCGCTGATTACGGACAGCTTGCTACTGGCGCTACAACATCATCGAAAACTCCTAAGAATTCGTAAGCAAAATACAGTTCAGAACTTTGATAATCTGGAAATAAATCTTTCTGAGCTCAACAGAACAATCGACATATTGATGGAGCTGCGAACCAATCCAGATTCCGTGGAGAATCTTATGGCTTATCAGATAGCAGGCGAGCAGAAGACAGGGAACGTAAAATTTACTGGATACTACACACCGCTAATCCAAGTGAGTAGAAAAAAGACTAAAGAATATAAATACCCAATCTATGCAAAACCAACTCACTTCGTAGGACGCATGCCCACGCGGAAGGCGATTGATTTTGAAGGTATATTACATGGAAAGGGATTAGAATTGGCGTACGCAAAAAATCGGCTCGACATCTACTTTATGCAATTGCAGGGTTCTGGCTATGTTCAATACCGGGATGGGACTACCCAGATGTTTGGGTATGGCGGATCCAATGGTCACTCCTATCGCAGCATTGGTCGTTTCTTGAAAATGAACGATTATAAGATCAGCAGTATCTCTGAAAAAGGAATACGAAAGTTTTTTGATAAACGCCCAGATTTGATTTCTGCTATATTACCAAACAACAACAGTTATTCCTTTTTTAAACCAAGAAACTCACCGCCCAAAGGTGCCGGGCACGTGCCCTTACTAGGTGGAATATCTATGGCGGTTGATCGGCGATATATTCCGCTCGGGGCTATTGGGCTAGCAAGCATTCCCAAATATGACGAAAAATATGACCTTATTGGACATGAGTTAAAAATACTTTTCGCACAAGATGTTGGAGGTGCCATCAAGGGAGCGGGCCATATAGACTTGTATATGGGTGATTCTGATGATGCTAGGGCGGCTGCATCTAAATACTATCACTACGGCAAATTATGGTTACTTCTGCCTGCCTCATCTGCCCACAAAATCCCTGTAACTGTATCTTCATCAGAGGATGTAAGTATTTAAAAAAATAGTATTTATTTGGTTGACTTTTTTCTATTACACCCGTATATTGTATAGACTTATGTGTTTTCCATGCACCTAGGTTAATTTTTTTTTATAATCTGAGACAGCCCAAGCATATCATTCATGACCACAGGAAGTAATTCACGTGCGGACAAACCTAGCGATATAGAGCAAGGTAAACAACGCCAGAATAATATAAAAAAAGTACTTTCCAATCTGCCGTCCAGGTCGAAAGATAACTTCTTGCTACTACTCTTATTTGTGATGGGCATTACTGGTTTTGCGTATATCTTGAATGTACCTGTCGGTAATAATCTCAACAAAAGTTCTCTTTTCGACAAGCTATTCAATTCTAAGAATAGCAAGGCAATGACCGCTAATTTTATCAAAAGTAATTTTGTAAAAATCAATGGCGAGAAGAAGCGCAATACTCCTATGCTATTCACATTTCAGCAACTTTCTGAGTCCCACGATTATGAAATACACTTTGGGGATGAAGTGTCAAGCTCGATCGCTGTTGGCCAAATGGAGCATACTTATTCAAATCCTGGTACGTATAAAATAGAGCTTAAAAAAATTAACGATGCGCGTACCATCGTCGTACACTGCGAATACGTCACCATCCGATAATTGCTCAAAATATTTCACTTTCCAAATAGCATTTTGAAACTAAGCAGCTCCAATGCTTTGCTAGTAACTAAAAAATATCTATTTTAGTGATCTTAATATTATGGATAGTAATATCCATTTCAAACGATATTAGTGATTGATTATGTAAAACATATAGTAGAGCGTCACGCATTCGGAGTGTGTGACTACATCGCCAAGAAGATGGGTATTGCCACTTCTCGGGTACGACTATATTTTATATACATGACTTTTGCGGCACTAGGATCGACAGTCTTGGTCTACTTATTTATGGCTTTTTGGCTAAACGTAAAAGCATATATCCGACAGACCAAAAATTTTGTTTGGAGAGAATAAAATTTACTGCTCAAATGCAAACTGTATGATATTAGCTCCCATTCGCAGTGCTTGCATTCTCAACTCTTCAGGATCCTTATGTACTGCCTGATCCTCCCAGCCATCACCCAAATCTGCCTCAAAAGAATAGAAGCAAATCATGCGCCCCTCATAAATCAGTGCTAAACCTTGCGATGGCTTATCATCATGCTTATGTATCTTTGGTACACCATCCTTGAATATAAAGCGCTGACTATATATAGGATGCGAAAATGGCAGCTCCTCAAACTCCAATTCTGGAAATACTTCCTTCATCGCGATCCGTACGAATTTATCCATTCCATAGTTATCATCAATATGCAGAAAACCACCCGCCAACAGATAGTTGCGCATATTTTCTGCATCAGCTGACGAGAATACCACATTGCCATGCCCAGTCATATGTAGCCACGGATAGTTAAATAAGTCCGCGCTGCCGACCTCTACAGTAGCATAATCCTTCTCAAAGTTAGTCCCCAAATTATCATTACAGAACTGCGCCAGATTGGGTAGGGCAGTCGGATTTGCATACCAATCGCCACCACCAGCGTATTTTAGCAGCGCCAACTGAAGCGATGCATTTTCACTGACAGGCATAGCGCTTCCTAATAACATCATCGCTAGTGAACAAATAAAATACTTATACATATCTAGATAGTTGTATTGATATTAACGAAGATAATAATAATTACGTTGTACATTTTTAAGATATTTTGGGCGCATCCCTACGGGTCGGGCTTCTCCAGGCTCCGTATTCACTCGGTATCCTGTGGGCAGCTGGTCAGCACATTCATTTCTTTACAGTGCTGACCAGCCGCCCCCATGACACTGACCGCTATCGCGGTCACCTTGCATATCCCTTGCGCGGGGGAGATAGTAGGAAGAGATTTTAGTCCTATGAGATTAGATTTATAGCACTATTCATGGAGTAAAAAAAACATCTTTATCAAGCTAAACTTTGCAATGTATGGATCACGCTACAGGCATACACCCCAGCGGTTTCCGTTCTCAACCGTTCCTTCCCGAGACCAGCAGATAGGAATCCTGCTTTCGTGGCAAGCTCAATTTCTTTACTATCGAAGTCTCCTTCAGGCCCGATCATAATCTGTATAACTTTATCATCTTTTTTGTATAAAGTTGCTATGTGAGGATTGGTTGCATAAGCACAATGACAAATAAATTTTGCGCCCTTTTTATCTATCCCTAAATATTCTTTTACAGTCTTTAGCGGAAGGAGTGTTGGTAAGTGTACTTTTTGAGATTGTTTAGTGGCAGATAGAATTATTTTTTCTAGGCGATCTGCCTTGATAATCTTTCTTTCACTATGTTGGCAGAGCAGGGGAGTTATACTTTCTATGCCTAGTTCGCAAGCTTTCTCTATACACCACTCTAGGCGGCTAATATTTTTGGTAGGTGCTATAGCGAGGTGTATCTGATAAGAAGACTTTGGAAAATGAGTGGTCTCCAAAATTATAGCCTGCACCTCTCTTTTTGTGATTAGTTGAATGCTGGCGGTATATAGATTGCCTTTACCATCAAATACTTCTAGCGTATCGCCCATCTGCATTCGCAATACCTTAGCGCAGTGCCTCGCCTCCTCCTCTTGCAAGTGCAGCAGATTACCAGCTACCTGTTGTGTGTAGAACCTATGCATAATGTAAAAGTAAGAATTAGAACCATTCTGACCCTTAAGGGTTAGATATTAATCCATTGCATCCACAGATCAGCCGAATATTAGGCTATCCTTAGCGAATATTAGAGGCTATGGACAAAAGAATATTATCTTTGCCGACGTTTGGAAAGGATGCAATTGGCAATCTTGATGAAATACACAACAAAGCAATTTAATAAATGGGTATATTAATCGTTATAGGACAGCTATTTTTAAGTCTGTCCATCCTGATCGTTCTACATGAATTCGGTCATTTCTTACCAGCCAAATTATTTGGAACTCGAGTAGAGAAATTCTATCTCTTCTTCGATCCTTGGTTCTCACTCTTTAAATTTACCAAAGGAGGTACAGAGTATGGTATTGGCTGGCTTCCTCTGGGTGGTTATGTGAAGATTGCGGGTATGGTGGATGAGAGCATGGACATGGAGCAAATGCAACAGCCAGAGCAGCCCTGGGAATTTCGCTCGAAGCCAGTCTGGCAACGATTAATCATTATGCTCGGTGGTGTTATCGTAAACTTTGTTCTTGGGTTTTTAATCTGGGGGCTGATACTATTTGCCTATGGCACAGAGTATATTCCTGCCGAGAATGTTACTAGTGGTATATACCCAGATTCGCTCGGTATAGAATTAGGCTTGCAGAATGGAGATCATATACTAAAGGTAGGTGAAAGAGATTTTGATAAATTCAACGAAGGTCGCTTACGTCAGGAAATTTCTATTAATAATGCAAATACAATATTAGTAAGAAGAAATGGACAAGAAGTAACACTGCCAGTTGATAAGAAATTTATCAATATCCTTGCTGGAAATACTTACAAGAACTATAACATCTTTCATGCAGATTATCCTTGGAAGATCAATTTAGTACAGAAGAACACCCCAGCGGAGCGAGCAGGACTGGAAGTAGATGATACCATCATTGCCATCAATGGCACTATACTCAGGCACTGGACCGATGTTCCTAAGATGGTGAATGGAATTACTAATCCTACTATTGCTCTTACCGTTCAGCGTGCTGGACAGCCTGTGGATCTGACCGTCAATATGGGCGATGCAAAATTGCTAGGTGTAAGTAGATATGATGCAAGGGAATTTTTTGATTCTGTCGTAGAAGAGTATTCTTTTGGAGAAGCTATGGCCTTAGGTGTTACTAAAGGGTTGGACTTTCTCAATACACAGATCAAGGCATTTGGTCAGATGGGTAAAGGAAACCTCAACCCTAATGAAACGATGGGTGGTTTTGCTTCTTTTGCAAAGTTGTTTCCCGACACTTGGAATTGGCAAATCTTTTGGCGTAACACAGCACTAATATCACTGATACTTGCATTTATGAACATCCTACCTATTCCAGCTTTGGATGGAGGACACGTTATGTTCTTGATGTATGAAATGATTACGGGCAGAAAGCCAAGTGATAAATTTTTACAGTACTCCACCGTGGCAGGTTTTGCATTGGTACTGATGCTTTTATTATACGCCAATGGACTGGATGTACTTAGATGGTGGAGAGGCGAATGATGAAGTACTTTGAGTTATTTGAACTACCTGTTTCTTTTCACGTTGACGAAGCGCGACTGAAAACAAAATTTCTCCAGCTAAGTAGAGATCATCACCCTGATCGTTTTACCTTAGAGTCTGAGGAAAGACAAGAAGAAGCGCTTGAGCAGTCTACAGAGATTAATGAGGGTTATAAAGTCTTAAAAGATTTCGATAAACGTCTGCAATACATTCTTCAATCCAAAGGAGCCTTAGTAAGAGAGGGGCAAGATAAACTACCGCAAGATTTTTTGATGGACATGATGGATATCAATGAGGAGATTATGGATCTACAATTTGATCCCGATCCCGAAAAGACCGCAAGTGCCAAACAGAAGATTACTTTCTTCGATGCTATCCTACAAGCTTCCATAGCTAAAATTTTAGATGCGCCTAATGCAGTAGAGGATCCTTCAGCCATCAATGCGGCTAAGGACTACTATCTCAAGAAAAAGTATCTCACTAGGATCTACGAGAATCTGGATAAGGTGGGGAGGATGTAGGGTTACGCTTCTCCTCTGGCACCCTTCGGCTGCTCCTGTTTTATTTCTTTAGCCCCCACCTGATGCATAAAATAAAAGGAACACTTTGTACCATTCCACACTTCACTTTCTATCGAAAATGAATTGTTAGTAACTTGAGCTATAGCTTCGACTTTAGCTAGGCCGACGCCCACAGTCTCTGTATTTTCTCCGAATTTATAGAATGGTTTCTTTATAATATTTAGATCGGATTCCTTGTCAATTCCCTTTCCGTTGTCTTCAACTACAAGAACTGCTTTGCCATCCTCCATTCGATTAAACTCAATTGATAGTTGAAGTATTTCTCTATCTTGATTATGACGAATTGCATTATCTAACAGGCAACTAAGAATCGTCTTTAAGAAGGACTCTTCAAACAGCAAATGTTCTTCTTCAGAAATGGTATGATGAATAGTGAAATCTACTGCTTCATATTTGTCGTGTAGATCAATGGTTGCTTCATCGATGATCTGATTTAGCTGTAAGTTCTCTTCTTTAAGATCGGAAGCTGTATATATATCCATCAATTCAACAAGCCCATTGATAGTGTGCTCCAATTTATAGGAGGCTTGCTCCATGAGTTTTATTCCTCTATTGAGGGCGTCTTTATCTTCTACTCGTTGGAGCAATTGAGAATATCCGCGGATAACAAAAAGTGGTGATTTTAGATCGTGACCTGCATCATGGATAGTGCGATGCAGGAAAGCTTTACTAAGTGAATTAGGCACAGTTCCAGTATTCGGAAACTGAATTTTTGCCGTACTACTTGACGGATTATGCGGCTGAGAAGAAGAAGGATCGATCATGTAAAATAAAGATTAAATTGATGCTTTATTTTACCTGATTTAGGGGCCATTGTTTCAGCGGAAACAACTATTAGTGAGTAATCAGAGCGATTTTTATAATGCCAAATATAGATAAATCGCTATATAGACTAGTCAAAATTGACTAGTCTATATATATATTATGTTTTTTGGGGTAGATCTTGAGCTTATTCAAAAAGCCTTCATTTTAGCCAGTTCTAAGATAGCTGGTCATATCTCTTTCTATAAGAAATCCTTGTCTCATTACAAGTATTGTATTCTGTTCTTTTAGTAAAGCATTCGTGTCTTTCAATAATTCAATCCTTTCCTTGATACTATTGATGGGCTTTTTCTTCAAAATTTCGATTTCCAGTCGTATGCTTTTTAGACGTAGCGTTGCTTGATAATATTCTAATTTCCCCATGATAAATACGATAACAATTTTTAGTATATATATTATTTTAATACGTGTGATTTAATTCAAAATAAATGCCAAAATTTTGGATATCAAGTAATGCCAAATAAAAAAGATAAATTTATTTGGGATAATAAATATATCAAGCCTTCTCTGATAATAAGTGTTTGAAGCATTGCAAGACTGTCTGTTGGCTAAAGAATAAATACTTATTTGATATTAATTGTTTAATAAACCATACGAAACCATATCAAAGCTTACGGAGTTTAGCTCTTAATCGATAATTTATGGTCTAAACACGGAAGTATAGTGTTATTAAAGTTTTTCTCGTCAAAGGGTTTACTTATGAATCCTTTTACCGAACTTATAGACTCCGCTTTTCGAATGTCAGCAGAATTGATAGAGGTACTATATATGAATAAGCTTGTTTTTGGATAAAGAGGGTGAAATTTTTCTAAATATTTATTAGCAAATTCAAAGCCATTCATTAAAGGCATATTTATATCGACGATAATAACATCAGGAAACTCTATAGTGAGTAAGGTGTCTAAAAACTCTAATGCAACGAGCGCAGAGTTGATAAATATTGGTTCAGCAGGGAAGTCGCTTATTTGAAATAGAAGGTTTAAATACTTGATCTCCGTTTGTGAGTCATCAATAAATAATATTTTAGCCTTATTCGAAATTTTCGTCATTCTCTATACATTGATTTTAAATAAACAGTAAATGTAGTGCCCTTACGCAAGACGCTTTCAACCTCTATGCGACCACCATTTTTCTCTACAACATTTTTAATTATACTTAAGCCTATTCCTACACCCTCTCGTTCTAGAGTAAGTCTTTTGAATGGTTTGAAAAGGAAATGTCCATAACGTTCGAGGTCAATACCAATACCATTATCTGAGAATGTAAGTACGGTAAATTCACTTTCCTGTTTCGCACTTACAGAAATTTCAAGCTTTCTTTCAAATGATCTATATTTAATTCCGTTGCTCAGTAAATTGTAAAATATACTCGTTAAGTAGGCTTTAACGAAGTTAATTTTCAGCTCCTCCGGTATTGATATAGCTATATCGGCATCATATTTATTGATATCGTATTGCAGCTGATCTATTACGTCATCGGCAATATCTGTTAGCTTAATCTTCTGAGCGACTCTACTATCATTTTTCTGAAAGTCAATCATTTGTATAAGGCCAGTTAAAGTCTTTTCTAAACGCGATACACATCCAGATATTTCTTCAAACATTTCAGTTCGCTGAGAGGCTTTCTTGATCTTGGGATAGAGTTGCATCATCCCTTGTATTTGTGTGATTGGAGCACGTAAATCATGTGCTGCACCATGTACGAAACTGTCTAGATAACTATTTATGTCCCGAAGCTCTGAGTTACTAGCTGCAAGTTCTTCAGATCTTACGATTACTTGTTGTTCCAATGAGATCCCAAGTTCTCTTAACTCTAACTCTTTTAACTTAACTTCTGTGATGTCCCTGGTAATAAGTGCCAAATGACGAATCTCATCCTGTATTATTACTGGAGTTACAGTTGCCGAATGCCATTCTTTTTGTCCTAAATCATCTTTGTTCTCGAAATGAAAAAAGCTTGAAGCATCACCATTTAACACTTGCTCTATAGAAGAATTCAGAACTTGTTCATAGGGTTTAGGCATTAATGAAAAAATAGAAGTACCCATGACCTTGTCCTTATCATAAGGGCCGAAGCTCGCATTGGAGGAGGTTATTTCGCCATCTTTATTAAGTAGTAATATTCGATCAGAAGAATTGTCAAAAACAGCTTGGTACCTTTGGGCTACTTCCTCTAACTTATAATGTGCTTTTTTGATCTCATTTATAGGTATAAATGTTAATACTGCTCCATCTATCCTACCTGCTTCAGCTCGATAGGGGAGTACACGAAGAAGATAATGATTACCCTTTTCATCGATAAGTTCTTTTTCAAATACGACTAGCTGATTAACTACCTTTTTGATCTCATGATATATTTTTTTATCTACTAATGAGTTTGTAAAGCTGGTAATTGATCGTCCGATATCACCTTCAAGTAAATCAAATTGCTCTGTTATAGCTGGTGTAAATCTTCTTATGTTTAACTCTTGATCTAAGAATATAGTCCCAATTTCGGTACTGTTCAATAAGTTATCAAGATCATTAGTTGTTGAAATTAATTGGTTTACCTTTGATTGCAACTCCGTGTTAACAGTATAGAGCTCCTCATTTACGGATTGTAATTCTTCGTTTGTACTCTGTAGCTCTTCATTTGCTGCAAGTAATTCTTCATTGGTAGCTTGCAATTCTTCATTAGCCATCTCTAGCTGCTCTACTAGCAATCGCTTCTCATGCTGCGCTTTTCTTAGCTCCTTTTCAATAGTGCTAATTTTTTCAAGCTTAAAAATGTCTTCTGATATTATTTCTTTAGGTTTTTGATTACCAACCGTAGCAATATTTGATTCTAAAAATTCTATGATAAATATATCGTCCATAGAATACTCATACATCTCAATGGCACAAAATTGTATAGTAAGCTGAAATTTTTGCTTCTTTTTTCTAAAAGAAATATTTTCGTATAAATTTACTTTTTTTGTCTCTTGACATTTTCTTACCCCATTCTTGAAAACAATTAATTCATCCTGCGGAACCATTTCTTTGAGATTGAAGTGTCCAGATACTCTTGGGAAGCTCAAAATTCTATCAACATCTCCGTTTGTAAGTAATACATCTAAGTTTTCATTGACTAAAATGCACGACGGCGCATATTCCTCGATCAAGACCTTTGTATAAATCTTGTCATTAGCTAATTGCGATGGTTGTTGATTTCCTTTAGCCTTAGTAGGGAATGAGTTTCTCCATGATTTTTCTTTATTCTTAATCTCGGAGGGATCCCTTGTTGAAAAGTTTACCTGTAATGCCTTCTCATTACTTATACTTTGAAAAATATTCCACTTGGTTGAAATTGGAAGAAAATCATCTTTAAAAGTTCCTAAAGATTCGCTAGGTCCCAGGAACATATATCCTTCGAACTTCAAGGCAAACTGAAAATTGTTTAGTAAAATTTGTTGATTTTTCATATTTAGATAAATCATCATATTTCTGCATGATATGAGATCTAAATTTATAAATGGGGGATCATACAAAGCATCATGCACTGCATATACAATTCGCTCTCTTAAAGATTTTGTAAGTTGATATTTTGAACAATCCTTATCGCATGCTTCAAAATATTTCTTGACGTATTCCCTTGGCATGTCCGTAAGGTCAGAATTTTTATATATTCCGGCATTAGCCGCGGCGATTACCTTTTCATCAACATCTGAAGCAAAAATTTTAATAGGATTTGTCAGATTATTAGACTCTAAATATTCACAAAACTGTATTGCAATTGATATTGGTTCTTGTCCGCTTGAGCATGCGGGCGTCCATATTCTTATTTGATCCTTTGGTCCTTTAGCAGAGATTATATTAGGTATTACATTTGCTTTCAGCAAATTAAAAGCTGGTAAATCTCTAAAGAAATGAGTGACGTTAATTAAAAACTCATCTTTCAAAATATGTACTTCTTGTTCGTCTCGCTCTATATACTTCGAATAGGATTCTAAGCTGTTTTGCTTGGTGATAAACATTCGCTTCTCCATTCTTCTTATCAGCGTACTATGCCTATAATTCTTGAAATTCATACCCGTATTAAGCTTGATCTCTTCGAGTATAGATTCAAACAAGGGCTTAAAATCATCTTTGTTAGGGTCTATAATTAAGAAGGTTGTATTTTTTTCACTTCCTGAGTTAAGTCTCATCAGTTCACGAGCTAATGCGTAAGGTGGAAGTGTAAAATTGACTGCGGTAGCTGCTATTGCGGCGTTAGGCATTCCGTCAAATTGAGCATGGAGCGGATCTTCAACCAATACTATACCGCCAAAACTTTTAATAGTTTGTACACCCTTAGAGCCATCCGAACCCGTTCCAGAAAGTATGATACCCACTGTTTTTTCTTTCATTTCTTTTCCTAATGAGTGGAAAAATAAATCGATTGGTAGATTAAGTGCCTCGGGATCTGATCTTTTTATTGGAATAAGCTTCTTATTTTCTAATATGACATTGTGTAGGCTCGAGATTAGGTATATGGTATTTGCTTCTATTGATATCGGTTTATCAACTATATGTATGGGCATTTTTGTATGACGTTGGAGAAGCTCATCCATCATACTTTTGAAGTCTTGCGAAAGGTGTTGAACCACTATAAATGACATTCCAGTGTCATGCGAAATATGGTCAAAAAACTCGGAAATAGCTCTTAAGCCGCCGGCGGATGCGCCGATACCCACAACCTTATTGATCTTGGTCATAATTGAATTTGAGAATGGCTTTCAAACCACCACAGGTTATCAAATTATGTTTTTTGAAGGGCTAGTAAGATGGGGAATCTTTACTTTTATTATTCGCTTATGGGCACTTTGAGAAAACAGGTCTAATTAAAGGTCTTGTCAATTCTGTTATGTTTCACAAATATACCTAAATTATTCACAGTTCTTTATTATTGATGACTGTTATATTCATTTTTTTGATCTAGTATATAACTTATAACCACTATTTAGAATCTTGTATTGATGGTCGTTATGAATTTATTTTTAACGTTATTAATATAAAAAAGTAAATTAATATTTTCTGAACATGGCTTTTTTATGGCATATATATTATATATTTGCCTTGTCACAAAGAGTGTTTTTTGTCCTTAGCTTTATTTACCAAAATAAATCCATTTTTATCGTCGAAAATACTTTTTGCAATTATATTTAAACCAAATTTTAAACTTTAAGGTACGGTGACTTATGGATTTAGAAATTATACTGACGGGGTCTTTCGGAGTTGGTAAATCTTCGATTTACAATCGTTTTATCTACAATGAATATAGTAATAAGTATTATGGTACGCTAGGAGTCAGAGCTAATGAAAAAATTTTAGAGGTTGGAGGTGCTGAATGTAAATTTAAGGTTTGGGACATTGCTGGTGAAGTGAGTCAGGAAAAGGTACCAAAATCTTATTTTCATACGCCTACCATAATAGTGTATGTAATTGACTTGAATCGGAGTTTTGGATTGGAAAAAATCCCTGCGGATTTGGAGTATCTCAAAGGACTTTCAGATGATAAGAAAATTTATGTAATCGGAAATAAAATTGATTTAGTAGAGAAGCAAACTATTGACCAATTGCTAGTTGATAATCCTTGGCTTGATTTTTTTAGTATTACAAGCGCGAAGACAGGAGAAAATATTAGTGAATTGTTCAGCTCTATAGCAATGCAAGAGATAGAAAGTTCTCTAGAAAAGAAGCAATAATTTATAGAGATACAAGATTGGCAACGTTAACAAAAATACTTTTTAGTGAATGAAAATAGTGTTCATAATATAATCGTTGCTAATAATCATCCAATAGTGATTCAGGGCCTGATCTCAGTTTTTGCCAAAGCTCCGAATATGAATACAGTAGGTATCGTTCAGACAGGGGAAGAGTTGATAGATATGCTTGGAGCATTAGACGCTGACACTGTTATAATGGACCTCAAGCTTTCTTCTACTAATATTTACAGACTCATAAAGGACCTTATAGTAACCAGATCAGATGTAAAGCTTATAGCATTTACAAATTACACGATGCCAAAGCTTATACAGGATACTATGGAGTTTGGTATGCATGCTTATTTGGCTCAGACAGCTTCAATAGCTGAAATAAAAGATTCTATAGACAGAGTGCATAGTGGAGGCCAATATATCTGCAGCTCAGTTTATCAAAAAAATAAACAAAGTAGAGTTTCTAAAACGAATAATTTCGCGGCGGAGCTAGACCAGGATTTCATTCGATTTTCAGAACTAACAGCACGAGAAATGGATATTGTCATTTTAGTAAGTAGAGGCTTTACGGATAAAGAAATGGCAGATAAACTATTTTTGAGCAAATCAAAAATAGAAACATACAGGCATGATCTAATGTCAAAATTGAAACTTAAGACAAGTGGCCAGCTTATTTTCTTTGCTTCCCAGCAGGGCATAGTTTAGTATAATTGTTTCTATCACAGTTCAAAAATATCGGAATTAATTTAATCTACTTGTTGGTCCATCAGTTTTATATGAACACTTGTCCCAAGATCAACTTTACTTTCAATATGAATTGTTGAGCCACTTTTGTTTAGTAGACTCCTTACTAAACTTAAGCCTATACCTAAGCCATCAATATTAGCATTGAATCTTTTAAATGGAACAAAGAGCTGTTCACTATACTTTTTTAAATCTATCCCAATACCATTGTCTTTAATTAAAAAGTCAACATACTTGTTCCTCCTCCGAATCTCAATATAAATCTGTAATTTAGTCTTAGCATTTCGAAATTTTAATGAATTACTAAGTACGTTATAGATAATACTCATTAACTCTTTTTTATTATATACAATCAATACATCCTTCTTGCACTCTATCTTAATTTTTGCTCCAGACTTCTCAATTGTAGCGTCTAAGAGAGCTAGGTTTGCTTCAACGGCATTTCTCAAATTACATTCTTCGATCAAATTAACCGGTAAAAAGTGCAAATCTACAAAATCAGAAAATCCCCTAGAGGTATTTTCTAGCTTATCAAGACAATTATGAATCAATTCTAAAGCCTTTGCCTTTTTTGTAAGATCTTCAGTAAGTCTATAGTACTCTATAATATCTCTTAACTGTACGACTGGAGATTTTAAGTCGTGTTTTAATCCCTTGAGATAATTGATAAGGAACCCTCCTTGCTCCTTCATGATATCAGCTGTGAACATTATCTCTTTGGTACGTAGCGTCATTTCCTCTTCTAAGCGTATCAATTGGTTTTTCTGTTTAATTTCTATTTTCTTATCTTGAGTTATGTCTAAAATTTGAACCAGTATTATTGAAGTTGGATTTTGATCTATAGCAGTAAGTAATATTTTGTAGTAATAATCATCCTTACTATCTGAAGATATTTTAAAGGATGATTCATAGTTCAAACGCTTTTCAGCTAATTTACTAAGTGCAATTATCGATATTTCAGAAAAATATGGTCTAAGAAATACCTCTAAATTTTCACCTATTGTAGGAAAAACTTTAAGGTTATAGTTGTTCGATGCAAGTATTAAACCATCTACGTTAATTATAAATCTTGCTTCATTAATAAACACAGACTCAACAAGAGGTTTGAATATAGGAATCAATTCAGATTGAAGCATTTTTTGATATAAATATACTATCTTTCCAGTGGTGAAATTAGTTACTAGCAACTTAATTTTATTTTACCAATTCACATTCTATTTAAACACACTGAATACATGGCTAAAAGAGCTACTAAAAAGGGTTTGATTTCTAGAAGTAAGTCAAAGCGTTCATCTAAAGGCGCTTCTGTTTCTTCCAAAAAAAGCCTAGATAAAAAACCATTATATGTTATTGGTATCGGTACATCTGCTGGTGGCTTAGAAGCTTTAGAAACTTTTTTTAGCGCTTGTCCCTCTGATTCGGGACTGGCTTATGTTATTGTACAGCATCTTTCTCCTGATTATAAGAGTTTAATGACTGAGCTTTTGTCTAGGCATACAAAAATGCAAGTTAGTGAGGCACTGGAGGATGTAGTCGTTGAAGGTAATCAAATATACCTAATACCAGGAAATAAAAATCTATCCATCAAGGATGGAAGGTTGAAATTAGTAGATCGTCCTAAAGGTGGTCAAATTAACTTTTCAATAGACATATTCTTCCATTCCTTGGCTGCCGAGCAAAAAGAAAGAGCTATAGGAGTAATACTTTCAGGTACTGGCTCTGATGGTACTAGAGGAGGTAAATCAATTAAGGAAGTAGGGGGTACAGTATTTGTACAAAGTCCAGAAAGCTCAAAATTTGACGGAATGCCTCGTAGTGCCATCAATCACGGGTTAGCGGACTACATTCTTACTCCAGATCAGATGCCTCAAGAGCTTTTACAATTCATCAGTTATCCTCATTTGGATAAGGCAATTACCGGAGTAGATGTAGGCAAGGATTTAGATGCTATGGATCGGATTTTAATGATTCTAAAAGATCATACTGGTTATGATTTTTTCTCTTATAAGAAGCCTACATTACTGCGGCGGACTGCAAAAAGAATGAATATTACAAAGAGCGAATCCGTTGAGAGTTACATCGAATATGTCTATGAGCATCCTAATGAAAAATTTATATTAGTTGATGAATTTTTAATTGGCGTTACAAAATTTTTTAGAGATGATGCTGCTTTTAAAATTCTCGAAAAAGAGGTTATTCCAAAGATAGTAAAAGATAATAAATCTAAAAGACGCTCCATCAAGGCTTGGGTGGTAGCTTGCTCTACAGGCGAAGAAGCGTATTCTCTTGCAATCTTATTCGAAGAGTACTTAGCTAAAAAGAAAATAGAAATTAATTATAAAATATTTGCAACGGACATTGACGGAAAGTCTATCGACAGTGCAGCGAGGGGAGTTTATTCTGAGAATATTGCAACTGATGTATCACCAGAGAGACTCTCAAGATTTTTTATAAGAAAGGAAAATGGATTTCATATCCTACCTACTATCCGCAGAAAAATTATTTTTTCTAAACATGATATTCTTCAACATCCTCCCTTTAATAAGATGGATTTGGTAAGTTGTAGAAATATGATGATTTACCTAGATGCAAATATTCAGGGTAAAGTGCTTTCTAGTTTGCATTATGCCCTCAATCTAGATGGATTTCTATTTATGGGGAGCTCTGAAAATATAGGAAATCTCAATAAAAATTTCACTGAAATTAGTAGCATGTGGAATATTTATAAAAATGTAATCCCGACTAAAGTTACTGGTATAGGGTCTAGGGAAAAGTGGAATATAGAAAATAGGACTGTTCTTAGCGGAGGAGATATTAGAAGAAAAGTGAACTTCAATGAAAAAGTAATCCAAGCTACTAATCAATCTTTAATGGAAGACTTGGATGTGGTATGTGTATGCATCGATGAAAACTTTGAAATTTTACATGCCTCAGGAAGATTTAAAAAATATATCATCTTTCCTGAAACAGGATTTAGTAATAATCTCTTAAAGATAATTCCAGACGAATTAATTATCCCTATCACAATTTCTACAAGAAAATTACTTAAAGATAATCTTGGTCCTGTTATCAAAATAGTAAAAATTATTGAAGATGATCAAGTTAAAATAGTAAAGATTATTATTCGATTATTAGGCTTAGGAACGCTTAACTTCAACAGCTTCGTAATAACCATAATTGAAAAATCTGAGCATACTTTAACAGAAATTGAGAAGCAAAATTCAACTCCTCTTAAAATAGGGCAGAGCGAGGAGTTAATCGAATTGAAAGATGCTTTAAATGAAACTCGAGAAAACTTACAAGCCACTATTGAGGAGTTAGAAACTAGCAATGAAGAAATGCAAGCCACCAATGAAGAATTGCTAGCTTCAAATGAAGAGCTGCAAAGCACCAACGAAGAATTACAATCGCTTAATGAAGAGTTGCATTCTGTCAATGCAGAAATGCAAGAAAAAAATGTTCAGCTCCTTGAGCTTAATGCAGATATCGAGAATCTAATGCATAATTCTAATATTGGAACTATATTTTTAGATCGTGATTTTAATATTAGGAAATTTACTCCTGCAATAAAGGAACATTTTCAACTAATCTCTGACGATATTGGACGATCAATCGAGCATTTCTCTGGCGCGCTCGGTGGGGCTGACTTGGTGAAGCATTCCAAAAGTGTATTAGCCGACCTTATCCCATTTAAGTTGGAATTCCAAAATAATGAAGGTATATGGTATATGCTTCAGATTTATCCATATAGAACCCAATCAGATTCTATTATGGGTGTAATTGTAAATTTTATAAACATTAATGAATTAAAAGAATCAGATAAAAAGAATAATGAGTTAGATAAGTATATTTCCCATCTTACTAAATCTTCTCCGACGTTAATGTATGTTTATAATCTTAGAACAAAGTCTAACGTATTTGCTACAGACTCTATTTTAAAATTTACGGGTTACACTCCAGAAGAAATTAAAAAAGATGGAGATAAACTACTTTATAATAGTTTCTATAAAGACGATCTAGATAGAATTGCATTGCATCATGAAAGATTGTCGAAGGAGAAGGGCGATAAAGTTCATCAGATTGAATACCGTGTGATACACAAAATATCTGGCAAGCCAACTTGGTTAATATCATCTGATAAAGTACACGAAAGAGATGTAAATGGTAATCCTATTACTACACTCGGTGTCGCCCAAGATATTACCTATGTAAAAGAAATAGAAGAAAAGATATTGGTTAACGAAGAGCGATCTCGCTTGGCTATTAGAAGCACAAGTGCTGCTATTTGGGAATGGGGTGATATCACTAAATTTAAATCTTGGTGGTCAGATGAATTTTATGCTTTATTGGGCTATAATAAAAAACAAATTGAACCTTCCTATACTGCGCTCTTGAATATTATTCATTCAGAAGATATTGTAGATTTTCAAACCAGTTTAGAGAAGCATCTTATTAGTAAAACTCCACTAGAGTACACGCTTAGAATATTAACCAGAAAACAGGGATATAAATGGTTTAGATTAAATGCGCAAGTAAAACTGAATGATGATAACGAAATCAAGAAAATTGTTGGTGTATTGGTTGATATAAATAAACAAATACTCTATGAGCATACCATCGAGGATAAAAAGTCACGTCTAGAAGCGATTTATGATAATGTTACTGCAGGTATCGTTTTGACAAATAGTAAGGGAATTGTTGTTGAGGCCTCCAAAGGTGTCGAAGAAGTTTTAGGGTATAGTAGAAAATATATGCTGGGTAAATTATTCTCTGACTTTACTTATAAAGAAGATTTAGCTCAAAGTTTACTAATATTTAATAGTCTCAAAAGCGGAAGCACTCTCTCTGATAAGATGGATAAAAGATATATACATAAAGATAAATCTATTACGTGGATTGAGACCAGCGTATCCAAGGTAAAAATAGTCGATGAAACTATGTACATGGCAGTAATGGTTGATATTAATCGTAGAAAACGAGCAGAAGAGAGAATGACCAAATTAAATGATGAATTGTCAAGGTTTGTCTATCTCGCATCTCATGATCTGAAAGAACCACTACGTACAATTACAAGCGTTACGGAGCGCTTTAAAGAAAAGTATAGCAGCACCCTCGATACGAAAGGTAAACAATATCTAGAGTTTATAGAAGATGCGTCATCTCGCATGCAAAATCTTACAGGAGAACTATTAACCTACTCTGAACTTGGAAATGAGAGTAAAAAGTTTAGCTCATTTAGTCTTAATAAGCTAGCTAAAAAAGTAGTTGAAATTGACCTAAAAAAAGCAATTAATGAAAATAAAGCAAAAATTACTATAGAGAAACTACCTACTATAAAGGGGGATCCAACTCAGATTAAATTGTTATTTCAAAATCTTATTAGCAATGGAATAAAATATAGAAAGAAAACTGTCCCAAGAATAAAAATCAGCTGTAGTGATCAAGGGGATAAATGGCAGTTCTCTGTAAAGGATAACGGTATTGGTATCCAACTTGAAGATCAGGAAAAAATTTTTGAAGTATTTCGGAGACTTCACGGTAAAAATGAATACGAGGGTTCTGGTATAGGTCTTGCTAACTGCAAACGGATTGTTGATAATCATAAAGGCGAAATATGGGTTAAGTCTTCCCTTGGCAAAGGCAGTACCTTCTATTTTACGATTCCAAAAAAGGTGAAACTATAATCACGTAATGAAGAAAGTTAATTGTATATTATTAGTAGATGATGACCCAACTACAAATTTTCTAAATGAAGAATTAATCAATGAATTAGGAATTGCTGAGAATGTACAAGTAGTGTGGAATGGACAGGAAGCTCTTGATTACCTTAATGGCACTGGAAAATTTTTATCAGCTAACAAATCGGCGTTACCTAAACCAGATATTATTTTTTTGGATATAAATATGCCATTGATGGATGGATTTGTTTTTCTTGAACACTACGCTGAGCTACCAGAAGAAAAGAAAGCGGATATAATAATTCTCTTTCTAACCACTTCCGATTCTAAGTTTGACCGAGATAAAGTTGCAAATAAATCCATCGTTCTTGACTACTTGGAAAAGCCTCTACGAAAAGATGTACTATTAAAGATTATGAATGACCATTTGAAAGTATAGATATCCCCGCCTGCCTACGCTGACGCTAGTCAGTCGGGCAGGGAACCTCGTCTCCCGAAGGAACGTTAAGTCCAAAAAAAAGCCCAAATCTTTTCAAGATTTGAGCTATTAAGTGTACCCCCGGGGGGAATCGAACCCCCACTCCCGAAGGAACTGGATTTTGAATCCAGCGCGTCTACCAGTTCCGCCACAAGGGCATGTCTCGTAAGACATATTAACCGCAAAAGTATCTAAATTATGACGTTTCTACAAGCCAATTGATTGTTTATTTAGAGTAACGAATTTATGTTATGCTGCTCTTATGTAGTCATATTCTGAATATCCCCCAGCCCTAAGCCATGAGGCAATGATCTTAGCTGGTCATCCACATTGACAAATACAATTTGATCTATAGAGATTATTATCTTTTTGCTGAAAAGATTCCTTACCTCACATCGAAATGTGATAGAAGTTGTACCAATTTTACTAAATTCAAGACCGATCTCTATCACATCAGCCTGCTTCGCCGAGCTGACAAAATTTATTTCCGACATATACTTAGTCACAACCTTTGTACTATTAAGTTTAGTCATCGCATATATCCCAGCTTCCTCATCTATCCATTTTAAGAGTTGCCCTCCAAAAAGACTATTATTGGCATTTAGATCTCCAGGTTTTATTAACTTTCTGGTAAAAAATTTCATTTATGTGTATATTTAGTATTATTCAGTTAATCGGTACCACTCAAAAATCCTAATAAGAGAACAAATATAGTCTAAATCATAAAGCAATTGGCCAATGACTGTACCACTAAACCTTAACTAAAAAATGAAAAGCAAACATAAAGGCCCATATTTAGGTTTAAGAGTTTAGTGAGAAAGACCTATTAATATTTATTTTTTAATTTTAAGATAACTACCCTATGAAGTATACCTTATTTTTATTTATTATATTTAGCATCAGTCTTTCAGCTCAGACTCGTAATATGACTAATACAGAGTCAGCCAGGACCTATTCAGTAGAAAATACAACGAGAACAGTAAGCCCACTACTTCAGCGAGCAGAAATAGAGTTCCGAGCACTTGATTACGATGGTGCTTTCTTAACACTCGAAAATGCCGTAGCACAGAACCCTAATTCAGTGGATGCCTTATTAATGCGAGCAGAATTTTTAAGAATCGTAGGAAGAGATAGAGAAGCACAAATAGATATTAAAAGAGCCAATCAAATAAATCCACTTGCCGCAGACCTGTATGGATTGAATGGCATAGATGGGCAGCTAAAGATGTTAGCAACAGAACCAGAGAAAGCTGTTGTAAATCAAAATGCTAGAGTAAAACTCGCAGGATATTATCAAGCACTTGATCGGGAACTCCTTAATTATGATAAGATCAATGAAGATCTGTTTGCTTTGGAGTCGGTTATAGAAAATTTAAATGTAAAGAAGTATGATGAAGCTTACGTTCAACTTGAAGCTGTCATGCAGAATGTACCCAATTCTCCCTTGGCGCATGACCTAAGGGGGTTAATTTTGATGGAACGTGGTGACATAGCAGGTGCAAAATACTCTTTCCAAAAAGCTATAGAGTATGATAGTGATTTCGCTATGGCTTATTATAATTTAGCTTCCATAGAAAAAATTCAGGGCAACTTCGAGGAAACTAAAAAGCACTTAGATAAAGCTATATCTCTGCAAAACAATCTTTCAAAAGCGTATTTCGATAGAGCACTTGTAAATAAATCGCTAGGAAAGGAGGATTTGGCTGTGGAGGATTACAACTCCGTAGTTCTTAACGACGCTAGCACTAGTTATAATGATGCAATATTAAATAGAGGACTGACTAAGAAAATGACTGGTGACTATACTGGCGCGATGAGAGACTTCGATAGTGCAATTAAGACATATCCCAATAATGCAAAACTGTATAAAAATAGAGGCAATGTTCACGTAATTTCTGGCTCCTTACTCAATGCTATTGATGACTACACGAGAGCCATAGATAGAAATCCACAGTATTCTGCAGCATATTACAATCGAGGATTAGCTTTTCTTTTGCTTCATGACCCAGTCTCTGGATGTAATGATCTAAACAGAAGCTTAGATCTTGGGTATATCAAGGCAACAGAGACAATTAAATACTTTTGTCAATAACCTCTCTTAAAATAAATGGCCAATAGAGTATCAACGTATCTTATATGGTATTTATGAAGGCATATTCAGGAGTAAGAGATTCAAACCTTGATGGGGTTAATATTATATTATAGCACAGGGTCTCAACCCCGTGTAAATGTGGAGGTTGGATCCAATTTGGCGTGATTTTTCAGAAAAAA
>ENA-ORXR01000911-ORXR01000911.1-marine-metagenome-genome-assembly--contig:-NODE-911-length-35000-cov-17.450677_pt1 | contig 35000 bp, 36 predicted proteins | sample MGYA00237866_ERZ511479 | MGnify/ENA metagenome assembly ERZ511479
CCCTGATGTAAAGCGTGACGCATTTCCTGCGGCACGAGCTTTAATCCACCTTGATTGATTCGATTGAAAATATTATATTTTACGACATCCGGCGTACCTCTGCCGAGTATATTTCCAGTGATAGGAAAAGTTTTTATACGTCTTTGTAGGCTACGGGGAAGGTCGTCAAAATAATCATTATTATAGTCTTTTAGAAATTCAAGATTTTCGAGTTTAAGCGTTTTATCAATTACAAAACTTTTAATCGTACTTATCCTTTGCAAACCATCTATAATCCGCCACAAATTATCATCCCCGGCATCAAAGTAAAACGCGGGAACAGGTAACTTTAAGAGTATGGATTCAATAAATCGACTTTTTTTTGTGGCGTTCCATAAATCAGGTAAACGCTGAAACTCGGTATCTATTTTTATTTCATTATGCTCTAGGCGGTCAATAATATCGCCCATATTGAGTGGTGGCGTGGAAATGACTATATCTTGATTAGGGTCAAAAGGAGCTGTGATAATGATATCCTCATTATGTTCCTGTTCCACTTCTTCAACCGATTGATTGATATTTGTAATCGTTTCGACCATTTAATTAAGCTGATTTTAAAACGAAAATATACATGCAAAATAACGTAAATTTTTGAATAAAGTCGGGTTGCATTGATTTTTTCTATATTAGGTCAAAATTAATTGTATCAACTCGTAATCGAATTTACTCAATTTTTAACTAAAATACCGTATTTTTGTGCCGCATAAAATAAACTTTTTACAAAAAAAACTCGTTAGTAAGTTCGTAATTCGTTTATCCATTAATAAATACGAATTACGAGTACACGAATAACGAATCAACGAATACACAAAATAATGGCGATTTTTATAACAGACGAATGTATCAATTGTGGGGCTTGTGAGCCGGAATGCCCAAATACTGCTATCTATGAAGGTGGTATCGAATGGGCGTTCAAAGAAGGCACGAGTGTACAGGGCGAGTTGCCGCGCGAAGATGGCACTATGGTATCGGTAGATGCTGCACAAGCACCTGTTGATGATGATATTTATTATATCGTACCTGAAAAATGTACGGAATGTAAGGGCTTTCACGAAGAACCACAATGTGCTGCCGTTTGTCCGGTAGATTGCTGTGTGCCTGATCCTGACCGCGAAGAGACTGAAGAGCAATTGCTTAAACGTCAGGGGATCTTGCATCCTGCGGGTTAGAAAGTTTAAGTCAATAATTCGTCAAAGGCGAATTATGATTTAGAAAAAAATTACACGATACAAAAAAAAGCGAATCCAATTGGATTCGCTTTTTTTATAATATTATGAAAGCGAGTATAAAAACTCGTGTCTCACGTTCTTTTATCTTGGTACACGCGAACTCTTACCGTTATTGATTTCCCAATAAATCTTATCCGAGCCATTGGTGTCACCATTAAGGTTGGCGTCTGAGTAACGGTAGCTGTCAAAGTTTCCGTTGCCGTCTGCCCAGATGATTTTATCTGCACCGGTGATGTCGTAACTGCCGGCGTCGTTGGTTTGTCCCAAATCTCCCGAAAGCATGACCCATACGCCCGGTGCGATTTCTTTCTGTCCAACTCCTGTACCTGCGGCATCTCTGTACGAATCTTGTGTGGTGAAATTATAGATGAGTTCTTTGTTGACAACCTCTATGGGTTGTGGCGTCATGATACCCATGTGGTTTCTATGTTCCACGACGATGTAGAATGGACCGGGGTGTGTTGTCTCTAATGGACACTCTGATGAGAAATTAATTGTACCATCTTTCATCAAAAGCCCTGCCGCTGCTGCCTCTTCCGATACTTTGGCGGTAGCTGTACGCACAGAAACGAGTACCCAATCGACTTCATTGCCTGTATAATTGGCATCAGTGAAGCCTATGCCCTCAGAACCAGTATGATTCCATGGAGCAACCGAGTATGGTTGTCCTGCCGGTGTAGGTGGTACAAGCGGACTGATGGGGGTTTGCCCGGGCAATATTTTACGGTCGATGCTGAGGGTAGTAGCCATATCACCGCTTGCACTGTCATAGGGACCTTCGAGCATAGCTGTGATATTGAGTTGATAGCAAGGACTGTCTTCATAAATAATTCTCCAGAAATCCAATTGAGTGGGCGTATTATTGACTTCATCAGAAGTATAGTACTCCAATTGTATGTATGGATATTGGGCAGCATCTATAGCATTGTTTTGCTCAAAAATAAGCTCATCAGCCGTAATTTGGCTAATTATTGGTTGGGTACTACGATTGCCATTGGCATCAATACCATATACGTTGACGTATGCGATGTCGTGGTCTTCTTGGCCAATCGTACCCCATTGTAGAGAACCCCATTCGGAAGCAGGTCCGATAATAGTAGAAGACATGGTACCTTCATACCATGGTTCGTCGATGGCGAAGAGTCCTTCGATAATATCGCCTTCACTAGCTCCAATTTCTTCTTGTGCTATATTGTTCTCCAAATCTATAAGCGCAGCATAAGGTACACCACCAAGCGAAGCCGAGTTTTGCAATTCGTTGATACCGTAATTTCCGAAAGCATCAAATAGAGATTGATTCCAAGTTTCCGGCTGATAGTCATTCATGGTGTAAATGATGACATCATGCACATCTGTTAATGTCGGCAATGTATTATTGAGGAAGTTTTGCAGATTTTGCTGTCCTGCCGGAGTATCCGTCAGGAAGGTATATGCAGGTCGAGTATTTGCACATAAGAATGTACCATACTGTCCGACGTCATTTGCTGCATTTACCTGATCGTTCCATATCGGGTCGCCATTTTCATCTATGAGTGCGATATAGACACCTTGTAGATTTTGTTCGCAAGGTTCCATGTCGTAGATTCGCTCACCTGCAATAGAATAGACAATTTTACTGTCATCCAATACCCCGTAGTGTGCATTATTAACTATAACTTCAATACCACCACTGATAAATTCGAATTCACGGGTATCTTCATTATAAACTAATGTATTCGGATAGCGGTCATCAAGAAATTGGTAATGGTGTGATTGATTCCAACCCGGATATTCACCATCGATATATACATATGACATATTTTGCCATCCGGCAGCATTAGGTACATCCGCAGCTTCTACTCTTACACGCCAATAATATACTGTTTCATTCGTATAGCTTACAGGAGGAGCCCAAGTCAATACACCGCCGGTTTGTTGGATAGACGTAGATTGATATAGCGGACTATTGTAGTTTTCCGTCGTATCAATTTCGATGTAGTAAGTGAGGTTTTGATTGGTGTATGGTGCATTGATTTGTGCTTGCAACGTGATGTCATTGGCATCAGGCTGTATGCTATAATCTGTTGGTGATATAGGTGTTACTACATCTGCATATACGAGTACTGTGGCAGAGCCGGTGTTGTTATTTTCAGCCGTAGGGTCGGGCAATTCGACCACTACATTATCTGAATCTACCGTAACAATAAATTCGTTGATACCGACGGCATCAAGAATAGGTGGTATGCTGTAAGTAAATGTTTCTTCAAAAGCAGGAGCATCTACCAAGTCGCTAAGTACTGTTACTGTAGTGCCATCAGGCAAGACTCTTTCTATAAGTACGCGAATTTGTGTATTATCCGTTCTGCCGAGATTGACTAAATTGAATGAAAGTTCAATTTCTTCAGAGGACTTTGGTTCTTCTGCCCCAAAATCGAATGCCGATTCTCTGACGGTATAATCCGGTGCAATATCGTTGTTGATTCTTATGGCAGGGTCGCCATTAACGGTCATTTGCTGATATACGATGCGGTTATATACATTCAAATCTTCCGACAGAGAAGCAACTGTTGCTTGAGCAATATCTCCAATGCCCTCACCATAATTATCTTTCGACATTTTTAGATAAAAAGCATCTGCAAATACATCTAATGCGCCGAGGCTTGAAAGTCCGATAGTTGCCATGAAGGCAATCGTTCCTCTGTCCGGCTCAAATACGAACTGCTCACTCATACCAAAGGTTTTGGTGTGAATCTGCCCATTATAACAACCGAGCGAAAAGAATACTGGAAATTTATTAACATTATCATATTCTCCCGGCAATTTCAAGTTGAAATCAATATTATTTGGTGTGGAATGCCCATAGAAAGTCAGCAAAGAAGCACCTTCGGCAATCAGTGAGTCTAGTCTTTGGCTAGCCGAACCTATTGTCGGTTCGGAGCTATTTTGGATGAAAGACTCTACATTGGCACCATAATATTCATCAGATATTTGTGATTCGTAGTTACTCAAATTATTAATAATAGTAGGTTGGATGTTTTGGTCACCACCGCCCATATGGATAACTCTTTTTCTCCATTCTTTTTCTTCTATCGTTTGTGGTAACGTGGTGTTTGTATTCTCATAAATCATTATTTTATTGAGGTAAGTCGCAATTTGTTCGGTTGTGGTTACGGGTAATTTACCAAAAGCCAATCGCGGTGCATCAGACTGAATAGTTGCTGTCAGCAACATATCCGATGGTTCGTGTCCGAATGTCGTAGTAAAAGCAGGCTGCTTATTCCAGTTTTTACGAACAGAATAATACGGACGCGATTTACCAATCATAAACATGTATCGCGGACGCGGTGTCCAATTGGCTAATGAATAACCTGTGAGGTTACGCACTGATTGTGAGTGACGGCTGATACCGTAGGCGAATTGGTCATACAATTGTTCGGTAGTAATCAGGACAGTTTGATAACCGGTAGAATTACGATAATCAGCATATTGCTGAACGTAATTATTGCCTGCACCGTCGTCCATCAAAAGAGGATTGGAAATGATAATGTAGTCACCCTGATTGGCAGACGCAGAATAGTCAACGAAGCTAACCTCGTTTGGCTCAAGCATTGTACGGGTATGATTTTCACTCACCAATATCAATTCGCGATCATCTGCTGAAGGTGGCAGAGCCACTCTTACAGTACTTCCACTTAATGCTGTGGTGATACGCAAGCCATTCGTCAGGTCGTATAATATAGGTGCTACGCCGCCGTGATTGAAATTCGTGATTTCCAAATATTTTTTATTGGATGGGTCGGCGGGTACATTGAATTTGAAATTATCTGCATTACCAAAGCTAAATTGACGCGGATATGTGATTCTCATAAAAGAAGTCGCATATTTGTCAGATGAGCCTAACAAACCTTTTACTTCAAGTGCATTTGCACCATTATTCAATGTACTCGTAGAGATGTTTTCATCTACTTGACGGTGCACATAATTATAAAAAGTAGCAGAATCAATTGCTACGGCTGCACCGTTGAGTGAAATCTGTAAGTGGTGATTGGTACCTGCACCGGAAGATGCTAGTCTGACGCTCAATTGTGCATCAGGACCACCTGTGTATAAGTCGCTTATCGTCACACTTCCGGGTGTAGTTTGATTGAGTTTGTATCCAAAGCCTTCACCCGCAGAAAAGCGAGATTCATACAGACCGCCATAAGGCTCACCTTTGTTATACTTCTTTTGGCTAAGGGTAAATGTTTCCACAGCTTGATCCATAAAATAAGGCTCTGCTGCGGGTAGTCCGGCAAGGTTGTTTGGAGCATCCTGAATGTGATTGTTACTGCCACTTCCCCAAGTCAAGAAATATGTCGTAGTATCCGTGAACATACTGAAGTAAGGGTTGAAAATGTCGTCAGGTGAAGGATATAGATGTTTATCCATTTCACCCAAATTTTCTTCACCGTAAAACTCAATGTAATCGCTGCTACCGAGTGAGCCGCCTGTGCTTGCATATATAGGCACTTGATTACCCATAGCGTATAGTTGAAAATCTCCGGAATTGATAGCTCCTACAGGAACTCCGGCGTCAACCAGTGCTTGTTGAGAGATACGATACATTCCATCTTCATGGACATATAGTTTGTAATAATCCTGACTGTGATTAATCCATTCGTTTCCGTAAAGCGTTTGCCCATTGATAATCATTTGGGCTTGCAATGTGCTGAACAAAAACAAAAAACTTAGAAGAGCAGTGCTTGATAGCCTTTTCATAAAGTTGAGTTTTTAATCAATTTATATGTTAGTGTAAAAGGCTTTAACCTGGGAGTTTAAAGCCCATGAATAATCTATTAAAGATTCTTTATATCAAATGCCAAAGTCCAATTTGAACGTATATTCGTATTGGAATTTTAAATTTATGATTAGAAATGTCTTAAGCTAGCGGGATATTCCGCAACTTGAAGGGCAATGAGTGGATTTACAAGTATTTACGCCTATATAAAGACTTAAATATAATGCAAAGTCACCCAAATACCTAATGCGACTTAATTTATGTCTTTCCCATGACATAAATAGCCTATTCTTTGTTTTGGTGAACTTAGTTATATGGTCATTTTGGACTTGGTTTTGGTTGGTAGTATGCACGAGTGCGAGGTGAATTAGTGCATACGAGATGAGTGTGTCAGTCTATTAGACGACAACTTTAGTAAAATAGTTCTGTTTTGCCTTAAAAAATAATTTCACGTATAAATACAATGCAAACATAAAGAAATGAACCATAAAAAAAAAGTTTATGCAAGCAAACTATGTAAACGAAATGTAAACATTTAAAGCAGATAGAGAAATCTCGAATCAAATTAATGCCCGATATGTGTATAAGGTAATAGTATTGACGTTATTATGTATCTTGATAAAATGGTAGAAATCTGGAAAAAGCTTTATGTAATCTCACTTTGAGCGTGATTTTTATAACAAGATAAATAAGTGAAATATGTGAATCAAATTCCAAATGCCCAAAAACCTTGATATTCGATTGAAATTTGGAGCTTGGTGCTTGGAATTTTTACACTTTATTTTTTACATATTTATCCAACCATTCTGTCATTTCCCAAAGCATGTGCATCACGGATTCGCGGGCGCGGTAGCCGTGACTTTCTTTCGGCAGGATTGACAGACGTACCGTTTTGCCCAAACCTTTTAATGCGCTATAAAAACGTTCGCTTTGCATTGGGTATGTACCCGAATTAGCATCTGCCTCTCCATGAATGAGAAGTAAAGGTGCATTAATTTTATCGGCATTTGTGAAGGGAGACATCTGCATGTAAGTCTCGGTAGCTTCCCAAAAATTGCGTTCCTCCGACTGAAAGCCAAAAGGTGTCAACGTGCGGTTATACGCGCCGCTACGTGCAATTCCTGCTGCAAACAAATTAGTATGTGCCAGTAAGTTAGCAGTCATAAATGCGCCGTAAGAATGACCACCTACGGCGATACGATTTGGGTCGGCGATGCCCATTTTTACGATTTTTTTAATGGCAGCTTTGGCGTTGGCGCGGATTTGTGCTACAAATTTTTCGTTAGGTTGTACATCGCCTTCACCCACTATCGGCATCCCGAAACCTTCGACTACCGCATAACCTTGCATGACCCAATACAAAGGAGAGTGTGCATACAAGCGCGTAAAGCGATACGGCGAATCTTTCATTTGCCCTGCGGCGTCAGCACTTTTGTACTCGCGTGGGTATGCCCACATGAGTACAGGCAGCCGTCCGTCTTTCTTTTTGTTGTAGTTGACGGGCAGATAGAGTTTGGCGCGGAGTTTTATGCCGTCTTTACGTTTGTATTCGAGTAGCTGCGGACTTAGTTTTTTGAGATGCGGATATGGATGAGGGAAATGCGAAACTTGTGTTTCTTTCCCTTTTTTTAGATTTTTTATAAAATAATTTGCAGGTTCGTTATTTGATTCGCGACTGGTGATAATAATTTGATTATCAGTATCTAATATTTTCATGGGGATTTCATAATTTGGTGCTTCGGATTGAAAAAGTCGTTTTGTTTTTCGTTTTTTTACATCAAATAAGTCGATAAAAGGGCGATTGCCTTCAGGCGAAGCCCCTTCGCCAATTAAGAACAATTTTCCTTTTTTATTTTGCATCAAAACATGCTTTCCATATTCATTAGAATGGGTCTGAAAGCTGCCGGGATCATTATATCTGTCTTCCCACGAATGGTCGAAAAGCACCGTTTGGTCTTTCTCCGGCGCATCCGGCGCAAAACGGGAAGTTACTATACGGCGGTCTTTCCACTGCCATTCTTCGACAATAGCGAGCTTGCCTGTTCCCCATTCAAATGAACTGAAGCGCATCTTGGTAGCAATACTCTTTTGTGATTCGCCGTCAAATGGAGCTTCGAGACAAAACACTTGGTCGCGTATATCTACTTCGCTCCGCGGGTCGCCGCCGTCTTGGGCTTCGACCCAGTAGAGTGTCGCGGGGTGGTCATTGCGCCAACAAAAACTACGCGGACCGGTACGCACAGCATCAAAACCTTGGGGGATATCGTCTGCTACCGGAATTTCGGCGAGGGTTTTGATGCGCTTGCCATCACGATTCCACAATTCAATACGCTTCGCAAAACGCGAATACGGCACAACATACGAAAACGGACGTTCGACCTGTGCCACACGTATATAATTGCCGTCGGGAGAGGGCGAAAATGCGGCGATAATAGCGGGTTTATTCAATTTGCGGGAGCGTCCTGTTTTTATATTAATACGAACCAATTGACTACATGTATAATACTCAAACAAAGCCGCGTCGTGTTCGTTTTTCAGCACATCCTGATAGGTACGATGAGCAGTTTTACGTGCTGTATTTTCCTGAATAATAGGTCCTTGTGGAACACGGGATGGTGTGGGAACTTTGCCTCTTTCGCCGGGAACTGTTTTGCAAACGATGGTTTCATTATCTGAAAGCCAACGAAACGGACGGTTGCCAAGCGTATCATTAATGATGATTCCGGTCAATTTTCTCGCAGTAAAGGGTTCGCCTTCTGCGACCCACAACTCAATGCCTCGCGCACGGGTGACGGTAAATGCCAAACGTTCTCCATCAGACGACCATGATACATTTTGAATCTTGGCGCGTGCTGGAATACCGCGTACTTTGAGTTGCTTGCCGTCTTGTTGAATGAAAAGTTTATCAAAATAAAACACACGACTACCGCCCGTAGTGCGCGGATTGAGGCGTACACCTGCAAGACGCAATTCGTCCACTGCCACCTCATCAATTGAGGGCAAATTCGGACGATGCAAAAACAAGGTTTTACGGCTAACGGAATGAATGCTCACCACAGGAGCAGGCGGAGCATCTATCAGGTCGGCGATGACCTTTGGCGGTAATTGGTATTGAGGGCGTTCAGGCTGTGGCATAATCGACTGTTGTAATTATTTTTGATTTAGTGATTTTCGATTTTTGATTGAGAAACTTGTAATGTTTTGCCATTCAAAAATCACTAAATCAAAAATCACTCAATTCACTCATTCATTCAAAATTCATAAATGAAGCAAAATAATTCCACAATAATATAACAATCAAACATTTTTACCACCAAATAATCATTATTTTTTTTCTATCAGAACGGCATCATTTAAGGTGTACATCAGGCGATTAATGTCGCCGGAGTTGAGTTCTAATGTGCCTTTGATGATGATAGGCTTGGAGGTGTAGGTGATTTTTGGGTCTTCTGAATTGACCTCCATGACGGTTTCGGGTCCTGCGCCACCACAGAAGAAACACATATTATAAGGATAGGCGGAAAATACAAAATTGCTCTGCTGCTTGTAGCCCTCGACAGGAATGATATAGCCCTCTACCTCGACTACTTTGCCCTCCAAATCCTTGACCGATTGGCTGAATACAGGCACATCTATGTCGAAACCCATGATTTCGTCATATTGCTGTTTGTAGGTGATTTTGGCAAGGGTTTTCCAGGTGTTTTCTTTTTTTTGCTCTTGGGCTTGGAGCGATAAAGTGCCAATGAGTAAGGCTATAAATATTTTTATCTTTTTCATTTTTATTTTTTTCATGCAATAATTTCGTCCAATACTTCAATGGCTGTTTTACAATAATTATAAAATCCGCTAATTCTGGTGTAGGTCATTCCAACAGACCTTCCGTGTGCTATTCTGTGTCTGTTGGCAACAACTGTATCTATACTGTCTTTGATTTCTCGGTGTATAGGGCTTCTGTTGTCGATTTTTTCTTCGAATTGTTTGCCCCATTCTGCATCAAATTTGCTTAATATCTGAATGATTTTATCGGTTTTGCAATTGGTAATATTGTCGATTTCTTTACTGACGTAATGCTGAATTTTGGGTGAAGCATTAAATCGGGCGTAGTCGTTGAGTAAGGTTCTTAAAGATTCTTCTATCCAACCGGAAGTCAGTACACACAAGTATTTCGACCATTCTTTTCTATCATTCTGGTCAGATATAGTTGAGGTTTTCCGATAAAGATTATCTAAGCGGTCTCTGTATGATATAATTCTTGGATTCATCAGGCGGCAGTAAATAAGGCTTCTGCGAGGTGTAATTTTTGGTGTATATTTTTCTTGCTTGCAGTAGCATTTTTGTTGAGTTGTTTGAATTCTTTCGATGTTTTTAGTTTGGATATAAATTGTTGAACTTTGCTTGGTTGAGGATTGCTTATGTTCAGAGAGATGAAAAGCATGATAGTATCAAACAGGCTTCTATTAAGTCTTCCTTTTTGATAAAAGACTTGTTTGTCGCTACTTTTGTTGATAATATCTAAAGTTTTAAAAAAAATAGTTCTAATTTGCTCATCATCAATGTACTCAAGGTCTCTATTTCGATTCATAAAATCATTTAAAAAATCAGAAAGATTGCCCGAATAATCGTTCATATGAAAATGAAATGCAAGGAATCTCAATATCAACTCCTGCCCTTCTAAGCGTTTATCTTCTTCGTGATAAAGGTTTTTCCAAGCATCAGATGCAGCAAGTTCTCTCAATAGATTATTGAATTTGCCGCGATAAATGGCATTTCTGATTTCCTGACTTTTTAGCGCATTGCCTGTAGTGTTTAATCGTTCGAAGAGGTAGAACATGCGGTCTGAACCCTCATTTTCTGCTATAATTACGCAATGGATAATTGTATGTGACAAATTACGTTGGTCTTCCCGTGGCAAATCGTTAAAGGTTTTACCGAGGAAATAATCAGCTACATGTTGTAATTTGAAGGGCTTGCCGTTTGGAAATTTTCCGTCATAAAAATACCGCAGAGTCCTTAGTCGTTGTTGCCCGTCAATCACAATGAGTTTGTCCGAAACTTTGTCTTTAGCAAAAAATAAAGAAGGAATGGGTACGCCCAACAAAAGAGATTCAATAAATTTAGAGGCTTCTTTAGAGTTCCATACGTAGTTGCGCTGGAAATCAGGAAATATGAATTCATCCTTCTTCATTAAATGCACCAAGTAATCCACCGTATAGTCAGCACCATAATAGTTGATGTCAAATCTTAAATTGTATATTTTATCCTGACTTGTATTTGCAACTGCACTCATACTGATTATTTTATGTTATGCAATATACGGCTTTTTCACCGCATTTAAAAATATATCACTCCACCACAACCACATTCGTCAAAGTGTACATCAACTCATTCAAGACTATCTTCAAACTCCCTATAAGTGAGTATTTTAGTGTCTTCTATTTCGCCAATTACCAATAAATCTTTATCGCCTGTTATCAAAAAATCTGCTTTCCCATCTACCGCCAAATTGAGTAAAAAATTATCTTTTTCATCTCGACACAATTGTATGTCTGATTGTATTTCAATTAATTCACCGACGGAATTAATTTGTTCAATCAAATTTGCAATATCATTTGTGCTGAAATATTTTTCAAATTTTGGTCGTTCAGCTACGGTGAGGAATTCTTCAATGAATTCTGTGCTGTAAAGTATGGTAAAATCATCTGATTCCATCAATGTATCCAACTTAATATGTCGACTGGAAATCAAGTAACTAATCCACAAATTGGTATCTAAAACAATTCGCATTCGAGGTTATTTCTGTTTATTTTGATAACGTTCACTTCGTACAGCCTCCACTTCTGCGGTAATTTCTTCAAAACTCATTTCCGTATCTGCTTTCTGTCTAATACGTTTAACCAAATCAAGAAAATCGCTACGTGACTTGCTGCTTTCTTTAACTCGAATCAGGTTGAGTTTTTCCAATTCCTCTAATAAATTCCTAACATCAGGATTAAGTATTTCTATTTGCAGATTCATATTCTTATGTGTTTGGTAATGTGTGAAATACAAGATACGACTTTTTCGCCACTTTAAAAAATCTCGCTACTCCACCACAACCACATTCGTCAAAGTGTACATCAACTCATTTACATCGCCATGATTCAAAGATAATTTACCGCGAATCGTAATCGCTTTGGACGTATATGGTACTTTTACTTTATCTTTTGTAAATGCTTGTAAAACCGTTTCGGGACCTGCATTACCACAGAAAAAACACATCTTATACGGATAAGCTGAAAACATAAAATGACTCTGCGCTTTCTCTCCTTTCAATGGAATGATATAACCCTTCAAGGTAATTTCTTCGCCCGACAAATCCATGACCTGCTGCATATAAATCGGCTTCTGCACATCCATTCCCATGAACTCGTCAAACTCCATTTTGTACGTCACCATAGAAAGTGTTTTCCACGCGCTGCCTTGTTGTTGTGCGTAAGTATTTATTGTGAAAAATAAAACTGCAATACATACGATAATTCGTTTCATATTATTTTTTTAATGTTTAAAAATTTCAAAACAAATAAAATATACAATGAAAAATAACTCACTCACTCACTCATTGGAATTATTTAAGCATTAAAGCATTTCATCATTTAAGCATTGTCGCAGCATCAGTATTGGACGCTTGAATGGCGGGAATAATCGCCGCTAAAAAACCAATGACCAATGCACCAATAATCAAATATAATTCCGCCGGAAGAAACTGCCAACCTGTGAAACTATACTGATAAGCATCTTGCATATAACGTGCCAATACGGACATGCTGACATGCGCCAAAAGAATGCCCAAAAGTCCGCCGACCAATGCCAATAAAACACCTTCCAGCGTAATCAAACCAAACAATTTGCTGCGCGAACTACCCATGACACGCATGATGGCGAGTTCGTACCGTCTGTCTTTCAATGATTTGTACAAAGAAATAAAAACGCTCAATGCCGATACAAACACAATCGCAAAGGCAAGAAAACGCAAAGCACGCTCGGCAATACCCATCATTTCAAACAAACGGGCGGTTTCGTAGGCGGGATTGGCGGCGAGCATATCGGTATTTTTATTGATGCCGCGTGGGAAATTGAGGGTGCGAAGGTCGGTTTTGTTTTTGTAAAAAACGAGTAGAGAAGTGATGTCTTGTTCCTCTTCGATGATGTCGTGACTATGCCCTTCCTCATCGTGCGAAGCATGGGAGAGCCAGACGTTGCGTATATCTGTAAGAATCAGTTGGTCGAGTACAGTATTGCTTTTTTGGAGGATGCCCGCTACGCGGAAATCGTGTTCGTCGTGATGCGAAATCGCTTCGCCCAAGCCGTGTGCGCTATGGAAAGTATCGCCGAATTTCAGCCCTGTCATCTCCGCGACTTTTGCACCAATGACGACCTCAAAATCGCCATCCCACAAACGCCCGTTTGCAATTTCGCCTTCATATACATCAAGGTAGTCGTGATTCGTGCCGACGATTCTATATGTCTGATAGCTATCGCCAAGTGCCAATGGAATCGCCTTTTTTATCAAGGGATGTTTGGGATTCATAAAGGGCTTGACGGATTTCAAGGGAATATTTCCATTCGGATTATCAATGTGATAAATACTTGACAATATCAATTGCAAAGGACTTCCTTTCGCGCCCAAGACCAAATCTACCCCGCCTTGATTGCGCTCAAATTTCTCTGTCGTCTGCTGATTCAACAAGAGCAAAAACGAAATCAGCCCGACACCCAAAGCCAATAAAATCAAACTCAACAAAGCCACCAAAGGCTTCGCCGTAATATTTTTCCAACTAAGTTTTAAAATATTCATTTTTATTATGTGTAAAACGTAGCATAATGCCTCCGACTTGCGCCCTCGCGGATTGCACAAGCGAGATACCGTCATTCGTCGGTACAGGCGCATGTGCTACGGGGCGCAAGCCGGAGGCGTTACGCTACGGTCGAAAAAAATTAATCATTAATCGTTAACCATTAATCATTAATTCCCGTATTCATTGACACAATTTACGAAATCAATCGCTTCTTCTTCGTGGGCTTCCATCCAAAGGGCAATATCGCCGCCCTTTGATAAACCGATGTGGTAACAAAACGCCGTAATTACCTCACAATCAACCATATGAGCAAAGTGCGGTGTGTAAAAATCCCACCAAATGCCTTTGTTTTCGGCTTTCATTTCCGACATCAGGTTGAAAAAACTTTCTGTATTAATGATGAGTTTTTCAGTTTTTGTTTTTTCCTGAAACTCCTCGTCCCCCAAATTTTTTGCATCCTGCAAAGAAAGAAAAAGTTCGATGGATGAAAAGCCTGAAGCAAAACTTTCTTCATTCAAAGTGATGCTAATTTCATTATTGTCTGTCTTTTCAACATCTCCACTGCCTATTGATAATTCCAATAATCGGTCATAAATTTCGTCGGCACGTATCGTTTCGGGTTCGAGTAGCAGAAAGAAATAATAGGCAAGCATGGCAGGTACTTTTTCGTTTTCGCGCTCCATCAATTTACCGAGATAATAATGGCTTGAGGCATGTGAATAATTTTTTGAAATGGCATTGATAAAAGCATTTTTTGCTTTTGTGTTGTCGCCTGACCGCATGTGTGTGATGCCGAGATTGAAGTACAGCATCGGCATATCGGGTTGTTTGGCGATGCCTTGTTTGTAGGTTTTTATGGCTTGCTTGGTTTTGCCCATGTTGTCGAGTACATTACCCTTGATGACATATATCATCGGATAATCATTCGGTGCATCGCCTTTGAATGCCCGATTGACGTGTTTGAGTGCCATCTTCGCGTCATTCAAGCCGATGTAAGAATAAGCAATTTCGGCGTGTGCAAGGGTTGATTTTTTGTTGATTTTCAGGGCTTTTTCGTATTGTTTGATGGCTTGGTCGTACTTGCCTTCGTCGTGTAGCGCGATGCCGTTTTCGATGTATTTTTTGAATGTTTTTTCTTGCGAAAAAGCATTGATTGCCAATAGACAAAGGAGAAAAGAAGTAATGTAAATTTTCATATTTGGGTATGTGTTTTGATGAATAATGAACATATTCCAATGTATTTTTAAAGGAAATTGGAATTTGGAATTTGTGATTTACTGAATTATTGCTTTCAGCCTCTAAACTACTTAAAATATTTTAGCTTTTACAGAATGATTCACAAGCTTTTATTATTTGATTCACAGTCATGTGATGATAAATTGACAAAAACACAATTTGAAACAGATACTTGTCTTATCTTTGAACGTCTTTATAGTGATTAGTGACTGGTAATTCGTGATTAGTTAATCTGTTGAGATGATAAAAGCATTTCGATACAGCAAAATCACAACTTATACTTGCCTAATCACCAATCACTAATCACCAATCACTCAATGGATTTTAAGAATATTTTTTACAAAGTACTAGATTTTGTCACGCATTATAGCAAATTGACTTATGAATTTCTTTTTGTTGACGAAAAAGGAGAACAAAGCACGGTAGAAGAGGTAGAAGAACGCGCCGAAATACCAGAGGCTTATCTCCAACGTTTTCGCTTGCATCCGCTTCAAGATGCCAAGCAATTGGAAGGGCGTGACGAGGAAATCGCGATGATGCAACGTGCTTATGAGAATTGGAAAATCACCCGAAGTCCGTTGCTCATTGTGGGGGAGTTTGGTGCAGGAATGACCTCACTGCTCAATGCGAGTAGTGCCATTTATCCTCATGCCTGCATATTGGAAAATAAAACCAATATTAGCAATAGTCAGGAACTTGTAGAAGAACTCAAAAAAGGACTCAGATACCCGGAAGCTCGTACACTGAAAGACCTCGAAACACTTCCGAAGCAAGATAATGAGCAAGTCATTATTTTTGAAAATATCGAACGACTTTTCTTGCGAAAAATACATGGATTTCACTTGCTGGAAGATTTTCTATTATTGATTCATGCCACGAAAAAAGATATTTTTTGGGTGGCTACTATCAATCAATATAGCTATTATTATCTTAATCAAGTTATTGGGTTTGGAGCTAACTTTTTGTCTGTCATACGATTGCAACCCATCAACAACCAATTGATTGAAGGTGTCATTCAGGAACGCAATAAAGGTTATGAGTGTGTATTTCTAAAACCCGGTACTTCATCAGGCACGCTTAATCAACAACTCAAAAATTCGGATGCTTTTGCAAAACAGCAACTACTTCGGGAAGATTTTTTTAATAAATTACACGTGTTTGCAGGAGGGAATATTTCACAGGCAATGTTGTTTTGGAAACGCTCGGTGGCTTATGTCAAAGAGAAGCGTGTGTATGTAAAAGCCTACGAACCCAAACCTATCGGACAGCTTACATTAGAGGAATTATTTGTATTGGAGGCGATTTTGCAGCATACCTCGCTTTCTAATAGCGAACTGTATTCTATCCTGCGAAATTCAAATAAAGGCAGCAAATTGATTCTGGAAAAATTGATGGAAAACAACCTACTTTATGCCAAAACTTATGAAGGTAGTTTTGAACCCGAATACCAAATTAATCTGCTTCACCTGAACGCCGTGAAAGCACAAATTCATGGGCGACTCAATCGGAATATTAAGTGACGAGTTGGTGGGGTGACGAATTGATGAGTTGACGAATTGATGTATTTTTTTCTTTTTTTATGAATCCTTTTTTTATGAAAATATTTTATAGAATATTGTTTTTTTATAATAAAAAAAATATTGATAATCAATATGGTAATTTGCATTTTGTGAATCGAAATATTATTTTTCTCTTATTGTTTACATGCTGTACTTTTCAGGTGTCCGGTCAAATTGAACCGACAAATTCGCTGACAGACAGTATGAAAAATAAATCGGAAGAGGTAGCAAAAGATAGTGCCGCGATAGCAGAACAAGCCATAAAGGAGGACAACAAAGAGGAGGAAAAAGAGGAAGAAAAACCTGTGGAGCAAGTTCCCGGAGAAGTACGCGAAAATCTAAATGATGCCCTTGATAAAGCGACAAAAATTATTTCTCCGGCAAAGATTTTGACCATTATCATTGCTTCGCTTTTTGTATGGCTGACCACAAAGGGAACGAACTGGATGTATCGCTCACTGGCAGATAGTTTTAATCGACATCGCTTGCGAATCCTTCGGTTGCAGCCAATTACAAATGTTATTTTATGGATTATAACGATATACGTACTCGTCTTGACACTCTTTAACCCGACACCCGAAACGCTGTGGGCATTGATGGGTTCGTCAGCATTGGCATTGGGTTTTGCAGCGCAGGATATTGTGAAAAATATCTTTGGGGGCTTGCTGATTATTTTTGACCGTCCGTTTCAAGTGGGTGATAGGATTGATATTAATGGTAATTATGGCGAGGTCGTCCGCATCGGTATCCGAAATACAGACATCAATACGCTGGACGATAGCATCGTGACGATTCCCAACTCAAAAATTATCAGCGAGCATATTTCTAATGCCAATTCGGGTGCCTTGGATTGTATGGTGGTCGTGGATTTGTGGCTACCTATCGGAATTGATGTGGAGCGCGTGCGGAAGATTGCCTTTGAAGCGGCGATTACCTCGCGCTACCTCAATATCGACAAGGCGGTATCGGTTTTGTTTTTTGACCATTTTGATAATCAGTCCGCTACGAATGTGAAAATCAAGGCATATGTGCTGGATGCACGTTATGAAAAAAGTTTTGCAGGAGATGTAACGGAGGCGGCTAAAAAGGCATTGAGTGAAGCGGGAGTTTATCAGGCGGTTCGATAAATTGTATTTTTTTAGAAAGAAAATTGATATTCATAAATTTTGTTTTGTATATTTGCCTCCAAATTAATTAAGGAATAACGCAAAAATAACTTGATACCTTCCGGGTAAGCTATTTTATGCCATATTCCTAATCAAAATTCATTAACTAATCAAAACATTATGAGTGAAAACACAATTTTAGACTCCCTTGATGTCCGTCAAGGAGAAGACGCCGGATTCTTTCTTCGATTGGGAGCTTACTTGATTGACGTTATTCTTTTAGGTATTATCAACTTTGTTATTGGCATGGTCGTCGGAATGATTTTACCTGAAGCTATCGCCGGATTTGTTGGTATGGGTATCGGAATTCTTATTGGTTTGGCATACTTTGCCTACATGGAAAGCTCTGAAAAACAAGCTACTTTTGGCAAACAAGCCCTAGGCATTATGGTTACAGATATGGAAGGCAGACGTATCACTACAGGAAATGCTGTTGTTAGATATTTCTCCAAGATACTGTCCGGACTTATTTTAGGAATAGGTTTCTTGATGGTATTATTTACAGAAAGAAAGCAAGGACTTCACGATATTATTGCTAAAACATTGGTTATCAAATCAAAATAATCAATTTGAAAAAATATGCGAAGGGCATTTCCTGTTTTGGAGATGCCCTTTTTTTTTGGCAAATTCCAAGTACCAAATTCCAAAATTCCAAGTACCAAATTCCAAGTACCAAATTCCAAGTACCAAATTCTAAGTACCAAATTCCAAAATTCCAAATTCCAAAATTCCAAGCACCAAATTTCAAGTACCAAATTCCAAAATTCCAACAAAACATAGCTAAATTGGAATTCGGAATTTGTTTTTTGGAATTTTTCAACGAGTTTTTATTCCTTTTCCAATTCCAAATGAAACGTCGAATACGCTCCTATGCCTTCCGTCTCAAATATCAATCTTACCTCAGTAGCATTTTTTTCGGCGTCGCTGGTTTGGTCGCCAAATTCACAGATATAATCGTAATCATCCGTTGTGAGCGTGTACATCTCTACACGCACGAATCCTGAGTTGACTCTCTGGCGATTTAACGTCCATGAAGAACTACCCTCGTGTAGAGAATCCAAGCGCGTGAAACTATAAGTCATCTCGCCATCTGTAAAGGAAAATTCACCTAAATCGCCCATTTCTGTTTGCTCGTCGCTGGTGCTGACACCACCATTTTCAAAACGCTCACCTTCAGCAGAGTATATTTGTGTTATTGTCCAATCGCCTTTGAGTGATTTTTCGGCATTGCGGAGGTTTTGTTTGGCGCAAGCGGCTAAAAAGAGGAGTGGAATAAGGAGGGAAAGTAGTTTGTGCATGGCTTGTGATTTAGAGTGGGAGGTCGTCGGGATTGCGGCGGTTGTTCCATAGACAAATGATTTCTATCTCGTCGTCGTTTATTATTTCATAGAAAAGTGAAATATGACGGTTGACAACGACTTTTCGCAGTTTTTCATCATCCCTGAATTTGGGGTATATTCTTGGGAATCTTTCAATAGCTTTTATCGTAGAGCGAACATCTTCGGCGAATCTATCTTTTATTTTCAATGACCAATTTTTCTCCAAATACTCCAGAATATCGTCGTAGTTTTGTTCGGCTCTGACCGACCAATATATAGTAATCATACTCCGTGTTTTTGTTTCATCCGTTCCATAACTTCGGCATGGGTAGATTTTCTGCCTTCTCTCAAATCCTTTCTACCCAACTCAATTTCTTTTTGCAGTGCAACAGGCAAGTCTTTTACGTTTTCAATTTTACTGATAGGGTTTTCTTCATTTTTCCCCTCGTAAGCCTCAATAACAGCACTTAACGCATGCAAAACTCTTACATCTGCAGTATCAACGTAATTTTTAATTTCTTCTCTCGAATGAGCAATCATTGTCATAATTTTCTTTTTTAGTTAAAAATCAATACAAATATAAGGTTTTTAAAGCAAAAAAACACGACTCACTCCGCTACCAAAAAAGCAGCTCCAAACACCCCTGCACTATCACCCAGTTTCGGACGTACTATCATGGTTTCGAGTCTGTTATTAAATATAAATTTTTCTACCTCTTGGATGCCTTGTGTGTAGAGTGCATCGACATTACCTACACCACCGCCGATGACGATAACATCAGGGTCGAGAATATTAATCAGGGACGACAAGCCAAGCCCAAAGAAGTGACACAGACGGTCAATTGTAGCTTTGGCATGTGGGTCGTTTTTAGCTTTGTGGGCGGCATTTATCTCTTTTAATGAAAGGTTTTTACCGGAAATTTCTTTGTAAAAACGCTCCGTAGCAGGACCTGAAATGACCGTCTCCACGCAGCCTTTTTTACCACAATAACAATCACCGCCGGAAAGGTCGAGCAGGTTGTGTCCCCATTCACCGCCGATACCTTGTAAGCCGTTGATGACCTGACCATTGACGACTACGCCGCCACCGACACCCGTACCCATAATGACGCCAAAAACGACCTTTGCATCGGGTTTGAGTTGTGGTACAATGCCCATACGTGCCTCCGCGAGTGCGAAGCAATTGGCATCATTGGCAAGTGTCAATTCTATGCCGAGCAATGCTTCTAAATCTCGCTGAAAAGGCTGACCGTTGAGTTCAGTGGAATTAGAATTTTTCAGGGTTTGAGTGGGCGGATCCATCGTGCCGGGCGTACCGATACCTATGCGCGTAGGTCGGCTGCCGACTTGTTCGGCGACAGTATCGACCAATAATTTGATGCGATTGAGGATGTGTTTGTAGCCCTTTTCTTTTTCGGTGTAGAGGCGTTCCCGCGCGATTACTTTTGGCTCGTCTTTGGATTGGAGGACAACACATTCGACCTTAGTACCGCCTAAGTCGAGTCCCCATAGATGTTGATTGTCAGACACTTGTGTAGTTTTATTTTTTTATTTTGAAAAAATCAGATAGGAAGGTCGTCTGGATTTCGGCGATTGTTCCAAAAAAATAAAAACTCCACCGTATTAGCCTCCTCACGAACTTTGTAGTACATGGAGTTATGCTTGTTGATAAAAGCTTTGCGAATGTCTTTTTTCTTAGAACCCGGATAAATATAGGGAGATTGCACAATATATCTGGTGACAGTATCAACTCTGTCAATAAATTTAAGCGCAGATTTTCGTCCGTGTTCCTCACGTAGATATTCGACTATTTGAAGGTAGTCGTTGCGTGCTTTCTCTTTCCAAATAACTTGATATTTCATGAATTGGCTATTTCTCGGGCTTTCCTTTGCATTTCTTCATGGGAAATTCCTTTGTCCTCTGAATCATTTACAATACGCTCATATTCATTTTTTAACGCACTAGGTAATTCATCCCATATATCAATTTCACCATTTTCAAATGATTTAATGATATACTCAACCTCGTTGAGAAATGCTTCATTCGCATTATCTACGTAATTCTTAATAACCTGTTTTCTATCTATTATTGTCATAATTTTCTTTTTTATGAAAAATATAATACAAATATAGCATTTTAAAAGGAAAAAATCACCCCTTCCCACCCACGCAATTCAATTTTCTCATTATCAAAAACAGGCGCATTGGCATAGTTTCCATAACTATAACTTAGCGACTTCCCTGCACATCCCAAGTCATTTAAATATACAATTTCATTATTATCTTTATGATTCAAAACAATTAAAAGCGACACGCCCTTATACACGCGATGATAGGCAAAAATGCTCTGATCTTGGGTCAAATATTGTTGGTAAGTACCATAAGTCCATAGCAAATTCGACTTGCGGTATCGTATCATTTTCCGATAAAAATGTAAAATCGAATCCGCGTCTGCTTCGGCTGCTGCTACATTTATTTTCGGATAATTTGGGTTGAGTTTTATCCATGATTCGCCCGTTGTGAAGCCTGCATTTTCGGAAGCGTCCCAGTGCATGGGTGTACGTACATTGTCGCGTCCTTGTACGTGTACGCGCGGGAGAAATTCGGCTTCGGTCACGCCTTTTGCTTGCCATGTTGCCCATGCGTTTCGGGCTTCTACATCGCGGTAATCGTCCATCGAATCGAAGGCAACATTCGTCATGCCTATTTCGCAGCCTTGATAAATATATACCGTTCCGCGATGCGTTAGTAATAAGATTGCCAACATTTTAGCGGATATTTTTCGGAATTGTTCATTATCATTACCATAACGAGACACGACACGCGGAAAGTCGTGATTGCTCAAAAAAATACTGCCCCAACCTTTCTCCCCAAGTGCCTCATTCCACTCGGCAAATAAGCCCTTGAACCGCAAAAAATCAGTTGGTTGATAATCGTATTTCCCCTCCGGTCCGTCATTCAAAAACATATGTTCGAGCGAGAAGACCATGTTGAGTTCATTGCGGTCACTATTGACGTAAAGCGGTGCGTTGTCTTTGGTGATGCCCGGTCCTTCGCCTACTGTCATCACGTCGTATTTGGAGAAGGTTTCGAGGTACATTTCCTGTAAAAATTCATGTACACGCGGACCATTGGCGTAGCGATTGGAGATAGCATAATGTAAGTCATCCGTAGGCACATCAGCATACTCAGGACGCTTGGAAATCAAGGAGATAACATCCATTCGGAAACCGTCAATACCTTTTTCAAACCAATAGTTCATCGCATCATAACAGGCTTGGCGCACTTTCGGATTTTCCCAATTGAGGTCGGGTTGTTTTTTGGTGAATAAATGCAAATAATATTCATCCGTAGTGGCATCATATTCCCAAGTGCTGCCGTAGAAAAAGGAGCGCCAATTGGTGGGTGGCGAGGGAAGTAAAGACTCCCCTTTAGGGGCTGGGGGCGTGGGTTTGCCCTTTTTCCAAATATACCAATCGCGATACGGATTGTCTTTCGATTTGCGCGATTCTTTGAACCACTCATGCTCATCCGAACTGTGATTGACGACCAAATCCATGATGAGTTTCATGCCTCGTGCGTGTATGCCCGCGAGCAGTTCGTCGAAATCGGACATCGTACCAAACTCATCCATAATATTGTAATAATCGCTAATGTCATAGCCATTATCATCATTGGGCGATTGATAGACCGGACAGAGCCAAATCATATCAACGTCAAGGCTTTTTATATAATCTAATTTTTGAATAATACCGCGAATATCACCAACACCATCACCATTAGAATCATTAAAACTGCGCGGGTAAATTTGATATACGACACCTTCTTTCCACCAAGCCATGTGAGTAGCGAGTTTGCGAGTAGCGAGTAGCGAGTTATTTGAGCGCGAGTTATCTCACGTCTCTTGTCTCTCACCTCGAATCTCCGGTCTGAAAATATCGTAAATATAGGAAATTCAATTGCAACTTCAACCTCAACTTCAATCGCAACCTTAATTTTAATTTGCCTTTGGCAAATTCTTACTTGGGGTTGAGGTTGAGGTTGATTTTGAAGTTGTTATCGGTGGAATTGCCAGACTAAGGCGAGTCGGATGCCGGAATTGCGATTAACGGTGGTGTTTGGGGTCATATTCAACAGTCCGTATTGATAATTGAGGTCAATACCGAGACGTGGAGTAGGGTAGTAGCGAACACCTGCCTGTGCTGCCGCATCCATCCTGCGAACGGCGAGCGAATATGGTACTGTAATTTGTGTAAATTCCCCGTCAAGAGATGCAGTAGTATCTATATTTACACTAATATCTACTTCAGATTCATAATTGGAGGCTTCCTGCTCTGATTGAGGGCTAAAAAGAGCCAAATCCTCCTGCGTATTGAGATTTCCGACGATGTTGTCAAAACGATAGCCCATGCTCAATCCTATAGCCAATTGAATTTTATTGTGCGGACGATAATTTAGTGATAGAGGCAGTCGAAAATAATTATAATTATGCACATCCTTGATGTCAGAACGATATTGTAGCGTATTGTCAGGATATAATTCATTGACTGTGTTGGTATAATCTATATTGGCGCGAATATTTTTTCGTGTATTAGCATACATTAACCCTGTCTCCAGACCAACTTTTGGTGTGAAACGATAATGCGCCAATAATCCCATATTTACTCCACCAAACCTGCTAAATTCATCACTACGCACACCTGCAAATGCGCTATATGTGTACGCTTTTTTTCGGACTTTTGGGCTTGGGTCGAAGCTTGGTGGGGTTTGGGGTAAGGTCTTGTTATTACTTGAAATTTGAGGTGATAAGGAAGCGATACGACTCGTAGTAAAAAGCGATTTTTGAGCTTGATTTTTTATAGGTGCGGCAGTCGAAGTACTTGTGCTTTTTGTTTGTTCTTTTTCGGAAATAACAGGCGCATCTGCGACCTCTGTACTGACGACTTTAGCCGTCAGGTCGCTTGCTCCGCGACGGCTAAAGTCGTCGGTACGGGGGATTTTACCAGTGAAATTATTTTCTTTTATTATGTGTAAATTATTTTCATAAATATTTTTTTCAACTTCTTTCTGAATAATATTTTTCGGAGAATTTGTACTGACGACTTCAGCCGTCAGAGCGCTTGATTCGCTGCGACGGCTAAAGTCGTCGGTACGGGGGGGCTTTGCCTCCTTATTCTCTTCAAATATAGTCACATCATTGATATTTTCAATCACATCGACAGCAACAGGCTGATTAATCTTTTCAATATTATCGTATCTTTTTTCGTCTTGCCATACAGCAATTCCAAAATAAACCATTATTCCAAAAACGAAAAATGCAGGTAAAAGTATTAGCAACCACAACCATCCCCATCTACGCTTACGCACAGGCGCGACGGGCATCTCGTTCTCCAAAATACCGTGCATTTTCTCCCAACCTAAGTCGGTGAATTGCTCATCAATATTCGCTATGTTTTTATTATCGTGCATTATCCTGCATGTAATTTATAATCATTGTTTTGCTCCAACATTGAGCGCAATTTTGCCCTTGCATTGGAGAGATGCCATTTTGATGTACCTTCGCTAATGCCCAGATTGACAGCGATTTCTTTGTGCGTATAACCTTCTATCGCGTACAGTCTGAATACATCTTTTGTTGCCGGAGGAAGTCGGTCAACCATTTTCAAAATGTCCTCAAAAAACAAATTTTGATACGCTTTTTCGGGTTGTGAATTGTCTTTTTCTTCGAGTACAATATGTTTGATATATTTTGCATTTTTCTTAAAATAATCCGAAATACTATGATACACTAAACGCCGCACCCAGCCTTCCAATGAACCCTTAAACTCGAAGGTATGTAATTTTTTAAACACCCTCAAAAAACCATTATTCACAATATCCATCGCTTGTTCACGGTCATGGGTATGCCGCAGACACATCGCCATCATTTTGGCGAAGTATCTCCGATACAACAACTCCTGAAAACGGCGGTCGTTGCGGATACACCCGTCTATGAGTTCTTTTTCGGACATAGTTTTGGCAAGTGCAAGTACAAGAGTCAAGTACAAGTTCAAATCACCGATTTAGCTTCGCTAAATCTTTACACTTGCACTTGTGCTTGATACTTGTACTTGTTTCATATTGTTTAGAATTTCGATTTATCGGAGTCCTCATAGTTTTTCCAGATGATTTCGCCTTCGCCTGCTTTGTCGTAAAAGTCGCCGCAGGTCATGAGTCCGGCGATACCGCCTGTTTCGCATTTTTTGCCATGATCACAGGTGTACAGTATGGTCATGGCATCGGCACAGTTGACACAATTATTTATTTCAAAATAATATTGACCGTCCAACTCATAGCGGGTGATGTGGGCTTGTACATCTCGCCCGGTGTAGTTGGTCGCAAATTCGCTGATCCACGGTATGTCTTGTGCCGGATTGTCGGAGTCGCATTTTAGGGTGTTGGTTTGTGGGGGATTTTCCGGTTCGTTAGAGGTTGTTTTGGTGCCTGTGCAGGCTGCCATTGCAATCGTCAAAAAGAGTAAAAATAAGTATCTGAGCATGTCTTTAAATTTGTTGTAAAAATGAACTTAAAGATAAGAAATGTTCAGAATTTTTTACTATCAAAACAACAAACCCAATTTCAAATTCAACCGATTATAGGTATAGTCGCGCTTGATTTCACTATTCCAGCGTAGCACCGTAAAGCTGGCTTTTTGTAACTTGTAACCAAATGACAAGGTGAAATTTGCGCCTGCCGAAGCACCAAATCTATAACCTATATTTGGATTGAACATGATGCCGCCCCTACCTTTGATGATGCCTGTATTTTCATTTTTTCCGGCAAAGCCATATCCTAATCCTACGGAGTAAAAAGGGCTTATATTTTTTTGCTTAAAATAACCTCTCGCTTCTGCATATACAGGAATTACATTTTCTCCTCTACCCATTTCATAGCCATCAAAACCAATACCCATACCTGCACCTATCCATCTATTGAATTGAAAACCGGTAACGTGGTGCATCCCCAAGCCGACATTCCACCAACCCGATGAATTGTACCCTTGTGGCAGATTGACGTAGGTTTCATTATAGATACCACGTTCACGGAAATTATATTCGCGAGTTCGCACGACTTTTGGTACATAGGCTGATTGTCCGTAAGGTTGCTGTACGATTTTCTTGATTTGTTTGGCGGGAAATTCAACGACCTGTCCACCGAGAATTTCCATTTTAAGGTAATCGTCGTGCTTGTAAATGATGATTTTACCGCGAAATTCGCTGCCGTCTTTGAGGTGTACGATGTCGATGTATTGGATGTCGTCGGTTTGTGCAAAATTGGTATTTGGCAACAAAAAACAAACGATAAATAATATATTTGCTAATATTAATTTGATTTTCATAATTGAAATGTACTGACGACTTTAGCCGTCAAGTGAATTTTATTTTAATTTTTAATTAAATAAAAATCAACTACTTATAAATACGCTCTCAAGCCCTTCGACGGCTAAAGTCGTCGGTACGGTATTCGCCGTCAGGCTGGCAACGTTACTCTACACATAAACAAGCCTCACATTCGGCTTGCGCTTCGAAGCCATATTGTTCGCAGCCGCTATATCCAATTTCTGAGCAGGTATTTGTCCCATCATCATAAAACCAACGCATGAAATACGCTTCGCAATCTTCATTCGGAAGTATGTCGGTGCAGGCTTCAGGTTGGTTTTCGCAGTTGTTTTCGCAAGCGAGACTTGTTAAAATGATAAAAAACACAAAAAGTAATTTTTTCATTACGTATTTTATAAGTACCAAGACAGAATTAGGTTTAATTAAAATTTTGGAATTATTTTTTTTGCTAATGAGGCAAAAAACGCAGACATCCCGATAGCTATCGGGATAGCTACGGCAAGTATTTTTAACGAAATTAGCGAGAAAAAGAAACCAAAATTAATTAAAGATAATTTTGTCTTGGTACTTAGTTTTTAATTTTAATAAAAAAATCACTCACTACATTCACCATCAACGTAGTCACTGATACCACCTATACACACGGCATATCCCGAATTGATGTAAGTCACCCCATCACAACCGCATACGGGATTGTATTCAAGTGATAAATCAATGAGGTCGCATATTTCGGGAATAGCTGTTTCGCAATCCTGTTCGCAGGCGAAACTTGTCATTGCGATGATAGCTAAAATGATTAATTTTTTCATTTGAGAACGGTTTAACAAACCTGTACAAACTGCCTTAGCTGCTCAATGAATTATAATTTAATTTGTTGTTTGTTAATTGTTTATAAATATAAATAACACATTGGCAACTAAAACAGCTTGTACAGGCAAATCCCAATAAAATACTGAATGGAATTTGCAAGGTGCTTACAACTCGAATTTATTCTACTGGAATAATGCTCAATTTCAGCAAATTAGTCGGGTCGGTGGCATCATATTGATACAAGCCATCACTTCCAACGACCATTACAACATCATTTGCCAATGCAATCACATCATAAGTTGGTAGTCCGGTTTCGTGATGAATTTCATCTAAATTCAATGGTTCTTCCGCATCATACACGCGCAAACCACTATCACCGTCACACACATAAAGTATCTCATCATTCGTAATTGCCAAACCGTGCGGATTGTCCATTTGATAAGTGGTCAGCAAAGTTGGATTAGTGACGTTAGAGACATCTATGACATCAAGTTGGTTATTGAAACCTTCGCATGGTGTACCGCCGCGTAGCGTGACATACGCAATATCATTTCTAACCACCACAGGGTCGCAAGCACGGGCGTGTTGGAATTCGCTGCGATAAGCAGGCACGGCAGGATTGTCGATACCATATATAAACATACCGGTTTGAGAACCAATAAAAAGATTGTTGCGGAAAGGATAAATGGTCTCAATTCCCCAGCCGATATTGGTGCTATTGGTGAGGTTTGGACTGAAGTTGTCACTGATGTCAAATGAATTTAGTCCGTTGTCCGTAACTGTATATAAGTAGCTGTCAACCAATGTAAAACGCGCCATAGACCCCCCCTGTCCGGTAGAACCGAAATGGCTGACTCCACTACCGCCGGAACTGGTGGAAGGCGCGGAGTTTTCGGCACTAAAGGATATATTGGTATCATCAAGCCAACCGCCGCCCCAGCCGCCATTCTGGTCACAAGGCACTACTTCTGTAACAACTTCCTCATCATAATACACCAAATGCCCTAAGTCCTGATTCAAATCAAATGATGGAAAAACATCCTCCGTGCGGGTACGCAAAACGGGATTTGCGGGGTCGCTGATGTCGATAGAAAGCAGGTCGATGTAGTTGTCAGCATAGAGCGTATTGTCTTTGACCGCCATATCCATATTACCGGGAATTTTGATGAAGGCGAGTTTTTGTGGGTTCACAGGGTCTTGATTGTCAATGACATGCAAGCCTTCGCGAAACTCATTGAGCAGGATATAGTTTTGGTAAAAATACATTTTTCCGGGCTGCTTGAGGGCGCGGGGCGCTTCGATTTGGATGTCTTTGCGGATTTCATCCACAGTGACATATATCGGTGTGTATTGGGTGTAGGTTATTTCGCTTTCGCATTTATCTTTGACGCAGCTTTGCAGACACATCGAAACAAGGGCTATAAGTAGGATTGATATTTTAAATGTTTTCATACGTAATAATTTTTATATTTAAATTGAATGTGAAATCGGAACGCGGACGTGGCGGACACGGATTCACGTTGATTTTTTATAATTCATTTATACTGAAGACTATGTTGTAGTCTGTTGCTTCTGAGGGAGTGTCTTCGGGATAAGGATTTACTGCTTTTAATTCGATTAGATAATCTTGATACTCAACAGTTGGGAAGTTTTGATTGGCGATAAAGCCTCCCGGCATAATCATTTCGATGTCAGTGGATTGACTGCCTTCTTCTATAGCTAATTTCACTCTTACGATACCTGCCCAAGTACAAATACAACAAGACGGACACCTGCTATCTTCGAGTACATCATCAAATTGAATGGTAAAATCACCTTTAGGAAAATCGGCACTTGCGCCATATTCCAACTCGTAATCTTCACTGATTTTGATACGGTCTTTATTACAACTTGATAAAAAAATCAGACCAGCGAAAAGCAAATAAAATGATAATTTATACATTTTTATTAAAATTAATTTATCGAATACAGTACAACGAATCATTCTCTACCGCCGGACAACCATCGGGAATAATCGTATATTCATCAACATATCCTTCAATGATGGCATAGCCAAATTCGAGTTTGGATAAATCTGCTCCGGCAAAATCAGATTCAAGGATGTTATTGAAAAACAATTCACAGGAATCAAATCTGCTACCTTTGAAATTATATTCCTCAAGCTTATTATCGCCGAACTCCTGAAAATTTTCAATCATCGAAGTATCTAACAAAAATACTAATTTTTGACCGGACAAATCCAGACATTCTGCATTGCGCGTGGTTCGGATTGCTTGTATATCAAAGATATTGAAACCAATCATACCTTCACAATTTTCACATTGACCGTTTTCTGCATTATACGTATATACATTTGTATCCGTACATTCGTCCTTATTGCAGCTAATCAAAACAATAACTGCCACAAAAAGGAGTAATAATATGAGTTGCTTTATCTTTTTCATACAGCCTGTTTTGATAACAATTGCTTACACCCACAAAGACGGCAGCTTCTTCAAAAAGGGTTGGGTACACCTCGTTTTTTCCGAAAATAAGTTTTAATAATTATTTAATTTGAAATTGCTTTGGGGCTTAATTATTTGAATATCAGGTCGTTAAATGGGATTGAGCTTAAATTGAGAATTAGAATTATTTTTATTAATGTTTACATTTTGAAATAAAAGGAATGTAGAAATAAAAATCAGAAGCACCAATCCTGAACTATCAGAACAAGTTCTAATCCCCAAATGCCCGATGCCAATTGATATTCACACCCAATTTTGTCTTTTTGGAATTTATCCGCAATACCTATTGGTATCGGGATTGACGTTTTTGATTGGTACTTGGAATTTGGAATTTGAAAATTCACAATATTATGGCAACAGCAAAAGCAAACGTCATTGTAGGCGGCAAAAAAGTAGATCTGTACCACGTATCTGTCCAGCAGAGATGCGACTGGCACCATCAATTTGAAATCGCTGTTTCTACCGAAAAAATCGAGAAGGTGAATAGCCTAACTATTGACAGTTCGGTGGATTTTATCGGTCAAACAGCCGAGTTGTCTATTGATTGCGCGGACGGTACATTTAAATTTAAAGGCTTGATTACCAGTGTGCATATCGACAGGTCATACACAGGCGATAGCTTGGTTGTGCTTTCCGGTCACAGCCCCACTTACCTGCTTGAAGACGGTGTAGGAACGAAGTCTTACGAAGAAAAAGACCTTTCGGCGATAGCCAACGAAATACTCGGTTCCTACCCCGCCAATCTGCTCAATCCCAACGTCTCGCCCCAATACACCACGCCCATTCCTTATGTGGTTCGTTACAAAGAAACTAATTATCAATTCCTTGTGCGAATGGCAGCAATTTATGGCGAATGGTTTTACTACGATGGTGAAAGATTGGTATTTGGCAAATTGCCGAACCCTGAAAGTGTGACCGTCACTTTGGGCAAAGATTTGGATTCCTTTGATTATGGCGTGCGGATGCGTCCCTCCAAGTTCAAATACCAATTTTATAACTATCAGGAAAACCGTATGGTAGAAAATGTTTCGACGAGCTTCAAGCCCGGTTGGTTGGACAATTATGGCAAAAAAGCACTCGACGCAGCAGACGGTATCTTTCCCAACGAACCCACCAATCCGGTATGGCACGATGCGCCCAATGACGCACTTATCAAGCACCTCGCCGAAGCACACAGAGGCTCTATATTGAGTGATAGCGCATTTTTTAAAGGACAAAGCACGCACGCAGGCATCAAGCCGGGCGGACGCATACAAGCTAAAGGCATCAACAAAATCGGCAAGGCAAATGTACCGGGAATGATTGGTAATTTCCGCATTACAGCCGTCACACATCACTTAGATGCGAATAAGAATTATCGCAATACTTTTGAGGCAATTCCGGTGACGGTGACTGTTCCGCCTGTGAATAGAAATGTCATCAAGCCGGAAGCTGAGTCGCAAGTCGCAGTGGTGAAGGAGAATAACGACCCGGAAGGTTTGGGTAGAATTCGCGCACAATTTAAGTGGCAGGAAGATGGCGAATTGACGCCGTGGATACGAGTCATCACGAGTAGTGCAGCAGGTGGACGCGGGATGTACTTCACCCCCGAACTTGAAGATGAGGTGTATATCGCTTTCGACCAAGCCAACCCTGACAGACCTTATGTGGTAGGTGCGCTTTTTCATGGAAATGCGAAGCCGACTTGGGGACATGCTCAAAATGATGTCAAAGCTCTGCGTACACGAAGTGGTCATCAAGTCATTCTGAATGATGGGGCGGGCGGTGAGAGTATTACTATTAATGATCCAAACGGCAATACCATTTACATTGATACAGCTAAGAATAGTATAACTATGACGGCATTGGAGGATATGACGTTTAATGCGAAGAATATGTACTTCAATGTTGAGGAAAATATGACCACAATGATAGGTGAGAATATGTCCACTTCTGTCGGTAAAAATATTGATAAGACCGCGGGAGAGAACATGTCTGATTCAGCAGGAAAATCTATTAATAAGGAAGCAGGCGAAAATATAGGTATGACTGCTCAAAAATCTATTAATGTTACTGCTATGTCAGAAGCCTTAATCAAAGGGAAAAGTAAAGTACAGGTTGTGGGACGTGATATTCGCGTCAATGGGGGAAGTACCATCAGAATTAAATCAATGGATACCGATGTTCATTAATCAATAGTTATGTCAGAACCGTTAGCATATGTAGTAACAGGTGCATTCTCTAATTGTGATAAGGGGGCTGCCATTTTGCCTTTTACATGCACTAGTAATCTCTCTACGAAGGTAGGTGGAATATTGGCTTCAACTGAATTGGATAAAGCTCCAGTAGCTAATATACCAAGTTTTGTTATGTGCCAGGTTGACCTTAAACCTTGTACACCACTTACAGTAGCAAGTGAATGGCAAGATACAGGTGAAGAGTACTCTACTATAAATGGATTAGACCCCTTACTATTCAAAAGTTGCATCAATTGTACCAAAGGCGGTAAAATTAGTTTTCTTACTACCGGTCAACTGCCTTTGTCTCAATTGGATCCTACCGGAGAGTTGGAAAAACAGATCAATGAAATCAATGAAGAGGCTGATAAGATGAAAGAAGAATACGAACTTGCAGAAGAAGCAGTAGGTGCACCGGGCTTCTGGGAAAGTTTGATTCCTCTTTGGGGTAGCGGACGAGAAACCGTGAATGCTTACCAACAAAAGAAATACGGATGGATGGTATTCCATGGTGTCATGACAGCAGCCGATCTGGCAGGTGGCTTTCTCATAAAAGGATTATTCAAAGCAGGTACAAAAGGAGTTGGAAAGACTATAGGGAAGGAGGCTTTGGATCAGCTCATTCAGGGGTTTACGAAAAAATTTGCAACGATGATGGCTGCCAAACAACTTCTGGTAAAAACAGCAAAAGAAGCATTTGAGCAAACTATCAAAAAAATCGGAGCAATTGATGGTATTTGTCTTGTTAAAGCCTGCTTTGTAGAAGGCACCGAAATTGCCACAGAAGATGGAGTTAAAAACATTGAGGATATTAAAAATGGAGATTTGGTATGGGCACATAATCCTAAAACCGGAGAGACAGGATTAAAAGAAGTCGTACAGATCATTCAAAATGACGTAGATGCAACTATTGAACTGCTGATTAATGATGAAATTATTGAAACTACTTCTCCTCACCCCTTCTACACCAAAACAGGCTGGAAAAAGGCCAAACATTTGACAACCGAAGACCAAGTAAAAACTAAAAATGATGACTGGGGACTTATAAAATCCATTTCGATTATAAAGAAAAGGAAAAAAGTATATAACTTTGAGGTAAAAGATTGGCATACTTATTTTGTGGGTACTTGGCAATGGTTGGTGCACAATGCGAGAGCCTGTTTATATGCAGCATATAAAAATGGCGAACAATGGGCGATAAACATCATGCGGGGCATCAAATACAACCGGATAGTCAATCAGGAAATGTTGGAGTTAGCCGGTGAAAAAGGTGTAAAGTACTTTTCTGAAACATGGCTGAAAGAAGGAGGTAAACTCGTAGCTAGAGTGGACGGGTACATTCCCGGTAAAGCTATAATAGAAAGAAAAGCGACCAATCTTGGAGAAATTCTTCCTAGTACTGCTAAAAGATACATTGACCAACTAGCTACCAAATATGCTCCAGGTACTGCAATTGCAAATCCTGCGAAAGGGACTGTTTTGACGGGTCAACAGTTTTTACAAGTTGATACAATAGGTAATGTTTCACAAGAAGTCCTTGATTATGCGGCAAAAAAAGGGGTTACTATCGTAGAATCATCCGACGAAATATTCAAAGCAATTGGTTTATAAATGAATTATACACATAAATATCTTCAATACAATGATACGCTCCTGTCAATTCTTGATGAGCAGGATACTAAGGACAATTATGCCCTTTATGTAAAACATAAAGTTTCAAAAAAAGATTGGCAGAGTCATAGCACATCTATGGAAACGTGGGCGCAATATGCTCATGACAGTAAATTGCACTACCCTGTAACGGTATTTGTCGAAGGTGATATGCCACATTGTTTTATATCGTTTTCTCCGCAATTTATTGAAGTCAAATTTTTGGATGAAAGAATGTTTTGGTACGTATCTATGAATTACAAACGCATGTTAAATAACAAAATATTTCTTTGTGAAACATGGATAAGAAGATACATGCACGAAAAAGATAAACCATTGCATGATTTAGAAAAAGACTGGCACCTTATATTTACGGAGAAAGGAAAACTCACGGTAATTACTACGGAAGTCATACGTGAACCCGCTGTCAAGATGCTTACCGAAGAAAAAGAAGCCGCGCACAAAGTTAATGTCTCGCAAAATTGGCTTGATGAACCCAAATTTGGTGAATATGCCTACCTTTGTGATTTCAAACAAATACTGAAAGAAGGAGACTTGTTGAAAGATATACAATTATAAATGAGAATCTGGAAACTCACACCTGCAAAACCTAAAACAGTCGGCTATCTATATATGGATAGCACTAGTGGAGCCCAACAGTATATGGATTTTTTAAATCAAAAATTATTCAAAACAAAAAAAAAAATTGATGAATGGCAGCCGACCCTCTTATGTAATTTGCATGAAGTTGATATAGGAAGAATATATCAAGCTAATCAAGAATTTTGGGTATTCAATGAAAAAGCCCGTACTGCACTCGCACCATTATTGGGTGACAATGTAGAATATTTACCATTTCTAACCAAAGAAACCCTACACGAAAGATTCACTAAAAGACAACGAAAACTCCGAAAAACCACCATCGATGCCATACTCCAAATCATCCACCCCGAACAACAATATCTACTCAACATCCTCGACATAAAAACATCCGACATCATAGATGCCCAACAATCAGAATACGATTACGATGAAGAAGACAATATTATCTACGGTGTAGAAAAACTCGCCTTCCACCCCGAAAAAATCCAAAACGCCCACCTCTTCAAAATCCAAAACCCCGGTATTTACTTCAAATCTGCTACCTTCATCTCCGACCAATTCAAAACCCTCGTCGAACAAAACAACCTCACAGGCTTAAAATTTTCAGCAGCACACGGAGACGAAGGCGGAAATCTCATCTGGCAAAGCCTTTAATCCTACTAAATACCTGCCTTTAAAACAAAAAACATTGCAAACCACCT